>Ga0068858_100002111_pt1 | contig 20193 bp, 11 predicted proteins | sample KBSSwiS12_FD_66589 | JGI IMG/M metagenome (GOLD analysis project Ga0068858, IMG submission 66589) | Switchgrass rhizosphere microbial communities from Kellogg Biological Station, Michigan, USA - KBS Switchgrass S1-2 | ecosystem: Host-associated > Plants > Roots > Rhizosphere > Soil ...
GCGCCGACGCCGCCGCCGAGGAACGACAGCGCCGCCTTGTGCGGCAGCATCAGCGCCGCGCCGTTATGGTTGGCGGGGCCACGGCACGACATGCGGGTTTCCTCGCACAGGCTGCACATGGCGAGATTGGCGCTGACCGAGATGCCGGATCCCGAGCTCGACCCGAGCGACGGCTGGCGGGCGGTGTCGTACACGTTGACCGGCACGCCGCCCCAGGTGCTGCGCGCGGCGCCGTTGACCTGCGTCACCTTGGCCGGCACGTTCGGTCCGCCCGGATTGCCGCCGCCGCCGTTGTATTCGGCCTGGTTCGCCTTGGCGTAGATGATGGCGCCCTTCTGCCGCAGCTGCGCGACCAGCGTGTGATCCCTGGCTGCGAAGTCGATGTCGTATCGGGCGTCGCCGCCGCCGGTCGATCGCATATCCTTGGTGTCGAACGAATCCTTGAAGGTGAACGCAATGCAGTACATCGGCATCGCCGTCAGATCCGGCGCGTTGCCGTACTTCTCGTCGAGCGCAGCCGCCTGCTCGAGCGCGTCCGGCAGTTTCCGGAACTCCTCGCAGACGGCGGGCGCGCCCGCGGGCAGCGGCCCCGAGGCCTTGTCGAAGCCGCCCTTGCACGTCACCGAGCGTTCACCACGGATGTTCAACGTGTTCAGCGCGCGGAGCTGACCGGCGTGAGAGACGCCGATCACCATCCCGTATTGCTGCTCGACGGTCGGATCAGAGGACGTCGGCTCCATCCGGCCGAACTCCATCGGCGGCGTCTTCCGCGGATCGCCCGGCGCAAGGCGCGCGGTCGCCTCGACCGCATCGTGGTAGGCCGAGTAATTCGGAAAGTGGGTGGCGGCCACCGCTTCCGTCAGCAGACGCGTGGCGGTGCCGTTGTACGCGCGCGCCCGGTTCACGTACGCCTGCACCAGGCCCCGGCAGGTGATCTGCCGATCCTGAATGGCGCGGTGGACGTCGCCGATGGTGGCTTCGATCAGGTGGAAGCGAAAGGGCGGCGCCTGCGACTCCGCGGTACGGCTGAGACTGAGCACGCCGCACGCGAGCGCGAGGGCGGCGTATCGAGTAGCGGTGCAAGCACGGACCATGCGAGACCTCGAAACGGATCGCCTTGGCGATCCGGGTGGGTTGACCCGGTCCTGGAAGGCCGTCCCGACCTCGCGCGGCCGGGCAGCCCCTGAACCCGTTAGAACGTCGACCGGAATCCGAACTGCGCCATCCGCGGCTGATACGCGGCATTCAGGCTCTCGGTCGGCTTGCCGTAGTTGGCGCTCGACTCGTTGGTCGTGAACGTCTGGTAGTTCGCGTGGTTGAACACGTTGAAGACCTCGAAGATGCCTTCCAGCGTGGCTTTCTGTCCGAGGCGGAACTGCCGCTTGACCCGCATGTCCAATCGGTGGATCGACGGCACGTCGAAGCTGTTCCGCGCGATGATGCTGCCGTCGGCGCGCACCCGGCCGCCCGTGCTGCCGGCCTTGAGCGCGTCCACACCAGAGCTCGGCGTCACGTATCCCTGGTCTCCGTAGAAGTAGAGGCCGCTGACCTGGAATCCATAGCCCGCCTGCCAGATTGCGTTGACGGTCCCGCGATTCCTCTGATCGCCGCCCAGGTACCACTCCTGCTGAAGCGTGGGGTGCAGGGTGACGGGCACGCTGCACGTCGGGCCGGCGGGGCTCAGCGTTGTCGGGTTGACGCAGCCGGCGCCGGCGGCCGGCGCGGTCTGCAGGTTCCACACGCCGGACAGCAGATACGTGGCGGAGGCCTGCCAGCGGCTGCCCATGCGCTTGGTGAAGGACATCTGGAGGCTGTGCGACTTCTGCTCCCCGATCGTCCGCCGCACGGACACGTCGCCCCACTGCGGATACGGCCGTTTGGTCAGGTCGCTGAACGGATAGTTGATACCGGTGGCCGGGTCGTACGCCAGATTCGCGTTCATCGTGACGAGCTGCGCCTGGTCGTGCTGGTAGATGTAGTCGGCTTCGAACGACATCGTGCTGCCGAACTGGCGCTGTATCCCGGCCGACGCCTGATCGCTGTAGGGAATCTCATTCCCGGCGACAGCGAAGCTGGTGCCGATGCCGCGCTTGAGGCAGGTCGGCGCGCTCGAAACCGTGCAGACGGTCGCGGCGACCTGATCGAACGTCGGGATGGGCCCGTTGAACGGGTTCATCGCGAAGTCGTTCCGGCCGTCGTTGAAGATCTGCGGCTGGAGCGCGGCCACGTTCATGTCCGTCCAGTAGGCTGTGTGCGAGCCGGGGTCGGCGTAGTACCGCCCGGCGCCGCTGCGCAGGACCGTCTTCTCGTTGACCGAGTACGTTCCGCCCAGCCGCGGCGCCACGTTGTTCTTGTCGTTCGGGCGCCCCGGCTTCAGCCACGGATCGAGGCCCTGGTCCTCCGCGAACACGCCGGCCTCGAAGTCGTAGCGGACGCCGAGGTTGAGGGTGACGCGATTCCCGATGCGCCAGTCGTCCTGTACCCACGTGGCCGCACCCCAGAGCGGCGCCTGCACCTGCATGTTGCCGACGCCCAGCGTGTAGCTCCTGATAATCGAATTGAGGCCGTTCAGATTCCACGTCGAGATGTCGTTCCAGACGGGGAACAGCGACTCGATGTTGGCGGGAATCGCACCGCCGCTCGCGTCATACACGCCCATGCAGCGGATGCACAGGAAGACCGGGTTCTTCTGATAGAACCCCTCGCTGCCCACCTTCAGGTCGTGCCGCCCCGCCTTGTCATAGGAGAGCGTCACGTTGTCCCGGTAGGAGTACGTGCTCTGGCGCTCGTCCTCGTGCGAGAACGCGTGGGACTGGCCGATCGTGTAGCTGCGCAGGGTGATGATCGGCGTCCCCATCGTGAGACCGGGGTACGGGTGGTTCGGCCACGGCACGACGGAGTCCTGAATCCAGTAGTAGGCGGCGTAGCCTCCGCGGATCTCGTTCACGAGGCGCGAATTCAGCACTTGTGTGAGCGTGCCGCTCAGGTCGTCGCTGTGACGGTTGGTCGTGATCGACGATGAGGGGTGGCGGCTCGCGCCGCCTGAGTACCGCTGGTCGTACGGCAAGTCCACGTACGATTTGTTGCCGCGCACCGACAGGCGCGAGCGCGGGGTGAACTGCATGTCCACGCGCCCGCCGCCTTTCGATTCCATGTGCGTGCCGCTCTGGTCGATGTTGAAGCTGGGGTACGGGCTCGAGAACGAGTAGGTCTGCGGCTCGCGCTCGTACTCGTAGTCCGCGAAGAAGTGCACCCGCCCCTTCACGATTGGCCCGCCGAAGGTCATGCTGGCCTGTTGATCCTGATACGGCAGGACGCGCAGGTCCACGAAGTCCTTCGCGATGAACGCGCTGTCCCGGAAATAGCCCGAGACCGTCCCGCTCGGCGTGTTGCTGCCGGACTTGGTGATGGCGTTCACGACCGTGGAGCTCGATCCGCCCTGCGACGCATCGAACCGGTTCGACACGAACTCGAATTCCGCGATCGCGTCGCGGCTGTACTTGGGCTGTCCGAAGCCGCCGGTCTGGTTCTGCGTCACGCGCAGGCCGTCCACGTTCAACTGGAACTGGCCGAGACCGCCCAGCTCGTCGGTGGACGCGTTCTGGCGGCTGCCCGCCGCGAGCATGGTCAGGTCCACGAAGTTCCGGCCGTTGAGCGGCAGATCCTGCATCTGCCGCGGATCGACGTTGCTCGCGATTGACGAGCTGATCGTGTCCACGAGCGCCGAGGCACCGGTCACCGTAATCGCCTCGTGGAAGGCGGAGGGCTTCATTTCGAAGGACACGACGGCCGTCTGTCCGACGAGCAACTCCACCCGGCGATCGGCCGCGGTGAAGCCGTCCAGCAGGACGCTGACTTTCAAGGCGCCCGTGCGCGCGGGCATGCGGAACGCGCCGCGCTCGTCGGCGACGGCAACAAACGTGTTGCCCGACGCCTCGTGCAGCGCGGTGATCGTTGCGCCCGGCAGTACGCCACCGGTCGCGTCGGCGACCGTGCCCGCCAGCGTAGCTTCCTGCGCCTGTGCCGCGATGGCTACGAGCACAATGCTGCAGGCCACGAGCAGCACTCTGAGAGCCGCGCAAACAGTCTTCTTCATCTCAGTCTCCTCTTGGCACACCTCTCCTGACTCCACGTACCGCACGCCGCTGGCGGGACGTCAGCGAACAGAAGGTTGGTGTGACTGCGGAGCCAGGGAGCAACGCACGTGCCGTGCGCGAGACGACGGGTCGATCACCGTGATTTGCCGAGAGAAATCGCGCGCGTGTTCACGCGAGGCCAAGGCGTGGCGTCATCGCTGCGGGCGGAAAGCAACAATCGTGTAGAGATCGCGCGAAGACACTTGACGCGTTTGTCGATTGAGTGAACGCGATGATCGATCGAGACTCTGAATTCCCCTGCAACAGCACAGAGTTGCCGAGGCAAGACGCGAATGCGTTCAATCTTGTCGAGATCGTGCTTGTGAAACGACATCGTCGTCGGTGGAAAGCTGAGGGAACCAGCTGCAGATACCGTCGGGCGAACATCGCCTCGGAGGACCTCGTGGCGTCGCCGGTTCCCGTGGCGATCGAGTGGTGTCGCACGAAGCGACGTGTTTGTTGATTGACACAGAAGGCGTGCCCGGCCTACAAAGACCGCTTACCCTATGCCCATCACGAATGAAGGATCGCTGCTCTGGACGCTGGAAGAAATCAGCCGCCTCGTCTCGCAGAGCGGAAGCCCCGCGGAAACGCTGGGAAACATCGTCCACCTGATCCGGCGCCGCTTCGATACCGACGTCTGCTCGGTCTATCTCCTCGAACCCGATCGTTCGAACCTGGTGCTCGCGGCCACCATCGGGCTGCGTCCGGAAAGCGTCGGACGAATCCGGATGCGGACGAGCGAAGGGCTCGTCGGACTCGTGGCCGAACAGATGCAGCCGCAGGTCTTCGCCGACGCGACCGCGCACCCGCGCTTCAAGTATTTTCAGGAGGCCGGCGAGGATCCGTACCACTCGTTCCTCGGCGTCCCGGTCATCGATCGGGGGCTGCTGCAGGGCGTGTTGATCGTGCAGACGATCGAGCCCCGCATCTTCAGCGAGAGCGACGTGCAGAATCTCGTCCTGGCCGGCTCGCAACTCGCGCCGATCGTCAGCGAGGCCCGCACCCTCGGGCAGGTGGTGGCGCCGACCCATCAGCGCCTGTGGGCCCTGGCGCGAAATCTCTGGTGGAGCTGGGATCAGGACGCCACCAGCCTTTTTGCCCAGATCGATCCGGCGATGTGGCGCGAGACGGGCCACAATCCGATCGCCCTGCTGCATCAGATCTCCATCGAGAAGATCGAAGAGCGCGTGTCGGATCTCGCACTGCACAGCCGGATCCACTACGCCTATCGCCGCATGCAGGAATATCTGAAATCGACGACCACCTGGGGTGATCGCCACGCCGGCGTCCTCTGGGCGAGGCCGGTCGCGTATTTCTCCGCCGAGTTCGGGTTGCACGAATCCCTTCCCATCTACTCGGGCGGTCTCGGTATTCTGGCGGGCGACCACATCAAGAGCGCCTCCGATCTGGGGATTCCGCTCATCGGCATCGGGCTGTACTACGACCAGGGCTACTTCAGACAGCGGCTCGATCGCGACGGCTGGCAGCATGAGGACTACATGAATGTGGACGGCCGTCTGCTGCCCATTCAGCCGGCCGTGAACAAGGAGGGCCCCGTCACGGTCACGATCGAGACGCGCACGGGCGCGATCCGGGCGCGCGTGCTGCAATTGTCGGTCGGCCGGAGCAGGCTGCTGCTGCTCGATTCCAACGTCGAAGGCAACGAGCCCGAAGACCGCGAGCTGACCTCGCGGCTGTATGGAGGCGATCTGCGCGTCCGGATCCGGCAGGAACTGCTCCTGGGCATCGGCGGCGTCCGGGCGCTCGCCGCTCTGGCGATCTGCCCTGGTGTCGTGCACCTCAACGAAGGACACAGTGCGTTCGCCGCCATCGAGCTCGTGAGGCAGCGGATGACCAGCGAAGGCATCGGCCCGGACGAAGCCATTCGTCGCGTCTCGTCGCAAATCGTCTTCACGACGCACACGCCGGTGCCCGCAGGACACGATCGGTTTCCGCCCGGGCTGGTCGACGAACATCTCGGGCCGCTGTGCGACGCGCTGGGCCTCGACCACCGCCGGTTCATGGGTTGGGGGCGCGTCGACCCGAACAACGATCACGAAGAATTCTGCATGACGGTACTCGCCCTGAAGAGCTCGCGGCGCGCGAATGCCGTGTCGTCGTTGCACGCCGAGGTGTCACGCGCGATGTGGCAGCCGCTGTTTCCCGCGTTGAGCGAGGATCGGGTGCCGATCGGCCACATCACCAACGGCATTCACATCCACACCTGGCTCGCACCGCAGATGCAGCAACTCTACGACCGGCACCTCGGTCCCGAGTGGCCGCGGCGCTGCGGCGAACCAGGCTTCTGGGAGGCCATCGACGGCGTGGACGATGGCGAATTGTGGGAGGCGCATCAGGCGCTCAAGGTGCAGCTCATCGAGGTCGCGCGGCGACGGGCTGCGGCGCACGCCGAACACCGGGGCGAGCCGGCGGACTTCATCGGACAGATCCGGCGGTCGCTGAGTGTGGACGCGCTGACGATCGGATTCGCGCGCCGCTTCGCCACCTACAAGCGCGCGAACCTGATTCTGCAGGACATCGACACGATCGCATCCCTCGTCAACCACGCGCAGACGCCGATCCAGCTCGTGTTTGCCGGCAAAGCGCATCCGCACGACCGCCCCGGCAAGGAAATCCTGCAGCAGATCGCGCGGCTCATGCGCGATGAGCGGTTCGCCGGCAAGATTCTGTTCCTGGAGGACTACGACATCAATGTCGGGCGGCACCTGGTGCAAGGCGTCGACCTGTGGTTGAACACCCCGCGGCGTCCGCTCGAGGCGTGCGGCACCAGCGGCCAGAAGGTCGTGCTGAACGGCGGGCTGAACCTGTCGGTCCTCGATGGCTGGTGGGCCGAAGCCTACGACAGCCAGAACGGGTTCGCGATCGGCGCCGGCGACACCCACACGCAGGTCGACCTGCATGATAAGCGCGACGGCAACGCGCTCGTCCGGGTGCTCCATGACGAGGTGATTCCGCTCTATTACGATCGCGATCAGGACGGGCTGCCGCGCAAATGGCTGGCGCGGATGAAACGGGCGATCCGCACGCTCGGCTGGCGGTTCAGCGCAGACCGGATGGTGATGGACTACGTCCTGGCGTCCTATATCCCCGCTGCCGGCGGCACCAGCAGAACGATGGCACGGTTCTGAAGTTCGACGTTCGAGCGTCAGTCGTGTGCTCGTCCTCCGGATTCGGGCCCGGCGGCGGCGCGCGCCAGGGCGCGGTGTCGTTCCCGCACCTCCTGGCGGACTGTCTCACCGGCACGAATCGCCCGGGTCGTCTCGAACGAGCCCTCCACGGTTTGCCACGCCCCTTCTCTGGCCTGCATGACCTGCCGGAGATTGACGCCTTCGATCTGTTCGATCACGTGCTCGAACTCGTGCGCCAGCCACTCGGTGGGGTCGCCGAACGCGGTGATCACAACTGAGGCGACGATGGAGCCTGCCGATCGCTGGATCGTCGTGCGGGCCTGGTACGGTTTGTCGTAGAACTGCGCATCCCGCCGAATCTGCACACGCAGCCGCGGCGCCTCGAGCCGGAGACATTGTTGTCGGAAGGTCGCCGAGCGCCGAAGCATCATCTCGAGATACCGCCGCAGATCCTCGGCCGCTTCGATCGCGCTCGGAAGAAGCGGCATCGCGACGTCGTCGGCGGCACGCGCCGGCCGCACGGAGAGAGCGAACACGCACATCAGATGAACAAATATGATCCGCATTGAGGCCAGCGCTCCGTTCTGCGGGCCTCTGCAGCAACCCTCGCGCCATGTGGCAAGTTACCTGCTTTCCTCCTTCAGGCGGCGTGCGAACGGGAGACACGCGACATTTTGGTCGCATCCCTGCGCGGGGCCAGCACCGCGCAATCGACACACACGTCGAATCATGAGAAAGAGCCCGGCGTGCCGAGTCTTGCCTGTTGGCGTTCATCTTGCCCAAGAGATTGGCGTGCGGCGATCGGCATCGTAGAACTATTCATCGGACGCTCTCGCCCGCCCGTGAATCAAACGATGCTGGTCGCCGCACCTCGCACGTCGACCACGTGACGCTGGCGGTTGTGCAGATGCGGGGCACAGGAGGCCACGTCCCATTGCGGGCCCCGCAGCAGCAACAGCCGCAGCATCGAACGTTCAGAGGTGGGCGAAGGGCTCGGGAATCGCCGAGCCGTCCTTTCGCGGATCCGACGCGCCGTAGTTGACGCCGGCCGTCCGCATCACGCTCTGCCCGCCGCCGACCGCGCTCGCGAAATCTCCACGGACGCGGATCTCGTGCCCCATCGCGGTCAGCGCCGAGCGGACCGCCTGCGGCACGCGTGCCTCCATCAACAGGCCGCACCCGCCGAAGGTGAGCTTGGTAAACCGCGCCGCATCGAGCGCCGCCTGAATGTGCATCCGGTGATCGACGACGTTCGAGACAAACTGCGCGTGCGCCTGCGCCTGGTTCCAGCCGCCCATGATTCCGAAGGCGATCCGGCAGTCGTCGCGGCGCATGAATCCTGGAATGCTCGTGTGCAGCGGCCGCTTCGCGGGCGCTACGCGGTTCGGATGCTCGGGGTCCATGCTGAACAACCCGCCGCGGTTCTGCAGGACAAACCCGCTGTCCTCGGGCACGAGGCCGGATCCGAAGTGCGCGAAGTTGCTCTGGATGAGCGACACCATGTTGCCGTCCCGATCGACGACGCTCAGATACGTGGTGTCGCCGCCGCGAGGCGGCATCGTCCCCGGCGCGAAGTCGCCATTCGCGCGAGCCGGATCGATCAGACTGGCGCGGAATCGCGCGTAGGTCTTCGACAACAGCGCAGCGGTCGGGACCAGGGAGAAACCCGGGTCCGCCACGAAGTGGCCGAGGTCCGCGTACGCCAGCTTCTTCGCCTCAATCAGCGCGTGCAGCGTATTCGCCTGGTTGTGGCCGAGCTCGGCGACCGGAAAGTTCTCGAGGATGTTGAGCATGAGCAGCGCCGCAATCCCCTGTCCGTTCGGCGGAAGCTCGTAGACGTTCCAGCCCCGGTAGGCCGTGCAGATAGGCTCAACCCACTCGGCGACGCACGCGTCGAGATCTTCCAGGGTGATGGTGCCGCCGCGGCGATCGGAACAGGAGACGATGCGCTCAGCGATCGAACCGCGGTAAAAGCCGTCGCGTCCCTGTTCTGCGATCTGCTGGTAGGACCGGGCCAGATCGGGATTGCGAAACGGCTGCCCCGGTCGGGGAGCGCGGCCGCCCGGCAGGTACGTGACGATCGCGTCGGGTTCCTTCCGCAGGAAGACCTCGCTGGCCGCCCACTCTGCCGCCGTCAGCTCGGTGACCGGCACGCCTTCGTCCGCGAGGCCGATCGCGTCCGCCAGTACATCCGACAGCGGCCGTCTGCCGAACCGTTCGTGGAGCAGCGTCCACCCGGCCACGGCGCCAGGGACGGTCACGGAATGAATGCCGGTCTGCGGCATGCTGACGTGCCCTCGCGCCGCCAGGAAGTCGAGCGTCAGGCCGGCCGGCGCGCGGCCACTCGCGTTCACACCGAAGAGGCTGTCGGTCTGCGCGTCGAGCACCATCGCGAACATGTCACCGCCGATCCCGTTCATCATCGGCGCGACGAGGCCCATCACGGCGTTGGCGGCAATCGCTGCGTCGACGGCATGGCCCCCGCGCGCGAGGATCATCGCGCCGGTCTGCGAGGCCAGCGGGTGTTCGGACGCCACGACGCCGCGCGACGACATGACCATCGAGCGCCCTTCGGATCGATCGATCCGCAGGTACTCCGGACTTACCGTGGTCGCCGACGGCGCCACGGCTGTTACGACACCACGCATCTCTTCACGTCCTTCTTACAGTCGATTTCACTTGCGTCTATAACGAAGTGTCCGGCTTCCCGCGTCGCTCGCTTCGCGCGGCTCGCGTTCGCGGCGTCCACTGAGATTCTGGCGAACTCCGGCGAGAGTTCGCCGGAGCCCTGGCGGATCGGAGTAGCGCAAGCTCGAGATGGCCTGGAGCAAGCGATGTGCCGTGAGGATGGGTGGAGATTGCGCGGGATTCAGCCGGGTCACCTCGACGATCCGACAAAGCCGTCGGCTTCCGGCCGGGTCACGCGTCAATGTTGTGACCTTTATGGTCATCCAGCCGTTTGCCTTCAGGATGCCGGGTGGCTCCGGGTTTCGCGTCATCGACATCTTTGTTCAATTAGCTCATGCGTCTGACATTTTTGTCTCCCCTCCTCAGCCGCCCCGCTTGCTGTGAAGCGAAATCATTCAGGTTTCCGTGCGATCGGCCGTGACGCGGTGTGGATCTCGATTTGCTAAGGCGGGACCCGTATGCCGGCGGTGGCACAGACGACCGATTGGACAAACCCTCATGCGGCGGAGGTACGGAAACTTTCGACACTGCTGGAAGTCAGCCGGGCGCTGCTTGCCGCGCGCGAATTCAAGACCGGCCTGGAGCAGGTCCTCGAGATCCTCGGCGACCATCACGGCGCAGTGCGCAGCACCGTGGTGCTGATGAGCGATCAAGCCGGCGAGGTCGCCGTCGAAGCGTCAGCGGGCGCGATCGACGGCAACAAGAGTGCGCGGTACCGGCTGGGCGAAGGCATCAACGGCGAAGTCGTCCAGAGCGGCAAGCCGATCGTCGTTCCGCGGGTGAGCCACGAACCTCGATTCCTCAATCGCGCGGCGGCGCGGCCCGAGCTCGCTCATCAGGAACTGAGCTATATCTGCGTGCCGATTGCGCTCGACGGACAGACGGTCGGCGCCCTCGGGATCGATCTGGTCTACAAGGCCGATCGCAACTACGAGCGGACCACGACGTTCCTCGGCGTCGTCGGCTCGATGATCGCGCAGGCGATGAAGGTGCATCGGCTGATCGAAGCGGACCGGCAGCTGCTGGTCGACGAGAACACGCATCTGCGCCTCGAGCTGAAGGAGCGTTACGGCTTCTCGAACATCGTCGGCACGAGCCGGGCGATCCGCGAAGTCTACGAGCAGATCGCGCAGGTGGCCCCGACCAACACCACGGTCCTCCTGCGTGGTGAATCCGGCACCGGCAAGGAACTGATCGCGCAGGCGATCCACTACAATTCGTCGCGCGCCAGGAAGCCGTTCATCAAGGTCAGCTGCGCGGCGCTGCCGCACGATCTGATCGAATCGGAGCTCTTCGGCTACGAAAAAGGGGCGTTCACCGGCGCGCACGCGCCGAAAAAGGGGCGGTTCGAGCTCGCCGAGGGCGGGACGCTCTTCCTCGACGAGATCGGAGAGCTCAACCTCGCGACGCAGGTCAAGCTGCTGAGGGTGCTGCAGGAGCGCGAGTTCGAGCGGCTGGGCGGCACGCAGACGATTCATTCGAACGTCCGGCTGATCACGGCCACCAACAAGGATCTCGAAAAAGCGATCGCCGCCGGCGATTTCCGGGAAGACCTCTACTACCGGTTGAACGTCTTCGCGATCTTCGTGCCGCCGCTGCGCGAGCGGAAACCCGACGTGCTGCAGCTGGCGAACTATTTCCTGGAGAAGTTCGCGCGGGAGCACGGGAAGAACATCAAGCGCATCTCGACGCCGGCGATCGACATGCTCATGTGCTACCACTGGCCCGGCAACGTGCGCGAGTTGGAGAACGCCATCGAACGCAGCGTCGTCGTCTGCAGCACGCAGGTGCTGCACGCGCACCACCTGCCGCCAACCCTGCAAACGGCGGAAGCCTCGGGCACGACGATGGAGGTGTCGCTGGAGACGGCGACCGAAGCGTTCGAGAAGGACCTGCTGCAGGACGCGCTCAAAAGCGCCCGCGGCAACCGCGCGAAAGCGGCACGCCTGCTCTCGACCACCGGCCGGGTGTTCAACTACAAAGTGAAGCAGTACGGCATCGACTGGCGCCGATTCAAGAGTTGAGGCGGGCGCGCCGGAAGACGAACGCGATGGCAGTCATGCCTGCCACGCTCACGCCGGAAGACCTCAGGCGGTTCGCCGCAGACTCATCGACGCCGCTCTGACGGTCTTCGCCTTGTCCGCGTTGTTGCTGGCGTGCCGGCTTGGGTTGCGATAGACAGAAACGCCGCGAGCGCGCGAAACGCGGCGAGCATTTCCGCGTAGGAATAGTTCGCGTTCCGGCCGCTCGGGTTCGGCAGCACGAACAGCTGCGCGCCTTCGAAGCCCTCTGCCTGACATCCCACACGAAAGGGAGTCGCTCCCGCTTTTCCAAAGATTGCGCGGTGGAGCGTGACGCCGACCAGCGCGACGACCTCCGGCTTCCAGCGACGGATCTTGCCCCGAAGCACTCGCAGGCCTGCGACGTATTCGTCGGGGGTGAGCGTATCGATACCCGGCGTCGCGCGCGGCACGAGGTTCGTGATCCCGTAGCCCCATTCGGCAAGCCGCGCGTCGTCCTGGCTGCCGATTGGCTCCGTCACCATCCCGGACTCGTGCAGCAGCTTCCAGAAGCGGTTGGAATATCCGGCAAAATGGTGGCCGGTCTCTGCCGACCGGATGCCCGGGTTGATGCCGACAAACAGCACGCGGACGGGCAGCCGAACGCGGTCGGGCAATTTCAATCTACGATTCACAAGTTACAATTTACAAAGCGAGGGAGCCGCCGGGCCACCATCGATTTACAAGTCACAAGTTACAATCTACAAAGTGACTGGCCGGTGACGCTTCGTAAAAGGTGACCTTGGTCTGTGGCGCTTTGTAGAAGGGGCGCTTGGTCCTTGGCGCTTTGTAAATTGTAAATTGTGACTTGTAAATTGTTTTATGAACTGGCTGTTCAAGGAAGAACCGGCGCACTATAGCTTCGATGAGTTCGCGAAGGACGGCAAGATCGTCTGGAGCGGCGTCAAGAACCCGCTGGCGCAGGAGCATCTCCACGCTGTCAGGAAGGGTGACCGCATCTTCTACTATCACACCGGCGACGAGAAAGCGGTCGTGGGCATCGCGAAGGCACTCGCTGACGCGTATGCGGATCCCGAAGACACGACGGGAAAACGCGCGGTGGTCGACATCGCTCCGGTGAAGAAACTTCACCGATCTGTCACGCTTGCCGAAATCAAGAGCGACCGCGCATTCAAGGATTTTCCGCTGGTCAGAATCTCCCGGCTCTCGGTGATGCCCGTCTCGGACGCCGAGTGGACTCGGATCGAGAACATGGGGACAGGTGAGTCGGGCAGACCAACCTGACCTACCCGACCTATTTGTTCTCCTTGTACCCCATCGGTACGGCCACGTCACCGGGCGCGACATCCGTCGAGATCTTGAGCACCTCGGTAGTCGTCGTCATGAAGTTCGCGCGCGTCTTGTCCTCGTTCGATCCGCCGGCTTCGCCGCCGGACTTCCGCTGCGCGGCGCGCCGCGCCAGCCCGCCGAGAAGTCCGCTGACGGGATCGCTGCTGCCCGTCTTCTGGTCGCCGTCACCCTGCCTGGATTCCTGGGCGATCTGCTCGGCCGACTTGACGGCGTCGAATGTGACCGTCGTCAGGATCGGTGTCCCGTCGAGCTTCGAACCCTCAGCCGCCATCTTCGCCATGGCGTCTTTCATCTGGGGGTACATGGCGAGCGCCGCCGCCATCTCCTGGGCTGACGCGCCGTTCATCATCGGCCCCTGCAGCTTCTGCGCGTAACGGAGGTCGAACGCCGCGATCTCTTTCATCGCGGCGATGGTCTTCGCCATCCACATATCGGACGTCACGACGATCCCGCCGCTCTCTTCCAGCTTCTTGCCTTTCTCCCGGACCGTGATCGTCAGCAGCACCTGATGCGTGTCGAAGCCGTTCACGGTCTTCTTTTCGCCGGTGTCCCTCACCTTGAAGTCGACTTCCATCTCTTTCGCATTCGGATCGCGCTCGGGTGCTTTCTCAGCCTTCTGCTGGCGGGCCTGCTGTTTTTCCGCCTGCTCGCGAGCCTTCCGCTGCGCTTCCTCCATCTGACGGCGCAGCTCGGCGAACGTCGTCACCTTGTAGGTTTTGCGCCGCGTATCAACGTCGTAGATCTTCTCCTCGTTCAGGTCGATGATCTGCCCGCCGGACTCGCCCATCGTCGACTTCCGATCGCCCTTGACGGATACGGCGGTGGTCACGCCCTCGCGAGCGGCTTTTCCACCGAAGACGTTGACGATCCCGCCGATTGCGCCACCCAACTGGACGCGAGTCTTCTGATCCGAGTGAACGTCGGCGTGCGCAGGGTATGCACTCGTCGCCAGCAAGAGCGTCGCGAGGGAAACAACACTGGACGCACGAATCATGGTTTCCTCCAATCCGGCCGAAGGGGAATCAATTCTAACGGACCTTCGACCCGGTAAGAGCCTCCTCCACAGCCGAGCTGGGACGCTGCGTATCGTTGGTCACTCGCATGAGCAGCGCCGTGCAGATCATGACGCCTGGCGCCCACCACAGCGCGAGACGCTGAAGTCCTATCCGTTCGAACAGAAACCCGCCGATCGCAGGACCGCCGAGCAGGCCGACGCCCCACGCGACGTTGTACAAGCCGTACGCGACGCCGAACGAACCGAGCCCGGCGCTGGATGTGGCCTCGCCCATGTACGCGAGCGACGGCGCGATCACCAGCGCCAGCGCCGCGGTCTGCACGACGAAGATGGGAATCGCCGATTCGAAGCTGACCACTCGACCGATCAGTGGCAGCACGCACCCCGACACCGCGAGCCCCCACAACGTCAGCTTGCGTGGACCGAGGCGATCGGCGAGACGTCCGTACAGCGGGTGCAGCGCCGCCGCTGCCACCGCGGCGATTCCGAACACGAGACCGACTCGCGCCGGGTTGATGCCGAGTGCCTGCAGATGCAGCGCCAGCACCGGCTCGAGCATCGACATCGTCGCCGCCGCGACGATCACGGCCGCGGCGCACGCGCCGACCGCCGGCACCCGCACGACCGCCATGATGGGGACCGGCGCTCGACTGGTGTGCGCAGATGACGCTTTCAGTCCGAGCGCCGCGATCGCGGCTACGGCCGACATGACCGCCACCGCGAGGAAGGGTAGCCGGAGGCCGCCGAGCTCGTACAGCCAGCCGCCGAGCGATGGCCCGATGACAAACGCCGAGCTCGCTCCGGACATCACGATCCCGCTGGCGCGTCCGCGCTCCGCCGGCTCGTAGAGATCCGCGAGCAGCGCGAAGCCGACGACCCACGTGACCGCGTCGGCAGCGCCCTGCGCGAGCCGGGCCACGAACAACGACGGCAGCGTGCTGGCAAAAGCGAGCATCAGCGACGCGATCGTGAGCCCGACCAGTCCGCCGACGAGGGGGCCTTTTCGGCCGACCCGGTCCGACACCACACCCATCGGGATGGCCGTGCAGAGCGCGGTCACGCCAAACGAGGCGAACAGCAGTCCGACGGTCGTGGGTGAGGCGCCGAGCTTGCGGGTCAGGTCGGGAAGCACCGGCACGGCGACCGAGTACGCCACGATGTCGGTGAACGTGGCGAACGCGATCAACGCGAGGACGAAACGGCGGGACGACGGGGGGGACATCGCTGGTTCCGCTTGGACATGCCTCCAGGTAATTGCGGCGCTCTTTTTGCCACGAAGGCACGAAGACACGAAAACAACCAGTTCAGATCTTCTTCGTATCTTCGTATCTTCGTGTCTTCGTGGCTGGTTATCGGCGCTTGAGCAGTAAACACCCGAGCGGCGGAACGATCAGTCGCAGCGATTGATCGAAGCCATGGGCGGCAACCGGCTCACTCTGGACACCGCCGCCGTTTCCGACATCGCCACCGCCGTATTGTGCGCTGTCGCTGTTGAGGATCTCGGCGTACCAGCCGGGCGCCGGCACGCCGATCCGATAGCCGCCGCGCGGCACCGGCGTGAAGTTGAACACCATGACGACGAAGTCGTCCGGGTGACGGGCGTAGCGAACGACTGAAACGACGCTGTTCTCGTTGTCGTGGCAGTCGATCCAGCGGAAGCCCTCGGCTTGGAAATCGGCCTGATGGAGCGCCGGCTCCTCCCGGTAGCGCCAGTTGAGATCCTTCAGGAATCGCTGCAGCCCCGCGTGCAGCGGGTCTTCCAGCAGATGCCAGTCCAGGCTCCGGTCGTGATTCCATTCCCGCCACTGGCCGATCTCGCCGCCCATGAACAGGAGTTTCTTGCCTGGATGGCCGTACATGTAGCCGTAGAGGGTGCGCAGCGTCGCGTGCTTCTGCCAGACGTCGCCCGGGATCTTGTCGAGCATCGATCCCTTGCCGTGCACCACTTCGTCGTGGGAGAACGGCAGGATGAAATTCTCGGTGTGCATGTACAACGCGGAGAACGTGATCAGGTTGTGGTCCCAGCGGCGGTGCACCGGATCGGAGTGGGCGTACTCGAGCATGTCGTGCATCCACCCCATATTCCACTTGTAAGTGAATCCCAAACCGCCGACGTGCACCGGCCGCGTGACTCCCGGCCACGAAGTGGATTCCTCCGCCGCCGTGATCGTGCCGGGGCACCGGCCGTGCGTGAGGCGATTGAGCTCCTGCAGGAAACCAATCGCCTCGATGTTCTCGCGGCCGCCGAAGCGGTTGGGAATCCATTCGCCCGCGTGGCGCGAGTAATCGAGATACAGCATCGATGCGACCGCGTCGACGCGCAGCCCATCGACGTGGTATTCCTCGAGCCAGAAGAGCGCGTTCGAGAGCAGGAAGCTGCGCACCTCGTTCCGGCCGTAGTTGAAAATCAGCGTGCCCCAGTCGCGGTGCTCGCCCTGACGTGGGTCGGCATGCTCGTACAACGCCGTGCCGTCGAACTGCGCGAGGCCATGGCCGTCCTTCGGGAAGTGGCCGGGTACCCAGTCGAGAATCACGCCAATGCCGGCTTCGTGGCAAGTGTCCACGAACCGCTTGAAGTCCTCAGGCGAACCGAAGCGGCTGGTGGGCGCGAAAAATCCGAGCACCTGATAGCCCCACGAGCCCGCGAACGGATGCTCCATCACCGGAAGGAGCTCGATGTGCGTGAAACCCATCTCCTTCACATAGGGGACCAGGCGTTGCGCAAGCTCCTGGTAGGTGAGGAACCGATCGGCTTCCTCCGTCACGCGCGCCCACGATCCGAGATGCACCTCGTAAATCGTCATCGGCTGCTCGAGCCAGCCTCCCTGGCCCGGACGCAGCCTCATCCACTCCTGGTCGCGCCACTCGTAACCGGCGAGGTCGTGGACGACCGACGCGGACGCCGGCGGCACTTCGAAGGCAAAACCGAACGGGTCGCTCTTCTCCAGGAGCCCACCGGAACGGGTGCGGATCTCGAACTTGTACTTCTCGCCGTCCGGCAGGTTGGGGATAAAGATTTCCCAGAGGCCATTCGGCGCGAGGAGCCGCATGGGGTGGACGCGGCCGTCCCAGCCATTGAAGTCGCCCATGACGCTGACGCGATCGGCATTGGGAGCCCAGACGGCGAAGTGGATGCCGACCGTCGACCCGACGCTGATGCGATGCGCGCCGAGCTTCTCGAAGGCGCGGTAATGCGTGCCCTCGCCGAACAAATGCAGATCGAAGTCGGTGAGCACGAGGCCGTAACGGTACGGGTCGTCGAGCTCGAGCACGTGATCGTTTGCGTAGGTGACCCGCAGCCGGTAGTCACGCACATCGATCGCCACGACGCCTTCGAACACACCGTGCGGACGACGACGCCTCATCGGCTGCAACTCGCCGTCCGGAAGACGAATCTCGACGCTGTGCGCCGACGGTTGAAACGCGCGAATGACCAGTCGGCTGCGATCCGTTTCGTCCGGATGCGGACCCAGCACCGCGAACGGATCGCGGTTACGGCCCTCCGCCAGAGCGATCAGGGCGACATCGGTGCTGCTGGCGTGGCTGACTGACATGAACGATGATCTTATCGGCTTTTGGGGTGTCGGAGACGTTATGGGGAAACGCCAGCAAATCGGACGCCGCCGCTTTCTCGCACGCGTTCCCGCCGCTGTGGTCGCAGGCGTGACGCTTCCGCCTCTCACCTCAACGGTGGCGCGCGCCGCCGGTACCGTGAGTGCTCAACCGCAAGACACGACGCGGACCTTGAGCACGGACGCGCTGAAATCGGCCGAGCAGGTGTCGGGCCTGACCTTCACAAACGGCGAGGAAGAGATGGCGCTCGCGGGCGTGAAGGGCAACCTCGAAAGCTACGAGCGGCTGCGCCGGCTTGATATACCGCTCGACACCGAGCCGGCTGTCACGTTCCGTCCCTATCTGCCGGGCACGCGCCCCGGTGGCCGCGCCACGCGGAATCGACCGTTGAGAGTCGCGCCGCGCGCCACCATTCGTGTGACCTCGCGCCTCGAGGATCTGGCGTTTCAGCCGGTCGGCACGCTAGCGGCGCTCATCCGAAGCCGGAAGATTACGTCCGGCGATCTCACCCGCATGTACCTCGCGCGGCTCAAGAAATACGGCGAGCCGCTGCACTGCGTCGTCACGCTGACCGAGGAGCTCGCGATCGCGCAGGCCGCGAATGCCGACCGCGACCTCCGGCGAGGCCGCTATCGGGGGCCGCTGCACGGGATCCCCTGGGGAGCAAAAGATCTCTTCGCCACCAGAGGGATCAGAACCACGTGGGGAGCGACGCCGTACGAGCATCAGATCCTCGATGTCGACGCCACCGTCGTCGAACGGCTGCGCGAGGCGGGCGCCGTGCTCGTCGCCAAGCTGTCGATGGGATCGCTGGCGCAGGGCGGTGTGTGGTTTGGCGGGACGACTCGAAATCCGTGGAAACCCGACACCGGATCCAGCGGATCGTCGGCGGGGCCGGCCGCGGCGACCTCCGCCGGTCTCGTCGGTTTCGCGCTTGGCTCGGAAACGCGCGGTTCGATCATCACCCCGTCCAGCATCTGCGGCGTCGTCGGACTGCGGCCGACCTACGGGCGCGTGAGCCGTTACGGTGCGATGGCGCTCAGCTGGACGATGGACAAAGTCGGACCGCTGTGTCGAAGCGTGGAAGACTGCGCGCTCGTGCTCAACGCAATCTACGGCAGCGACGGACACGACGAGACCGTCGTCGACGCGCCGTTTGTGTGGAAGCCCGACGCGCCCATGTCGAAGCTGCGTATCGGCTTTATCGCCAGCGAATTCGCAGGCAGCCTCGCGAATCCGACCGCCGGTTCCAACCTGCTGAAGGACGCGCTCGAGTTGTTGAAGAAGAGCGGTGCAAGGCTCGAGCCGATAGAAATGCCGGATTTCCCTGCCGGCGCGATCAACTTCATCCTGAGCGCCGAGGCCGCCGCGGCTTTCGACGACCTGACACGCAGCAGGGGCATCGATCAGCTCACGGCGCAGGGGGCCGGCGACTGGCCGAACTCCTTCCGCACGTCCAGGTTCATCCCTGCGGTCGAGTACATCCGGGCGCAGCGGGCGCGGACGCTGCTGATCCAAAAGATGGACGCATTGATGTCGAAGTACGACGTGTTTCTCGCGCCGGCGAGAGGAAGCGCGAGCCTGCCGATCACCAACCTGACCGGACATCCCGCCGTGTGCCTGAAGAACGGCTTCGTGGACGGCCTGCCGCAGGCGCTGATGATCACCGGGCGGTTGTACGACGAGGCGACGGTGTTACGCGTCGCCCTCGCCTACGAGCGCCGGACGAAGTGGCACACCATGCATCCCACTCTGTAGGGGGTAGGCCCGAGCCCTGCCTTACTTCTCCACAGTGGCCTTCTTGATGTAATCGAGCTTCGGGTACTCCTTTGCCAGGTAGGCGTTGCCTTGCGTCGTGATCTTGCCCTGATCCGGCACGTTGTCGCGGCCGTACCCGCTGTACAGCTTGTCGACGACGTCCATGCCCTCGACGACCTGACCGAACGGCGCAAAACCCTGAGGATCGAGAAAATCGTTGTCGATGAAATTGATGAACACCTGGGTCGATCGGGAATTTGGTGCCGACGCCTTGGCGAACGTCACGTAACCTCGCTTGTTGCTCTGTTTCGGCGGATCGTCCTTGAAGTTCGCGTTCGACCAAGCCTGCTGGATGCTCGGGTCGCCGTTCATCCCGAACTGCGCCATGAACTTGTCCAGCACGCGGAAGAAGCGGACATCATCGTAGAAGCCGTTCTTCACGAGGTTGTAGAAGCGGTCGGCGCCAAGCGGCGCCCAGTCGCGGTGCACATCGATCACGA
>Ga0068858_100002117_pt1 | contig 20139 bp, 12 predicted proteins | sample KBSSwiS12_FD_66589 | JGI IMG/M metagenome (GOLD analysis project Ga0068858, IMG submission 66589) | Switchgrass rhizosphere microbial communities from Kellogg Biological Station, Michigan, USA - KBS Switchgrass S1-2 | ecosystem: Host-associated > Plants > Roots > Rhizosphere > Soil ...
CAATGTCCCTCCAATAACCCACGCGATATGGTGTTGCACATTTGCAACACAAGCCCTTTGCCGACATGTCTCGCGACGAACGCGCGGTCGATACGTAATTGTCACGAAGGCGACTTGCCACCCTTGCGATCCCGACGGGCACCCAACCCCTCCGAGCAATAAAAATGTCCGAATTGGCCGCTACGCATCGCGACGCTTCCCGCCGATCAGACATGAGCGACGTATCGATGAGAATGATCAATATCGGCCTGGAGGACATCTTCGATCTGTTCGACCGGTTCGGGGACGAGGAATATGGCGAGAGCATATCCCAGCGCGCCCACGCTCTTCAGGTCGCCCATTTGGCCAGAGGCGCGGGCGAGCCCGATACGGTTGTCGCCGCCGCCCTGCTTCATGATGTCGGCCAGTTGATCGGCGGCGCCGGAAGCGCCGCCGAGTTGGAAAAGCGCGATGCACGCCACGAACTGGGCGGCGCGACTTTTCTGAAAGGTCTTTTCGCTGAGGATATTCTGGCGCCCATCCGGTTGCATGTCGCCGCCAAGCGCTATCTCTGCGCGATCGACCCCGAATATCTGCGATCCTTGAGCCAGGCGTCGGTCCTCAGCCTCGCGTTGCAGGGCGGCCCCTACTCTGCCGCGCAGGCGGAAAGCTTCAGGCACCTCCCGTTCGCGGCCGAAGCGACGCGACTCCGGCGTTATGACGATCTCGGCAAACAGGTCGATCTCGTCGTGCCGCCGCTTGAGGTCTATCGGCCTTTACTAGAGGGCCTGGCGCTATAGCGCGGCTCAAAGCGCCCTGAGTTCAGCGGCAATCAATTGCAGCGCCCGCATCAGCGCGCTTCGCCGCCGCTCCTTCTGGTACACAAGGTAATTGCTCAGCTGATAATGGCGATCGCCCGTGTCGAGCGGGCGATAGGCAATGCGCGTGTCGGGCGGGCATTCGGAGGTGAAGAACACGCTGATTCCAAGGCCGAGCGCAATGCCTTCGCGGATCGTCTCCCGACTTTGCAGTTCGATCAACGCGCTGGGCTCGATATCGGCATCGGCCAGGGCGCGTTCGGTAAACGCCCGGGTCTTCGAGTTCGGCTCGCGCAGCAGGAGCGTTTCGCGCGCGAACGCGGCGATCGGGACGGTATCGCAGGTGGCCAGCGGGTGGTCGTGCGGCAAGGCGCACGACAGGGTGTCGCTCGCCAGCGGCTCATAGCCGAGGGTGCCGTCGCCCGGGGGATCGCTCGCCAGCGCGGCGTCGATCTGCGCATCGTTCAGCCAGCGCATCACGTCGCGTGCATTGCCCATCCGGACCTGAACGACGGCCTGCGGATTGTCGCGGCGAAAAAGCTGTACCGTCTTGGCCGCGTAGAAGGGATTGTCCGATCCCAGCCGCAACACCCCGCCGGTAAGCGACAGGGTCTCGCCAAGCATTTCGTCGATATCGCCGGCCGTCGCGAACAGCCTCTGGGTGAGCCGGAACAGTTCAAGCCCGGCGCTGGTCAGCCTGAGCGGCACCTTGCGGCTTTCGAACAGCGTCACGCCGTAGCGGGCTTCGAGCGCCTTGAGCTGCTGCGATAGCGTCGGTTGTGAGACATTGAGCCGTCGCGCCGCGCGGGACACGCCCCCTTCAGCCGCGATCGCGTGAAACGTCCGTAAATGCTGATAATTCGCTGCCATGGTGGGGCCATGCCTAAGCCCGGACCGTGACGCTTGCGTGACGATCTCGCGACTTTTCCATAGGCGGCGCCTATGCGGCCATCCAGCGAAAGACTTAGCCGCAGTGCAGCAATCTGAACAAAGCGTTTCCCGCGGGACCGGATCGACTCGGCCCGACGGGGAAACATGAACCTGCAACGGGCGCGACGCAAAGTCGCCCTCGCCCGGGCGGTTCGCTTTGGGGATTACGGCGATGAAAGCTCGATATCTGATGTCCTGTGCCGCTGCGGCGATGCTCAGCACCGCAGCGCACGCAGCGCCGATCGACGCCGCCGCCCGGCCCGCTGACGATCAGCCGGCCGCGGCCGACGAGCAGGGCAGCGACATCATCGTGACGGCAACGCGCCGCAACGAAAGCATCCAGAAGGTGCCGGCCACCATCCAGGCGTTTTCGGGCGACACGCTGGCGCAGCTCAACGTCACCACGTTCAACGATCTGCTGAAATACACGCCCAACGTCACCTACTCCAACAACGGCCCCGGTCAGGGCGCGATCTTCATGCGCGGCCTGTCATCGGGCTTCGCCGGCAACCAGTCCTCGGCGACGATCGCCTATTTCCCGAACGTCGCGCTCTACCTCGACGACCAGTCGATGCAGTTCCCGGCGCGCAATGCCGATGTCTATGCGGTCGATCTGGAACGTGTCGAAGTGCTCGAGGGCCCGCAGGGTACCTTGTTCGGCGGCGGCGCCCAGGCGGGCGCGGTACGCTACATCACCAACAAGCCCAAACTCGGCACCTTCGAGGGCCATATCGACGGCACCGTCGGCGGTACCATCGGCGGCGCGCCGAACGGCGCGTTCAACGCGGTGGTCAATGTGCCGGTGATCAACGACAAGCTCGCGGTCCGCGCAGTGATCTATGCCGATCATCATGGCGGCTATATCGACAATGTGCCGAGCAGCTTCACCCGCTCGGACTCGGATACCGGCAATTCCTATTTCAACGCCTATAATGGCGGCCATGTGCTGCCGCCGAGCCTGCAGTCGAATGCCGGCCAATATGACAACCACGCGCTGGCGGCGAAGGACTTCAACCCGGTCGATTATATCGGCGGCCGCGTTTCGGCGAAGTGGGAGATCAGCCCCGACTGGGACGCGCTGATCTCGGAGAGCTATCAGCGCATCCATTCCGAGGGCACGTTCGCGACCTACCCGACCGGCTCCGATTTCCAGAAGCTTGGCGAGCTCCAGACCACCGTCTTCTCGCCAAGCTACAACAAGGACGAATATTGGAACACGGCCTGGACGCTGAACGGCAAGGTCGGCGATTTCAAGATGGTCTATACCGGCGCCTATATGACCCGGCATCTGGAGACCCAGCAGGATTATACCAATTATTCGCGCACCGGCGGCGGCATGTATTATCAGTGCACCGGCGGCGGCACCGGCTGGGGCAGCGGCACGCCCTTCTGCTATTCGCCGATCGCCTATTGGCACGACAAGGTGCGCAACACGCACATGACTCACGAGTTCCGGGTCAGCACGCCGGACGACAAGCGCATCCGGGCGATCGCGGGCGCTTTCTATGAAGAATTCCGCATCTACGATGTCATGGATTTCAACTACAAGACGATCCCGACCTGCACCACCGGGCTGATCGCGTCCAACGCGGCCTGTTCGGGCCTGGTCCAGCCCTATCCGGGGTCGACCATCAATACGCCCGGGCTCAAGTCGAACAGCACCGCCTTTGGCGAGGATACGCAGCGCGGCTATGATCAATATGCCTTTTTCGGCTCGGTCGATTTCGACATCCTGCCGAACCTGACGCTGACCGGCGGCACCCGCTATTATCATTACAGCGAGTTCGAGACCGGCTCGCAATACCAGACCTATGCTGGCAATTGCTATCAGGTGCTGGTCTGCGCGGTGGCCGGGTCGGGCAACGTCAATATCGATGCCGCCAAGGACCATATCGTCTATCACGGCTTCAAGAGCCGCGGATCGCTATCGTGGAAGCCGACCGATCATACGATGCTCTATGCGACCTTCAGCCAGGGCTTCCGCCCGGGCGGCTTCAATCGCGCAACCAAGCTGATCCTGCCCGGCCAGAACGGCGTCGCCCAGCTGAACCGTCCGAACGGCTATGCCCCGGACAGCCTCACCAACTGGGAAGCCGGCATCAAGACCGATCTTTTCGATCACAAGGTCCAGCTCAATCTCTCGGCTTATTACATGATCTGGGAGAATGTGCAGATCGGCTTCTTCAACCCGGCCGGCGGCTTCGGCAACACCAGCTTCGTCACCAACGGCGCCAATTTCCACGTCAAGGGGCTCGAGGCGCAGTTCGTGGCGCGCCCGATGGCCGGCCTCAGCCTTCAGGCAAGCGCGACCTATAATGAAAGCAAGCAGGTCTCGGCGCCCTGCTTCATCTCGAACGTCGCGGGTTCGGAGACTTTGGGCAAGTGCATCACTTATTATTACAGCGGCGGAAACAAGATTCCGCTGCAGAGCCCGTTCGGCTCGCTCGGTTCGAGCCTGCCCTATGCGCCGCATGTCCAGGCCGATATCCGCGCCCGCTATGAATGGACCGGTCCGGCCAAGCTCGACTGGTTCGTTTCGGGCGGCGTTTCCTATACCGGCGTGACCTATAACCAGCCCTCGACCTACCCATCGGGCGCGGGCGTGGTGGTTCCGGGCACGACCCTGCTCCGCTATCGCCAGCCCGGCTATGCGCTGGTCGATGCCGCGATCGGCTTCAAGCATGGCAATTGGAATGTGTCGATCTTCGGCGAGAACATCGCTGACAGCCACGCCAGCACCTTCACCTCCTCGGCGCAGTTCATCAAATCCGAGGTGGTCGTGCGGCCGACCACCTATGGTCTCAAGGTCGGCGTCGATTTCTGACGCCGGCCCGCCGGACCGGATTCAGTGTCACAAGAGTGAAACGGGCGGCATCCAGGGTGCCGCCCGTTGCTTTGGTCCGGACCCTGACATGAACATACAAATCCCGGTCGGTGCGCGGGTTCAGCTAGATCAGGAGATCGCCCGGCTCCGCCGGATGCAGGATGAGGGTGAGCACGGGGCCGTATTGACGGAGCTGCGCACGCAGCTCGCCGCATCGCCGGAGAGCCGGGACCTGTTGTTGCTCGAAGCGGTCAGCCTGCGTCATCTCGGCCGGATCGACGAGGCGCTGGCGAGCATCGACCGGCTTGCGCTGCACCATCCGCGCTTCAGCCTGATGCATCAGGAGCGCGGCCTGTGCCATGTCGCGCGCAAGGATGCGCCGGCGGCGATCACCGCGCTGCTCGAGGCGGTCAATCTCAATCTGGCGCTGCCGATGAGCTGGAAGATGCTCGCCGGAATTTACCGGATCACCGGCGACGCCGACAAGGCCGCCATGGCCGCCGGCCACGTCACCGCTTTGCAGGCGCTGCCGCCGCCGGTGGTCGCCGCCACGGCGTTGTTCTTCGACGGAGACCTTGCCCCGGCCGAGGCGATGATCCGCGCCTTCCTTCTCGCGCATGGCGACCATCCCGAGGCGATGCGGCTGCTCGCCAAGATCGGCCTTGCCCATAAAGTCTATGACGATGCCGAGCTGCTGCTCGCCGGCGTGCTCGAGATGATGCCGGAGCATCGCGCCGCGCGCTTCGAATATGCCCAGGCGCTGACCTGGCGCCACAAATATGTCGAAGCGCATGCTGCGCTCGCACCTTTGCTGGCGACCGAGCCGACCAGACATGACTTTCGCGAACTCGCATCGACCATCGCCGTAGGACTGGGCCGGCATGACGAGGCGATCGCGCTCTACCGCGACATGCTTGCCCACATCGCCGCCGGGTCAAGTCAACAGGACGCCGGCATATCGGCCCAGGCGTGTGCCGACCTGAACCTCTGGCTCGGCCATGCCCTGAAGACGGTGGGTGACTTGCCCGAGGCGATCGCCGCCTATCGCGCATCGATTGCCGCGCGGCCCGATTTCGGCGACGCCTGGTGGAGCCTCGCGAACCTGAAGCGCTATCGTTTCACCGACGCCGAGATCCTGGACATGCGCGCCGCCGAGGCTTCGCCCTCCACCTCGGCCGTCGACCGGGTCCATCTTTGCTTCGCGCTCGGCAAGGCGCTCGAGGACCGGGACGAGATCACTGACTCCTGGCGCCATTATGAGCGGGGCAATGCCCTGCAGCGCGCTGAAAGCCGTTACCGGCCGGAAATCCTCGAGACCAATACGCGGCAGCAGATCGCTGTCTGCTCCCCCCGTTTCTTCGAGAGTCGCGCGGGCTGGGGCCTGACTGATCGCGACCCGATCTTTATCCTCGGCCTGCCGCGCTCGGGCTCGACGCTGATCGAGCAGATCCTTGCCTCGCATTCCCGGGTCGAAGGTACGCAGGAGCTCCCCGATGTGCAGCGCATCGTGCTTGATCTGCAGGGGCGCGATCCGGACCTGGACACTCCTCGCTATCCGGCCGTCCTCGCTGATCTGACGCGCGACGATATCGATGCCTTCGCCAGGCGCTATAGGGACGATACCCGCATCTATCGCAGCGGCCGGCCCTTTTTCATCGACAAGATGCCGAACAATTTCCGGCATATCGGGCTGATCCATCTGATGCTGCCCAATGCCACGATCATCGATGCCCGGCGCGATCCGCTCTCCTGCTGCTTCAGCAACCTGAAACAGCTCTTCGCCCAGGGGCAGGAATTCTCCTACGGCATTGACGATATCGCACGCTATTACCGGACCTATCTCGATCTGATGGAGCATTGGGACAAAGTGCTGCCGGGGCGAATCCTGCGGGTGCATCATGAGGATGTCGTCGATGACCTCGACGGCAGCGTACGGCGAATCCTGGATCATGCCGGGCTCGATTTCGAGCCGGCCTGTATCGCGTTCCACCAGAACCCGCGAAGCGTCCGGACGCCGAGTTCCGAACAGGTGCGCCAGCCGATCTTCCGCGACGGGCTCGATCAGTGGAAGAAATATGAGCCCTGGCTCGAACCGTTGAAAGAGGCATTGGGCGACGCGGTGGTCCGGTACCGTTCATGACTGGGGAGCGCTCCCTGTCCGACATCGACCGGCGCCGGCTGCTCCTCGCGGCCGGTGCCGGGATGGTTGCGGCAAGCCCGATCGCCAGGGCGTTCGCGATCGATGCCGATGTCCGCTCCGGCTCGCTGATGGACGTCGAGCATGTCGTGATCCTGATGCAGGAGAATCGCGGCTTCGATCATTATTTCGGGGCGATGGCGGGCGTACGCGGTTTCGGCGATCGCTTCCCGATCCCGTCGGCGGCGGGGCATCCGCGCCAGACGGTCTGGACTCAGTTCCAGGATCCCACCCAGGATTCGACGACGCCGGCCGCGATCGCGCCCTTTCATCTCGATACGAAGGCGCGCTTCGCGCTGATGCGCGCCGAGGGCACGCCGCACACCTGGCCTGATGCGCAGGCGGCCTGGGACGAAGGCCGGATGAGCCGCTGGCCCGAGGCGAAGACGGTGCGTTCGATGGGTCACTATCTGGCCGGGGATATCCCCTTCCAGTTCGCCCTCGCCGAGGCGTTCACGCTATGCGACGCCTATCATTGCTCGATTCAGACCGGCACCAATTCGAACCGCCTGTTCCTGTGGAGCGGTACGAATGATCCGAGCGGCGCTCAGGGCGGCCCGGCGATCGACAATTCGCATGACAGCCTGGTCAAGGACGGTGGTTTCCCCGCCGGCTATCGCTGGATCACTTATGTCGAGCGCCTGCAAGCGGCGGGGATCGACTGGCGCATCTATCAGGACATGGCGGATAATTTCAGCGACAATCCGCTGGCCGGTTTCCAGCGTTTCCGCGACGCCCATGACGCCGGGCCCGGCCATCCCGACCATGACCTGGCCGATCGCGGCCTGAGCACGCGCAAGCTCGATCGCCTGCGCGCGGATGTGCTGGCGGCGAAATTGCCCCAAATCTCCTATATCGTCGCGGACGCGGCGAGCTCGGAACATCCGGCCGCGTCCAGCCCGGCCCAGGGCGCTGACTATACGGCCCGGGTGCTGGCGGCGCTCACCGCCAACCCTGCCGTCTGGGCGCGCACCGTGCTCCTCGTCATGTTCGACGAGAATGACGGCTTTTTCGATCATGTGCCGCCGCCCGCGCCGCCGTCGCGCGATCCGGCCGCGCCTGACGGTTTGGCGGGCGCCTCGACCGTCGCGACGACCGGCGAGTATCATCTCGTCCGTTCCGAGGCGGATGAGAAGTCGGAACGCCCGGCGCTAATGGGCCGGCCTTACGGTCTCGGCCCACGCGTACCGATGTACATCGTCTCGCCCTGGAGCCGCGGCGGCTGGGTGAACAGCGAGGTGTTCGATCACACCTCGGTGATCCGCTTCCTCGAGCAAAGGTTCGGCGTCCACGAACCGAACATTTCGCCCTGGCGGCGCGCGGTGTGCGGTGATCTCACCTCGGCTTTCGACTTCAGCCACCCGAACAATGCGCGGAACTGGGCGCCGTTGCCGCCGACCGCAGCGCAATCCGCCCGCGCCGCGGCGCTTCCCGGCCGGACGCCGGCGGCGCCCCCGGCCGAGCCGCATATGCCGGTCCAGGCGAGTGGCCCGCGCCGATCGCGGGCGCTTCCCTATTGGTTGGAGGTGAGTACAGAGGTCTCAGGCGATCGGGTCCGGTTGACCTTCGTCAATAGCGGGCGCGCCGCTGCCGTCTTCCATGTCTATGATCGCCGGCACCGCGGTCGGATCCCACGCCGCTACACGGTCGGGCCCGGCGAGATGCTGGCCGGCGATTGGCATGGGCGCGAGAATGAGCCCTATGATCTCTGGATCCTTGGCCCGAACGGCTTTCATCGCCACTTTACCGGAGCGCTTGCCATGGCTGCGCCACGGGTGTCGCTCATCGCCGATCCACGCCGTCTGTCGATTTCGCTGACGATCGCCAATCCGGGAAAGACGGTCCAGCGGATCGAGGCTCACCCGATGGCCTATGGTCATGCATTTGACCCAAGATCCTTCACGCTTGCGCCCGGCCAATCCACCACCGCGCACTGGCCCGTGTCCGCCACGTATGGCTGGTACGATATGGCGGTGCGCGTACCCGTTGACAGCCGCTATCTGCGCCGTTTCGCCGGTCGCCTCGAATCCGGCCGGGACTCGATCTCGGACCCGGCAATGGGCGGTCCGGCTGCCGTGCTTCACCTGCTGTAACGCCGCGCCTTGTCCTGAACATTGTACAGACTTCTGTACATTGGAAATGTCAGCGCCTCGCATGACATTCCCAACAACCACCCGCGATTCAACCTCTCCGCGCGTCGCACTATGCGACACCATGGATGTTCGGGTCCGGCCGCAGAATGGCGCAACCAGCTTTCGGCGCCGGATTTTCCATAGGCGCCGCCTATGTGCTCCATATGGCCAAAGCCTTGGCGCGAATGCGCCGCCCGAGCCCAGAACATGTTCGGGAGATCTCCAGTGGCACAGGATTCGTTCGATATCGCCATCGTCGGCGCAGGCATTGTCGGCCTCGCCCATGCGCTGGCGGCGAGCCGCCTCGGCCTCAGTGTGGTCGTGATCGATCGCGACGCCCAGGCCAATGGCGCCTCGATCCGCAATTTCGGTTTCGTCACGGTGACAGGGCAGGAGCAGGGCGAGGTGTGGCGTCGCGCGCGTCGCTCTCGTGACATCTGGGCCGAGATCGCCGGCCCGGCCGGGATCGCGATTGAGCAACGCGGTCTCGCCATGGTCGCCCAGCGGCCGGAGGCGCGCCTGGTCTGCGAAGCCTTTCTCGAAACCGACATGGCGGATTGCTGTCGCTGGATCGAAGGCGCTGCGGCCAACGCGCTGTTGGGCGAGATGCGGCCGGCCCATCTCGAAGGCGTGCTGTGGAGCGATATCGACCTCCGGGTCGAATCCCGCACCGCCATTCCGGCGCTGGCTACGTGGCTCGAACAGAGCAGGGGGGTCGCGTTCCGGCGCGGCGTCGCTGTCCATCATGTCGAGAGCGGGCGGCTCGAAACCACCGGCGGCGTTATCCGGGCAGAGCATATCATCGTCTGTCCAGGGGACGATCTCACCACGCTCTTTCCCGATGCGCTCGCCAGGGCCGGCATCACCCGCTGCAAGCTGCAGATGCTCCGCCTCGCCGCGCCCGGCTACCGGCTGCCGGCGACGATCATGTCGGATCTCGGCATGGTCCGCTATCTCGGCTATGCCGCTCTGCCCGAGGCGAGGGCACTCAAGCGACGCCTTCAGGCCGAGCGCCGCGATCATCTCGCCAACGGCATCCACCTGATCGTCGCCCAGGGTGCCGATGGCAGCCTGATCGTCGGCGACAGTCATCATTATGCGCAAACGCCCGATCCCTTTGCCTCTGACCAGGTCGACCGGCTGATCCTCGAGGAGTTCCGCGCCGTGTTCGGCAGCGTGCCGCCGGTCCTCGAACGCTGGACCGGCACCTATGCATCAGCGGCCGGCCACAGCGTGATCGAGACGCCGCTCGAGGGTGTGCGGCTGGTCGTGGTGACGAGCGGCACCGGCGCCTCGACCTCCTTCGCGCTCGCCGAGGATGTGATCGCCGGGCTGACCGATCACACGCTGGGAGCCGCCGCATGAGCTTCGCGATCAGGGCCGTCATCCTCGATTGGGCCGGCACGATGATCGATCATGGCTGCCGCGCGCCGGTCGTCGCGTTGCAGCGGGTGTTCGAACAGGCGGGTGCGCCGATCTCAGAGGCCGAGGCGCGGGCCGATATGGGCCGCGCCAAGCGCGATCATATCCGTGCCATCCTCGCGTCTCCGCGCGTCGGACAGGCCTGGCGCGCCACCCATGGCGCCGCGCCCACCGAAGCGGATGTGACGAGCCTCCATGATGCCGTCGAACCGATGATGCGTGGTGCCGCGAAGGCCTGTGCCGCGCTTATCCCGGGCGCCGCGGAACTGGTCGTGAAACTCCGTTCCGAAGGCGTCAGGATCGCCTCCTGCACCGGCTATACCCGCCCGATGATGGCGGACATCCTGCCGCTCGCCGCCGAGCAGGGCTATGCACCCGATGTCGTGGTCTGCTCGTGCGAGACGATCACAGGCCGCCCGTCGCCGCTGATGCTCTGGAAGTGCCTGGTCGAGCTTGGCGTCTGGCCGGCATGGGCCTGCGTCAAGGTCGATGACGCGACCGTGGGCATTGGCGAGGGTAGCGCGGCCGGCGCCTGGACGGTGGGCCTCTCCGCCTCGGGCAACGGTGTCGGCCTCGGCTATGAAGCGTTGCTTGCCCTGCCCGAGGATGAGCGCGAACAGCGGATCGCGGCCGCCGCGGCCGATCTGCGCGCCGCCGGTGCCGATTATGTCGTCCCGAGTGTCGCCGATCTCTGGCCGGTGCTCGAGACGATCGCCGCGCGGATCGAAGCGGGCGAGAGGCCCGACGCATGACCACCCTGCACGCGCCGCTCGTTATGGCGCCGCCGCGCCGCGAAAGCGCGGTCACCACCTGGCTGCGTACCGCCCCGCCTGCCGCCTTCGCGCTCTATGGCGGGCTCGCAGCGTTCGGCGCCTATTTCGCGATGTATGCCTTCCGCAAGCCGTTCACGGCGGCGAGCTACGCGCACATCGCCGGCTGGCCGTTCGCGATCGACTTCAAGATCATGCTCGTGATCGCCCAGGTCGCCGGCTATGCGCTCTCCAAGCTGATCGGCGTGAAGATCGTTTCCGAAATGCCGCCTGCGCACCGCGCGGGCGCGATCCTGTTGCTGATCGGCCTGTCCGAAGTGGCGCTGGCTGGTTTTGCGATCGTGCCGCCGCTGGCTGGCGTCGCCGCGCTGTTCCTGAACGGCCTCTGCCTCGGCATGATCTGGGGGCTGGTGTTCGGCTTTCTGGAAGGACGGCGCCTCACCGAAATCCTCGGCGCTATGCTGTGCGCAAGCTTCATCCTCTCCTCCGGCATCGTGAAATCGGCCGGGACGGCGCTGCTGGTCGGTGGCTGGGCGAGCGAGCGCTGGATGCCGGCTGCGACCGGCCTGGTCTTCACGCCGATCCTGCTGCTGTCGGTCTGGGCGCTCGTTCAACTGCCGCCGCCCGACGCGCGCGATGAGCTCGAACGCGTCCCGCGCACGCCAATGAACGCGGCGCAGCGCCGCCGCTTCTTCGCAACCCACGCACCGGCGTTGATCGCGTTGGTCGGCGTCTATGTGCTGCTGACCATGCTCCGCGATTTCCGCGACAATTTCGCCGCCGAGATCTGGGGCGAATTGGGTTATGGCGGCGAGGCGAGCATCTTCACCTGGTCCGAGCTGCCGGTCGCGATCGTCGTCCTGGTCGCGCTCAGCCTGCTGATCCGGGTGCGTGATAATCGCGATGCGGTGTTATGGAACCTGGGGCTGGTCGCGATCGGCCTCGCCGTGGCGGGCCTTGCGACGGCGGCGTTCCAGCTTGGATGGCTCGGGCCGGTTGCCTGGATGATAGCGGTCGGCGCTGGCCTGTATCTCTCCTACACGCCGTTCAACGCGCTGCTGTTCGACCGGCTGATCGCCGCGACCGCCACCACCGGCAATGCCGGGTTCCTCATCTATGTCGCTGACGCGAGCGGCTATTGCGGCAGCGTGCTCCTCCTGCTCCTGCGCAATTTCGGCCATGTCTCGCTGCGCTGGACCGGCTTCCTGTGCGACCTCGCCTATGTCACCAGCCTTGTCGGCATCGTGGCGACCCTGTTTGCCGCGCTCCGCCTCCGCGCGTCGGTGCAATCGCGCTCGCCCCGCGGATCGCCCGCCGCTACACTCGCCGCAAAATAACAGGGGCGAGGGTGAATGCGGCGAAATCTCGTGCGGGGCGCGGCCGGACTGGTCGTCTTTCTGATCCTTGTCGCGATCGGCCTCGCCGTCTGGGAGCCGCTCACCGCGACTGCCCCCGCGCCACCGCCGGCGCACACCTATGATGTGACGATCGCCCGCGACGATTTCGGCGTGCCGCATATCTTCGGCAAGACCGATCCTGATGTCGCATACGGCATTGCCTATGCCCATGCCGAGGATGATTTCTCGACCCTGCAGGAAGTGCTGGCGATGACGCGCGGGCGGCTTGGCGCGATGACCGGGCAGGACGGCGCGAAGACCGATTACGTCCTTCACCTGCTCGGCGCGCGCGAAACGGCGGGGCGCGATTATATGAAGCAGCCCGCCGATGTCCGGGCGCTGCTCGACGGCTATGCCTCGGGGCTCAATCATTATGCCGACAAGCATCCCGACGAGATCCAGCTGTCGAAGCTCTTTCCCGTGAATGGTGAAGACGTCGCGACCGGATTCGTGCTGCGCTCGCCCTTCTTTTTCGGGCTCGATCAGGTGCTCGGCGCGCTTGCGGGCGATACGCCGTTGCCGCCCGAAAGCGCCGGCCCGCTACCCGACGCGCCCGACATCACGCCGATCGGCCCCAATGGCAATGAGAATGGCTCCAACGCCTTCGTCGTCGCGCCGAGGCGTTCGGCGGATGGCTTCACCCGGCTCGTCTCCAACTCGCACCAGCCGTGGCGCGGCGGCGCTTCCTGGTATGAGCTCGTGGTCCATTCGGGCACCGGCTGGAATTTCGCCGGGGCGAACTTTCCCGGCGCACCCTATCCTCTGCTCGGCCACAACCAGACATTGGGCTGGACGAACACCGTCAACCGGCCCGATCTCACCGATGTCTACAAGCTCGTGCTCGATGGCGACCGCACCCATTACCGCTTCGATGGTCAGTGGCGCCCGCTCGAAAAGACCCGGGTGTGGCTGCATGTGAAATTATGGGGGCCGTTCGTACTGCCGGTACCGAAGACAGTGCTGCGCGCGGTGCAGGGTCCGGTAATCGAGACGTCCAAGGGCGATTTCGCGCTTCGCTATGCCGGCGCCGACCAGTTGAAGATGGTCGAGGAATATTACCGCCTCAACCGCGCCCGCGATTTCGGCGAGTGGCAAAAGGCGCTGGCGATGCAGGGCGTGCCGGCGACCAATTTCCTCTACGGCGATGCCAAAGGCAACATCGCCTATTTCTACAATGCCAGCTTCCCGAACCGGAAGCCGGGCTATGATTATGCCAAGGTCCTGCCCGGCGACACCTCGCGCGATTTCGCCACGGGCACGGTGGGATGGGCGCAGGTGCCACGTAACGTGAACCCCGCCTCGGGCTTCCTGATCAACGCCAACAACACGCCCTATCAGGCTGCGGGTGCCGGGTCGGAAATCAATCCCGCGGACTATTCGCCCTTGCTCGGTATCGAGACCGACACGACCAACCGCGCCACCCGCGCGCTCGAGCTTATGGGCGCGAACCCGAGGATCAGCGATGCCGATCTCCACCGCATCAAGTTCGATACGGGCGTCAGCCATGTCAGCTGGGCCGCGAAATGGTTCGCCGATATCGCCGCTGTCGATCCGAAGGGTGATCAGAACCTGGTCGCCGCCAAGGCGGTGCTCGCCAAATGGGACTGGAATTATGACGGCAAGGGGCCGGCGGATTCGATAGCTGCGTTGCTGCTCCGCGCCGGCAATAAATGGCATTATCAGCGCCGCCCCGAGGCCGATCCGCGCGACGCGCTCGCCACTGCCGCGACCTATCTCAAGACGCATTTCGGCAGGCTCGATCCGCCGCTCGGCGACATATTGCGCGTGCATCAGGGCAAGGTCGATCTGCCGATGGATGGCGGGCCCGATGTGCTGCGCGCCGCCGCCTTGTGGGACGAAGCGCCCGATGGCCGGCTGATGGTGAAGCATGGCGACAGCTTCATCATGTTCATCGCCTGGGACAAGCAAGGCAAGGTCAGCTCGCAGTCGATCCAGCCTTTCGGCGCCGCAACCACAAGGCCGGACTCGCGGCATTATGCGGATCAGGCGCCGCTGTTCGTGCGCCATGAACTCAAGCCGGTCTGGTTCAATCCCGCTGACCTCAAACATCATCTCGAAAGGGTTTATCGCCCCTGATTGCAGCGCCGCACCGCGCTGCTATACCATCGCAAGACAGTCTCTTCTTGCGAAGGTATAACGCCATGAATATCAAGCTCTTCGCGCTGGCCGGCGTGGCGCTGGGCGCGCTCGCGAGCCCGCTCGCCGCCGCTCCCGCCAAGTCCGACATCGCAAAGCCCGCGCCGGTCTCCGCGCTCGTGAAGAGCGTCGATATTCCCTATCAGCAATTCACGCTGCCGAACGGCCTGCGCGTGATCGTCCATACCGATCGCAAGGCGCCGATCGTGGCGGTGTCGGTCTGGTATAATGTCGGCTCCAAGTTCGAGCCCGCCGGCAAGACCGGCTTTGCCCATCTGTTCGAGCATCTGATGTTCAACGGCAGCGAGAATGCGCCGGGCGATTTCTTCACGCCCTTGAAGGAAGTCGGCGCCACCGATTTCAACGGCACCACCTATTTCGACCGCACCAATTATTTCGAGACGGTGCCCGCCCCGGCGCTCGAGCGCGCGCTGTTCCTCGAGAGTGACCGGATGGGCTATCTGCTCGGCGCGATGACCCAGGGCGTGCTCGACGAGCAACGCGGCGTCGTCCAGAACGAGAAGCGCCAGGGCGACACCCAGCCATTCGGCCTGGTCGAGTATAAGCAGATCGAGGCGCTGTTCCCCACCAATCATCCCTATGGCCACACCACGATCGGCTCGATGGCCGATCTCGATGCCGCCAGCCTCGAGGATGTGAAGAACTGGTTCCGTGGCCATTACGGCCCGAACAACGCAGTGCTGGTGCTGGCCGGCGACATCGATGCGGCCACTGCAAAGCCGCTGGTCGAGAAATATTTCGGCGGCATACCGCGCGGACCGGACAGCGTGGTACCGCCAGCTGATGTGCCGACCCTCCCCGCGCCCAAGTCCGAGGTGATGAAGGACCGCGTCGCGACCACCCGCATCTACCGGATGTGGGCGGTGCCGGGGCTCGACAACAAGGATGCGGTTGCGCTCGATGTCACCGCCGGCGTGCTGGGCGGCCTGTCGAGTTCGCGGCTCGACAATGCCCTGGTCCGTCGCGAGAAGCTTGCCGTCCAGGTTACCGCGAACAATGAGACCTTCGCGCAGACCGGCCTGTTCACCGTCTATGCGGATGTGAAGCCGGGCGTCGATCCTGCGCTGGTCTCGAAGCGGCTCGATGAGATCATCGCCGATCTGATCGCCAAGGGCCCGACCGCCGATGAAGTGCAGCGTGTCACCACTGGCAGCGTTTCAGGGACGATCGCGGGGCTCGAATCGGTCGGTGGTTTCGGCGGCAAGGCAGTCACTCTCGCCTCGGGCGCACTCTATTCGAACGACCCCGACCATTACAAAAAGGAGCTGGCCGAGCTGGCAGCGGAAACGCCCGAGAGCGTGAAAGCCGCGACCGCCAAATGGCTGTCGCGCCCGGTCTATGCGCTGACGGTCGAGCCCGGTCCGCGCGCCGCTTATGCCGAGGCCGCCCCGCCGGCCAAGGTCGTCGCTGACACCACTCCGCCCGCAAAGGGGACGCGCGGTGCCCTGCCGGCGGTCGGCACCATCGCTGATCTCGTCTTTCCCGCCGTCGAGCATGCGAAGCTGAGCAACGGCATCGAGATCGTCTATGCGCATCAGGCGGCGGTCCCGATCACGCGCATGGTTATGAGCTTCGACGCGGGCGTCGCCGCTGATCCGGCGACCAGGCTCGGCACGCAACAACTCACTTTGTCGATGATGGGTGAGGGCACGACGAGCAAGAGCTCGATTGATCTCGCCGAAGCCAAGGAGCGGTTGGGCGCCAGTATCGGCGCGAATGCGAGCGCGGACCGCACCAACATGTCGCTGTTCACGCCAAGCCCCAATCTCGGTGCCGCGGTCAGCCTCTTCGCTGACGTGGTCGAGAATCCGGCCTTTGCCCCGCCCGAGGTCGAGCGCGTCAAGGCGCAGCAGCTCGCCCAGATTTCGTCCGAGCTGACCAATCCGGGCGGCCTCGCGTCGCGCGTGCTGCCGCGCCTCGTTTATGGCCCCGCCTCGCCCTATGCGCGGGGTTTCGGCAGCGGCGATCCCAAGGCGGTGGCGCTGCTGACCCGCGACGATCTCGTCGCCTTCCAGCATGCCTGGCTGCGGCCCGACAAGGCGAAGATCTTCGTCATCAGCGATCGGCCGCTTGCCGAGATCAGGACGGTGCTGGACGCGCGTTTCGGCAACTGGACGGCGACCGGACCGGCCGGCACCAAGGATTTCACGGCCGCGTCCACGCCGTCGGCACCGAAGATCCTGCTGATCGACCGGCCCGATTCGCCGCAATCGCTGATCCTTGGCGCGGCGCCGACGCCGCTCGTCGGCACTGACGAGCTGTTGCCGGTCATCGCCGCGAATGATTCGCTCGGCGGCAATTTCCTATCGCGGATCAACATGGATCTGCGCGAGGGCAGGCACTGGTCTTATGGCGTCTCGGGCGGCATCCGCCGCGCTGAATTCACCTCACCCTATCTCATCCAGGCACCGGTCCAGGCCGACAAGACCGGGCCTTCGATCGCCGCGCTGCAGGGTGACGTGAAGGACTTTCTGACGACCAAGGGGATCACGCAGGCCGAGTTCGATCGCACCATTGTCGGCGCGATTCGTGCCCTGCCGGGAAATTTCGAAACCTCGAGCGCGGTGCTCAGCGCGATGCAGGCAAATGATCTTTACCGCCGCCCGGACAATTATTACGCGACGATCACACAAAAATATCGGGCGCTCACGCTGCCCCAGCTTGACGCTGCGGCACGCTCGGCAATTGACCCGAACAAGTTCATCTGGATCGTCGTCGGCGATGCCGCCAAGGTCCGGCCGCAGCTTGACAGCCTCGGGCTCCCGGTTGAGGTGGTGACCGCCGCCTCCATTGCGGAAGCGCGCTGAGATTCAGGCTAGGAGAGACGAAATGGCTGGTATCGACGGAAGCTGGGATACGGTCGTCAAATCGCCGCTCGGCGATCAGAAGGCGGTGCTGACGGTGAAGACCGATGGCGGTGCTTTCTCCGGCTCCTATGTCGGCGCGATGGGCTCGATGGATATCAGCGGCACGGTCGATGGCGACACCATCAAATGGTCGATGAACATCAGCGTACCCATGCCAATGACGCTCGATTGCACCGCGACCGCTGACGGCGACAGCATCACCGGCACGGTCGGCGCCGGCGCGTTTGGCGCCTTCCCGATGTCGGGCACCCGCGCTTAAACAAACGAGACTGCCCCCGCTCGAGCAAAGCCCGCTTCCCGGCAAGGGAGGCGGGCTTTCTTCGTTGCGCCTCCATGCGTGGGCGCGCAATATCCGGCGGGCGGCACGGGGGACAATGATGATCGCAAAATGGCTAGTCGGCGCGATGGCGCTCGGCATGATCGCATCCGGCGCCATGGCGCAGACCTATGACGAGCGCCCCGCGACACTGGCGCCCTCGACCGAGGGGTGGAACTTCGAACGCCGCGGCGTCGATATCCCGATGCGCGACGGAGTGAAGCTCCACACCGTCATCCTGATCCCGAAAGGCGCGAACGGCGCCCCCATCCTCCTCACCCGCACGCCCTATAATGCGGAGGCGCTGACGACGAACCAGCAGAGCGGTACGCTTTCCGCGGTGCTGGACGGCTATGACAATGCCGATGATGTGATCGTCCAGGGCGGCTATATCCGCGTCATCCAGGATGTGCGGGGCAAATATGGCTCGGGGGGCGTCTATATGATGACGCCACCGCTCGCCGGCACCGCGCTCAACCCGACCAAAACCGATGATTCGACTGACAGCTACGACACGATCGACTGGCTGGTGAAACACCTGCCCGAATCGAACGGCAAGGTCGGTGTGCTCGGTATTTCGTACGATGGCTTCCTCGCGCTGATGCCGCTGATCAACCCGCACCCCGCGCTCAAGGTCGCGGTGCCTATGAATCCGATGGTCGATACCTGGGTGGGCGACGACGCCTTTCACAACGGCGCCTTCCGCCAGAACGACATGTCCTATTTCTGGGAGCAGGAAGCGACGCGAGGGAACAGCGATCTCTGGTGGTCGAACACCTATGATGAGTATTCGCTCTATCTGCGCGCCGGCTCGGCGGGCGAGGTCGCGCGGCGGCACAAGCTCGATCAGATCGGTTTCTGGCAGAAGCTGGTCGCGCATCCCGCTTATGACAGTTTCTGGCAGGGTCAGGCGATGGACCGCATCCTCGCGCGCCAGCCGCTCAAGGTGCCGGTGATGCTGGTCCATTCGCTGTGGGACCAGGAGGATATCTACGGCGCGACCGCTGTATACCGCGCGATCAAGCCCAAGGATGTCGCCGGCAACATGGTCTATCTGACGCTCGGTCCCTGGTATCACGGCCAGGAAATCGGCGACGGCAGCCATATCGGCGCAATCAAGTTCGATCAGGACAGCGCGAAATATTGGAGGCTGCATGTGCTGGCGCCGTTCCTCGCCCATTATCTCAAGGGCACGCCGATGGACGTGGCGCCGGTGACCGCGTTCCAGACCGGCACCAATGAATGGCAGCGCCTGTCTTCATGGCCGGCGGCGCCGGCGATGGCGAAGCTTTATCTCAAGCCCGGCATGGCGCTCGGCTTCTCGGCCGATACCGGCGCGACGCAAACCGCCGACTATGTTTCCGACCCGGCGCATCCCGTCCCCTATGTGCCCCGCCCCGACCGCGCGCTCACTTATGACGATGATCACTGGACCGGCTGGCTCACCACTGACCAGCGCCACGCCTCCGCCCGGCCCGACGTGCTGACCTTCGAGACGGACGTCCTGACCAGCCCGGTGACGATCGCCGGCCAGCCTGTCGTCCATCTCACCGCCTCGACCAGCGGCACCGACAGCGACTGGGTGGTCAAGCTGATCGACGTCGCGCCCGATCAGGTCGCCGGAGACCGCGCGATGGGCGGCTATGAATGGCCGATCGCCATGGACATCTTCCGCGGCCGCTACCGCGCCAGCCTCGCCGAGGCGACGCCGCTCACGCCGGGTGCCCCCTTGCCTTATAGCTGGGCGCTACCGCAGACCAACCATGTCTTCCTGCCCGGCCACCGCATCATGGTGCAGATTCAGTCGAGCTGGTTCCCGCTCTACGACCGCAACCCGCAGACATTCGTGCCAAGCATCTTCTTCGCCAAGCCCGGCGATTATGTGAAGGCTACCCAGAAGGTGACGGTGGCGGGCGCTGGGCAAAGCTATATCGATCTGCCGGTGGTCAAATAATAAAGCCCCTCCCCTTCAGGGGAGGGGTTGGGGTGGGGGACTAACTCGAACGTCTCCGTGACTCCCCCACCCCCTGCCCCTCCCCTGAAGGGGAGGGGAGTGAAGGCTATCGCACCAGCCGCGTCACATGCCCCATCTTGCGACCGGGCCGTATCGTTTTCCCGTAAAGATGAAGATGCGCGCCTGGCTCGGCCAGGATCGCGGCCCAGCGTTCGGCATCCTCGCCGATCAGATTCTCCATCTCGACGCGCGCCGCGGTCAGCCCGGTATCGCCAAGCGGCAGGCCGCAGATGGCGCGGATATGGTTCTCGAATTGCGAGGTGACCGCGCCCTCGATCGTCCAGTGCCCGGAATT
>Ga0068858_100002118_pt1 | contig 20137 bp, 17 predicted proteins | sample KBSSwiS12_FD_66589 | JGI IMG/M metagenome (GOLD analysis project Ga0068858, IMG submission 66589) | Switchgrass rhizosphere microbial communities from Kellogg Biological Station, Michigan, USA - KBS Switchgrass S1-2 | ecosystem: Host-associated > Plants > Roots > Rhizosphere > Soil ...
GTGCTCACTTCTTCGTGAGCTCGTCGTACAGCTGGGCGTAGAACTGAGGATTGAACTGCCAGCCAAGATCGTCGGTCTTGACCTGCGACGCGAGTTGTTCCTTGCCGGCGCCCGCCTTGATCGCATCGGACGCGCGGCTCACGACGCTGCCAAATCTCGCCCGGAACGCCTGAATCTCGGCTTTCGTCTTCGGCTCGCCGCGGCCCGGAATTGCCATCTCGAAGTCGAGTGCCAGCACGCCGTCGAGGATCTGCGTCCATTCGACGGCGCTTCCCCCATTTGCAAAATCGACGAGCGGCGTGCCGTCGGTGATCTGGTCGCTGACCATCACGACTTTCAGATCCGGGAAGTACACCATCGTATCGTCGCCGGTGTGACCGCGTCCGTAGGAATGGGCCTGGACCTCTGCGCCACCAAACTTCAGCACGTAGTCCTTGGCGAACGTCACGGTCGGCAGCCCCGGAATGTCTTTCGTCCTCGGGTCGCTGGCCATCCGGGTTTTCAGGGCGTCGAGCGCCACGACCTGGGCGCCGGCATCGATGAACTTCTGATTGTTGCCGACATGGTCCGGATGATGGTGCGTGTTGAACACGTACTTCACCGGCAGGTTGGAGACCGAGGCGATCTCCTCCATCACTCTCTTGTAGTTCTCGTCGCCCGGGTTCTTGGTGTCGACGACGATCAGCCCGTCGCTCGTGACGCGGACCAGCGTGTTGGCGCCGCCGCCGGTAATCATGTACAGCCCGGTCTTCAAGGGACGGATCTTCTCGACCGTCTGTCCCGCCGCCGGGCCTCGTCCCGCGCGACCACCGCCCTGAGGGGCTTGCGCCGACAGCGCACCGGCGCCCACGCCGACGAGCGCCACGAGAGCCAGAAAAAGACATTTCGTGCGCAGCATGCTTCGCCTCTTTGCCTTCGTCCGCGTCCAACGGCGGACGGAACCGAGCTACTTGTAGATCGACCCTAACACGGCGCCAGCGTCGGCATCTTCGAGGACCGGAGTGGTCTCGAGAGGCAGGAACTCCGACCACTCGGCGACCCAGGCGTAAAGAGCCTTGGCGTCAGTTGTTTCCACCACGGCCCACCCTTTGCCGCTCATTCCGTGCCAGCGGCCGATCAGGGTGACACCCTTGGGCGGCATGCCGCCGGCTTGGAGGAATCGTGCGACGGCTGGGCGAAAAGTTGCCGCGGGAAGAGACCAGTGAACAAGAAACTTCATGGGTCAGTACCTCCTGGTCGCAGAGTATAGCGCCTACGCCGGACGCGCCACGCCCTCAAGAACGCGGTGGCCGCCGATCCCCGGATCGTTGTAAGATAGCCACCGAAAGGAGGGCCTGTCCATATGAAAGTCGTCGATCGATCGGGGGATAGGTCCGCCTGCCTGGCTGCCGGTTAGTCCCACCAGACGCGGACCGTCCTCTCTTCTCTTCTCCCGACAATCGCATCGGATTCTGCGAAGGAGGATCGACGTGTCTTCATTGGACCATCTCGGGTGGAATGCGTTTTATCAGAAACAGATCGCGGACGACCGCGCACTGCGGATTGCACGAGTCATTGAGGAACAGCGCGGCTTGTACCGCGTTGCGGGGCAATTCGAAGGGTGGGCGGAGATCAGCGGCCGCTTTCGCCACGACGCCGCATCCGCCGCTGATTTTCCAGCGGTGGGCGATTGGGTCGGCGTGGCCGCGCCGGCCGGGGCCGATCGCGCGACCATTTTCCGGCGGCTCGAGCGGCGCAGCACACTTTCGCGGAAGGCGGCGGGCCGTGGGATGGACGAACAGGTCGTGGCCGCCAACGTCGACACCGTGTTCCTGGTCAACGCGCTGGATCGCGAGGTCAGCGTGAACCGCATCGAGCGTTACCTCACGATGGTGTGGGAGGGCGGCGCGGTGCCGGTCGTATTGCTCAACAAGGCCGACCTGTGCGCCGATCCGACGGCGGAGGCCGCCGCGGTACGCAGCAGGGTCTCGTTCGTAGATGTCGTCGTCGCCAGCGCGCTCACGGCGGAAGGCCTCGACGCGTTGACGCCGTACCTCGAGCCGGCGAAGACTGTGGCGCTTCTCGGATCTTCCGGGGCCGGCAAATCGACGCTGATCAATCGACTCCTCGGCAAGGAGGTCCTGAGCGTCGGGGCCGTTCGTGACGGGGACGGAAAGGGACGGCACACGACCACATCGCGGCAACTGGTGGAGATGCCGGCGGGCGCGCTGCTCATCGACACGCCCGGCATGCGGGAACTGCAGCCGTGGGCGGATGAATCAGCGATCGATCGAACGTTCGAGGACGTCACCGAGCTGGCGCATTCCTGCCGGTTCGCCGACTGCGCGCACGGCGACGAGCCGGAATGCGCGGTGCTCGCCGCAGTCGCGGCCGGCACGCTCGACGCGGGGCGGCTGGAACACTATCGCCGGCTGTTACGCGAGGCCGCGTTCGAAGAACGCAAGCGGGACAAGTCGGTCGCTGCTGAACACAAACGGAAATGGAAGCAGATGCATCAGGCCCAGAAAGCCATGTATCGCCAGCGCGAAAAACACTAGTTGCATGCGTCAAATCGCAGACGCAGCGCAGAAACCGCCACGGTTCGGCGGACACGGTCTCGTGGCAAATCTCGACCCTTCCCGCCGAGGGGGACAAGCCGCTAGACGGAGGTCCTGCTCGGTGAGCTCGGTGGCCTCGGTGGTTTGCGCTTGTCGCCGGCGCTCACGCCACTATTTGCGGAATCAGCTCGCCGTACACGTCGGTCAGCCGCATGTTGCGGCCGTTGAAACGGTAGGTGAGTTTCGTGTGATCGATGCCCAGCAGATGCAACATCGTCGCATGCAGATCGTGATAGCTGATCGGCTGCTGCTCGGCCTTGTATCCGAACTCGTCGCTGGCGCCGATGGCCTGCCCGCCCTTGATGCCGGCGCCCGTCATCCACACCGTCATCGTGCCCGGGTTGTGATCCCGGCCGACGCCGCGCTGCGAGATCGGCATCCGGCCGAACTCGCTGTGCCAGACGACCAGCGTCGAATCCAGCAAGCCGCGCGCCTTCAGGTCCGTCAGCAACCCGGCGATCGGCAGGTCCGACTCGGCTGCGTGCTTGGTGTGGTTGTCCTTGACGCCTTCGTGGGCGTCCCAGGTGTCGTAGGACTGGTTGCCCATGCCGCCGTGGAACAACTGCACGAACCGTACGCCAGACTCCACCAGACGTCGTGCGAGCAGGCACTGCCGGCCAAACGGCTCGGTGATCTCCTTGTCCAGGCCGTACAGCTTCTTCGTGGCTTCCGACTCGTTGTTGATGTCCACGACGCTCGGAGCGCAGGTCTGCATCCGGAAGGCGAGCTCGTACGAGGAGATGCGCGCGGCCAGGTCGGAGCTGCCAGGGTGCTGCTCGAGGTGCAGCTCGTTCAACTTCGCCAGGGTGTCGAGCCGTGCGCGCTGTTGATCCGGCGTCACGCCTGCGGGCGGCTTCAAATCCACGATCGGATCGCCGCTCGCCCGAAACGACGTGCCTTGATAAGCCGCCGGCAGGAAGCCGGCGGACCAGACCTGCGGGCCGCCGATCGGGCCGCCGCGGTAATCGTGCAGCACGACGAATCCCGGGAGTCCGGAACTTTCAGATCCGAGCCCGTAGTTCAGCCACGAGCCGAACGCGGGATAGCCGGCTCGAATCTGACCTGACTGCATCTCCAGGTGGGCCAACGTGTGATCGTTGGACCTTCCGTACACCGATCGGAGGAATGCGATCTCGTCGACGTGCGTGGCGACGTTCGGGAACAGTTCCGACACATCCATCCCCGACTGGCCGTACTTCTTGAATGTGAACGGACTCGGCATCAGGGGCCCCGGAAACCCCTGACGCACGACAACCTCGCCCTTGCCCGTCAACGGCTGCCCCGCGTATTTGTCGAGCGCGGGCTTTGGATCGAACGTATCCACCTGGCTCACGCCGCCGCTCATGAAGAGCGAGATGACCGCCTTGGCGCGCGGCTTGAAATGCGGCGATTTCACCGCGAACGGATTGCCGATCTCCGCCGGCCCATTGCACGCATCGCTGCCGGCTGCCAGGAGCCCGTCCTGGTTCAGCAGATACGCGAGCGCCAGGCCGCTGATACCGCCACCGGACTGAAACAGGAAGTCGCGCCGGGAACAGAAACATTTGCTCATCGGGCTACTCCATGTACAGGAACTCGCTCAGGTTCAGCAGGACGTTGGTGAAATCGACGAGCGACCGGCCTTCGACCAGTTCGCGCGCCAGCGTCAATTCCTTTTGAGTCGGCGGCCTCGTCAGCGCGAGCTTGTAGGCGGCATCGATTTGTTTTGCCGTGTCGTTGCCGGCCATCGACCTGACGCGATCCGCGAGAAGTTGCGCCTGCCGCGCCACGAACTCGTTGTTCATCAGCGTCAACGCCTGCGTCGGCACCGTCGACACGTTTCTGGCGCCGTACGACATGTTCAAATCGGGCAGATCGAAGACCTGCAGCATCGGAAACGGGAGATTGCGCTTGGCATATGCGTAGATGCTGCGCCGCCACACCGCCGGTCCGTCAGGCTGATTGCGGTAGATGCCGTGGATGCGGCTGAAGCTGACCGCCTTCAGCAGCTCTTCCTGAATATGCGGAAAGATCGGAGGACCGCCGACCGTCAGATCGATGCTGCCCGCGACAGCCATGACGCTGTCGCGAACGACCTCCGCGTCGAGCCGCTGGATGCGAAACCGCCACAGGTAGTTGTCCTGTGGATCGTTCGCCGCGGTCGTGGCGTCGTTGTACCGCGACGCCATCTGATAGGCCTCTGAGGTCATCATCAGCCGATGCATCGCTTTGATGCTCCAGCCGCGGTTGATGAACTCCACCGCCAGCCAATCGAGCAGATCGGGATGCGTCGGCGGATCGCCCATCTTCCCGAAGTTTTCCAGCGTGCCGACGATGCCGCGACCGAAGTGGTGGGCCCAGATGCGGTTCACCATGACGCGCGCGGGCAGCGGATTGTCGCGCGAGGTCAACCACCCGGCCAGGGCGAGCCGGCGGCCGGACGTGTGGCCGTCGGGACGAGGAATCTCAGTGGCCGGATTGCCATAGGTAGCCACCGTGACGAAGCCAGGTTTTGTCGGACCACCCTGAGCGTTCAGGTCGCCGCGAATCAGGAAATACGACGGAGGCACCTCGTAGCGCCCGGGACCGGTGTGAAGGTAGCTGCCTTTGAGTTGCGCCCGGAGCGCCGCCTGGTTGGCCGCAGCCACCGTCCCCTCGGTCACCCGATCCGAGGAGAACCGGTAGTCGCCGTCGGTCACGATATCGGCCTCCGGCAACGGCGCGGGCCACTCCTTGTCGATTTCCGCGATCTGCTCCTCGAGCGCCTTTCGACGCGCCAGATCCTCCGGCTTCATCGCCTCGTCCAGCTTGATGCTGAGGACCGCGCTCTTGAGCACCTGGTCGGCCAGCAGCTTTTCGCCTTCGGTCCGCTCGGCTTCAGGCTTCGCCACGGCCTGCTGCACGTTGAGGGGGAAATCCCGCTTGATGGCTTCCGCGCGCAAGCGCTCGCGGTACGGCGCTTCGATCTTCCGGATCTCGGCGCGCAGCAGCGCCTGTCTCGAGTTGACCTCCTTGAACTTCCTGTCGTGGGCCTCGACCTGCTCTTTCGGCACCAGCGGGTAGGACGTTTCCACGTATCCGTACAGACTTGCCTGCAGCGCGTAATAGTCCCGCTGCAGGATCGGATCGAACTTGTGATTGTGGCAGCGCGCGCATTGGAGCGTAAGGCCGAGCGTGCCCTTGCCGATCGTCGCAATCATGTCGTCCAGGTAGTCGAACCGGTATTGCGGGTTATCTCCTTCGCGCACTTCAACCCGGGGACCCAGACGCAGGAAAGCCGTGGCGATGTAGCTGTCGGTGGTCCTGTTATCCATTTCATCGCCGGCCAGTTGTTCCGTGAGGAACAGGTTGTATGGCTTGTCGGCGTTGAAAGACCGGATCACGTAGTCGCGGTACCGCCACATGTTGGGCCGGTCGTGATCGTCTTCGTACCCATCGGTGTCAGCGTAGCGGGCGGCGTCCAGCCAGTGACGCCCCCACCGCTCGCCGTAGTGCGGGGAAGCGAGCAACTTGTCGATCACCCGTTCCCAGGATCCCGGCGCAGTGTCGGCGAGAAATGCCGCCGTTTCTTCGGGCGTTGGCGGCAGGCCGATCAAGTCGAGGTACGCGCGACGCAGGAGCGTTCGGCGATCCGCACGGGGAGCCGGCTTCAGACCTTTTTCCTGCCGTGTCTTTTCCAGAAACCGATCGATCGGATTCGTCAGATGTGCGGCAACCATCGGCACCGGCGCCTGCACCGGCAGCTTGAAGGCCCAGTAGTCGCGGGCCCCGGGCGGGAGCGGCGAGTTCTCGAGCGAGCCGGCGGCGGACGTCGTGCTCGTGGGCGCTCCCTTGGGGGCGTCCCCCGCCGCCACGTCCCAGTGGACGCCTTCGTTGATCCAGGCCTTGATCGCGGCGACCTGCCCGGCCGTGAGCGCGGTGCCGTCAAGCGGCATCCCCGGCTTCTCGAGCCCCGCGACCAGGCGGTACAGCTTGCTGTCGTCGGCCCTTCCCGGCACGAGCACGGGCCCGTGCTCGCCGCCTTTCAGCGCGCGTTCGCGACTGCTCAAATCGAGCTGCGCCAACTGTGTCGTGCCGCCGTGACAGGTCCAGCAGTTCTTCTCGAAAATCGGCTGGATGTCTTTGACGAAGGACACGGGTCCTTCTTCGGCGCGTGGAGAAGGCGCGGTGAAGATTGAGAGGGCGACCGCCAGGCCGAACACTAGTGACATCGACGGGAAAAGAGCTCGCTTGGTCAAGACCGACTCCTTTTCTCCGCTTGGCGCTCGGACCGACACGACAGCGCGTGGCTCGGTCGCGATATCTTATACCCGCTGCCCGCCTACTTTTTGACCAGGCGCCAGGTGGTGTACGAGCGGCCATCGCGCGATTTCGACACGAACCCGGCAGGCCGTGGCTGCCCGGGCGCGGACATGCAGATCTTCAACGTCTCGCCATTCACTTCGAAAATCCCCGCCTGCGGCTTTCGGGCGTTCGAACCCTCCAGGTTGACGTAGTCGATGGCATGCGGCTTTTTGGAGCAGTCCAGCGTAAAGCTCGCTTTCAGCATGGTCTGCGGGCCGGCGACTACCGATGTGATGTTGCCGCGCGTGATGCGCTGGCACCACTTGACCAGGTCCTGGCTCATGACGGCGCCGTTGAGTACGCCAGCCGTTGGAGTGCGACGCGAAATTGAGAATCAGGAATTCAGAATGGAGAATTCTGGCACGAATTCAAAATTCCGAATTCACAATTCCTGATTTCAACGGCTCTTAGTATCACCTCGCGGAAGACCGAGCCTCGGCCACGCCAAGAAGAACGCTCGTCAGTTCCTCGGGCCGGTCCAGCATCGCGTCGTGACCGCATGCCATCGTGAGGGTCTTCCAGCCTTTCGCTTTCGCCCGATCGCGAGACGCGGGGAACGGCGATTCCTCGAAACCGGTGGCGAGGATAAAAGTGACATCTGTTACTGAGTCAGCATTTCCGCTCAGCTTGATCGCCTGTTGGAAGGTCGCGATCGGCTGCATCGTGCACTGACGGTTCACCCACTCGCGATCGTTGGCATTCACGTTGAACACCTCGGCGGGGATAGGCGGCACCCTCCAACCGTCCCCGGCGCGCAGCGCGGCTTCGAGTTGCAGATCCCTGACCGCTGCGGGCAACGTGTCATGCAGGCTCTGGCCGTTCTCCAGAACGAACGCATCCAGGTAGACCAGCGCCCCGATGCGATTCGGAACGCGGTCCGCAACGCCGCTGATCACGCAGCCTCCGTAAGAGTGACCGCACAGCACGACGTCCGACAGTTCCTCCCACTGCATCAGGTTGACGACGTCGTCGATGTGCGTCTCCAGATTCACGTGAGGAGACAGCAGGTGCGATCGCTCCGCCACGCCGGTCAAGGTCGGCGTGAACACGTCGTGACCTCGCGCTTGAAGTGCCTTACGGACGCGCTTCCAACACCAGCTGCCGTGCCAGGCACCGTGCACGAGAACGAATGTCGCCATGATTTCCCTTCTGATGATGGGATTGGCTGTTGCCAACTTTGCCAGGTCGCCCGACGCGGCGCGAGGTCTCGATGCGAAACACGGCTTGCGTCGATTACGCTACGCGCGCGCCAAGATTTCCCCATGAGGCACCATGAAGAAGGCGTCCGGTTGCTTCGACCAGGCGCGAAACGCCGCTGCAATAGCCCCGAGTTCTTGACGCGTCGACAGCCCGCAGGCGATGGCTTGTTCGCCGAGCGATGACAGCTCGCAGCGGTCGGCCCACAAGCTGCCCCACCACGCGCAGGTTTGCGGATCGGCGTAGGTCCAGGTGGAGCTGGTAGCCTGCACATCGCGGAAGCCGGCGTCGAGCGCCCATCCCTTGAGGAAGCGTCCGGCATCGGGCTCGCCGGCGTTGCGGCGTGCGATCGCGCGGTACAGCTCGAGCCAGCGGGTGAGTAAAGGGTCGAACGGCGCCCATGCAAAGCTCGCGTAGTCGCCGTCACGCGCGGCCAGCAGACCGCCGGGTCGCAGCACGCGACGCATCTCGGCCAGCGCCCGCACCGGGTCGCTCAGGTGCTGCAGGAGCTGGTGCGCGTGCACCACGTCGAACGAAGCGTCTGGAAAGTGCAGCGCGTACACGTCGCCGACCCGCAGCTCGATCGACACGCCTTGCCTGCTGGCGTGAGCGCTCGCCTGTGCGAGCACGTCGGGAGCGCGGTCGATGCCGATGACGCGGCCCGGCGCCACCACCCGCGCGAGATCCACGGTGATCGTGCCCGGCCCGCAGCCCACGTCGAGGAGCTCGAGCCCAGGTCGGAGGGAAGCCAAGAGGTAGCCGGCGGAGTTCTCTGCCGTCCGCCAGGTGTGGCTGCGCAGCACCGCTTCGTGATGCCCATGGGTATAGACGTCGTGTGTCATCGCTACAGGGATTCAGCCGATTCCCGCGCGGGAGCCGAAGATGATCGCCAATCCAATAGAAATGTTCTCATTCCAGGCCTTCCTGATCACGTCTGATTCGTCTGATTTTTCGTGGCACCAAGGGCCACGCGCGTCGAAGAATCGCTGGTGCGTCTCTAGCCGCTCGAATTGACCGATCGGCGTCAGGCAAGCAGCCCGGACAGCGCGCTCCGGCCCTGACGTGATCAACGGATGCGCGGCCGGCGCGGCTGGCTAGGCGAGCAGCCGGTCGGCCTGCTGGAGCGCCTCGACGACATCGTGGAGGAAAGCGGCGCCGCGTGCGCCGTCGACCACGCGGTGATCGCACGACAGCGTCAGCGTCAGCATCGGGCGCACGCCGACCGGAATCAGCGCGCCGGGCATCGGCACGACGCGATCGGTCATCGCGCCGACCGCCAGAATTCCCGCCTGCGGCGGCACGATGATCGCCGTGAACTCGTCGACGTGATACATCCCGAGGTTACTGATTGTGAAGGTCGCCCCGGAGATATCCGCTGGCGTCAGCTTACCGGCCCGCGCGCGCTCGGTGAGGTCCCGGCGCTGCACGGCGATGTCAGCGAGGTCGCCGGCGTCGGCCTTGTTGATCACGGCTACCACCACGCCGTCGTTCACGGCCATGGCGAGGCCCATCTTCACCTCGGGGTTCGTCCTGATGCCGTCGCCGATCCAGCTCGCGTTCATACGCGGATGCTGCTTCAACACACGCGCGACGATCGCGGTCAGCAGGTCCGTATACGTGAGCTTGACGCCCCGGTTCTTCTCGATCGCCGGTGCCAGCTTCTCGCGGATCGCGACGATCGCGCCGCCGTCCACCTGACGCGTGACGAAGAAGTGCGGAACCGTCGTCCAGCTTTGCGTCGTGCGCTCGGCCATCAGCCGGCCGATTGAGCTGAGCGATTCGCCAGAACCGCTGGATACGCTCTGGGCGCTCGAGGCGGCAGGGGCTGCCCCGACGGGAGCCGCAGGCGCGGCGCTCGCGCTCTTAGCGGCAGCCTGCACGTCCTCGGCAACGATTTCGCCGTCAGGTCCCGATCCCCGGAGCCGGCTGACATCCACACCCAACTCTTTCGCCAGCCGACGCGCTTTGGGCGATACCCGCGCCGGTCCAGCCGAGGCAACGTCTGGCGTCGCAACCGGAGCAGACGACGCAGCGGTCACGGTGCTCTTGTCCAGCGTCCGGCCCGTCTGCGTCGGCATCGTCGTCTCGGGCGCCTTCTCGCCCGGCTGCAGCAGCCAGGCAATAGTCTGCCCAACGGGGACGACGTCACCGACCCTGGCGGTGACGCCACCCAGGATGCCCTCGGCCTGCGCCTCGATTTCGACGACGGCCTTGTCCGTCTCGACTTCGAGGAGCATCTCGCCTTTCGCGACCTTCTCGCCCTCGTTCTTCTTCCAGGAAATCAGCTTGCCTGTTTCCTGGGCCATCTCCAGGGCGGGCATGACGACGCTCACAGCCATAGGGTTGTCAAGAGCTCCGCAAGGTCAAAGTTGAACGTTCAAAGTGCAAAGTTCGAGTTCAAGTTCGAGTTCAAAGCCCCTGGCAAAGTACTTCCCACTTACTTTGACCTTTGACCTTTAAACTTTGAACTTTCTTCTTACCGCGCGCCGACGCTCTCGTGCTTCGCGCCTGCCGCGATCATGTCGACGACCTCTTTGTTCGGCGGCGCCTCGAGCTCGCGTGTGGTCGGCAGCGGTCCGTCCACCGTCACGTACGGCCGGCCGCAGACGAGCAACTGCTCCGCGGGGAAGCGCGTGATGACCTCGTGACCGGTCGGCGTCACGACGACTTCTTCCTCGATACGCGCGGCGGTCCAGCCGTCGGTCGAAGGCCAGAAGGTTTCGAGCGCGAACACCATTCCCGGCTTGATCTCGTGCGGATGATCGAGCGACACGAGACGGCTGATCATCGGTTTCTCCCAGATGGCGAGACCGATGCCGTGTCCCATCTGGAGCGCGAACGCCGCTTCCTCGCTCGGGAAGCCGAATTCCTGCGCTTTCGGCCACACCGCCGCGATTTCCGAGGTCGTCCGTCCGGGGCGCACCAGCTCGATCGCCGCGTCGAGATAGTCGCGACATCTCTTGTAGGCGTCGTTCATCGCCCGCGACGCCGACCCGATCGCGAAGCTGCGGTAGTAGCAGGTGCGGTATCCCATGTACGAGTGGAGCACGTCGTAGTACACCGGGTCGCCCGGGCGCAACATGCGATCCGAGAAGACGTGCGGATGCGGACTGCAGCGCTCACCGGAGATCGCGTTCACGCCTTCCACGTACTCGGACCCGAGATCGTAGAGCCGCTTGGCGACGAGTCCGACGGCCTCGTTCTCGCGCATGCCGGGCCGCATCGCTTCGTAAAGGTCGTGGTAGGCGGCGTCGACCATGGCGGCCGAATGCGTCAGCAGCGAGATCTCGTCCTGCGTCTTGATCTCCCGCGCGTTCGACAGCAACTGCTGGCCGTCGACGATGGTGAGCCCTTCCTTCTGAAGCGCGAACAGAATCGGCGGCTCGACGACGTCGACGCCGACCGGCTCGTTGTGCAGGCCGCGCATCTCGAGCTCGACCCTGATCTTCCTCGCGACTTCTTCGGCGCGCCCCATCTCCGGCGACATCGCCCCGCGCATCAGCGGAATCCCGGCCCGCGACCTTTCGCCGAGCCAGTCGCAATTGAGCTGGTGGTGCTTGGCGGCGGACCCGAAGTCCCACAGAATCGGCTCGTCGTTCTGCGCCAGCAGCGTGAAACGGCTGATCTTGTCCTGGGCCCACGTGCCGATGTGCGTGGCGGTGATGTACCGCACGTTGTTCATGTCGAAGCAGAGCACCGAGCCCATCTCCGACTTCTGCAGCATCTCTTTGACGCGCGCCAGACGCTCGCGGCGCAGCCGATCGAAATCGATTCGCCGTTCCCAATCGACCGCCATCGTTCCGTAGGTCTTTATGGCCATGAAAGTTCTCCTGTCTTCACATTGCAGCTTTGCAGTATTGCAGGATTGCAGGAAGGAAGGTCAGAAGGACTTCCTTTCTTTGTTCTTGCAATCCTGCAATCCTGCAATCCTGTAATCCTGCAATCCTGTAATGCACGCGCTCAAGATCGTCCACATAACTTGAGCGCCAAGTCGACGACCTGTCGCTCGTTCGGCACGGTCACGTCCTCGAGCGACGGCGAAAAGGGAATCGGCACATGCATCGCGCAGAGCCGCGACACCGGTGCGTCCAGATTGTAGAAGGCGCCCTGCGCAACGACCGCGGCAAGCTCCGCCGCCACGCCGTAGCGCGCGTAGCCTTCGTCCATCACGATGCAGCGCGACGTCTTCTTGACCGACTCGATCAGCGTCTTCTCGTCGAGCGGCCAGGTCGTGCGCGGATCCACCACTTCGGCGCTGATCCCGACCTCTTCGAGCATCTTCGCGGCACCAAGCGCCACCTGCACCATGCTGCTCAGGGCGATGATCGTCAAGTCGCGCCCTGTGCGCTTCACATCGGCGACGCCGAGAGGGATGACGTATTCCTCCTCCGGCACCGGGCCTTTCACCTTCTTGTAACTGATCTTGTGTTCGAAGATCACCACCGGGTTGTCGTCACGAATCGCGGACTTGAACAGCCCCTTCGCGTCGTACGGCGTCGAGGGGACCACGACCTTCAGCCCGGGAATGTGGCTCGGCCACGCGTGCAGCGACTGCGAGTGCTGCGCCGCAGACCGCCGCGTCGCGCCCATCGTCGCGCGAATGACCAGCGGCACCCGCCAGTGGCCCCCGGACATGTAGTGGATCTTGGCGGCCTGGTTGGCGACCTGGTCCATGATGATCGTCAGGAAGTCGCCGAACATGATGTCGACGATCGGCCGGAGGCCCGTCATCGCGGCGCCGACCCCGATGCCGGTGAACCCGGCCTCCGAAATCGGCGTGTCGATGATGCGGTCCTTGCCGAACTCGTCGACGAGCCCTTTCAGCACGCCGAACGTCGTGCCCGCTTCCGCGACATCCTCGCCCATGAGGACGACCTTCGGATCGCGGCGCATCTCCTCGGCGATGGCTTCCTTGATCGCCTCGCCGAACGTGATCTCCCGTACTGCTGTCGCTGTCTCAGGCATAGATGTCCTGGTCCACTTTGTCCGGGTCCGGGTACGGCGAGCCCACCGCGAACTCCACGGCCGCGTCCATCTCCTTGATGAGCGTTTCCTGGACGAAGTCGAGGGCGGCGCGATCGACCACGCCGTTCGCCATCAGCCATTCACCGTGCAGCGTGATCGGATCCCGCTGGGTCACCCATTCCTGCTCTTCCGCCTTGGGCCGGTAATACGCCCGGGAGATGTCGCCGACGTGATGACCGTGATACCGGTAGGTCTTGCATTGGAGAAACGCGGGGCCGTCGCCTTTCCGCGCGCGCTCGATGTAGTTCGACGCCACCGTGTAGACCTCGCGCACGTTCTGACCGTCCAGTGTCTCGTTGGCCATCCCGAACGCATCCGCACGAGCGCTGACGTCGCCCGCCGTCGACTCCGAGAAGTGGGTGTACTCGTTGTAGCCGTTGTTCTCGCAGACGAAGATCACCGGCAGCTTCCAGAGCTGCGCGAGGTTCAGCTCTTCGTAGAGCAGGCCCTGCCCGAGCGCCCCTTCGCCGAAGAAGCACACCGCGACGTGACCGGTTTTGAGGTACTTGGAGGAAAATGCGGCGCCGGTGGCGATGCCCGCGCTGCCGCCAACGATCGCGTTCGCGCCGAGGTTGCCGGTCTCGGGATCGGCGATGTGCATCGATCCTCCCTTGCCCTTGCAATACCCCGCTTCCTTGCCGAGCAGCTCGGCGAACATGCGGTCGGGCGACGCGCCCTTGGCAAGGCAATGGCCGTGGCCGCGGTGGGTGCTGGTGATGTAGTCCTGGCGCGTGAGCGCCTCGCACACGCCGACCGCGATCGCTTCTTCACCGATGTAGAGGTGCGCGAGCCCCGGCATCAACGCGCGGGTATAGAGGTCGTTGACCCGCTCCTCGAACAGGCGGATGGCCACCATCTGGCGGTACATGTGCAGCAGGCGATCGGCGCCGATCCCGCCACCAATCCCGGCGGCATCGGCCTTCGTCTTCGCGGTCACACTCATTTCTGGACTCCAGCCATGCGGGCAAGCACTTCAAAGATGATTGCGAAGTCTCGCTTGGCGAGACCCATGCCGCGCGCCGCAGTCAGCATCTCGTTCGTGACGGCCGTCGTCGGCAGCGGCACGTCGAGCTGACGTCCCATCTCGAGCGCGAGCAGCATGTCTTTTTGCATCATGTTGACGTCGAACCACGCCTCATCGGGCATCTTCAACACCATCGGCCCGCGGTACTGCACCATCGGCGACCCGATCACGCTGTGCGTCATCACGTCAACGGCGGTCTCACGCGCGATCCCGCTTTTCTCCGCCAGCAGCAGGCCTTCCGAAAACGCCAGCATCTGGACGGCGAGGCTCAGGTTGATGGCGATCTTCATCGACAGCGCGAGCCCGTTGGGACCCACGTGGGTCACGCGAGGGCCGACGTCCTCGAGCAGCGGTTTGACGCGCTCGAACGTCGCGGCTTCGCCTCCCACCATCACCGACAGCTTGCCTTGTTGCAGCGTCACGACGCTGCCGGACACCGGCGCATCGACCATGTCGGCGCCCTTGTCACGGACCTTCCCGGCCAGCGCGCGGCTCACCGCCGGGCTGACCGTGCTCATGTCGATCAGCAGCTTACCAGCGGTCAGACCGGCCAGCAATCCGTCGGGACCGTGGGCAACCGCTTCGAGCGCCGCCGAGTTCGTCACCATGACGAAGGTGACGTCCGACGCCTCGGCGACCGCACGCGGCGAATCGCCCCATGTCATTCCCTTGTCGATGAGTTCCTGCGCCTTGGATCTGGTGCGGTTGTAACCGGTGACGGTGTGCCCCTTGGCCATGAGGCGTTCGGCCATCAGGCCACCCATCGCACCGAGGCCGACGTATCCGAGCTTTGCCATGTGGGTTCGAGTGACCTGTCAGTTTACTAAGGGCCGAGGGCAAAGGGCAAAGGGTGGGGGAGGCTGGAAAACAAAGGCAAAAGGCAAAAGTTGAAAGGCAAAAGGGAACGTTCCCTTTTGCCTTTTTCCTTTTGCCTTTTGCCTTCCCTAGGTCGCCGGCGCGGGATTCATCGCTGGTTCAATCTTGCTCTTGTTCTTGGCGAGGAACTGGTCGAAGTTCTGGAGCTGCGGATTGAGGTGCCGTGCGGTGTCCGCACTCCGCGCGGCCATGACTTCCTTTTCGAAGTCGCGGTACATCTGGAACATATTGCCCATTTCGTCGGCGCCGGGGAACCCGAAGCCGCGGTAGACATCCGCGTCCACGGCGTTGTACCGGATCGGCCCGACGCCCAGGCCCTTCGAAATCTTCTCGCCCATCTCGGTGAGGGTCAGGTTCTCGCCGACGATGCCGACGGTCTTTCCGATGTACTGCTGTCCAGCCTTGAAAATGCCGTAGGCGGTCTTCCCGATGTCCTCGGCGGCGATGCCCGCCAGCTTGCTGTTGCCCATCGGGAACGTCCATTCGTACTGTCCATCGGCGCCCTTTTTCGGAGCGAGCCCGAACGAGTAGAGGTTGTCCCAATAGAACGACGTCACCAGGAAGGTGGTCGGCAGCCCCTGGAAGTAGGCGTCCGCCTCGGCCTTCGCGTCGAAGTGCGGCACGCGGTACTTTTCCTGCAGCATCGGCATGCGCTTGTCGTCGGCCTTCATCAGGTTGCGCGTGTCTTCGAGCGTCGACCAGATGACGTGTTTCACGCCCGCGGCCTTGGCGGCCTCGGCGGCGTTCTTGGCCTGTGCCTTCTCCTTCTCGCCGGAGAAATGCTCCCAGAAATTGGTGACGACGTACACGCCGTAGGCGCCCGCGAACGCCTTCTTCAGACTCTCGACGTCGTCGAGATCCGCCTGGACGACTTCCCCGCCCTTGGCGGCGATGGCTTTCGCCTTGTCCTTCGACGGGTCGCGAGTGATCGCACGAGCCGCGAATCCGCCATTCGGATCGCTCAGAATCGCTTCGACCAAGCCGCCGCCCTGCGCCCCCGTGGACCCGACAACCGCGATGATCTTCTTGTCTGCCATGTCGTTTCTTCCTCTGTTATGGGACGGTCTGAAGACCGTCCCTGCACACTCGTGGATTTCCTACACTCCAGGACACGCCCTTCAGGGCGCGAGGCGACCCGTTACGCGCCCGCCACTTCCTTGCGGACGATCTTCGCGGCCTCCGTCAGCGCCCGCAGCTTCTGCTTTGCCACCATCCGGGCCAGCGGCTTCATACCGCAGTCGGTGCTCAGCGTCACCCGGTCGGCCGGAACCGCGGCGAGAACTTTCTTGATCCGGGCGACAACCTGCGGCGGCGTTTCCATCGCATTCGTGCGGATGTCCAGCACGCCGACCTGCAGTGCTTTGTCCTTCGGCAGATTCTTGAGAAACTCGATGCCGGCCATGTCGCGGTTCGCGTAATCGAGGACGAACTCGTCAATCCCCTGCGTGTCGAAGAAGTACGGAAGGACCGTCTGATATCCCTCGGGATAGTTGGCGCTGAGGATGTCGTTTCCCCACGCGTTGCCGAAACAGAAATGCCACCCGATCTTGGCATTCACGCCGTCGCAGCACTGTTCGACGACGTCCTTGATCCACTTGTAGTCTTCCTTGTCGTTGGTGAAGAGCGGCAGCCACGCGCCGAGGTCCTCGAACTGCAGGTACTTGGCGCCGGCGGCGACCAGGTCCTTCATCTCGGCGTTGAAGATGGGCGCCAGCGCGTAGCTCAGTTCCTTCGCGTTCTTGTAGTGCTTGAAGTACACGTGCCACGCCAGGTTTGCGGGACCCGCGCCAACCGACACCTTGATCGGCGCTTTCGCATGGCGTTTGGCGATCTTGTAGAGATCCGCGAGCCGGATGGGTCCGCGAGTGACCGGACCGCTGTTGATGACACCGCCCCAGTCGTCGAGAATGTCCTTGCCCAGGCTCTCTTCGGTGACGTCCGCATACGATGGATGCGGTTCCCTGGCGTGCTCGAAGCCCCCGATCCGCTCGTACATATACCAGCAGAACGAACCGATCACGCCGACGTAGTCGTCGTACCACATGTTGCCGTCGGTCACGATGTCGAGGCCCGCTTCCTCCTGATCGCGGATGACGGTGGCCACGGCGTCGACGTACGCTTCTTCGTGCTGAACTTCTTTGAACGCGACTCGAATGTCGCGGCCGAGCAACTGCTGCTTGAACCACTGCGGCCGGGGATACGACCCTACCATGGTCGTCGGGAGAAGGGTGTCGACGATCTTCGTTGTCATGCCGAATCCTCTGTTATCGGTGTGTCGATCTGCCGGCGGTTGACCGCCGAGCGCCCGGACGGGCGCTGGGCACTACCTGAATGGCGAAACTGACTCAAACCGAAGAATGCTAACCCATGCGGAATCGGCACGTCAATATCGCGGCGCTCTTCTCGCGGCGCTCTTCGGCGACGTGCTGCAGGGCGCTCATCCGAGAATCTCTTCGGCACACACCGGCATCAGAACTTACGCAATCAATGTGCGACGACGTCGATCGGCCGAACGCGCGAGGTGGTCGACCGCATCACCCAGTGGAGCGACAGCATCACCAATGCGGCGATCAGGGCGGGAATGGCTGACGCGTAGAAGATGTCCGTGATGGACCACTTCATCCCCATGAACTGACCGACGAGCCACGGGCCGACGATCGCTCCCGCCCGGCCAATGCCCAGGCCCCATCCGATGCCCGTGGACCGAAGGTACGTCGGGTAGTACGTCCCTGCGAGCGCGTTCACCGTCGGCTGTCCTCCAACCACGCACGATCCCGCGATGAAGACGAGGAGAAACAGCATCCACACCGCCAGCCCCGGCTGGCCGATCAGCGTGATGCTGATGAACGCCACCGCAAACGCCGTGACCAGCACATGAACGAAGCCGAATTTTCCGATCAGCCACGTCAGCCAGAAGGTTCCGAGCAGGCCGCCGACCTGGACCGTCGTGCCCACGAGCACGGCCGTGCGCGTCGAATATCCGAGCTGCGACGCAACCGTCGGCATCCAACCCGACAACACGTACAGGTTGAAGATGTTCATGAAGTTGATCACCCACAGCAGGACCGTGCCGAGCGCGCGTCCTTCGCGGAAGAGATGCATCGCCGGAACGCCTCCGCGATTTTCCTCGCGGAGCACGAACCGGGTGGCCGGTGTCACCGACAGCGTCGGGTCGATCCGTCTCAGCCAACCCGCCAGACCAGCCGGGTCTTTCGCCCGCAGGGCCATGAACTGCAGCGACTCCGGGAGCCACACGTACATCAAGACTGCGATCACGAGCGGGATCGCGCCGCCGAAGTAGAACACCGATCGCCACCCGAAGTCCGGAATCAGCCAGGCGGCCACGAAGCCGCCAAACGCCGCACCCGCGGTGAACCCGACCGAAATTGTCGCCATCAGCGCGACCCGCTTCCGCTTCGGGCTGTACTCGCCGATGAGGGCGGTCGCGTTCGGAATGATGCAGCCAAGGCCCAACCCCGCGACGAACCGGACCAGCAGCATCTGATCGACGGAGGTGACGAAGCCCGTGAGGATGGTGAGGACGGCAAAATAGACCGTCGCCACGATCAGCACAGGGCGGCGGCCGATTTTGTCCGCCAACATCGTGAAGACAAGCGAGCCGACCAGCACTCCGGCGTTGCCGGCGGCGAGGATATTGCCCACCGTCGATCCTGTGATGGACCACTCGCGGATGAGCGACGGCGCCACATATCCAACCGCCTGCACGTCGAATCCGTCCATGATCAGACAGGCCGCGCAGAGGATGAACATCGTGATTTGAAGCGCCCCCACCCGGCTTCGGTCGATGACGTCGGCGATATCAATCAGTGAGCCGGCCGGGGCTGGATTCCGCATCGTCGTGTCTCCGCGCGTGTCTCTCGTGGTTTCAGTCATGGTTGGTTCAGGATTGCTTTCTCAGCGCGTCGAACCAGCCGCACGTGCCAGGTGCGAGCGTGTAGTTGCCGTTCATTACCTGCACCGGCTCGCGCAGACCGTCGGCCGCAGCCTGCAGCCGGAGCCGCCGCGCCTCGGCCCGGCCTTCCGCAGTCAGCCAGTCGCGATCGTGTCCCCAGAGGCTTGGTCCGCACGTCATCTCCACCGGCACGTGGGTTGCGGGATCGAGCGATCGGCCGCCCCATCCGTACTCGACAAAGAATCCTGAGGGCGTGTGCGAATAGAACGACGTCATGTAATCGTTCGAATGCCGTCCGAGCGTCGTCGCGATGCGGCCCGGCTCGCCGAGCGCCAGGTCGTACGCCTGCCCGACGTCGTCGAGCATGAACAACTCCATCATGACGTGATGCACGCTGTTGCCGCCGGTCTCGATCATCGCGAAGCTGTGGTGCCGTGGGTTGAGGTGGAAGAAGTAGGCCTTGAACGGCCGCAGCGTGTAGTCGCTCAGGTGGAAGCCGAGCAGATCCTGATAGAAAGGCAGAACGCGATCGATACGCTCGACGTTCACGACGATGTGGCCCATGCCGAGGGGGCCCGTCCGAAACCCTGAGATCGCGCGGCCGGGGCGAAACGCGTCGGCGGCGATCTCCGCACCGTGGAAGGCTTCGAGCGCGTTGCCGGCCGGGTCGCAGAAGCCGATGATCTCCTTGACGCGCCGTTCGTCGGCCACCGTCGCCGGGAGCCGCTGGACCCGCACTCCCGCGGCCTCGAGCCGCGCAGCCAATCGGTCGAGCGCCGGGCCATCGGCGACCTCCCAGCCGAGAAATGACGCGCCTTCGCCCCCGTCCCCGTGCACGACGACGCGCTGGCGACGGTCGTCCATCCGGAAGGTCAGCGTCGAGCGGCTGCGGTCGACGAGCTGCAGACCGAGAAACTTCACGCCGAACTCGGCCCAGTCCTCGACGTTTCCGGCGCGAATTCCCACGTAACCGAGGGATTGCAGTTCCATGGTCCTATCGTCGTCCCACGGTCCGCCCGAAAACGGTCCGCCTGAAGGCGGACACTACGTACAAATCCTCGACGGCCCCGTAGACAGGGTCCTCGCACGTGGCGTCCTCGTACGTGGTGTCCTCGTACGTAGTGTCCGGCTTCAGCCGGACCGTGTTCAGCCCCATACGTCCCGCGCGGTCTCGACCACCAG
>Ga0068858_100002120_pt1 | contig 20132 bp, 23 predicted proteins | sample KBSSwiS12_FD_66589 | JGI IMG/M metagenome (GOLD analysis project Ga0068858, IMG submission 66589) | Switchgrass rhizosphere microbial communities from Kellogg Biological Station, Michigan, USA - KBS Switchgrass S1-2 | ecosystem: Host-associated > Plants > Roots > Rhizosphere > Soil ...
CGGGTGAAGCAGGCAGACGACGGATTCCAGGTCGTGTTGTCGAAGCCGTCCGAGGAAGACGGGCCTATCGATTCCTTCCACCGCCTCGGCAATCAAGAGGTCTGGCAAGTGCCGTGCCCACATCATGGCTGCCACGAATCCCAGCCGCTCGAATGGAGCCGGATGGAGTATCAGCACTGCAAAAAGGACGGCGTGTGGGATCTGGAACGCGTCCTCTCCGAGACGTTCTACCGCTGCCGCAAGTGCGGCAAACCCATCTACGACTACGGCGTGGAAGGCCTCGCTCGAAAGCAGGCGATGAACGACCAGGGAATCTGGGTGCCGACCGCCAAGGGCGATCCCGAGATCATCACCCAGCACATGAGCGACATCTACTCGCTCGCCGATGGTAGCAGCTTCGGTCACCTCGCGAAGGAATTCATCCGGGCCGAGGAAACCGACAGCCGCAAGCTGAAGATGACCTTTGAGCAGCAGCGCCTCGGTCTGGCCTTCAAACAGAAGATGCACAAGGTCGAAGAAGGCGACCTGCTCAAACTGCGCCGATCGTACCGCCGCGGCGTCATCCCCGAGAAAGGCTGCGTCCTCGCCCTCGGCATGGACATCGGCCTCTATACCAATACACGATGGGTCGTCTACGCGTTCAATCGCGCGGGAGAAATGTGGCTCATCGATTGGGGTGGCCACGCCGAGCTCAACGTCTCGCCGGCCACCGGTCCCAGCGACGCCATCAAGGTGATGCGCGAGAAGCGCTACTTCTGTCCGGCTGAAAACAAGCATCACAAGATCAAGGTCGCCTTCATCGACCGCCGCTACCGCGAGGCCGAAGTCTACGAAACCTGCCTGCTCGCACCGCGCCAGATATTTCCCGTCTACGGCGCCCCCGGACGGGCCGCTCGCAGTATCAGCTTTACCCAAGTCCCCAACCGCCCCGAGGGATTCGGCGAGCTCAAATTCATCGACTCCGACGCCAAGTTCGATCTCTACATCGACCGCATCAAGCTCGGCAAGCCGCCCGGCCTGCACTGGCCCGAGAACGTGCAGGACATTCTCGTCAAGGAACACGCCGCCGAACGTCTCATCCGCCACAAGAAAAACAACCGCATCATCTGGGAAGAGGAACACAAACGCCCGAACCACTACGGCGATTGCTCCAAGATCGCCCTCACCGGCATTGACTGGCTCATCGGCGGCAAGCGCTCCCGCATCATCACCGATCTCGAGTCCGACAACACCCAAGATGTCATCGAGCAAATGTTCGCCCAAGAGATCGCCGTTCCTGCTTGAAGGCAATTACTCTATCGGATGATGAAACCGGCGAAGCTTCCCGAGTAACACCCAATAATCAACCAACAAAAAAGACAGTGTGTCCGACGCTGTCGCATTCTCGGCGATCTGCACCGGTCCAACCGAGTACGCGTTATTCCCATTCTGCATTACCCATAGGAGCTCACGCGCCGCCTTCAAACGCTCGTAGATTAGCAGTTGTTGCCCTGGTCGGAGTTGAGGCCACGCTCCAGTTTTTGCGAAGTGATAACAGATCTCGGCAATTAATATCCGATTGTCCTTCTCGAACGTGCTCGAGTAGATCGTTGTTAACGGAAGATTTTCGAGCCCGGCAGCGTGAATTAGATACTCGATGCCACCATCCTTTTCGAACGCCGCCTTTTGTTCGTCTATTGAGGTAATTATCTCGGTGAACTTAGCCATAAATAAGAGCAGAATCTTCGAAAGTGAGCGTATAGCGGCACAATCCACTGTCAACGACCGCCTTTGACACGGGCCGAGCGACGATGCCCGAACCCAGTCGCACCGCCGTCGAAATTTGGAAGACGCGTTTCCGTCGCAAATTCGCCACGGACACCGCAGGTCTCGCGACCTTTGCGGATAGCATTGCTGGGGACGCCGCCGAGGTCGTGACCTTCACATCAACCAGTGAAGATGGATCTGCCGCGAGCGGAGTCATCACTGGCAACAAACTGGAGCTTCTCTCTGCCGCCGAGGAACTGCTCGCCGACCCGCTGTTCATGGCCGGCATCGCCCAGCCGCGCCGCCGTCTGATCAGTCCTGACTACACCCGCTGCTCTCCGCTATGAGCACCGTTCTCAGTCAATACGAAGTCGCCCTCAAGCGGTCGAATTCGAACGCATGCATTGCAAACGTTTGCAATGCGTTGGTCGACCAACACGGCCGCGAACTCACCCCTTCCGGGCATACCGAAATCCATCGCCCCTCGGCGGCGGGAGGTTACATCCCGGACGGAACCTCGTACGGCTATGGCGTCTACGACGCGGTGCAATACAGCACGTCGCGCTCGCTCAAGCCGTACTTCGCTACCGATTCCCGCGTCACTCTCAACTCGTGGTCGCGGCTGCGTGCCCTGAGCCTGGCCCGTTGGGCTTATAGCAATGTCGACTTTGTTCGTGGAGCCGTCGATCTGATGGCGCGTCTCACGGTCGGCACCGGGTTCGCCTGCCGGTCGATTTCCCGCAATCGCGGCTGGGCGGCGCTGGCCGATGCGTATGTCGAGTCGAAGTTCCGCAACATCGGTTTTGCCAACGGGGAGTCGATGGATGAATTGCTCCTGCACGATTCCCGAGGCGTGGACGTGGATGGTGACATCGGCTACGTGATGACCGAAGACGAAAACGGCCAGCCCAAGCTCCAGATGATGGAGGCGCACCGCATCAAAAAAGGCGACGCCAGCGATCCGAACTGCGTCGACGGCGTGTGGTTCGATAACTTCGCACGCCGCACCGATTACAATGTCCTGCTCCCCGGCGACGGCGACCGCACCCGGCGCATCCCGATCCAGAGCTTTATCTATCTCGCCGAGCGCAATCGCGCTGACGAGCCGCGCTCGATGACGAACCTGATCACCGCGCTCAATCCGCTGCAGAATCTCTACGAAGTGCTCGCCTTCGAGATGGCCAGCGTGAAGAAAAACAGCGAGATCGGCCTGACGGTTGAGACGGCAACGCCTGACAACCCGCCCCTCGGCCCCGGATACGATATCTTCATGGAGGACGCCAAGCCTGCGCAGGGAAATCAGCCTGCGCAGCCTGCCAAGTATTACACCCGCGAGCAGGTCTACGGTGGTGGTGGCAAGATCGCGGTTCTGAACAAGGGCGAGAAGCTGATGGCTCACGATCACGAGCGCCCAGGCCCCGGCATCGAAGGATGGTCAAAGTTCATCATCCGCGGCATTGCTGTGGGATTCGGCGTTCCCTTCGAGGTCTTATGGGACCCGGAATCGATTGGCGGTGCGAACACGCGCCTGATCACCGCGCTGCTTCGCGCCCGACTCGAACAGCGCCGCGCTGGAATCGTGTTCCCGAAACTTCGCCGTGCCCGTTTCTGGGTGCTGGCGCGTGGCATCATGCGCGGGGAGATTCCCTACGATCCCGATTTCACCAAGGTGGACTTTCAGCCGAAGTTCTCCGACCTCACCGTCGACGCGGGCCGCGAAAGCCGCGAGCGTCGTGCCAATGTGGTGCAGGGGCTGGACACCTTCACCGATTACTACACCGAGGACGGCAAGGATTACACCCAGAAGCTGGCGGTGCGCGAAACCGAAATCGGCGCGCAGTGCGAAGCCGCCCAGCGCATCTGCGAAAAATATCCCGAGATCAGCTTCTCCAGCGCCCTGGCCCGCATCGCCATGCTCACTCCGAACGCCAACGAAGCGGCCCTGAAGCAAACCGAGGCCGAGCAGGACACACCGCCCGCTGCCGCCAAAAAGAAGACCGCCTAAGCTATGAACCTCGCCCTCCTTTCTCGAATCCTTGCGCAGCCGTGGGCCGTTCGCCGCGAACATTTGGCGACCCTCACCCAACTGGTCATCACAACCGAGGGCGACGCCCGGCCAAACGCGGACACCAGTTTCAACGTGCGGCGATGGGATGGAGACAAGGTCGTCTCCGAAAAGCTGAAGACCAAGGCCGGATATACCGTCGTCAACATCGAGGGCCTGTTCGCCGATGCGCGCGGAACGTTGCCCGATATCCCTGCCAACGTGACCTGCATTCTTGTGTGGGGCGTTCTCGGCCGAGCATGGTCGCAGTCCGACCGCTGGTGGCTCGACGCCATCGACGTCGACGAGATCGTCGCCACCATCGACGCCGCCCCTGACGGTTCGACCATCGTTCTGTGGTTTCGTTCTCCCGGTGGCATCATCACTGGCATCCCCGAAAGTGCCGACGCGATCCGCAAAGCCGCGAAGAAGGGAAAGCGCATCCTGGCCTTCACCGATGACCTGTGCGCCTCGGCAGCTTACTGGCTCGGCAGCCAGTGCGAGACGATCCACGCCACTCCCACCGCAGCGGTCGGTAGCATCGGCGTGTATATCGCCTTCTATGATTTCTGCGGCTACTTGGAAAAGAACGGCATCAAGCTGGAACTCTTCAAGGCCGGCACATTGAAAGCGCTCGGTCTGCCGGGCAATCCGCTGGACGATGCTGCCGGCGCTTACCTGCAGGCCACGGTCGATGAGGGATATCGCCAGTTCACGAAGGATGTGCTGCGCAACCGCGACATCAGCGCCGAGAATATGCAGGGGCAAACGCTCGATGGTACGAACGCGAAAGAGGCCAATCTCGTGGACGCTTTCTGGCCAAGTGCCGCCGCGTTCTTTGCTGCGCTCGGCAAGGGGAAGGTTTGACAAGCGCGGACGGCCATGAAGCCGACCCGCCTCCTCATCCTCCTCACCTCTCTCTGCTGTTTCTTCGCACTGAACGCCAGCGTTCATGCTGCCGATCCGGTGCCGCCCGCAAAAACCGGCGACACCCCGCCGGCCAAATCTTCGACCGAGCCCGCACCTAAACCCGAGGCCCGCCGCGAGGACGTGGAACCCAAGACGCTCACCGAAGCGAAGACCGAACTCGAGACGGTTCGCGGCGAACGCAAAAAGGCGGAAGACGCCGCCGCGGCCGCGCAAGCTTCGCTCGACACCCGGACGTCTGAGCTCACCGAAGCGAACCGCCTGCTCACCGAGGCCAACGGAAAACTGAGCGACGCAAATCTCGCGACGACCGCTGCCAAGGATCGGCACACCAAACTTGCCGCCGCCATCCAGAAGGCGCTCGGCCTCACCGATGAGCAGGTCAACAACATCGATAGCGATCCCGCCATCATCACTGGCGCCATCGATCATCTGGCCAACCAAAAGGCGATCACCATCGCCGCTGGCCAAGGCGTTCCTCCGGTCGTCACAAAGCCCGGCGCGAGTGCCGACGACGACGAGGTCAAGCAAGCGTACGCCGCCGCCCAGGCCGAGACGGACCCCCGCAAACGCGGCGCTCTTTTCGCGGCTGCTACCGCACTCCTCAACAAAAAGGCTGCCGGCAAAAACTGAGCCGCCCTTTGACACTCACCCGCGAATAACCCGCACCCAACCTAATCCGCCATGCCCACCACCAACACTCTCGGAACTCTGGCCGCGACCGGCGTCTTTCACGATGCTCTCGCCCTCACCCTCAAGCGTCTTCCCTTTATTCGCCGGCTGGCCAGCGATATCGCCCCTTCGATGGGCTTTCGCGGGATGCCGTTCAACATCGCCCAGACCCTGAAAAACTACAACGGGGCGCATACCGTTAGTGACCGGTCGACCACTGGCACCTATGCGAAGCAGGCGGGCTTCGCCGCGGCTGCCGATCAGACGTTCACCCTCAATAAGTGGCCCTACATTTCGTTCTCGTTCACGCTCACGGAACTGAACCAGATGATCGACAGCGCCAGCAACGCGGATGCTCGGCAGACGGTCATCGCGAAACTCTTCGCCAAGGGCTTCAACGCTTTCGCGACCAACATCGTGAACGACCTGCTCGCGATCATCACCGCGGGTGCTTACACCCTCAGCCAGGTCGCCGCCGCGGCGACCATCGATCACAAGAAGCTCGGCTCGGCGGTCGACTTGTTCCTCTCGAACGACACGCTCAACGAAGCGCCCGACGCGATCCTCAGCATCGCCGCCTTCCGCACCCTGGCCAATGGTCTCACCGCCATCGCCAACCCGACCTTCAACTCGGGTGACATCATCCGCACGGGCGTGATCAACGAAGGGGTTAGCGGCGCGGCCAGCGTCTCCCGGTTCAACCTTTCGATGCCCGCCGATGCCGCCAACGGCATCCTGTTCGATCCGCAGTCGATCCTCTTCGCCAGCCGCGTGCCGATGGAGGAAGAGCTCCCGAACGATCCGGTCTACACCGAGATCATCACCGATCCGGCCACCGGCTTTAGCCTCCTGCTCCGCGAGGCCAAAGACCCGATGACGGGCGAGGTCACCCGGACGATCACCGCCCTCTACGGCTTCGCGGTCGGTCTGGAGAAGCACCTCGTGCGCATCATCGAGGCCTAAGAAATTCGCCCATAATTGAAAAATCGCCCGCCCGCCTGTGCCTCCGCGCAGGCGGGCTTTGGCGGCGAAAAACCCAAACTTCCAAATCCTCATTTCATGAAAACACCCCGCACTCTTCTCGCCATCGCCGCTCTCGCCATCGGCGCTCTTTGCCTCAGCGTTCAGCCGGTCAAGGCCCTCGTGGAAAACCAGTCGTTCGGCATCTTTGGCGTCACGCCGGTCAGCACCCAGCCCAGCGGGGCCGGCCAGTCGGCGATCACCGATTCCACCACCGGCACGGCTGGAACGACCCTCGCCGCTGGCGCGGGCGTGGAGACGGTCACGATCCCTGTTCAACTGGCCTCGATGACCACCGCTGCCGCAGACCTGATGACCGCCTACACGCCGGGTTACAAGTTCAAGGTGCTGTCGGTGGACTTCGCCACCACCAAGCTTGGCACCGGATCGGGCGCGACTCAGACCCTCAATCTCGCCATCGGCTCCACTGCGGTTACCGGTGGAGTGGTCAATCCCACGCTGGCGGGCACGGCCACTCTAGGCGCGCTCACTGCCGGCACTGCGGTTACCGCCGCCAATACAGGAGCGGCCACGGATACTCTCAGCGTAAAGGTCGCGGCGAGCGGTACCGTTTTCACCGCTGGCGAGGGCGTGCTGTTGGTGAAGATCCAGAACATGGACACCGCCGATGCGGTCGCCTCGCTGGCGCGACAGTCCACCGCCTGGCGCACCCTGCTCGTGGCTCTCGGCCTCGCCAAGGGAAGCTCCTAGTCCTCGCCGGCCACGCCGCAACCCATCCTCGCTTATGATCAGCTATCACCTTTTGCTCGCTCGCAAACATGGCGAAACCGAGGGCTATCCGGTGCTCGTCAGTTTCGGCGATACTCGAGCCCTCACCGACCGCTACACCGAGCTATCGAATCACCCAGGTCTTGCCGAGTTCGCCAAGGAGAACGCGGAGATCATGCTCATCTCTGACGGTATCGTCCTGCATCATCACGACTTCGACGATCCGAAAACGGTCGAGCAGCAGCGCAAAGCCAAAGCCCTGGCCGATGCGCGCAGCATTGCGACGTTGCATCAGCAAGCCGCCGCTGCTGCTGCCGCCGCCGCCAAGCAGGCCAGCGATGCCCGGGCCGCGCTCAAGCAACTGACTCCCGAGCAGGTCGCCCTGCTCAGGGCCGACGACGAGGCCCGCGCCAAGGCCGAAGCTGAACGCAAGGCCAAGGAGGAAGCGGAACGCCAGGCAGCCGAGCAAGAGCGCCAGCGCCGCGAGAAGGCCGATGCCGAAGCCAAGCGCATCGCCGCCGCCGCCGCCGCCCGGGATACGTTCATCACCGAACTCAGCGGCCAAACCGATGAGCAACTGCTCGCCCTGGCTGCAAGCAACAAAGCGCAGGTCGAAGCCGGTGCCACCCGCGATCAGATCATCGAATCTCTGCTGCTTGCCGCTGGCTTCGAAGACGCACCAGTCGAATCGAAGTAGTTTTCTCTTGGTTCCCGAGGCGCTGTCTCAGCCCTTGGTTTGTCATAGTTAGCCCGCTCCCCGCGTCAGGTCGAAACGCCAGAGGGAGCGGGCTTTTGACTGCACACCCGTAGCATGGCCGACACCACATCATCCACTCCGCGCGAACATCCCGTCTGGAAAAAGCTCACGGTCGCCAAGGAGCGCGGAATTCGGGAAGTAAATCGTTTACTGAACGCTGGTGAGTATGAACGCGCCATTCGTGCCGTTCGCCGCCTGCAGGGCATCGATGACGCCTCGCAGCTTTTGAGGACTCCGGATCACTGCTTCGACGAGCCATGAACGCCGCATCCCTAACCGCCTTCCGCGCCAAGGCCCGCGCGCAGTCCGAATCGCTCTACCCGGCCACGGTCAAGCTCGGTGGGTCCGACACCGCGCTCGCGGCGACCACTGCCGGCCTGCGCAAGAAAGAGCGCCTCGCGGTCGGCGGGATGTTGGACGATGACGATATCGTCTTCCGCGTCCGCAAGGAACTCATCGACACCCTGCCGGAAGTAGGCTCGCGGATTCTTTGGGTCGAAGAGAACCTCACCTTCCGCATCGACGGCATCGGGACCGGCGATGCCACCTCGGCCTTTTACCGATTCGGCTGCAACGCCGTGAACGCATGAAGGCGTACGAAATCGCCGATACGTTCCGCGCGGCCTTCGCGGGCGATGCCACCTTCACCGGAAAGACGGTCGCCGTCGCGCAGACGGGAATTCGCCCCACGCGCCCATCGATCACCTTCGAGTGTACTTCGCTGCCCATGAACGCCAGCGGATCGGCGCTCAACTACACTCTCCATGCGTGGGTCGAATCCAACGCCGACAAGGCGGTGCCCACCGATCCAGATCCCGGCATCGCGCACGGCGCCCTCGTGGACGCCGTCCGCGCCAAGCTCGTCGGCACTGGTAAATCAACGTTGCTCGATGCTTTGAATGCCCTGGCCGTCTTCGATTTTCGCGGCTGGTCTGCCTCGCAGAGTGAGCCGGCCATCTCCGATCTGCACTTCCGCACCCCGATCAGCATCGCCGGTACGCTGCTCGTGCTTTGACACCCTCTCGCCAATATGCCCGCCGAATCCACTCCCACTCCTCAGGAAGCCGCGACCGCTTCCGCGATCCGCAACCTGCAGAGCGAAAAGGATCAAATCAATCGCTACATCGCCCAGAAGCAGGCCCGGCTCGAAGTGATCGAGCGGCAACTCGCGGCGTTGCAGACCGGCCCTGCGGTCACGGTCGCCCCTGTCACTCCGGCCTCCTAATTCCTCACCATGATCACCACTCTCGAACACGGCGTCACGGTTCACAGCGATGCGGAAGGCTCGATCATCCAGAATCTGGACGTTGACCACAAGGTCGACGAATCCACGCTCGAAGGGATGGTCGATGGCCGCACGCAGGTCGTTCGCGCCTGGCAGTACAAGGAGCGCTACGAATTCAGCGTCACGGGCAGTGGCGACGTAACCATGTCCGCTTCCGAAGATGCCGATGCGCAGATCACGCTCATCAGCGGTGGCCTCACGGATATCAACTCGTTCAAGTACAGCCAGAAGCTGGGCGCCGCGAGCGAGTGGACATATTCCGGCAACAACTGGCCGCATGGCACGGCAAATTGACCTTGGTGGATGCCAGGGGCAATGGCTGAAGGTCATCGCCCGTAACCCGGTCAGCGTTTGCTGTGATGAAGCGCTGCTCATCTGCGCATTGCGCTCGGTTGGGGTGGTTCTGCATCCCGGCTTTCGCTTCGTCATCCTAATTGACGAGGTCGACGGAAAGCCGGTCACGCTTCATCGCTGGATCGTCTCTGCGCGTTCGAAGGATAATCTCTACAGCACCGCCGACCTGATCAAGTGGTGGAGCGATCCCGCGTGGCAGGCAGCCAACAGGACGCACGAATTCGCCATCGCCTGCACGGTGGCCCGCAACATGGGCGTAGTAGCTGCCGAAGTGCGTGAGACGGTGCCGTGTGTGGTTGTTCGCCACGGCAGCAGCGAGGCCCATATCCCGGTCAATGCTTCCCCGGCCCGTCGCGCCCATCTTATCGGCCAACTCGAAGGCCGCATCGCCCTCAACGTCAAGTTTGTCGAACCGGAGCCACAAGCCGCATGAGCACCAAAGACTCGAGCCGCGCCGCAATCCTCGATGACGAGTTGATTCGCGTCACTCCGGGGATTCGCGACTTCTCCGTAGGTATCCTGCGGTTGTGCAAAACCTTGGGTCTGGACCTTCAGGGTGCCGAGCTATCCGACACCACCCTCGACTCCGTGGCTTGGCTGTTGGATGAACGCCACTCGCTCGACGAAGTGAAGGCCGCACCGAACGATCCCGACTTCTCGGCCCGGGTCGCCGACTACGCCTTCGATATTTCGCCGGCCTACCTCATGCGCGTCAAGGCAGAGGTGGTTAGGCAGAATCTGGCGGTCAAGCACGCCATGGTCGAAGTGATGCGCAAACCAGGCGACAAGCCGGTGCCGGTACCGGAAAAAAAAAGCTGATTGAGCCGACGTGGCTCATCAGCCATGTGGCTCCGTTCGTGGCCGGCGATTCCGGGTCGATCCGCGATCTTGAACACATCCTCTGGCATGTGCGTCTCTCGGTGCTGCTGCAACTTTACCACTGGAAACTGCGCTCGCAGGGGATCTGGACGGTTGAACCGGGCGACGCGCCCGAGGCCACTGTCGACCGATTGATAAATCACGCCCAATATGTCCACCAGGGTTTTCAAGCTTAACCCCAACGTGCGCGCACAATGGCGCGCTGCGATGGATGAACTGCGTGCGATCACCAAAAAGGACGATCCCGAGAGCGTGCACAAGCTTGTTACGGATAGCGCCAAACGGTTCGTGAAAAACGTTGCGGCCGTCACGCCGCCAGCCAGCGGCGCGCTCAATAGCCAGGCCAAGGCCGCGGGCGAGCAGGCCATCCTCACCGATCTGCTCAAGCTGGCCGTACCGGTCACGATCACCGGCTCTCGGAAAGCCGCCAGCGAAGTGCTGGCCGGTGCGCAGGACTTGCTCGCCCTCCACGAACGCGCAAGGTCTGGGGCGCAAGGTCGGGTCAACCCGCGCAATCGCCGAGAAAAGCTCTTCATGGAGAACGGGACGTTCAACCGTGTCGTCGCCCAGTTGCAAAAGAAAGTGGGTTGGCTCGCTGCAGGCCTCAATGCCGCCGCGACCAAGCTGGGATTCTCCCTGCCGGCGTGGATCAAGCGTCACGGTGCCGCCTTCGGTTCCATCGAGGTGCAAGCCTCGGATCACGGCATCCGCATCCGCATCATCCAGAACGTGCCCTACGCCGACCACGTGCACGATTACGAGCGGCACTGGGATTTCGCCCTGCTCAAGGAGGTCACCTCACTCCGCGGGATGGTCAAGGCCATCTACGAAAGGAAACACGCCAAGGCCCGGAAGCATCTGGCCAAGCATTGAGCACCTTTGACAGGCCGAGGCTGTCATGCTCCTAGGTGAACTCGAACTCGGCGGTGCTCCGCTCCTTCACACGCTGAAGGAAGCGGAGGAAAAGTTTAACGGCTTCATCGGGAAGATCAGCAAGTTCGGCGCGATTGCTGGTGGTGGGTTTGCCGCCTTCGAAGGTATCCATCAGATCATCGAAGGCTTTGAGAGCGTCATGTCTCTCAGCGAGCACATGAACTCGCTGCACTTCGCCACCGGGCAGAGCGTGCACGATCTCGTCATTCTCTCCCACACTCTCGAGCTCGCCGGGGCCGGCGCGGACAGCGCGCAGAACTTCATCTTCAAGCTGCAGCAGGCCATCAGCGGTGTGAACGAGGAAGGCAAGTCCACCGAGGTGGCACTCACGGCCCTCGGCCTCGCCCAAAAAGACCTCGTCGGGAAAAGCACGCTGGAACAACTCGACCTCCTGCAGAAGGGCTTTGCCAAGGTCACCAGCCAGGAAGACAAGGCGGCGATTGCCGGCGACCTCTTCGGCAAGCGCCAGGGCGCCAATGCGCTCCGCATCCTCTCCAATCCAGAGGCCTTCGAGACGGCCAAGAAACAGGCCGAGCCGCTCGCCGCCGTCCTCGATAAGAACGCGGCAAAGTTCGAGGAACTCGGTCACGCCATCTCGGGCCTCAAGATGAACCTGAACGAGTTCTTTGCCGGCGCGTTACAGGGTATCGCTCCCGAGGCCACCACCATCGCGGAAGCCATGCACTCGATCGATTTCGTGAGCATCGGCGAGGGCGTCGGGCAGATCGCCTCCGTGTTCCTGCAACTATTCGCCGCGCTGGAACCGCTGCTCCCGCTCATCAACGGCGTGGCCAAGGGCCTCGACGAGATGGCCCATAATCCCATGTTGCGCGGAGCCTTGGGCGGCGCCATCGCCGGCACGCTGTTCGGTCCAGAGGGCACCGTCATCGGCGGCATCCTCGGTGCTGCAGGTGGTCTGCTCTTCGGCAGCGAGGACAAGCACAAGAAGGGCGGATTTGCCGATTCCTTGCGCGGTCTCGATACCCTCGACAACCGAAAGGATGCTCCGGTAAGTGCCCTCCAGCGAATCGGTGGTGGGGCGTTCGGTTTCGGCGGCGGCGATCCGCTGCTCGCCGAGAGTCATCGGCATACCGAGCTTTTGCAGAAGGTCGTCGAGAACACCAGTCGGCAGCATACCGCGCATCCCTCGGGTATTCCCGGTGTGTTTGTCTGACCTTTGACAGGTCGCGGCCAGCATGCCCGAACTTAAACTTGTCGCCGGTTCCGACAGCCTCACTGCGACACGCGATCCTCGCCTCGGAATTGTCGCTGCCAAGGCCAAATGTTACGCCCCGGACCTGGGCACCGCGCTCTTTGCTCCACCGCTGGATATCGGCATAGCCATCCCTGAGTGGAACCCGCGCGCGGTCAATCGCATCGAGGCTGGCGATGTGGCCGGGTACATCGTCATCCTCAGCTTCGAAGGTCACCCGGAGCCAGATACCGCAGACGGTGAATCCTTCGAACTGGAAGGCACCACCAGCGACGATCCTATCGAAAGCCACTGGAACTACGAGGCGTTGCTCAAGAATTACAAGGGCAGCGAGGACTCCAATGGCCGCGCGCATTGGAAGCGGACACTCATCGATAGCGGCGGCGTTTCCGGCCGTAACCGCATGCATGGAGTCGACGCGTGGGCCGCGCCTGGTTTGATCTGGAATCACAATTGGGTCAGTAAGACGCTGCCCGGTGACATCGTTTCCGAGCTCGGCGCCATTACGTCGCCGCCCGGCAATCCTCCCAGCCTCAGCGGCAACCGCAACTGGCTGTGTATCCGCTGCCGTGCCCGCAATCGCGGCAACGTCTGGCAGGTTCAACAAAGCTTCCAGTTGAGTGGCCCGGGCGGATTCGTGCCCGAGATGTACAAGCGCGCCTGATCCGATGGACGAAGGTAGCATCGAGCGTCTGGAACTGAAGGCCGGCGAGGAAGTCCTCGGGTGGCACGTCACGCTGCTCGACCGCGCCATCACGCGCAACAATCGGCTTCCGGGCCGCAATGTGCGTCGGCGCGTCTATCCGTGGGGGACCACCAGTCGCTACGTCGGCAATGACGGGGTCGGTTCGTCGCCCATCTTCCAGCCCGACGTTTCCTTCCTCAGCGGTGGCGATGTCGAGGTGCGATGGAGCGGCCCGCGTGCTCTCATCGGCGGCGTTGCACCGACGATCAACAAACAGGAAATCTTTACCGATGATCCGCAGACCAATCTGCGGCCCGCGCTGACCGTCTCGTCGAAAGACTTCGATCCCGACACCGGCGAATGCGGCATCTACTTCCGCGTCACTGCCGGATCCGAAACGGGCTACACGCCGAGCCTCGTCACGCCCATCGCCTCCCCGGGCCTGCCCAAGGCCGCGCCAAAGTTCGGCCACAAGCTGGCCCTCTTCCTGCGCATGCGCGACGGGCAGCCGAGCTACAACGAAGACGACGACCGCGAGCTCTTCTGCAGCCAGGGATTCCTGGCCGTCCAAATCCACGTGGCCTCCGGGCTATTTGAATCCCTTTTCTGGGGCACCTTCTAATGCGCGAGGAAGCCCGCTACGTCTGCCCGATCTGCGAGAAGCTCACTCGCCCCGAGAAAGCGAATCTCCGTAGTCGCCGAGGCGGTTCTCGCCATGCGCTGGTGATCACCCGCTGGCTCTGGACTTGCGAGCATTGCGGGGCCAATCATCGCGACGGTGATGAGCGTCTGATCAAATAAAGATGCACTACGCCATCCTCGATACCTCGTCGCCTGTTTGGACTTCGCTTTGTAAAAAGGAAGGAGGACTGCGTGGAACTTTCCCTTTTGTGACTGGCACGTTGGTGGGGGAAGGTGACATTACCTGCCCTGAATGCCGCAAACTGTGGCGCGCGGGGATGAAGAGAGTTGCCCGGCTGTTTCGAGATTATCGAGGCGAAGAATGAACTGGTGGGAGTATAACGAGCGCGTCCGCGAGGCCGCCCGGCATCAGCCGTTGCCCGGTTTTATCCGCGACGGCGATGCCACGATAAAACACAAGTGGCCGGTCGCCGTGGAACTCGTGAGCCCAGCCGATGCGTCCACCGATTTCGACTTCGGCACGAACCCGCTCACTGGCCAACCCTACTTTTCCGCGTCCGTCTTCAACAAACCGGTTGGCACCGATCCAGCGCAACCGGTTTATCGCGTGTTCGTCGGCGATGGGACGGTCAACGATCAGCCGGCATGCATCGAGTATCTCGCCAAAGACGATCCCCGCGGTTGGGTGATGCCAGACAACTACGCCCCGGCGATTCCCCTGCGCAAAGTCTTCGGCAAGGATTACCCCTACGTCGACCGTCCGCTCTGGGACAATCCCGCGCCTATCGTGCTGCTCACCGCCCCGGACCTCGCGGAAAAGAAGCTGGGTGGGTTCGAGGCCGTCGACACGATCACGCGTCCGCAATTCTTCCGCACTGAGGAGATGTGGGAGAAAAACCTGTATCGCGCCTACGTCACGGTTTCCTTGTCGCCCTACCGCAGCGACCCCACGCAAGTCCTCGTGGTCACAGGCGGTGCCAGGGCCACGCGCTGGCGTGTATCAGCGGGCCTCAAGCCCACCGCCGTCTCCGACGCCGGGATCGCCAAGATTGCCTCGTGGGAACTGGCCCGCATCTATCTGGCGCGCACGCCGGGCAAGGTGGAGCTCGATGAAGTCTACATCGAGCAGCGATCGTACTGGCCACTGCGCGCTCGATCCTCGGTGAACACCGCGCTGCTCGAGTTGATCGGCGTGACCGCCGAAGTTGCGGCCGGCCTAGACCTCGGCCTGCTTGCCCTCAGCATGACCGGCCTCGGCAGCGGCCTCGCGGTCGGCACTGCTTTGCTGGGTATCGAGGCTGGTCTCGTCGGCATTCTGGTGGCCAATCTCGAAGACATCGTCGCGGCCACCAGCGGTGTGCTGTTCTGGGATTCGTAAGCCCGGCCCTTTGACACTCGCGCGCGCGTAGATGGCCGCGCCCAGCCCTTCTTTCATCGTTACGGATCCACCACCGCTCAACTCGACGGTGTTCCCCTACGCCGTCAACGCCATCGACATGCAGTGGCTCGTCAGTTTCGCCGGCATCATTCAGCAGCAAATCCTCACCGGCTCGGACCCCGCGCCACTGCCCGTCAACAAGCACCGTTACGAATAGGCCATGCGGGACTTTCAACTCTATCTCGACCGCCCTGCGAATGCCTTTGTCGAAGGCTTCGACAGTGCCAACCCGCTCGGCAAACTTTCCGCCACGCAAGGCGACGGCTGCCGATTCTTCATCCACAACGCAGTCAAGAATACCGCGGTGCCCGCCTCGGTCGTCTACGTCGAGCAGCCGCTCGAATTCACTTCCCTGCGCGCCAGCATCGGCCTCGTCGACGCCCCGGCCAATCGCGGCACCTTCTGTTTCCGGGTGGGCGATCAGACCACCGCGCCGCTCAACTGGCCCACCGATCTGACGCCCTCGGGCCTGGCCACGTGGAAATCCGCCGCCCTGGCCGCGATCATCGCCCTCTCGAACGTCGCTCCCGGCGATATTGTCATCAGCGACCCGACCGGCACTCCGGTCAATTTCTTCTATTACACGTGGACCAATCCGGCCCGCACGGATGTGATCAGCGTCGTCAATAATTCGCTGCTCCCTCTCTGCCGCTATCAGCAGGAAGGCTCGCTCACTTCGGTCGGCTACACTCAGTTGATCAAGCTCGTGCAGTTTCCGTACGCGATGGCCGCGACCACCGCCGACCCGGCGAACTTCACCCGTCCAATGCCGCCCGTCATCACGGTCGGCGAGACACAGCCAGGCGGGGCAGGCGTCGATGAAGAGCAGATGATCCTCGTTCCTGACGACGCAACCGGCAGCGTCGCATTCGGTTGGACAGGCGCCCAGACGGCCTCGCTCGCCATCGGCACCATGACCGCCACGAGCATCGCCGCCGCGCTCAACAAGCTCGTGGTCGACGGCGACAGCAATCCCAGCTTCACAGTCGATGATCGATCCGACAAATCCGGCAGGCGGTTCGCCGTTCGCTGCATTGGCCCGCTGGCCGGCGCCGCGCAGGCGCTGCTCACCGTGGTGATGATCGATCAGCAACTCGTGCCCTACGCGGTCGGCGTGCTCGACCTCACCGTCGCCGGCACGGCACTGGCCATTGAGCAGGCTCTCAACGGCAAGGATTCCGTGGATCTGCAGTTCGAGCTCGTCATCGTCTCCGACGCCAAGGAGGAAACTTTCCGCCGCACGATCACCATCCTCAATGACATGACGGATGCGGACACGCCGACCGAGGCCAATCTCGCTGGCGCCATCTCGGTCATCACGCAGACGATCATCGTCGATAACTCCACCAGCGAGCCATTCGCCACCGTCGCCCCCGGCTGCGTCTTCTCACCGTCCACCGCCATTGCAGCCCGCACTGCCGCGACCTACGTGCACAACCTCGGCAGTCGCAACACTTGGGTACGCGGCGAGTACCGCACCTCGGCCAATGGCGACCCCGAGATCTGGCGCGGATTGCAGGAGGGCGAATTGTCTTGGCTTACCGTTGACGAGAACAACACCAGTGTCACCCTCGCCTACGCCACGAGCAACACGGTTACCGACACCTACTACAAGGGCCGCTTCAAGCTCTACTTCATGACCCCGGACGCGGTCGTGCAAATCTTCGCGAACCTGAAGATGACGTGGGACCAGTGCCTCGACACCATCCCCGGTGGCCTCAGTGTTCGCGCCAAGTTTGCTCTCATCGACACCGCCCTCGGGATCATCGGCGGCAGCCTCACCGTGCCCGGCTCGAGTATCACCGGTACCATTGCCGGATCGAAGATCGATATCACCTCACTCTCGACGCTGCTGCAGACCAGCGCTGCTTTCCTCGCGGTGCTGCAATCGATCATCTCGAATGCCACCCTCATCGATAACATCGGAGCCGCGCTCTTCAGTTCCTCGAAGTTCGTCACCACGCTCACGAATCTCGTCACATCGAACGCCGATCTGCTCAACGCGCTCATCGCCGCGCTCTTCGCTTCGCCGGCCTATAACACCGCGCTCGCCGCCCAGGTGGCCAGTATCCTGCAGGGTAACACCGTGGCCTTGACGGATAAGTTGGTGTTCATCCTCCCCACCATCGCGCAAAACTTCCCTGCGCTGCTCACCGATGGTAACTATGCTCCCGTGCCGGCTGCCCAAGCTTCGCCGACCGATCTCGGCACTTACAACGGGCACACTTACCTACCTCGCCCGTCGTCTTCCAACGCCGGCAAGTTCTACACCATCGGAGCCAGCGGCACGGGCATCGCTCCTCATCGCAATCTGTTCGCCGATGGCGATGTCGTTTACTCCGATGGTCGCGAGTGGCACCTCGCAGAAGTCATCGGCTCCAAGTACTGCGCCGCCGACTTTGCCCGCGAACTTTTCATGATCGAGGTCAAGGAAGACATGCTCACCACGAGCACGCAGTTCTCCTTGCTCTTTCAGTTTGCCCTCACCTGCGTCGGCAACTGCAAAACCTTTTACCGCTTCCGCCTGGAGCGCGGCCATGCCATCGATGCCGCTTCCGGCTCCGCCCCGAATACCGATCTCGCCTCCTTCGTGGTCGACGAAACGCTCGCCGATTTCCGCATCGACATCACCAATGTCGCCACCCCGCAACTCTTCGGTTACACGGTCACCCGGGCTGCGGATGACACGCTGAGCGCGGTCAAGCAGATTGGCCTGAAGAAGAACATCGCGGCCGGCGTCCCTGGCGCCGCGCGCTTCACCATCCGCGCCCGACTCAATGAGTTCGACACGGAGAACGTCACCAATCCCCGCGCCCAGATAACCCTGGCCCTCCCCGCTGGACAATTCGCCAGCATCAACCGTCTCGTTCCATGAGCGACTTCAACATCTTCGATTTGCAAAGCGACCGATCCATCGCCGCCGATGATGGTGTCGAGGTCACGGTCTTTGCCCGCCCCTCTGGGACGCGCTCCTTCCTCGTGGTCTACGCGGGCGGCGACAAGGATTTCGATACCCTGCTGCAGTGGATACTCCGCACTGACGGGTTGCCGGTTTCCTTCACCATCACGGAGATCAGTCTTCCGAGTTCGGGCAGTGGCACGGTGGCCCGTATCGTCGATGTCCTCATTCCTGATGGATTCACGGGAGTCGCTCGGTTCACCGTCCTACTGCGCGCCAATGCCAGCAGCGCCACATTCCTCCGGGTTGTCATGCGCCTGATCGTCATGCCGTTCGAGACGTTCCTCGATGCCGCCTGGCTGGCTCCTGAGTTGTTTGACCTGCAATGGGAACTTCGGACCAATCGCGTTTGGTCGCAATCCTTGGCCGAGCGTGCCGTCTGGGGCCTCGCTCCGAACAATTCTCAAATGTCGCTCATTTCGCTACGCGAAGGCAGCGATGTGACCTTTGCCGTCCTCCCAGCCCTCGCTGGCGCGCTCCTGACTGGAACGGGCGACGTCACGGCACTCTCTCTCACCATCCGCCAGGCGGATGACGCGGAGTTCACCGCCGATCCCCTGCTGACCGTCGCCGCCACGCTCCCCGGCGCCCTCATCGATGCTGGTGGTGGCAATAAGTACTATGCGCTCGCCACCACCCTCAGCGGCGACGCCATCACGGCTGCGTTCGCGGATATCGATGCCGCCCCCGAAGGTGTGGGAACCAACCGCACCGTAATGTGGTGCGTGGCGGAACTGAAACTCACGCACGACAGCAAAATCTACGTCAGCCGATCGATTCCATTCTTGCTTGAGCAAGCCTTGTCATGAGCGACCCCGTAACACGCACCGATGCCCTTGAGGCTGCTGCCGAAGATCATATCGAACTTCGCAGCCCGCTGGAGTTCCTCAACGATGCAGATCGCGAAGCGTTCATCGAAGAGTTGAATGCCCCTGCGCTGCTGCCCTCGGCCAGCCAGGCAGAAATGGAAGCGGGCACCGTTACCGCCCTGCGCAACATGTCGCCGCTTCGGGTGAAACAAGCGATTGCCGCCTTAGCGAGCGGTGCGGTTCCCACGCCAAACGTCGTATGGGTTCAGACCTCGGGCAACGACGGCACCGGCCAGGTGAACAATGCGGCCCAACCTTTTCTCACCGTTCAGGCAGCTTTCATCGCGCTGAAGGATCTGGCTGGCGACAAAAAGATGCGGATCGGCATGGGCATCACCGGTGGCATTTTCAATAACACTCAAGATAGTATGTCCGGGCTCTGGATCATCGAAGGGGAGAGCAATGAGGCCACTGCACAAATCAATGTTTTTTACCCGTGCCACGCTGGGGGTGGGTCTGCCCTCGTGCTGGAATTCAACAATTGCGCCGTCACCACGGTCTCGATTGTCGATTCGTGGGCGTCTATGGAGATCAAAGGCAACGGGAAGATTGGCACTGTTATCCGCTCATCTACCACCGCGATTTCGTCATTCACATTTTCGGGAGCGATTCAGGTCGGCACGGTGAATCTCAAAGGCACAGATTCTGGACAGGTGATGCCCGCTGGCAACAACGTCAATCCTGTGACCACTGGCCCAGGCGCAGATGGTTTTGACGGTGACCCGCCGACCGATGGCTCTTCATCCTTGGCCGCTACCGCTGGCAGTGGGTTCGATGGGGGCGCTGCGACTATTACGGGAGGTGACGGCATGCCCGCGATCTTGGTGAAGGATGATGTGATTATTGATACTTTGGACTGCCGAGGGGGTGCGGGTGGTATTGGTGGACACGGCGGCGACGGCGGTAACGCGACTAGCGGTAACGGCGGTCATGGGGGTAATGCGCAGGGCACGGACCAGAACGGCGCCAATGGCGGCAAC
>Ga0068858_100002132_pt1 | contig 20043 bp, 17 predicted proteins | sample KBSSwiS12_FD_66589 | JGI IMG/M metagenome (GOLD analysis project Ga0068858, IMG submission 66589) | Switchgrass rhizosphere microbial communities from Kellogg Biological Station, Michigan, USA - KBS Switchgrass S1-2 | ecosystem: Host-associated > Plants > Roots > Rhizosphere > Soil ...
CCCGCCTTGGCGAGGCCGCGGAAGACACGGTCGAAGTCGATGTTTCCGGCGCCGAGGTAGCCGCGTCCCGATTCGCCGATGTGGAAGTAGCCGAGCATCGCGCCGCTGTCGATCAGTGCCGACTCGAGGTCGGCCTCCTCGATATTCATGTGATAGGTGTCCAGATGCACCTTGACGTTGGGCAAGGCCACGCGGCGCGCGAACGCGACCGCCTGCGCAGCCGTGTTCAGCACGTTGCTCTCGTAGCGGTTGACGACCTCCAGGCCGATCGTGATGCCGTGCCGCGCCGCGTGCTCGCCGACGCGCCGAAGCACCTCGACCGAGCCGGCGATGCCTGCTTCGGTCGGCGGCTCGAAATACTTCTGGAACGCCGAGTACAGGATGCCGCAGACGTGCGTTGCGCCGATGTCGCGTGCCACGGACAGAACCTGCATCAGCCGGGCCTCGCCGCGTGCCTGCTTGTCCGGATCGCCGCACGAGATGTCGGTGGCGGCGTCGAGACCGAGCGATAGCGTCGTGCCGAGCTGGTATCGATCGAGCATCTTGCGCGTGAAGGCAGTGTCGATCGACGCGGGATCGAGCGCGGGTATTTCGATCAGGTCGAAGCCGAGTTCGGCCGTTTGCGCGATCGCGCGCTCGCATTCGTCATGGTTCCAGCCTCCGACCCAGACGAGCGCGTGGACACCGAGCTTGTTCATCTCCGACTCTCCGTTGCGCTGCCGGCCCGAGAGGCCGGCCTCGCTCTCATGCTATTGCGTCTCCTGGCGGCTTGCCAGGCGATGGACGACATGCCGCGATTCCTGGTAGAGATCGAGGTAGTCGCGGTAAAGCGCGTCATACGTCGGCCGCAGCGCCGGATCGGGCTCGATCATTCGCCCCGGCCTCACCCATTCGGTGATCTGGTCGCGACGCAGCAAGCCGGCAGAACAACCGGCGAGAAACGCATCGCCGTAGCACGCTCCGAGCGTGACCTCCGGCACTTCCTGACGCTGCCCGGAGACGTCCGAGACGATCTGCAGCCAGGTGTCGGTCTGCACGCCGCCGCCGACGGCGACGACGCGTCCGGCACGCGCGCCGAGCTGCGCCAGCGTCTCGAGGTTGTGTCGCACCCCGCAGGCGACTCCTTCCAGAATGGCGCGAAAGAGGTGATCACGCGAGTGCGCAAGGCTCAGCCCGGCGATCACGCCACGGGCGAGTCGATCGTTGAGCGGCGTACGCTCGCCGCTGAAGTAGGGCAGGCAGACGAGGCCGCCTGCCCCTGGGGCGACACGCGCCGCCGCATCAAACAGCGCGCCGGCATCGCCCGCTGGAAGATCGCGCGCCAGCTGATCCTGGAACCAGCGGGTGAGGCTGCCCGTAGTGCTCATGCCGGCGGCAAGGTTGAACTGCCCCGGGTAGGCGCCGGCCACCGTCCACATGCGCTCATCGGGCGTCGGCGCAGCCTGGACGAGGATGAAGAAGGTGGTGCTGCCGTACATGATCATCAGGTCGCCCGGACGCACGACGCCGACGCTGATCGCTTCGCTCAGCGCATCGACCGCGCCGATCGCCACGGGTGTGCCGACCGCAAGGCCCGATGCTTCAGCCGCTGCACGCGTGACCGAGCCCGCGACTTCATCGCTCCAGCCGGGTGCCGGCAGCATCGAGGACGGTGCGACGTGCTCCGCATGGCGCTCGTCCCATTCGCCGGTGCGCGGGTCGTAGAGCGGCATGAAATGGCTGGCCGTGTGGCGATCGATCCGGTGCTCGCCGCACAGGCGCCAGACCAGGTAGGCGCTCGCGGTGGTGAGACGGCGCGTGCGGCGCCACACGTCCGGCTCACGTTTGCGCAGCCAGCGGATCTTCGGACCGATGGCCTGGCTGGTGAGGCCCATCAGCGAGAAACGCAGAATCTCCTCGCGCCCGATCAGCGCATCGAGCTCCGCGATTTCCTCGCCGCTGCGAACGTCCACGCCGTAGAGGATGGCCGGCCGGAGCGGCCGGCCGGCGTCGTCCAGCGGCAGCAGGCAGGGTCCGATCGCGCTCACGGCGACAGCGGCGACGTCGCCGCCACGAAAGGGCGCGCCGTCGAGCAACTGCCGGCACAGGACGCAGACGTCGTGCCACCAGATGCCATCGGCGTCTTGCTCGACGTGTCCCGGGACGGGCGTCGCGATGCCGTGCGGAACGACGGCCGTGCGCAGCACTTCTCCGGTCACCGTGACCAGCGCGGCCTTGCTGCTGAAGGTGCCGATGTCGATGCCGAGCAGGAGTTCGCCCATGGTGGTTTCAGGAGCTCTGGGGTGCGCCCGCGGCGCAGTCCGGCGGCTCGAGTCTCATGCGATATTCTCACGCGAGCAACCCCCGCTCATCGCATCGACGAGCGGTTTCGCCAGCGAGGAGGCTTTGATGAAGACGCGCACCTTCAAGACCCGCAACGGCACTGACCTGGTGTTTTCGGCCATCGGCCTTGGCACGGCGCCGATGGGCGACCTCTACGAACTTCTCGACGAAAAGACGGCGATCGCCACCGTCGAGCGTGCCTACGAAAGCGGCGTTCGCATTTTCGATACGTCGCCGCACTACGGAAACGGACTCGCCGAATCGCGCATCGGCGCCGGGCTTCGTCGGGCTCGCCGGGATGAAGTCCTCGTCTCGACCAAGATTGGCAGGGTCATGGATCCCTTCGGCCGGCCCCCCGAGCGGAACAAGGATGCGTATTCCCCCGGTTTCGTCGGCGGCTATCCGCACGCGCCGCAGTTCGACTATTCGTACGACGGAACGATGCGTTCGATCGAACAGTCGTTGCTGCGAATGGGACTGAGTCGCCTTGACGTTGTCCTGATCCATGACTGCGACGTATGGACGCATGGCAAGGCGGATGCAGGGCGCCGGTTCAAGGAAGCGATGGAAGGCGCCTACCGGGCCCTCGACAAGCTGCGCAGCGAAAAGACCGTTGCGGCCATCGGGTTCGGAATCAACGAGGCCGACACCTGCGTCAAGTTCGCGCGAGCCGGCGACTTCGATCTGGCGATGATGGCCGGCCGCTACTCCCTCTTGATCCAGAACGGCCTCGCGGAATTCCTGCCGCTCGCGGTCGAGAAGAAGATGGGCGTCATGCTGGCGGGCGTGTTCAATTCCGGAATCCTGGCGACCGGATCCATTCCCGGCGCCAAGTTCGAGTACGCGCCTGCGCCCGCGGAGATCTTGGATCGCGTGCGCAGGATCGAAGCGGTCTGCGCCGCCCACAGAACCTCCATTCGGCGCGCCGCCCTGCAGTTCGCGATGGCGCACCCGGCTGTGGTGTCGGTGGTCCTCGGGGCGGTGAAGCCCACCGAGGTCGAAGCGAACGCAATCGACTCCGAGCAGAAGGTGCCGGCGGGCCTCTGGAGCGACCTGAAATCGGCCGGCTTGCTCGATCCAGCCGCGCCGACGGGCTGAGCTCTGGTGCCGTTGTCAATTGACGGCCGAGGTAATAGCATCGATCGGCCTCGCATTCCACGCAGGCACATACCAGATCCTCGCCGACAGCGAGACAACCGGAGACAACCGTGGACAGACGCAAGACACTGAAGGCATTAGGAAGCGCGGCGATGGCCGGCGCCGCAGGCCTGACCAGCCGCATCGCCTTCGCAGCGAACTCGACAATGGTGACCGTGGTCAAGATCGCCGGCATCCCGTGGTTCAACGCGCTGGAAAAAGGCGTCAAGAAGGGCGGCAAGGATTTCGATATCGATGCCTCGATGGTCGGCCCCGCCAACGTCGATCCGGCGCAGCAGGTGAAGCTGCTGGAAGACCTGATCGCCAAGAAGGTGACCGTGATCGGCCTCGTGCCGCTCGACGTCAAGGTTTGCGAGCCCGTGCTCAAGCGCGCGCAGGCGGCAGGCATCAAGGTCATCACGCATGAGGGGCCGGAACAGGAAGGTCGCGACTGGAACGTCGAGCTGATCGACTCGGTGCGCTTCGGCGAAGTCCAGATGCAGCGCCTGGCCAAGGACATGAGTGAATCCGGTGACTACGTCGTCTACGTCGGCACGCTGACCACTCCCCTCCACAACAAGTGGGCCGATGCGGCCATCGCATACCAGAAAGCGCACTATCCGAAGATGAAACTCGTTGCCGATCGGTTCCCCGGCGCCGACGAGATCGACACCGCATACAAGACCACGCTCGATGTGATCAAGGCCTATCCGAACCTCAAGGGCGTCCTGGGCTTCGGTTCGAACGGGCCGATCGGTGCCGGCAATGCGGTGCGCGAAAAGCGGCTGAGCAAGAAGATCGCCGTTGTCGGCACGGTGCTGCCGTCGCAAGCGAAGGATCTGATCGCCGACGGCATCATCCGCGAGGGCTTCCTCTGGAACCCGACCGACGCCGGCTATGCAATGGTCGCGGTCGCTCGCCTGGTTCTCGATGGCAAACCCATCAAGGACGGCGTCGATATCCCGGGGCTGGGAAAGGCCTCCGTCGACGTGCCCGGCAAGCTGATCAAGGTCGACAAGATCATGCGCATCAACAACGAGACGATCGGGGGCCTTATCGCCGGGGGCCTCTGAGCGGCGGGAAACTCGTGCGATCGAGGCGCTCCTCGCTCGCGATCGGTACGGCCAATTCCCTTGTTGGCGCCGACGTCATGGACTCCCGGACTTGGCCAATCTTCTCGACGTCCACGCGATCTCCAAGCACTTCGGCGGCGTCGTCGCGCTGCGCGACGTCGACCTGTCGTTGCGGGCGGGCGAGGTGCATTGCTTGGTCGGTGAGAATGGGTCTGGCAAATCGACGTTGATCAAGATCCTCTCCGGCGTGCTGCATCCGGAACCCGGCGGCCGCATCGTCATCGAGGGACGCGAGTACCCGCACCTGAATCCGGTCCAGTCGACGGCCTGCGGCATCCAGGTCATCTATCAAGACCTCTCGCTTTTCCCGAACCTGACCGTCGCGGAAAACATCGCCGTCGCCGGCCATCTCGGCGCTGCGCGGCTCGTGAACTGGCGCACGCTGCGCATGACCGCCGATGCGGCGATGGCGCGCATCGGCGCATCGCTCGACCCGGACGCGCGGGTCGAGGATCTGTCGATTGCCAATCGTCAGCTGGTCGCGATCTGTCGCGCCATGGCGGCCGACGCCAAGCTCGTGATCATGGATGAGCCGACCGCCTCGCTTACCCGCCATGAAGTCGACGCGCTGGTGCGCCTCGTCGCCGATCTGAAGCGAGCCGGCATCTGCATCGTCTTTGTCTCGCACCGTCTCGATGAAGTCATGGAGATCGCCGAGCGCGTCACGGTGCTGCGTGATGGCGCGAAGGTGGGTGAATTCCCGGCGCGCGAAATGGACGACAAGAAGCTGGCGATGCTTATGACGGGCAAGGCCTTCGCCTATCGGACCCGCGAGACCGATCTCGCGAAGTCGAAAATGGTGCTATCGGTGAGCCATCTCACGCGCGCGGGCCAGTACGAGGACATCAGCCTCGACATCCGCGCGGGCGAGATCGTCGGCCTGACCGGATTGCTCGGTTCTGGCCGCACCGAACTCGCGCTGTCGCTGTTCGGGATGAACCGGCCCACGTCCGGGGAGATCCGGCTCGACGGCAAGCCGCTGGCGCTCAAGACCAATGCCCAGGCCATCGAAGGGGGCATCGCCTACGTGTCAGAGGATCGTCTCAATCTGGGCCTGGTGCTGGAGCAGCCGATCTCCTCGAATATTCTGGTCACGGTGCTCGACAAGCTGCCCAGCCGGCTGGGTCTGGTGGCAGAGGAGACGCGCCGGCGCACGGCGCGGAAATGGATCGAAGACCTGGCGATCAAGGCGCCCAACCCCGACAATGCCGTGCGGACGCTTTCGGGCGGCAATCAACAGCGGGTGGTCCTCGCCAAGTGGATGGCGACTCAGCCCAGGCTCCTGATACTCGACAGCCCAACAGTGGGGGTCGACATCGCGGCCAAGGATGGGATTTACGAAGTGGTGCGCGAGCTCGCGTCCAAGGGGGTCGCCATCTTGTTGATCTCGGATGAGATACCCGAAGTCTTCTATCACGCGCATCGTGTCCTGGTGATGCGCCGCGGGCGCCTCACCGGCGAATGCGTTCCGCACGGGTCCTCGGAGGAGGAATTGCAGGCGATGGTCGATGCCTAGGCACGACGATCGTTCGCTCGCCGGCGGGGGTACTCGCGTGGGTCGCGCCACGTCCCGTTGGACCCTCTCACCCGCGCTTTTGCGCTTTCGCCGCAGTCACGAGTTCTGGCTGCTGGCGGTCATCCTGGTGCTTTCGCTCGCGCTGTCGCTGGCGACCGACAGCTTCCTGACCCTTCAGAACCTGTTCGACCTTCTCACGTCGAACGCTTTCGTCGGCATCCTGGCCTCCGGGCTGCTGGTCGTGCTGATCGCCGGCGGGATCGATATCTCGTTCACGGCAACCGCCTCGGTGGCCCAGTACGTTGCTCTGACCATTGGCATCCGCCAGGGCTTCGGCTGGTTCGCCTTGTTCGCCGTCGCCGGCTCGGTCGGTGTCCTGTGCGGCCTCATCAACGCAATCTTTATCACAAAGCTGCGCATTTCGTCGATCATCGTCTCGATCGCGACGCTGAATATCTTCTATGGCCTCCTGATCGTTTCCACCGGCGGCAAGTACATCACATCGCTGCCGAAGTTCTTCCGCGATGGGATAGCGTGGTTCGAGCACGACGACGCCAATGGCATGCCCTACGCCTTGAATCTGCAGATCCTGGTCCTGGTGCTCGCCTTCATCGCGGCCTGGCTGTTGCTGAACCGGACGAACGTCGGCCGCCAGATCTACGCGATGGGCGGCAACAAGGACGCAGCGCAGCGGCTCGGATTCCACGTCCTTCGCCTCAATATCCTGGTGTACGGCTATCTCGGCTTCGTCGCCGGCATCGCCTCGCTGGTGCAGGCCCAGCTAGCGCAGTCGGTGACACCGACGGTGCTGGTCGGCAAGGAGCTCGACGTGCTCGCGGCGGTCGTCCTGGGCGGCGCGAGCTTGACGGGAGGCGTCGGCAGCGTGTTCGGCGCAATCCTCGGCGTCACGCTGCTCGCGATCCTGCAAAACGGATTGGTGCTGCTCGGCATTTCCTCCTACTGGAATCAATGGTTCGTCGGGCTGACGATACTTTGCGCGGTGTCCATCACTGCCTGGTCCGAGCGTCGGCGCCGCGCGGCGAAGGCGATCAATTGAAGGCATGCCGCGGATGAGCACCGCAACTCGGACGTCGCCGGCGGCGATCCTGTTGTCCGGCTTCGTGCGCGGCGGCGCAGTACCGATGCTGTCGCTCGTCCTGCTGGTGCTGGTCGGCATCTTCGGGCTGCTGCTCGGCGAACGGATCTTCGGCGTTGGCTCGCTTCAGTCGATGGCATTCCAGCTGCCGGAACTCGGCATCCTGTCGCTGGCGATGATGGTCACCCTGCTGTCCGGTGGGCTGAATCTGTCGATCATCGCCACGGCCAATCTTTGCGCACTCACCATGGCCTGGGTGTTGACGACGCACGTTCCGGGGGCGCATGGCTTCATGTGGGTTGGTTGGCAGGTGATCGCCTTGCTTGCGGGCGCCGCCGTCGCGGCGATCATCGGGCTGATCAACGGTTTCGTGATCGCCTATCTCGGCGTATCGCCGATTCTCGCGACCTTGGGCACGATGACGATGTGCAAGGGACTGTCGATCGGCATGACCCGCGGCAACGTCATCTCCGGCTTCCCCGAGCCGATCGTCCTGCTCGGCAATGGCACTCTCGCGGGAGTGCCGATCGCACTGATGATCTTCCTCGCGTTGTGCCTGCCCATGGCACTGTTGCTCAACAAGAGCCCGTTCGGCCACAAGATCTACATGATCGGCTCGAGCGAGAAGGCGACGCGATATTCCGGCGTCGATACCAAGCGCGTCCTGCTCGGCGTCTATGTGCTGTCGAGCCTTCTCGCTTTCGTCGCCGCCCTGGTCATGATGGCCCGGTTCAATTCTGCCAATGCCGCCTACGGCGAGAGCTACCTGCTGGTGACGATCCTCGCGGCAGTGCTGGGCGGAATTGATCCATTCGGCGGCTTTGGCAAGGTCGGCGGGCTGATCATGGCGCTGATCCTGCTGCAGGTGATCTCCTCGGCATTCAACCTTCTCGATTTCAGCCCGTTCCTGACCCTGGCGATCTGGGGAGCTCTCATCATCGGCGTGACGGCCCTTGGCGTCGTCCTGGAGAATTTGGGTGCCTCGAGAAGCTAGGCGTTCTCGCCATGGCGCCACGTCAATTCACCACTCCGCGCGACCGAATCGCAATTCCGACATCGGATCGCCGCCGTGAAAGCGACGAGTGCTCGAGCTCCAGCCCGCCGGAGGGCAGGGCGCGTGCTCAGCACCTGCCGGCGATCTTCGCGCTCCGGAATCTGAGTCGCCGGCAAGCGAACGGCATCCTGGAAACCTGCAAGGCCGCAGTCACCGCGCGCTGCGAGGGCCCAGCCCTCGCTTTACGCCCAACCATCTAAGACCCGCGCCGGCCCGGTCCGGCGGGATGAAGCGTTGCGGTCGATGGGTCCCAGGAAGGCGGCCCAGACGTGGCTGCGGCGAGAAATTGCGGGCAGGATTGCTGGGCCGGCCCCCACGCGCACAGCGCGAATCGCCTCAACTCTTGTGGTGCACCGGCGCGAGGGCGTATACCGGCGTCGGAAGCTTCTCCAAACGCGCCTTCAACTGCAGCGCCAGGCACAACGAGTAGTGGCGGTTCTGGTGCAGGTTGCCGCCCTGCATCCACAGGTTCGGCACCTGTGTGGGCTTCCACATGTTGCGCAGCTCGCCCTCCCACGGTCCCGGGTCCTTGCTGGTGTCTGACCCAAGGCCCCAACACTTGCCCACCTTGTCGGCGGTGGCCTGGTCGATCAGCTGTGCGACCCAGCCGTTCATCGAGCCGTAGCCCGTCGCCCAGACGATCAGGTCGGCTTGCAGTTCGCTGCCGTCCTGCATCGCGAGGCCGCTCTCGGTGACACGTTCGATCGCGCCGTTCTTCAATTTGATGCTGCCGTTGGCCACCAGCTCGCTGGCACCGACGTCGATGTAGTAGCCAGAGCCGCGGCGCAGGTACTTCATGAACAGGCCCGACTCGTCGTCGCCGAAGTCGAGCTGGAAGCCCGCCTTCTCGAGGCGAGAGTAGAACTCCGCGTCACGCTCCTTCATCTGCTGGTACACCGGCACCTGCAGCGGCGGCAAGGCCTTGTAGGGAAGCGACGCGAAGATCAAGTCCGCCGTCGCCGTGTCGATGCCCGATTTGACTGCGGACTCCGAATAGAGGCCCCCGAGCGCGAGGTCCATCAGCGAATCGCTGCGCGCCACGTGAGTGGTCGAGCGCTGCACCATCGTGACGTCGGCGCCGTGCTCCCACAAGTCGGCGCAGATGTCGTGCGCCGAATTGTTCGAACCCACTACCAGCGCGCGCTTGCCGCGCCACTCCTCGCCGCTCTTGTACTGGCACGAGTGCATCTGCTTGCCCTTGAAGGCGCTCATGCCAGGGTAGTCGGGCAGGTTGGGCACTGCACTCATGCCGGTTGCGAACACCAGATGCTTGGGCCTGAGCGTCACGCTCTCGCCCTTGTGCTGCACGGTGACTTCCCATTCCTCCTGCGCGGCGTCCCAGCGCGCAGCCCTGCATTCGGTGCCGCCCCAGTAGTTGAGCTCCATCAGCCTGGCGTAGCTTTCGAGCCAGTCGCCGATCTTGTCTTTGGGGCTGAACACCGGCCAGTCGTCCGGAAACGGCAGGTACGGCAGATGGTCGTACCACACCGGGTCGTGCAGGCACAGGCTCCTGTAGCGATTGCGCCAACTGTCGCCGGCCTTGGGATTCTTCTCGACGATGATCGCTGGCACGCCGAGCTTCTTGAGGCGTGCACCGAGGATGATGCCGGCCTGGCCACCGCCGATCACCACCACGTAGGGTTGCTCGGAGAAGCCGAGCGTGCGCTCTTCGTCCTGCCGTGCCTCGAGCCAGCTCTTGCGATCCTTGTAGGCGCCGTGCTCGACGCCCTTGGGACGCTTGTCGCGCTTCTTCTCCTCGTAGCCCTTGAGTTCCTGCAACGTGGTCAGCAGGGTCCACGCCTTGCCACCGATCAGCCGCAAGTGGCCGCGGCCGCGGCCGGTGGCCGTCTCGAATGTGAACCAGCCTTCGGTGACGCCGTTGGCCTCGCTGCCTTCGCCCTGAATCACGAAGTTCGACGGCTTTGCACCGGGCATCGTCGCTTCGAGCATCGCCTGAATCTGCTGCGGGCCTTCGGCCGTCTTCAGGTTCCAGGTGAACGATACGAGATCGCGCCAATACGAATCGTCGCCGAACATCGACGTGGCCCGACCAAAATCGCCGCCTGACACCGCGGTGCCGAAGTCGGCCAGCCAAGACGAAATCGTTGCAGTGGGTGTGCTCATCGGCGGTCTCCTAGAGGCGCGGTCGGCCGGAAGCGCACTCTAGATCGCGGGCCGACGTTACGCCATATCCATGTACACGTGGCGGATAAGCGGTCGCGCTTCAAGTCTCGGTGGCCAGTCGTACAGACTGCCCAGCGACGCTGCGGTGTCGAAGGCGGTCGTACCCGTCGCCCGCGCCGTGCAGACGAAACTGCTCAACGATCGAGTCCAAGCGTTCGGCGGGTTTCGGCCAGGAGCGGCCGGCCAAACCGTGACGACGAATGTCGGCGTCAGACTCGCTAATGCCACTCAAGGGGCGGTCCAGGGGCAGCTTTCGGCGAGACCAGTCGTTCGTCGTTTCCCTAGCGGGAGGTCTGCATTGCCTGACCGTGTCGCGTAGCACGCTGCGCCGCGATGCGCAAGCAGAACCCTGGAGCCTTGACACGCCTATTGCTTGACGTAGCCACTCCCCGGCCCGCATCGTCTGCGCCCTGATCGCACCATCGCTGCGCCGCATTCTTCGCGGCACGGCGCGGTGCGATCTTGGTTTGTGACAGCCGTGGAGCATGCGCAATGAATGTCCTTCAGATCATCGGCGAAGCCGATCGTAGAGTGCCGGCGTCAGCGCCGCCCGGAACGCAATGGAGGGCGACGTCGGAGGTCACGACACCTTGTGGGCGGCACACTGTCGCGATCGCGGCTCGCATCGACATCGATGGTCATCGGCGTGAGCAGTTCTGGTGCGATGACGTGCCCGTCGAACGCCATGTCATGCTGCGATTGACTTGCGAGGAGGCCGAATGTCCGCACGTCATCGCCGTTCGCGCGCAATGGCTTGCCCGGCACGGCCCAACGCCGGCCGACGCGAAGGTCGAAGCGCTATGCCCGCGTCCGCTGATGACCGAGGCCGCGGTCGTCGTCGGCCACCAGCACTTCGTCGCGCGTCCCGGCCGTTTCCCGTGCTTTACGCCTTGTCCTCACGGTGCTCATCCGCCGCTGAGGATCGACAAGTCGGGCTTTGATCTATTCGAGGACGGCACCTGCCTTGGAGGTGGCGTTGCCGAGGTGGGGGGCGTGCTGCAGCCGCGCATCCCGACCGTCCGCGCTGCCGAGGCATTCGTGCTGGCACGACATTTGGAAACCCTGGCGGCACTCGGAAAGGCGGCCGAATCGTCGCGCCTCAAGCGAGGATCAATCGAGGGATCCGATTGACCCACCCCGGTCACGCGGCAAGTCCCAATAGCCAGGAGCAGCCGGTCGCCCACCGAAGGCGAGTGTCGGCATGAGACTAACTGCCGTCACTCGACTTCAGGACACCGAATGACTGCTTCCGCCGAAAGCCGCCGTCCACTGCCCTGTGTCTCATGGACCGGCGCGCGTTCGCGAAGGCGTAGCGCACCGGCCGGTTAGAAGCTGCGATCAATCGCTGAGCCGCCCCACCGAGCGCAGCACGTCTGGCGTCGTCGACGGAAAGCGTGACGGGTGCGAACCCGGCCTGCTGTCCTCGACTTCAGGGTCACTCGACCCGGAAATACTGCGCAGTAGTCGTACTTCTTTTGCCTGGTTGGCAAGTCTTCCATGACAGCCCACTACATTCGCGCGTGTCATTTTCGACTAAGGGAGATGTTGTGAAAGGATTCCTGATCGCCGCGGTGATGGGTGCAGTGGGGCTGGTGGGCTGCGGTGGCGGTGGCGACTCCACGCCGGCGGCGGCAGCACCGACGGTGACGATCACCGCGACCAACCAGGGAACGGTAACGCGCGCCATCATCGACGGCGGTCAGGCGTTCGGCCTGTCGCAGCCATTCGCGGCGACAGGCGGCGCGGGGGCTCAGTCGATCGGCTCGGCGCCGATGGCGCTGCGCACGGGTGTTTTGCAGTCCGTCGTCCAGCGCGGGCTCGTTGCGGCGTTCGGGTCGCGCCACAGCGTCAGCATCGCGAGCGCCACCCGGCCGGCCGCCACGAGTTCGTCCACCGACCCGTGTTCGGTAAGCGGCTCGATCACGACGACGGTCAGCGACACCGACAACAGCCAATCCCTGTCGAGGGGCGACGCGCTCACGCTGACTTTCAATCAGTGCCAGGATGCGAGCGACGACGTCGTGAGTGGCGTCATGATCTTCACCATCGGCAGCGTCACGTCGGGGCAGAGCAATGTGCAATTCAGCGGCAGCCTCGCCTTCGAGCAGCTGAGCGCGTCGAGCGGAACGCGCCTGGCCAACATTCAGGGCAGCGTCGGCGTCGCGGCCACGATCACGTCCACGTCGTTCCAGATCGCACTGACGGTCGGCGCCAACGCGCTCACGGTGACCAGCTCCGCGACTGGCTACCTCGACACGATCGTCTACGAGCCTGGAATGCAGGTCACCGTCACGGCGACCGACGGCGCGGTGACGCAGTCGGACGTGACGCTCAACGGCTCGTTCACCGCTTCCTCCATCGGCGGCCGCGTCGTGGTGGCGACCGTACTGCCGCTGCGCCAGCTCGGCACCGACGCGTATCCAAGCAGCGGGCAGGTGGTCGTGACCGGCGCTTCGGGGACGCACCTTCGAGTCACCGCACTCAGCTCGACCTCGGTGCAGCTCGAGCTCGATGCCAACGGCGATGGCACGTATGAACGATCCGCCGTCTTTGCTTGGGATTCGATCGGGTAGACCCGGGCCTCGGGTGTCTACAGCATCTTGCCCTCGCGAACACGAGAGCGGAAGCCGGCCAGTCGTACCGCATCGCGATTCTGGATCCTGCGACCTCGCCGCGCGTCATCGACGTGTACCTCGACGACGCGATCTATCGGCGCGTTCGTTGGTAGGAACAGCGGGACAAAGGCCGTGGACTTCACGGCACTGGTCGAGCAATGCGCGCCGAGCGTGCATCCCGCCACGATGCCGGCGCTCGCAAGCGTCGAGTCGAAAACGAACCCCTTGGCCATCGGCATTAACGGTCGCGCTCGCCTCACGCGTCAGCCGGGAGCGGAACGTCGATCGCCAGGTCGACCAGCAAAGGGAGGTCGGCAAAGGCCGTCAGGTCGGCTTTCGCCGTGCGACTACAGGCGAAGGCGGCGCCCCCTAACGAACGCATCCACGCCGGCGTCGGCACGACAGCCCACGTCGAGCTTGGCGGGCGCATTCGAACGGGGTTTCTGAAGTGGTTGGGTCGAGGTCCATGACGGGCAGGTGAGCAGCCTTTCCCTCAGAACAAGGCGGCGGATCGTCGAATCGCATTGACCCTCTGCAAGGCGCACATCCCCGGGTCTCGTTTGCGCGTAACACGTGACCGACGAGCAGGTCGCTCGACCCCTCGTCGCCCTCGGCGGCGGCCAGCCGCGCCGTTCGCCGCGCCGCCTCGATCAGCACCTCGTGCCCATCGAGCAACCGGCGCAAGCTACGCTCGGGCGTCTCGCGCCCGGCCGGCGCCCCGGCGATCGACGACGGCTGCGACATCGCGCGCGAGGACGATGGCGACGCCGTCGAGCGTTTGCACGCGCTCGCCCAGTTCGTCGATGAGCTCCGACCGCTGGACGTGGTGCCCTTCGAACCGGCTGTGAAGCGCGGCGAATTGCAATCCAGTCACCTGCCAATGCGCCTTCTTGTAAAGGTCACGCAGGGCCAGTGCGCGTGCCAGAACTTCATTCAATCCCGCGGTGACTCGGCTGCGTGACGTCTCCGACAAGCCGAAGATCTTTCTTGGCATGGTCATGGTCGGTCTCCTCGATGAGAGTCGGTCGGCGCGTCGCTTGGCCGGCGACGTCGCGTAAGCGCGCCGTGACATCCATCGTCGGGTCGCCAGGCCGATCGAGCTGCGCCAGCAGGCCGAACTTCGCCGTCCCCGCCTCGATCCGCTGCTGCAGATCGGTGACCAAGAAGTCGGCAGGCTTCGCCTTGGCTCCTTCGTCCCCGAGCGCCACATCGCCGGTCTGAGGAACGACCTAGAACTTGATGTAGCGCGTGCGGCCGTGCGCATTCGTTGCCGGAAATGCGTGCACACCCCAGTAGGTGACGCCAACGAAGCTTCCGGGCAGCGGCCTGCCGGCGATGAAGTGAGCTTGGTTCAGCGTCTCGGGGTTCGCCGCCGAGAAGCCTTGACCTTCTCCGCGTCCGGCTTGCCATCCGCGCCGGGCGCGCGCCGCGAGGAACGCAAGCATCTGGTCAAGCGCCTTGGCGAAATGCACCGATGTTCGAGCGACCGTCCTAGGGCACGGGGTCGACGCTCACCGGCGGCATCTCGATTTCGCCCTTGTCGTCGGAGTCGAACACGAGCGTTCCCGAGAACGCGTCGCCGCCGAGGTCGGCCGGGAAGTACGCTTCGACGGCATAGGATCCCTTGGCCGCCTCCTTGGCGCCGCCGAAGAGCTGCAAGAAGGCATCGATCGTCACCAGGTGCTCGAACCCCTGGTCGGTCTTGCTCGTCTTCGCGCCCTTGCCGATCAGGCCGTCGACGACCTTCTGTGTTCCCGTCGGGCCGGTGATGCGAAAGCGCGCGCTGCGCCCGGCGAGCTGGTCGGCATCGCCGACCGACATCGCGAGCAGGGTCGCCTGGTCGGAGTCCGAGAGGTAGACGAGCGCCCCGGTCTCAGCCGACCAGCGCGCCGCCACGCCCTTCTCGACGTAGCTGTGCGGCTTGCGCTTGTCGGTCGCGGGCTTGGCCGGCGCGCCGTCGCGCAGGTACGACCAGGTCTGGTCGCCGACGATGCCGTCGTCTAGGACCTCCGGCGCCTTCTTCTTCAGGTCCTTTTGGTAGGCGACGACGGCGTCGTGCGTCAGGTCGCCGAAATCGCCGTCGATCTCGAGGCTGGCGCTCGCCTTCAGGTTGAGCAGCTCCTGTAGGTACTCGACCCAGCCGTCGGGGCTCTTGTCGCCCTGGCGCAGCGTCGGCTGCGACGTCTTCTTCGGCGGCGGCGCAAACTCGATCGGCGGGCCGTCGACCTCGAAGAAGAAGTCGGCCGGGCTGCCGCCGATCTTGACGTCGACGCCGCCGCCGCTGCCCGGCGGCAGGACGTACGCGTTCGCGCGCGGCGCGGTCCAGGCGAGCTTGACCGTCAGCGGGCCGGCGACGCCGGCCGGCGCCGGATCGAGCAGCAGCGCGTAGTCGACGAAGCCGCCGATCTCGGGGTGCTCCTCGGCGTGCGAATGAACCTGGAACCAGCCCGTTCGCCCGGCCGGGACGGCCTTGGGCGGCGGTACGTCGTACATCGCCTTCGGGTGGCCGAGGTTGCTCGACTGCAGCGTCATCATGCCGTTCGTCCGGTTGACGATCGTCAGCTTGCAGGTACGCACTTCGGCGGGCCCTTCGGTCGGGCTCTGCGGCGGCGGCGGCGCGTTGCCGCGGCCCTTGTCGACGTCGCGCTCGACGTCGTCGACGTCGCGGTCGAGGGCGTCGAGCGTGTCGGTCAACGGGCCCTTCAGCTTGCCGGTGTCCTTGAAGACGAGGATGTACTCGCGGCCGGCCTTCGAGTTCTCGCGATAGCGGCTCGCCGTGGCGTATTTCCCGCTGCCCTTGACGACGACCTCGCCGGCGCGCCCCGACCAGGAGAACGCGACCTCGGCCTGGGCCTTGCCGGTTCCCGTCCGGTAGGTCGCCGAGCCGGCAGTCGTCTCGATGTCCTCGGCCTCGACGCGCAGCGTGCCGTGCGCGTTCGGCGCGATCGTGGTCGGCGGCGGGGTGTGCCAGCGCGCCAGGTTGACGATCGACGACGCGGAGAATTGCAGCGGCGCCGCCGAGGCGTTGTGCATGACCACGGTCGCCATCGGCGCGAGGACCGACGCCCGCTTGCTCGCCTTCTCGTCGGCGGCCGAGACGCCGCTCTTGGCCGCTCGCGGAGCCGGAAGGCCGAGTGTGTCGAGCAGTCCCATGGCGTCTCCTCCGGCGGCCGCCGCCGTTCGCGGGCGGATCGTAGCGCCTGCCTTGGCGCCCGCAGCATAGCCCGAAGAGGGGATGCGCTGCCGCTCAGGTCCAGCGACTCAATGACAGCTATTGCCAACTCCGGCCGTTGAGCGATCCGCGGCCCGGCTGTCGGCTGTGCCTTCGAACCTGCCACTCGCGGGCCGTCGACTGGATGGCAGCCACTTGTCGTCGCGCCGAGTGTCGGCAGCGACTGCCTTCGCAGGCGGTGAAGTGGAACTCCCGACCTGAAGAGACTTCGCCTTCCTGATCTCGTTGCCGCAGAGCTGCCGGCTGGGCCCGCGCACAGGCACCTGAAGGAAGTCCCGCAGCGCCGGAGCACACGTCGGCAGGCCGCAGACTGAGCGCTCGAGGCGCCGAGCACGACTTGAGACCGCACATTCGCCTACCGTCGCCACTTGGACGCATGCGAGAACGCCCCCTCTCCCGAGCGCAACAAGCAGCCGATCCTCGAGGTGCTCGCGCGCGTATTGCCGCCAGGTGGCCTCGTTCTCGAGATCGGCCTTAGGGACTCGATGGCGCCGTGAGCTAGACGACGCAGGACGATCTGCGGGGAGCGTTTGCAAAATGGCGACGCCCGGCCCGGAGCCAAACGTCGCGACTCGGAAGAGGGTCACTTCACCGTGCTTGCAGCGACGACCTCGTGCGCGGAGGCGGTGTAACGAGCAACGCGGACGCCCGACGCGGGACCGGCAAACTCGCCCTCGCCGGCCGGGATCAGCGCACCTTCGGCGCGGGCCTCGCGCACCTCGGCATTTACCTGGTCTCGCGTCGTCGACGACGGCGCGGCGACCATGCGGTCGTAGGTCTCGTTGCTCGGCGAGCCGCCGCCGGCGGGCACGAGATCGCCCGCGGCGCGCGCCTGCAGCACGTCGTTCGCCACCGCAGCGCGGGAGGTGTGCGACGGCCCGGCGCCGTCATAGCCGGGGGTGACGCCTTCGCCGGCCGGCGTCAGCGTGCCTTCGGCACGGGCGTCGAGCACCGCCTGGGCGACTTGGGTGCGGCTCGGCGGGACATCCGATGCCACCTGGGCGAACGCGGCGCCGGTGGCGAGCGCCACGGCACCGACGACGAACATTTGCTTGATCTGCATGATGGACTCCTGATCACTATCTGGTTGAGGTTCGAAGCATTTGCGGCTCCGGCGACGCATTCCTTCTGCATCACGGTTCGAACGATAGAAACCGCGTCCCCACGCGCCCCTGACGCGCTCATTACAGTTGTGCAATGAAGGCGTCATGCGCCCGAGCGGAGGCGCAAGGACACTGACCGGGCCACATTCTCTGAATCCACGCCGAAGATGCGCATCCTGATCGTCGAAGACGAGCCCAAGACTGCCGCCTACGTCAGGAAGGGCCTGATGGAGCACGGCTACGTCGTCGACGTGGCGAGCGACGGTCTCGACGGCTTGCACCTGGCGACGACGACCGAGTACGACCTGATCCTGCTCGACGTGATGCTGCCCGGGATCGACGGCTGGTCGGTGTTGCAGGGCGTGCGCCGGCAGCGGCAGACGCCGGTGCTTTTCCTCAGCGCGCGCGACCAGGTCGACGACCGCGTCAAGGGGCTCAAGCTTGGCGCCGATGACTACCTCGTCAAGCCGTTCGCCTTCTCGGAGCTGCTCGCCCGCGTGCAGAGCGTCCTGCGCCGCGGCCTGCTGCCGCACGACCAGACACTGCGCATCGCCGACCTCGAGATCGACCCGCTGCGTCGGCGCGTCACGCGCAGTGGCGACCGCATCGAGCTGACCGCCAAGGAGTACGCGCTGCTCGAGTACTTCGCCCGCCATACTGGCGAGATGTGCTCGCGCACGCTGATTTCCGAGAGCGTCTGGGACATGAACTTCGACGGCGACACCAACGTCGTCGATGTCGCGGTGCGTCGACTGCGTGCAAAGATCGACGACCCGTATCCAACCAAGCTGATCCACACGGTGCGCGGCGTCGGCTACGTCTTCGACGCGCGCGTCGAATGAGCGCGGCCGGAGGCCTGCTGCGGCGCAGCTTGGCCCGATTCCGGCGCTCGATGACGGCGCAGATCAGCCTGTCGATCACCGCCGTATCGATCCTCATCATCGCTGTCTACGTCGCCGTCACCGGTCAGTTCATCCGTGGGGAGCTGCGCGAGGAGAACGAGCTGATATTGCTCGCCAACCTCGCCTTCTTCCGCGACGACCTCGCCGCCGCGGGCGGCGACCTCGCGCAGGCGCCGCGGCTCCTGGAACTCGCCGAGCACCGCGTGCCTCGTCTTCATGTCGCGTTGCTCGATCCCGAGAAGCGCACCGTCATCGTCAGCTCGCCGCCCAGCGTGGTTCCGCCATCGACGTTCCTCGATTCTCCGGCCCTGGACGCGACGCGGTTGCCGACCCCGGCGTCGGTTGCCGACATCGACCGCGTGCGAGAGCAGTTCGCGGATGCGACCACGACCTGGCGGTCGCCTGCCGGCAACGGCTACCGGCTGCTCACCGGGCGCGTCGAGCTACCCGCGGTAGGCGGGCAGCCGGCCCGCTCGGTCCTGGTCGCGCTCGAGGTGGACACCTTGCACACGAGCCAGGTCCGCCGACGCGACCGCCGCGACCTGTTGATCGGGATGGCGATCGCGGCCGTTCTGGCGAGCGCCATGGGCCTGTGGATCGCGCGGCGGATCGTCGTCAGCGCGCGCCGACTCGGCGCGGCAGCCAGCCGAATCGGCGCACGTGCTCTGGACGAGCGACTGCCGCTCGACGACTCGCCGGTCGAGTTGGTCGAGTCGACGATGGCGTTCAATCACATGCTCGATCGGCTGCAGAAAGCGTTCGAACGGTTGTCGGCGTTTTCGTCCGACCTCGCTCATGACCTGCGCACACCGGTGGGCAACCTGCTCGGAGAGGCACAGGTGGCGTTGTCGCGGCCGCGCAGCGCGGCAGAGTACCGCGCCGTGCTCGAGTCGGCGGTCGAGGAGTACGAACGACTGTCTCGCATGATCGGCAACATGCTGTTCCTGGCCAATGCCGACAACGAGCAGGCGGCCTTCTCTGCCGGGTGGATCGATCTCGCTCCCGCGCTGGATCGCGTGATCGGCTACTTCGAGTTGCTGGCAGAGGAGCGAGCCGTCGTGCTGGAGAGGTCGGTGCGGTCAGCGCCGGGCGTCCCCCTCCGCGTCTGGGCTGACGAGACGATGCTCGTCCGCGCGCTCAGCAATCTGGTCTCGAACGCGCTGCGGCATGCCGAATCGGGCAGCCGGGTCGAGATCGCGGCGTACGTCGAACACGCCGGGGGCTGCACGATCGAAGTGTCGAATACAGGGGCGCCGATCCCGTCAGAGCAGCAGACACGTATCTTCGAGCGGTTCTATCGCGGGGACGCATCTCGACACGGATCGTCATCGGGGTCCGGGCTCGGCTTGGCGATCGTCCGGTCGATCATGGAACTGCACGTCGGTACCGCGACCGTGTTCAGCGCGCCTGGCCAGCGTACCGTGTTCGTCCTCCGCTTCCCGTCGCAGCCGGCAGCGACAACTGGCCGAGAGTGATTTGGAAAGGGCTCGATTCAGCGAGTGCTTACCTGAAATGCGGTCGGGGTACCGCTACTTGCCTGGCCATGAATCGAGCCTTCAGCTTGTCGGTCGCAGGGGCTCCAGGAGCTGCCGTTCACCGAGCTCAGCTTCAGACTGATATGGTCGCTCTCGTCAAGACGGCGTTCCTGTGGTTGGCAAGCGGCCTGGGGTGATGCGGCACAAGTCTGGAGCTGCGACGATGGATCAGACTGATATTCGTGGGTTGGTTACCACCGTGCATCGATCCGTC
>Ga0068858_100002138_pt1 | contig 20024 bp, 16 predicted proteins | sample KBSSwiS12_FD_66589 | JGI IMG/M metagenome (GOLD analysis project Ga0068858, IMG submission 66589) | Switchgrass rhizosphere microbial communities from Kellogg Biological Station, Michigan, USA - KBS Switchgrass S1-2 | ecosystem: Host-associated > Plants > Roots > Rhizosphere > Soil ...
GGCGCGGCCAACCGCGAAGCGGCCCTACTTCATTACTCGGTCGACGCGTTTACGAGCAAATTTGGCACCTACATTGCCGCATTTCTTGGGCAACGCGGATAACGCACGCCGTTAGGATAGGCGTGCGGACGCGGACGTGCGGTATTAGGCCAGGCGCTAGGTAGCGGGCGCGATTTCATATCCGAGCAGCCTGACTACTTGTGGATCGAGCCGATCGTTCAGCTGATCGACGGCCGGTTTGCTCAATTTCGTGAGGTACCTTTTTTCTAAGTAGTAGTCGCGCTGCTGGTCGGAAAATTCTGCGGATTGCGGAACGCGATGCAGGGACGGCGCGCCCAGGAAACGTCTGACCTTTCGTTTCAGGCCCATCCTCTGCTCCAAACCGACCAGGGTCGCCTCGCGATCCGCCAGCAAGTCTGCGTAGCGCACGAACACGATCTTGTCCGTCTGAGTTGCGAGATCCAGAAACTTGCCATAGAAGAGGTTGTACTCCTCAATGTAGTGGTGACGCGGGGCCGGCCAGCGGCACTTCTCGGCCCACGCCGTATAGCTCAAGTACCAGCTGTACGGATCCTTAGAGATCACTATGTAAAAGTCTGGCTTCGCGACGAATAGTGCCTCGAATTGATCAAAGGACTTGATCACGATGTCATTTCGATACTGCGGTTCCGGCACGACGTCTTTATTGTCATAGAGCCGGAAGTGCTTTTGCAGAGGAGACTTCCTGTCAGCGTTGCTATTGCTAAAGCGAAGCCCGTACATCGACTTAAAAAGCGCCTCGAGGTAGTTCGTACCGCTCCTTTGCAGGCCAAAATGCAGTAAGATCATTCAGTGCTCTGTTTCTGAGTAACCATCTTTTGCCGATGCCAGCCGATCATATCCACAATGAAAGTCGGATGCGCGTTCATCCTGGCAATCGTCGATGTCATTGAGAATCTTCGATCGCGCAGCCCGCCTAGCGGAGCGACTGCTGCTGGCAGTTTGTGGATGGGACCAAGTGTCCCAGAGCTTTGTGCGTCCCCGCGGACCCATGATATTTCTAGGATCGCGATACGGCGGCTGGACGGTCCCCAATCGGTCTTTTTCGCCCGAGAGTATTTGTTACTGCGTTGGTGTTGGCGAGGACATCTCTTTTGACCTGGAACTCATCCGCCATTTTGGATCGCGGGTTTTCGCCTTTGATCCCACACCGCGCGCTGTTTCCTTTGTGGCGGGACAGCAGGTGCTTCCGGCGCCTTTCAAATTCATGGCGGTCGGTCTCTGGAGTGCTGACACCACAATGCGTTTCTACGAACCGAAGAATCCCTCTCATGTCTCGCATTCGATCGTGAATCTCAAGCGAACGCAGAAGTATTTTGAAGCCCCGTGCCGCCGACTCAGCTCCTTGATGAAGGAGCTGGGCCACCAACGGCTAGACCTACTTAAGCTGGATATCGAGGGCGCCGAATACCAGGTCATCAATTCTATTGTCGAGGACGCAATACCAATTCGTGTGCTTTGTGTTGAGTTCGATGAAACCAATTCGCCGCTGGACAAAAATTACCGGCGCCGCATTAGAGACTCCATTCGCCTATTGCGTGATCGGCACTTTTACCTAGCGGCGCGCTCAGGCCGCGGCAACTTTACGTTCATCAATACCACTCTTGGGTGAACTTCGCTGCTTTTCGCAGCGGCCCGGATCAATGCCAGGATGAATGTCGTCAGCCTGGCGGCTCGAACTGAGCGGCTATCCGCTTGCCGAACTGAATCGGCGAGTGTGCCGCGGCCACCTGCTGGCATTCCTCGGGATCACGGCGCCGATGACGGTCTCTGCCCAGCCGGTTGAGTGCCGCCGCCACTTCCTGGGCATCGCCCGGAGCAACTTGGGTAGTCAAGGACACCTTGCCCGCCAAATAGCCGATCGCTCCCTCCTGCGTGGCAATAATCGGCAACCCGCTGGCCGCCGCGAGGATGAATACCCCGCTGGTATGCTGATGGCCGACATAGCCGAGCCACGCCGCGTCGGACGCCGCGAACACGTCCGCAAGTTCATTGTTAAGAACGTATCTGTCAATGGTCAACAGAGCGTCGCGATCACGCAGCGTCTGCCAGCGCGGTTGCGACACCAGGGCCTTGGCGGTCGAAGTCAGCCGTCCCACTAACAGAGCCTTGATGTTCGCGCTGCGCTCCGAGTGCAGCATGCCAAGCAGCAGGTGTTCAATGCCCTTGCGGGAATCAAGGGTTCCGAAGACCAGGACAACCACAGCCTCGTCGGGTATGCCGAGCTCCAGCCGGATGCGCTGCCGATTGCCGACTGCCGGCGTGTCCACCGGGTCAGGCAACGGCAGCAGCTTGCCAAACGAGCCGGCAGGTGTTGCAGCTTGCTGGCCGGAGAATCTGGGGTCAATGGTGAACACACTCCGAAGGGAGCGTGACCTGCACAACAAACCCATACCAAGGGCCTGCGTACTCAACGGGCGACTCAGCGCGGTCGAATCCATGCGCATCGTGATTCCACACCAAGGCACCCGGCCGAACGGCACGCCAAGTGCAGCGAAGGCGTACAGGCAATAGTCCAGATACGGCACTACCAGTCCGTCCAGCTTGTGCTCCCGGCATGACAACGCGAACAACTTCGAGAAGTACGATCGATACAACAGCTGGCGCCTCAGCAGCTGTAGGCGGTGGTTCCGGGCTCGAGTTACAACGGCGGGTACTTCGAGGCACACCGAGCGGACATCGCGGCACCGGAGCAGCTCTTGCAAAGCGGGGTGCATGAGAACTTCGGAGCTGGCGCCCAGCAGCACTTCGTGGTTAGACGCTCGCAGCCCCTCGGCCGCCCAGCGCACATAGTCCGCCCGATGCCCGCCCGAATGAGGCTCGAATACAGCCAGCCTCATTCAACGCCCCTCGCCGACACCACTGGCTTCAGCGCGGGACGCACAAGATGTCACCGTACGGGTGGCTTCCTGGCTCGCGATCAGCATGAATCGGGTCGCTGATCAAGTAACCGTGCCGGCGAATTTCAGCCAATACCTCGGCGGCCGATGAACCGTTGTTGCGCAGTAGCGGATCGCTGAGCTCGGCAAGAATCACAGGTTTGTATGCTTCCATTGTGGCGTGCATACCCGCCAGCACGGTGTGCTCCATTCCTTCGACATCGATCTTCACGAATCCCGGTTTGAGCGCATGCTCGGCTACCAAGTTATCTATAGTGCGCGCGGCTACCTGATAGGTTTCAAAACTCGCCCCGCTGATACTGGGATGTCCGAGCAATCCGGCGGTGGAGTACTCCTCGCGGCCCGGAACCGTCGAGATTGCCACAGTTGTGTCCGTGGCGGCCGCCGCGCCAGGAAAAACCGCGACGCTCGCCTCGCGGCCGTTCAGGGCAATGTTACGCCGCAGCCGCTGCAATGCGTTCGTCGTCGGCTCAATGGCAAGCACTCGGCCGCTGAGCAGTAAATCGGCCAGCAATATTGAGTAAAGGCCGATGTTCGCTCCTACATCAATCGCATCGCGACGCGGATCCACATGCCTTCGACACACCTCTACAAGTTCGGGTTCATAGTCCCCCGCGACCAGAATCCGCCGGAAGATGTCAGACTCGCGCCCGACGACAAATCGGCCGGGATAGCCGGCCACGCACAGAACTGGATCCTCAGCGAGTAGCCTTCTGAGGTTCTCTATCACCTGGATCCGCGGGCCGTATCGCCATTTGCGCCACAGCCGATGCGCAGCTACCGCCGGATAGCGCAGCGCCCGCCAGACCCCACCATGCGTCGGCTCCTGAGACTTGGAATAGCTATCGGGCATCCCCGTCCCTGGATTGACCTACGCGCGCCTGCGGCGCAAACAGTCGCCAGCTTGAACTCAGGTGGGCGCCAAGGTGCCCGCGAACTATCGGCGCCACGCTCACCGCGGCCAGCAGGCACAGTCCGTATTCGGTCAACAAAAGCAATCCATCAAAAACACGGCTCGTGAACGTGGGCAGGATCGCGCGCAATGCGATTGCCATCAGCGCCGCTGCGGCCAGGGGCATAAACACGTCCCTGACATACCAATTGAAGCGCTCGGCTTTCAGCAGTTTGTTATGCATGATCTGCACGTTAAAAGCTATGTAGGCGCCATTGACAATCACCCCCGACCACGCCGCCGCAATCGCACCAAAACGCGGCACAAGGAACACGATCGCCGGAACCACGACAGTTAGTGCGCCCAAGCTAGTAAAAATGGCCAATCGGGTCCAGCCATTGGCCAACTGCAGTTGGTACGGCATGTTCACCAACGCGTTTAGCAGGACCGACAGGGCTAGGATTGGCACAAATTTGACCACATGCTCGGTGAGCTGCGCATCTCCGGTCCATAACTGAACCAGGCGGCCGGCAAACACAACGAGCATCATGGCGGCCGGCCCCACCAGCACCGACACAAGCTGCGCCCCCTGGTGGTAGGTCCTGCGCAGGGCGTTCTGGTCGCCCCGGGCGGTCAGTTCCGCCAGCCGCGGATTGTATGCCGCGTTGATCGGCCCGGTGAATGTAAAAAGCACACTCGCCACCGTCCCGGCCAATGCGTAATAGCTGAAGGCGCTAAGCGGCAGCATGCGCGACAGCAGTACCTTGTCCATCTGCGTGGACAGCAACGCCAGCACAGCCATCGTTGTCATTCCCGCAGCAAAGCGCCAGATGCTGCGCAACGCTGGCCAGGAGAACTTCACCGCTCCTTCAGCCGGCGGCAGGATCCGGTGAATAACTACGGCCATGGCTGCAGTGGTGATTACCGACACTAGCCCTTGCCACACAAAGAAGGCCTGAATGCCGCCATGGAAAAACGCGAGCAGGACAAGGGCGCCCAGCGCCCGAATGGTTGCCATTACGCTGGTTACGACATTGTGAATGACCTGCCGTTGCAAGCCGGCCACTGCACTGACGTACACGTTCTCTGGGATGCGCAGGCCAATTACCAGGGCCATCGCCACTATGGCGCGCGCCACAGTCTCCGGCGGCAACGCCTCCAGGTGCAGCCAGCGCGTCGCGAGCAAGTGCGAAGACACTCCCACCCCCACCACTACTGCCGCTGCAATCCAGAGGCCCACGTAGGTAACGCTGCGCAGCAGCGTGCGAATCGAATCGGCGTTGTGGTGCCCAGCCGTGAAGCGCGCCATTTCGCGGCTCAATGCCGGCCGCATGCCCACATCGACCAGCGCCAGCGCCGATTGCAGCAGCGCAAAAAAACCTACCAGCCCGTACGCCTCAACGCCGAGGTAGCGCACGTAAAGGGGCACAAAGACAATGCTCATCAAGGCGCGCCAGCCTTGACCGAAATAATTTGCCAGCAGGTTGGCCTTCAGACTCAAGGGCGGCTGCTATGCAGTGGAGGGGGTGCGCCGAACGAAATAGCCGTCGGCCTGCAGCAGCCTGCCGTCCCGCTCGTCTCGGAACCCGGGCTGCAGCTGAAATAATTCGAAGCCGCGCTCGTCAAGGTAGCGGATCACTTCCGTCATGACCGGGGCGCCCTGGTAGAGAGGCACCAGCGACAATTCGAGCTGGATGGCGCATAGGCGCGGCAACAGCGTTGTGGCCCCCTGCAGCACCTCGATCTCGAACCCCTGGACGTCGATCTTGAGGAACACGGTCCCCCTGGCGGGAATGCCGTCGTAGGCATCGAGCCGCATGCAACGGCACGACTCGCGGCCAACATACTCGGCCTGCGGCGCCGCCTGAGTTAGAAGGGCTGTCGACGGCAGCAAACTGCTGCCGGCAGTATTTGCAGTCACGTTTATTTCCACCGTGCCCTCGTGGCTACCGATTGCTGCGCGCGGTGCGATTGTCCATGAGGGATCAGTCCGCGCCGCTTGCACTAAGGCGGCGTGCGCCGCTGCGAGCGCCTCAAACGAAATAATGCTGCCGCGATACCCCGCCGCGCGCACCTGGCGAACGTACTGTCCGACATTCGCGCCGACATCCAGCACCACCGATGGCTGCAGCCGGGTTAAGAGCAATCTCAGGATGCCCTCCTCCGTGTGCTTGATGCTGCGCACGTCGACCCCGAGTCGACGCGCGCCCTTTTTTCCAAGGGATTTGAGGTACTGCATCATGGTGCGCTGGGAAGGGCGCCGGGCATCGCCTGGGTGTTCACGCGTCGCAGCGTCATGAAGGCACCCACGACCATGAGAATGGAAATCCAATACCCGCCAGTGCGATAAATGCTGCCGGACAGCATGCCGCTCATCGCATGTTGCAAAAATAGCAGGCCCACCCAGGACAAATCGTGGGCTTGAATGAAAAGGCCCAGTGCCGCCGCTGAGCTCAACGCCAGAATCAACAGCAGGAGCAGCAAGCCGAATACGCCCACGGCCATCATCGTTTCGAGCACGGTGTTGTGGGGATAAAACCGGGTGCTGAGTTCTATGAAGTTATCGCCCAGCAACGGCGAAGAATCGTATTGAGACAGCGCTCCAAACCAGGCCTGGACTCTCAGGGCCGTGGAGCGATCACTGGTGATGTCGGAAAACCGGTCATATATAGTCAACAGGCCGTGCTTTGCCAAAAAGATTGCCGCTATCGCCAATCCCGTCGCCGCCACCGCAGCGAATGCGATCTCGACGACGCGCCGGCCCCTGCTCAGCACAAATTGTCTTTGCACAAACATCACGAGGGACACGGCGGCCAGGCTCAATAAGGGTCCCTTGGAGGCCGCCACGATGCAAAGCACCACGCCCATAGCGGCGCTCCCGGCGCGGGCCAGCATGACAATGAACTTTGAGGAGATTTTCCAGGTATCGCCGAAGGAGGCCAAAGAGACGACAAACAATGAGACCCCGACCTCACCAATGCCGATCGGATGCAGGACATCGGTCGTAAGTCGTGAACCGGAAGTGAAGCTGCGGACGGACAGATAGGCGCCGGCGGCGATCGACACCACTGCAACGATTCCCGCAGCGATGCACATCATTCGCGCCATTCTCAGGGCGCCGGAGCTCGGAAGATATACGTATGGCAATGCCGGGATCACGGAGATGGCAATGGTCTCTAGCCAGAAGTCGTCCCAGGTCAGGTCCATCGGGAGCGGCGTGACCAGTGAGTCCCACACCATCCGCAGCACAAGCATGACTGCCAGCAACGCGACGGGCCACAGGAACTGGGACGGAAGAATAGCCCGCCGCATGTGCGCGGCGCGCCATACGAATATCAGGCTGCCCAGAATCACCATCGCTCGGTAGGCCACCGAAAATGGCCGTGATTCCATACCGACGGCCACTGGCAGGAACGAGGAGATCGCAAATCCGAAGAACGCGGCCGCCGTTAATAACGCATAGCCAACCGTCAGAAGTCGATCGTCGGAATTCTCACCCATCAGGGCGTGTGGCGCCTGCGGCGCCATCCGCCATAGGCTAGCGCCAGCAGCGCCCCCAGCACACCGCCGATGGCGCCCAGCACCGCCTTGCGCGGCCGAGCGGGCTTGCGGTCATCGGGGGGCGTGGCGGGATCCACCACCCGCAATGCAAATTCCGGACGGGTGCTTGCATCCAAGGCTCGGCTGAGTTCGGTCTGCAGCAGCGTCGTGATCGCCGCCTGCGCCGTCACCACGTCGGTGCGGGCGTACGCGGCCTTGAGGAATTCGATGCGCTTGGAGGTCAGATCGTGCGCGCTCTCCTGCATGCGGCGGTTGGTCAAGGCGATCAGGCCATTGCACCAGTCGGCGGCCAGCGCCCGGTCGTACCAGACCAACGTGACATGGATAGCACCGCTGACCGTATCCTCATTGACGCCCAGCAGGTCATCCGTGAACAGCTTGATGGCGTCGTTCATCTGCCGCTCGGCGGTGAGCGCCGGAGTATCAGCGGGCGAATCGCAGTCGATTGCATCTGACTTGCAAAGGATCGGCAGCAGATTGCGCTCGACAATGAACTGCCGCGCCAGAACGCGTGATTGAAGTGTCTCGAGCGCCTCATTCTTATCCGCCCCTGGCGCGAGCCCGAGGGTTGTGAACGCAGTGGCGGCCACCAGCGAACCCAATCCTCCGCTCAGGCTGGAATTGTCGTTCTGCACCGGCACGACCAGCGCCTCGGCCCGGTATGCCTTGTGCATCAGGTAGGAAAGCAGGTACGTCGCCAGCCCGAGTGCCAGAAAGCAGGTCAGCATCAGCCAGCGGCAGTCGAGCAGCAGTCCAAACAGGCCTTCCCGCTTGGAGTCCCGCGGCGGCAGGATTTTGATCTTAAAGCGCATGCACGGCGGCCACCGCGATCGCCAGGTTGTACAGGATCTGGGTGACGGCCTGCCAGGTCGGCAACGCCGGCAGCCGCTCGGTATCGAGCGGTACGACGATGGCATCCCCGGCGTGTATGTCGGTGCTGTCGGAGCTGAATATCCAGCGGTGCTGATTGGTGGCGACGCTGCCGTCAGCTCTCACCACATAGACCTTGCTCAGGTCCGCTTGGCTCGTGGCCCCGCCGCTTTGCGCAATGTAATCATCACGCGAAAGATCGGGCTGGTACAGGTGCGAGGACGCGCTCTGCACTTCGCCCAGCACCATGACATCCTGGCGCTGCTTGGGCACGACCAGCTGATCGTTGTTGCGCATCACGATGTCGTTCGAGCTTCCGGGCTTGGCATTGATAGACGCCTTCAGGTCGATGACCAGCCGACCGACCGCCTTGGTGGACTGGATTTGCGCCAGCAGCGACTGGCCCACGCTGTAGGCGGCGGTCGCGCCGCTCTGGCTGGCGCGGGCCGCCATCAGCGCGATCGAAGCGATGTCGCTCTGCATGCGGTCGGCCAATCGGTCCAGCTGCTCTTGCTCGCGGTTTCTGAGCTCCTCGCGCATGAACACGCTGCCCTCCGGAAATGCCAGGTCGGTAAGCCCGCCGGCGCGCGCGATCACCGAGCGCAGCGTCTCGCCGCGCTTGATGGTGTAGTTGCCAGGGAAGCGCACCTCGCCCATCAGCGTCACCTGGTCCTGCTCGTCCCAGCCCGATATTTCCTTGACGGACAGCTGGTCAAAGGGCTCAAGCGTGATGTTGGCGCTCTCGTCACCGTGAGCTACCGCGGCCAGATCGATGGGCATGATTACGGTACGGCGCTGTTCCCCCTTCTCAATGACGTAGCGGGAGAGCTCTGCATGGCCGCCGTACGCGGAGGAATCGAGGTTGCCACCGGCCCTGATCAGGTCGGAGACCCTCATGCCCTGCTCCAGGGGATAGTCGCCGGGTACCTTGACCTTGCCGTCGACATGAACGATGGAAGTGGGCTGCTGCAGATTGGCCTGCAGCGTGAGCTCCTGCATGAGCGGTTGAATGATGCGATCCCGGCCGGTTTGAAGATCAAACACCGTCACGGTGTCGCGCGGCTGCAGGGCGACGTTGGCTGCAGAATTCGGGGATTTGAGTGCCGCGCCCAGATCCGCCGAGAGCGCGGTGATGTACCGTCCCGGCATGACGACCCGGCGGATCAACACGTAGCCCTGGTCCGCGCTAGGCTTGAGCTCGTCGACGCTGCCGATTACGTCCGTCAGCCGGCTGCCAGGATGCCAGGCGTAGTTTCCGGGGCGATAGACGTAGCCCTGCAGCGTTATGCCCGAATCGATGGTGGGCTTGAGGGCCGCCACACGCAGATAATCGCCATTGCCAACACTCTGTGCGCTGGCGGAGGGCTCTCCGGGTTTGACACCTATGACCACGCGCTCGCGGTTGGCGTTTACGTGCACGAGCGAGCCCGTGCCAGGATCCGCTTCCGGAGTCAGCCCGCCGGCCATCTCGACGAGGCTGGCCACGGTGGTCTCGCCCTTGAGCTCATAGATCGCCGGTCGCTGTACCTGCCCCTCGACCGCGGCGGTCGGGCCCACCGAGGGAATCATTATGATGTCACCGGGCATGAGCTTGACGTCGGCCGACGAGTCGCCGCGCATCAGCAGGTCATACAGATCGAACTGACGTACCAGCGCACCCTGGCGCCGTACCTGAATGCGACGCAACGACCCTTGCGTCTTGACGCCCCCGGCGGCGAACAGCGCCGTTGTAACAGTGGCAAGTCCGGTTACCGTGTACGTGCCCGGATAGTTCGCCTCGCCCAGTACGAAGACATTGATGGTCCGCGTCTCACCCATGGATACGCTGGCGCGCACGCCGATCATTTGTTTTTCGACCCGCGATTCCAGTTCGGCCTTGACCGCGCTGTAGCGGCGACCTCCGACCGTAATCGGCCCGAGCTGCGGGAAGTTGACGGTGCCGTCTCGATTCACCGTCAGTTCGGCGTTGTAGTTCTGATTGCCATAGATCTGCACTTCGAGCACGTCATCGGGTCCGATGACATAGTCGACGGGCACCGGCGTTGAACTCACGGGTGCCACCCCAGCCAGTCCCTGGAGGCTGGGCTGGAACAGATCGTAGCCGTAGGGCAGCAGCGCATCACGGCCGGTTTTTGCCACCGGCAGGCGCATGACCCTGATCTCGAAATCCTGCAGAGCGGGCTCGGCCGCGACGCGCCGCGTTGCTTCGGCCTCGGTCAGGCCATTGAGCTCGATGTCGCGGAAGCCCGGCAGGCTCAACACGCCGTCGTGGTCGAGCTTGTAAGGGTTGTTGGCGCGCAGCACCTTCACCAGATTCCGGTCTGCGTCCAGCTGCTGGGGGTCAAGTATGCCGGGGGGCGAAGTGGTGGTACTGGGCGATCCGGCGACCGTTGCGGGGCGCTGCGGCAGGGTGTCGGTCGGGCTCGGCGGATTGTTCGCGGCCGCGATGGTGGCGGGCGATTGCGCCGCTGCCAGTCCCACCACACCGGGCAACGGCATCGTCCCGCCGTTGGCGGCGACGGCCGCGCCGGTCGCGCTATTGGCCAGACTCTGCGCCTGCGACTGCAAAGATGGGGTGATCGGGTTCTGATTGGCGAAGATCTGCAACGCCGTCGCGGTGAGATCACGCGCATTGATATCGGCAGATACTTGCGCAGTAGTCTTCTCGCCCGGCAGGTTGATGTTGATCAGCACCGTGTCGTCGGGGCCGATTGTCGGAATCACTGACTGCGGCTGGTTCGAACTGCCGGGAGGCTTGAGCGCATTGTTTTGCTGGGCGTTCATGCCGGTGCCGTTTTGGCCTTGCGGCATATTGGCATTCGGCTGCAGTGTGGAGTTGGAACCCGATTGTCCGAACACCTTCTGCATCAGCGACTGCTGCTGATCCGAGGACATACCGCCCAGCGCCTGGAGTGCACTGGACAGGCCGGATGATTGCTGGGCGAAGAGTGTCGGGCTGCTGATCAGCAGCGGCAGTGCAGCGAGTCCAGCAACCAGAACACGAGGGAAGCACTTAGCCTTTGGGGCCACGGACAGCTGACGCACGATTAAAGAACCCCGAAATGTCTCGGCTTGGGACCGTTAATTGTACCGATCTTGGATCATAAGCGGCAAAGAAGCACCACTCCAAGCGCGATCCGGCCGGAAACGCAGATTTTAAAGGCCCGCCCGGCGGCCGCTGGCCCAGCACCGCGCGCAGACACCCGCGTCGCACACTACAGAATGAAGCTAAATTAACGACGAGCGCAGTAACTGGAGGTGGTTATCGACCGTGCCGAGTTTTCGAGGGCTTGGTGCAAGCCAATCAAAGACGGCCGTCTGTCTGCGCTGCGGGAAAAACGTACTTGATATCGTAAAAAACGTGATTTCTTCGGCATAGGCGCCGAATTGCAGCCGACCCCAGGCGCTTAAACTCGTCATGCCCCACCGCCAACACGACAGCGTCGTAACGGCGGTTACGCAAAGTACGGATTGGCCGAAGTGCGTATTCCAACTGCGCTTCTTGGCTGTTAACCCACGGATCGTAGACCTCCACGCGCGCACCGACCTTCCGCATTTCGTTAATGACGTCGATGACCTTGGAGTTTCGAAGATCCGGGCAGTTCTCTTTGAAGGCAAGGCCCAGCACCAAAATCCGGGATCCTTTGACATGGATTCGCCGCTTAGCCATCAGCCCCATCACCTGGCCCGCCACATAGGAGCCCATGCTGTCGTTCAGGCGTCTGCCGGCCAGGATCATCTCCGGGTGATAGCCAATTTCCTGCGCCTTGTGCGTTAGGTAATAGGGGTCGACTCCAATGCAATGGCCACCGACCAATCCCGGTCGAAATGGCAGGAAATTCCACTTGGTGCTCGCGGCTGCGAGAACCTGTTCAGTGTCTATTCCCAGGCGATGGAATATGAGTGCGAGCTCGTTGATCAGAGCGATGTTTACATCTCGCTGCGTGTTCTCAATCACTTTCGCAGCTTCGGCGACTCGGATGCTACTGGCCAGGTGAGTACCCGCAGTGATTACCTGCCGATAGAGCTCATCTACGAATTTGGCAGCCTCCGGCGTCGATCCGGATGTGACTTTTCGAATACTGGTCAGGCGATGCTTCTTGTCGCCCGGATTCACTCTCTCGGGACTGTAGCCGGCGAAGAAATCGACATTGAAAGTCAGGCCCGAGACCCGCTCGAGAATGGGTACGCAGACCTCTTCCGTGCAGCCCGGGTACACCGTGGACTCATACACGACGACGTCGCCTTTCTTGAGCAGTCCGGCAACCGACTCAGTCGCCCGCAGGAGAGGCCCAAGGTCGGGCCGTTTGTAATCGTCAATGGGCGTCGGCACCGTGACAATGAAAACTTGGCAGCCTTTCAGATCGCGCGGTCGGGATGTCAAAGTCAGTTTGCTCGACTTGCGCAACTCGCTAGCCGTCACTTCAAGGGTACTGTCCTTGCCGCGTTGCAGCTGTCGAATTCGGTCCGGGCTAATGTCGAATCCTTTGGTGACAAATTTCTTGCCAAATTCGACGGCCAGGGGCAGGCCGACATAGCCCAGACCAATCACCGCAACCCGGCAATTGCGCAAATTCAGCATTTCCTAATTCCGCTCATATGAATATTTCCGTAAGAAGCGGCCACGCCCGATAACCAGCCAATGGCAGTCCACGCGCCGGCCTACTCAGCACGCTCGACTCTGTCTCAGGTGTTGCGAAAACCGCTTGAGTGAATCTCAATAAAATTCAGCGCCCCGATAAGCGAGCTCGATTGATTCCGCTCCGGCGACAAAGTATGTGCGGTTTCCGGCCTATTCACCAACGGCGTGATGGACTCCGCAAGCTGCTTACCCAGCTCCACACCCCACTGATCGAACGCATTGATACCCCACACAACGCTCTGTACGAATACCTTGTGTTCGTAGAGCGCGACCAGCTTGCCGAGCGTCGCCGGATCAAGTCGCGGGAACAGGATCAGCGTGACCGGCCGGTTGCCCGCATGAACCTTGTGCGGAACCAACTCAGCGATACTCGTCGGCGGCAACCCTTGGCGGCGCAAGTCCGCCTCAACCTGAGAAATGTCCTGACCGAATGCGAACGCCTCCGCCTGCGCCAGACAGTTGGCAATTGCCAGATTCTGCTGTGCCTGGTTTCCACAGGAGCTTTGCACCGGCAGCAGAAAATCCAGTGCCGCTCGCGCCGATCCCTGGTGGAGCAGCTGGAAGAAGGAGTGTTGTGCATTGTTGCCCGGCTCTCCCCATATCACCGGGCAGGTTTCAGTTGCGACGGCGCTGCCATCCATTTTGGTCGATTTGCCGTTGCTTTCCATTTCGAGCTGCTGGAGGTAGGCACTCAGGCGCGCCAGTCGCTGATCATAGGGAAGCACCGCCAAGGTCGGCAGCTGCAGAAAATTGACATTCCATACGCCGAGCATTCCGGCCAGTACGGGAAGATTGCGTTCCCACGGCGCGCTCTTAAAGTGTTCATCGATCTCGGCGGCACCGCCTAAGAACGAGAGGAAATGGTCGCGGCCGATGGCGATGGCCAGGGACACCCCGATCGAGGACCAGATCGAGTAGCGGCCGCCCACCCAGTCCCACATCGCAAAGCGGTGATCCGGATGAACTCCGAATTCATCCATGGCCTTACTGTTCACGGACACGGCGGCGAAGTGGTCCGGGACCGCAGCGCTGCCGAGATGCCCGACAACCCAGGCGCGCGCGCTTTGGGCATTGGTGCGCGTCTCGAGTGTAGTAAAGGTCTTCGAGCAGATGATGAAGAGCGTTCTGGCCGGATCGGCGTCAGAGAGCACATCGGCAAGCTGGCAGCCATCAACGTTCGAGACGAACGCGACGCGGGGGCTCTCGGTCGAGTATTGCCGGAGAGCCTGCACCGCCATCGCCGGTCCCAGGTCCGAACCTCCGATGCCGATGTTGACGACCAGGGAAAACCTGCTGCCATTGCTGGATTTAACCCGGCCCTCACGTACGGCCTCGGCAAACCCGAGCATACGGGCGCGCTCAGTCCGGACCAGCACGTCGATGTTTTCCGAGCCGACGATCAACGGCGGGGCTGATTCTGGACGGCGCAGCGCCGTGTGCAGCACAGCGCGCCGCTCGGTCGTATTGATGGCATCGCCGCGAAACATGGCAGCGATGCGCTCACGCAAATTCAGCTGCTCGGACAGTTCCGCAAAGTGCCCCATCAGTTCCGGCGAAACACGCTGCCGCGAATAATCAAATAACAGCCCGCACGCTTGCATCGAACAATGTGCGAAGCGTTGCGGATCGGCAGCGAACAGAGCGCGGGTCGTGTGTGCGCGCGCCACGGCGGTGGCCGCAGTCAGCGGCGACCACGCGGGACAATCCGGGCCGGAAAGCAGCTTGTGAATCACGTGCGGTAATACTCCCTAAACCAGTTCACGAAATTTCGCACGCCCACCTCGATTGGAGTATCAGGTCGATAACCAATGGCATCGGACAACTCTGTCACATCGGCCCAGGTGTCCGGCACGTCTCCCGGCTGCAACTCCTTGAGCACGCGCACGGCCTTGAGGCCGAGGCAATCTTCGAGGACCTCGATGTAGCGCTGCAACTCGATCGGCCGGTTGCTGCCAATGTTGTAGAGACGGTAAGGAACGCGGCTAGTGGCGGGGTCTGGCGCGTCGCCACTCCAGCTGGGATTGGCGGTTGCCACATGATCGGTGGCGCGCACGACTCCCTCTGCGATGTCATCTACGTAAGTAAAGTCCCGCTCGTGGCGACCGTAGTTGAACACTTCAATCGGCTGGCCTGCGACGATGGCCCGGGCAAACAGGAACAGCGCCATATCGGGCCGCCCCCAAGGGCCGTATACGGTGAAAAAACGCAATCCCGTGGTCGGCAACCCGAACAGCGCCGAATAGCTGTGCGCCATGAGTTCGGTCGAGCGCTTACTGGCCGCATACAGTGACAGTGGGTGTGCCGCCGGCTCATGCTCGGAGTAAGGCATGCGGGTGCTGGCACCATACACGGAGCTGGTCGAGGCATACACCATGTGACCGACGGCGTTCCGACGGCATCCCTCAAGGACGTTCAGTGTGCCGACAACATTGCTGTTGACGTAACTGAGAGGGTCCTGCAGCGAGTGGCGCACGCCCGCCTGCGCGCCCAGATGCACCACTCTCTGGAATTGTTCGCGGGTGAACAGCTCCGCCATTCCCGTCGCGTCGGCAAGATCGAGTTTTGCGAAGCGGAATCCCGGGTTCGACTCCAGCCGGGCCAAGCGGGCTCGCTTGAGGTTTACGTCATAGTAGTCGTTCAGATTATCGAGTCCGACTACCTCCTCTCCTCGCGCCAGGAAGCGCGTTGCCACAAACGATCCGATAAAGCCGGCGGCCCCGGTCACCAGGACCTTCATTGCACGCGCCAAAGGCAGCGGCCCCGGCTTTCCGCGTGCAACAGCTCCTGCAGTTGTTCGTGAGCTTCCCGCTCGTCCGCGCTGGCCGCCACCACCCGCAGCGTCAGGTTGGCCGACACCAGCTCGATGCTTGCGGCGCGGCTGGCATTCCGATAGCCGGCTTCCTCGAGAGCCAGCGCGCTCTGCCCGCCGGTCATGGCCAGGTAGACGTCGGCCAGTATCCGGGCATCCAGCAGCGCGCCGTGCAAGTCGCGGTGCGAGTTGTCGACACCGTAGCGCTTACACAGGGCGTCCAGGTTGTTGCGCTGTCCCGGATGCATCTCGCGGGCGAGGCTCAGGGTGTCGAGCACCTGGCACAGAGCACCGATCCGCACGGCGGTCTCGCCCTGGAGCCGCGCGAACTCGGCATCGAGAAAGCCGACGTCGAAGGCTGCATTGTGGATGATGAGTTCGGCCCCGGCGATGAACTCGATGAGCTCTGTGGCGATCTCGGAAAAGCGCGGCTTGTCGGCAAGATCCTTGAGCGACATGCCATGAATCGTGCGCGCCCCTTCGTCCACCTCGCGCTCGGGATTGAGATAGCGGTGGAAGTGCCGGCCGGTAGCGCGCCGGCTGAACAGTTCCACGCATCCGATCTCAATGACGCGGTGGCCCTGCGTGGCTTCCAGCCCGGTGGTCTCGGTGTCGAGGACGATCTGCCGCATACAGTTAGTTTAGACCAAGAAACGCGTCGATCGCGCTGTTGGCCAGCTGATCGCACCGTTCATTCCCGGGCACGCCCGAATGTCCCTGTACCCAGTGCCATTCGAGCTCATGGCCGCTCGCCAGCGCATCGAGTTGCTCCCAAAGGTCCTGGTTCTTCACCGGTCGACGATTGGCAGTGCGCCAGCCGCGGGCCTTCCAGCCCGCGAGCCACTCGGTAATCCCCAAGCGCACGTACTGCGAGTCGGTGTAGATGCGTGCCTGCGCGCGGCGGTTGAGTGCGCGCAGCGCCTCGATGACCGCCTGCAGTTCCATGCGGTTGTTGGTCGTTTCCCCCACGGCTCCCGACAACTCGCGCTCGCGCCCCTTATAGGAAAGCAGCACGCCCCAGCCACCCGGACCCGGATTGCCGCGGCAGGCGCCGTCGGTGTAGATCTCGACCATGCCGGCGGCGTCGTTCATGCGGAAGGATTGAGAACGCTGCCCACCAGCGGCGCGTGTTCACGGCGACGCATCCTCAGTGGCGTGGGCGCATAAACGCGCTTGCGGGCCTTGAGCAGGTACGCACCGGCCGGGAGCGGATTGAAGAGACCACGCCGCAGCATGCTAAGGGCGCTCTGGCGGTGATCGCTGCGCAGTGATTTTGGAGCGAAGTACAGGTAATGCCTGGACAGCGTCACCTGAAAGCCCAGCAACGTCAGCCAGTCCCGCAGACGCTTTTCGGACAACAGCCGGCCAAGGCCGGGCGGATAGCCGGCGCGGCTGATCGCCGAGCGCAGACCCCAGGGGCTCCAGGGCCTGAACCCCAGCACCACCAGCTGCCCTTCGCCCACCAGAACGCGCTCGGCCTCGCGCAGGACCGCGCCCGGGTCCGGCTCGACCTCGAGGGTGTGCGGCAACAGCACGGCATCGATCGAATTGGTCGCGATCGGCAAGGCCGCCGCGCTCGCCACGATGTCCGCAGGCTGACCGTGGCCTGCGCTCACCAGCGTCTGGCGGCGCACACGGCTGGTGCTGATCAATTCCCGTGCGCTGCCCCACACGCCCAACTGCAGAAGTTCGAGCCCAAACACGTCGTCACACGCCTCGCTGAGCAATTGGGCCTCGGCGGCCACGACTGCGCGACCCAGCGTCCCGCGCTGCCACTCCGCCCATGCTGAAGAATGTCGGGCCATGAAAATCCAAGATTGTGATTGACCACCCAAAAAAGGTAGCAATTATGTGAACTTACAGGTTAAATAGCGCTGCCGGGTCACACTAGGATCTGGCACCCATACCGTAACATGTTAGCGGCCCGGCACTGGGATGTGACAAATTTGACCAAGCCGATTCGACCGCTCTACACCCGAGCTTTTTGGCTGGCGGCAGTGGCCGCGCTGGGTGGCTGCGCGCAGACCCCACCTCACTCGCAAGGCATCACGGCCGAGGCGCTGATTACGCCTGCCGCACCGGTATCGCCTGGCCCAGCCGCAACCGGCGCGAGCGCACTTGCCACGGCTGATGCCAACGCCGCAGCCAACGACGCGGTGGTGCAGAATATCGACCCGCCCGCATTCACGGATCACTCCTTTGTATCGCCCCTGCCTCCGGACCTGTTCACCAGGCTGAGGGCCGGGTTCAAGCTGCAGGACGTCGATCAGCCGGCGGTGGACCGGGAACTGAACTGGTACGCCAACCACCCGGACTACCTTGAGCGCACCTGGGGTCGCGCTGAGCACTACCTGCATTACATCGTCGAGCAGCTCAACGCCCGCGGCATGCCCCTGGAGCTGGCACTGCTGCCCGTGGTCGAGAGTGCATTCGAGCCCTACGCCTACTCGCGCGCGCGCGCCGCGGGCCTGTGGCAGTTCATTGCCGATACCGGCTCGAACTACGGGCTGAAGCAGAACTGGTGGTACGACGGCCGGCGCGATGTGGTGGCCTCAACACGTGCGGCGCTCGATTACCTGCAATCGCTCCATGATTCGCTCGATGGCGACTGGCTGCTGGCGATCGCCGCCTACAACTGCGGTGAGGGCAACGTCCAGCGCGCCATCAACCGAAACCTGCGGCAGGGCAAGCCGATCGATTTCTGGCATCTGAAGCTTCCGACCGAAACCCGCGCCTACGTGCCCAAGCTCCTGGCGATGCGGCGCATCGTGGCGAGCCCCGCCCTCTACGGCCTGGAGTTCAGCCAGATCGATGACGAGCCCTACTTCGTGCAGGTCAGCACCGGCGGTCAGATCGACTTGCAGGTGGCCGCCAAGATTGCCGGGATCACCAAGGAAGAGCTCTACGAGCTCAACCCAGCCTTCCACCGCTGGGCCACGGACCCGACCGGGCCATTCACCCTGCTGGTGCCCACCGACGCGGCCGACGGCCTGCAGCAGACCTTGCTCACCCTTACCCCTGAGCAGCGCATGCGCGTGGCGCCCTACGAGGTCCAGCGCGGTGACACGCTTGCGAGCATCGCCAAGCAGAGCGACACGACCGCAGAGCTCCTGCGTCACCTGAACAATTTCGACGTCAACGAGAAGCCGGTCATCGGCAGCACGCTGATGGTGCCCTCCGCCGCCATCGATCTTCCCGAGAAGGCGCTGCGTGCCGCGGCGCTGGTCGATCGTCCGCAGCGCGCCGGTCGCCGCTCCTCACGCCACGGGATGCATGTCGTGCGCCGCGGCGACACGCTCTATGGCATCGCCCACCGTCTCGGGACCGACGTCAACACGCTCGCGCGCTTGAACAACATGGATGTCTCCGACCCGCTGCGCGCCGGCCAGCGCCTGGTAATCTCGGACAAGGCCGCACGCACGCGCTCATCTGCTAGCCGCGGCACCAGCAACAGCAGCGCGGCACCCCCTGCGGGCCGCCAGATCACCTACACGGTGCGTCCGGGCGATACGCTCTATGGCATCGCGCGACTGCTGCAAGTCACGCTGCACGATCTTTTGGGCTGGAATGACATGACGGCGGGCAGCTCGATCCGCCCTGGACAAAAACTCGTAGCCTTCGTCAGCTCGCACGGCTGAACGCTCAAGGAGGGGAAACAATCATGGGGATGCTGGCGGGCAAGCGCGCGCTGATCGTTGGCGTGGCCACCGACCGCTCGATCGCCTGGGGCATCGCGCAGGCGATGCACGCGCAGGGCGCGGAGCTGGCCTTCAGCTACGCGAACGACCGCTTTCGCGAGCGCGTCGAGCCGCTCGCGGCTACCCTCGGCTCGAAACTGACCATGCCGCTGGATGTGACCGTCGATGCGCAGATTGACGCCGCCGCCGCCCAGCTCGCCAAGGACTGGGGCCACCTGGACATCCTGGTGCATGCCGTCGCGTTTGCGCCGCGCGAGGCGATCGACGGCAGCTTTACAGCCAATACCAGTCGCGAGGCCTTCCGCATCGCGCACGATGTCTCGAGCTACAGCTTCACGGCCCTCGCCCGCGCCACGGCGCCCCTGATGCAGGGTCGCGCCGGCGCGATGCTGACCCTGTCCTACCTCGGAGCGGTGCGCTCCATCCCAAGCTACAACGTCATGGGGCTCGCCAAGGCCAGCCTCGAGGCCAACGTGAGATTTCTGGCCGCCGACCTCGGTCCTAAGAACATCCGCGTCAATGGCATCTCCGCCGGCCCCATCAAGACGCTCTCGGGCGCCGGCGTGGGTGGATTCCGCAAGATGCTCAACTACGTAGCCAAGGTGGCGCCGCT
>Ga0068858_100002142_pt1 | contig 20008 bp, 19 predicted proteins | sample KBSSwiS12_FD_66589 | JGI IMG/M metagenome (GOLD analysis project Ga0068858, IMG submission 66589) | Switchgrass rhizosphere microbial communities from Kellogg Biological Station, Michigan, USA - KBS Switchgrass S1-2 | ecosystem: Host-associated > Plants > Roots > Rhizosphere > Soil ...
GGGCAAGTCGGATTGCTCAACGGCTGGGGAGTCTTCTCGACCATCCGCGTTTATGACGGCGTGATGTTCGAGTGGGAGCGCCACTGGGCCCGGATGCACACCGACGCTGGCCGCATGCGGGTTCCCTTCCCGCCGGATCGGGAGTGGCTAGCACAGCGCTTGCAGCGTCTGATGGACGCCAACTTACCGCATGCCAATCCGCCCTGGAACGCCACGCTGCGCGTCGCCGTGATCCGCAACCGGGGCGGTATGTTCGAAGGTCCCGGTCCCATGCGCGAGTTCGATGTGATCGCGTTTACCGCGGATGTGAACCGCTGGGGCAGCACTGTCAAACTGGGCCTGGTTCCAAATGCGCGCCACGCTGCCAGCGAATTCGCGGGCACCAAAAACCTCTCCTGGTCGGAGAATCTCACGTGGTACGAACGCGCACATGACCAGGGACTGGATGAGGTGGTCCTCCTCAACGAGCGCGGCGAGGTTGCCGAGTGCACGTCAGCCAATATTTTCGTCGTGCAAGGTAACCGGGTGTGGACTCCGCCAATAGCGTCAGGCTGCCTCCCTGGAGTAACCAGGGCGCTCCTGCTAGAGGAAATCCGTCTTCCAGGGCTGCAGATCGGAGAAAGAGCGCTGATGCCGGCGGATCTGGAAGCTGCCGACGAGGTTTTCATCACCTCCACCACGCGCGAACTGCTCCCGGTGGTTTCAGTACAGGGATTGAAACTCCGATCGCAAGACAACCCAGACGGGAAAGTGCTCGAAGCGCTACGGAAAGCGTTCAAAGCCTGTGTCGAAACCTATATTGCGTCACGGAAGCGTGCCGATATAGTCCTGTAGGCCATTCCATGCAATTAGCCTGTCCAAACTGCGGGACACGAGACGTCCGCGTCTCTCGTCCGCAGGGACTGGTCCAGCATCTGAAGAACTTCTGCGGCGTTTCGGAGCTGAGCTGCCGGCGCTGCAGCAACCGCTGGGAAACCAGCATGTGGGCCGGCGGATCGTGGAAGTACGCGCGTTGTCCCCGCTGCTACCGTCAGGAACTGACCAAATGGACAGCTCACTACTATAATCCGACCCGCTGGACGCGCTTCCTGCTGAAGATCGGCGCCCATGCCAGGCGCTGCCCGGTATGCCGCTGCAATTTCGCCACCTTCAAACCGCAGAAGGAAGATTTTTCGTGGCGTCACCAGGTTCGAGAAACCATCCCGCAATTGCGGAGTGAGGAAGCGGGAACGCTAATGGCTGAACAGACCCCGCCCGGGGAGGGATCTGGGGAACAGATGCCATAACTGGCCGCACGCGGCGCGTGCAGTAGGGCGGGCGGGATAAAAAATGGTTCCAAGTGACCCTCCGGCAGCTTGCTCTCCGACCGGCATGCACGGTCAGAACGTGGCATCCGAATTGGCGAGACGTGAGCCCCTTGCTCCCCGCTGCTGGTTTTGGCCAACCGCGGATCAGTGCGCAGGTGCGCGTCTGCTCTCCATTCCGGTAGAAGCCCGCTTCTCGATGCGACCTTTCGCTCGACAGCACCGAGGACTGGCCTCACGACCGATCCCCGTAACCGCGTCAACGTTCCTGGTCTGCATCTTCGAAACGATCCTCAGATCTGATCCGGCCCGTTCGGCACCACACTCCCGTCCCCGCTCGGCCTTTTATGACCTCGCGAGGCACGATCAACGTGTGAAACCCGTTGCCTGATCCGATCTCAGGACTTATGATTCGCCTCCGGATTTCGGCTCCCCTCCGGGATCTCTCGATCCCTCGGGATCAAAGCCCTCAACCCGGCTTCGAACCATAAAACTTACCCTTGCAGGTTGCCCGATCTTCCTTCACTCCCCGCAGCGCGGCAACAATTTTAGTCATCACTCGGCGCCACGGATCATCGGTCCGGATCCGCTACTTCCTGCCAGGCTCGCTGTCCTTCGAACCTCTTGGAACCACAGTCATCATGCGCCTGAATATGGCTCAACGTCAATAAGAAAGTGACACTTTCCTCAATAAATAACTATCTTAGATTGTGCGACTTAGATGCACTCACGCGTGGATGTCGTGTGAATAAAGCACGCGGAGATGATTCTGTTTTTGAAGTTTTGCGGAGATCAGCCGCGGCGAGCAGGACTCATGACCAGATCCAGAACTTGCGCCGTATCGAGCGCCTTCAGATCGCTTTGCGCCAGTGCCACCAGGCATCCGATCTGCTCGCCCACTGTGGTGAGCAGTTCCATTTCTCCGCCGGTATGAAAATGCGGTTCGCGATGCTGGACGTTGATGACACCGGCCACGCGATCGCGCACGATAACCGGCGCTGACAGAAACGCCTCGTAAGTGTCTTCCGGCAGATTGGTGAAGAGCTTGAAACGGGGATCGCCATAGGCTTCGCGGGAGATCGCGAGCAAGCGCCGCTCACGCGCCACCCAGCCGGTGAGACCTTCGCCGAAATGCAGACGCACCTTGCCGATGGTTTCCGGCCGCGGATTGTTCGAAGCAGCCAGCACCAGTTCCTGCCCCTCCAGCAGATACAACAGACAGGAATCGCACTCCATGAACTCGACGACCAGGGAAACCACTTCCTGTAGAGAGGCGCCGAGACTCATTTCGCGGACCATGAAGCGGCTGATTTTCTGCAGCATGCGGAGTTGATGCTCCGTATGCTCAAGGCGCGATTCCAGCTCTTTTACCCGTGACACAGTGCCCTTATTATGCCAGATCCTCCGCAAGCTGAAGCCCAACGGCCTGTATCACGCACGTGATGAAAATATTTTGCCGCGATTCTTCCGCAACTTGGCGGTCCGAATCGGCGGGCAGTCGAAAAAAACGATGGGACAAACGGTGCGAAGGAGGAGTTTCTCAATGGATCCGGGAAGAGTTGTTTGGTTGCCTGGTGGAGGCTTCAACGAAGATTACGACGCCGCCTGCCAGCAGCAGTATGGGGCTGACTACTACGCTTGCGATGTACAGCCCGATTACGGAGGCGTTTGGGTGTATTGCTGCCCCTACTAAAACCAGGGGTGAATTGCGGCGGTCGGGGGGGGGCCGCCGCGACATTTGTCCGGAGAGGAGGAGAATGCAATGAAGCTCGGTCTGTTCCTATTGCTCGTAAGTCTGACGCTCGACGCGCAAGGCCTGGTTCCCAGGCCTGCGCCGGATTTGAGAATTGTAGAAGCTTCCGGCAAAGCCACCACGCTGTCGACATTCCGGGGGCGTGTGGTGCTGCTGGCGTTCATTTCCACCCAGTGCGCCCACTGTCAGCGGGCATCGATGGTTTTCCAGCAGCTCTCGCACGAGTTCGCGGGCAACCTGCAAGTGGCCGAAGTGGCCTTCGACGAAGGCGCCGATACGCCGGCATTTACGAAGCGTTTCGGATTGAGTTTTCCGATTGGCGTCAGCAATACGGATCTGACGCACGACTTCCTGGGGATCGCACACGGGGAGAGACTGGGAACACCCCAGGTGGTGGTCATTGACCGGTCGGGGATGATCCGTGCGCAGAGCGAACGTTTAGGGAGTCCCATCCTTCAGACCTATGACTACCTGCGCGAGCTGCTGAAGGCGACGATCAAGCTGCAGGTGGCACGATGATCGACCACTCTTTGTCGATCCCGCCCGCTGCCGCGCTAGTGTTTCATCTGAAGCAGGGATTCTGGCTGTACGCATGGCCGATGATCATCGGTTTCGTGACCATCCTGGGATACCAGGCTCTGGGCCGCGTCGTGATGATGGGCGCCGCGAAATGGCCCGTTGTCTTCGCAATGGCCAGCGTGGTTTCCATGATTTCCCTTTTCGGTTGGGTAACGATGGTGCGCTTCATCGGAATGATTCCGCTATACGGTTGCGGCGTCGGCCTGGCCAGCGCGATAATGTCGCGAATCTATGCAGTCACCATGCCCCTTCATCCCAAGCTTAAGATGCGGGTCATTCGGGTTATCTGGAGAGGGGATACCGAGGGCATTCAGAAGTTACAGCAAGCATTGCGGGCTAGGGTATAATCCCCAGTTGAATCCGTTGGGAGTCGTAACAGCGTATTCAAGTTAGGGAATGTTCGCCCCATTTATTCCGATCTCCCTGGCCCTGGCAGTGTTGCAGGTGGCCCTGCGCTTTAAGGACGACGGGGATTTGGCTCGCCGGCTCAAGGCCCGGGATGCCGGCGCGATGCGGGAACTTTACGACCGCTACGGCCGCTTGGTGTATTCGCTGATCCTGCGCATGGTGCGGAACTCCGGAGTGGCCGAGGACTTGGTCCAGGAAACATTCCTTCGCGTGTGGAACCGGATGCAGGCGTTCGACCAGGAGCGTGGGGCCCTGGGACCTTGGGTTCTCGCGGTCGCTCGCAACCGGGCCATCGATTACTTGCGTTCCGCGGACGGCAAAATGCAAGCTGGGACACTCGAGCTGGATCACCTGGAGCATCCTGGGCGATTTTGCGATTTCGAGGATCGCGCTTTATCTCTGGACCGCGCGCAGCGGATCAAGAATGCTTTCGAGAAGCTGACGCCGCACCAAAAGACCGTGGTGGAGCTGGCGTACTACGAGGGGCTTTCGCAAACGGAGATGGCCGAGCGCATGCAGCAGCCACTGGGAACGATCAAGACCTGGGTTCGGTCGGCGCTGAAGGTACTGCGCGAACAACTGACCGAGGCGGCGGCCGTATGACTTGCCAAGACCTGCGCGATAGCTACGAACTGTACGCTCTGGGCTTGCTCGAGGGCGAGGAGAAGCTCGAGGCAGAGGCGCATCTGGGAAGGAATTGCGAGGTCTGCCAGAAGTATCTCAAAGAGGCGCTGGCAGTGAACGCCTTGCTGCTGAGCCAGGTGCACGAGGTGGTTCCTCCATCGCGGCTTCGGCGGCGAGTGCTGTCCTCAGTGGGAATGGAGCGGGCCGGTTGGGGCTGGGTCGCCGCGCTGGCGGCCGCCTGTTCGTTGATCGTAACTCTGTGGATCAGCCTGGAGAAGCGAGCCGCGGACCGCGAACTGAAGAGTGCACGCGTGACCCTGCAACAAACAGTGGCCGAACGCGATCGATTGGAGCAGGCCTTCACGTTCTTGAACCAACCTGAAACGCGACAAGTGAATTTTGGACAGGGCCAGCAAGCGCCGCCGCGGGGAAATTTCTTCCTCAACCCGCGCATGGGAGCCCTGCTCATCGCTTCCAACCTGCCCGCGCTGCCGGCCGGCAAGACCTATGAGATGTGGGTGATCCCGAAGGGCGGCGCGCCCCGTCCTGCGGGATTATTCCAATCCGGGCCGCAGGGCACCGCACTGCACATTCTCACCGGCGCCGTGGATTCCAATGTAACTCTGGCCGTAACGATAGAGCCGGAATCGGGTTCCCCCGCACCGACGTCTAACGTTCTTTTCGCTGCTGGTTTTTGAGCCTGCAGAGATATCCCTTGGATATACCCCTGATACCTGTTAGTATCTAGCTGCCCGAGAAGCACGGTACGAGGTTGTGGTTGGCCAGATTTTCCCTAGGCCTTAGCCTTGTCTTCACCGTAGCTATGGCCGCCACGCGCCCGTCGTCGGCCATACGGGTTGGGTCGCTCGACTCCAGCCAGTGGTGGGACACCAAAGATTTCGCAGAATTCACCAAGAACGCGCGTGCACGCCGCGCTATGGAGGATTTTGCGGGTCTGGAGTCCGTCTATACGCAGGGCTTCGAGCGCGCCAAGACGCTAGGGAATCTTGCCGCGCAAATCAGTTATCTCAGCAACCTGGGAACGGCCCGGATGCTTGCGCTACGCTTTGCTCCCGCGCTTGAGGCCTATCTGGAAGCGCGCGCTCTAGCCGAGCGGTCAGGCGATTGGTCAGCATCCGGCGGAGTCGCCGTGAACCTCGCGCTGTTGTATCAGTGGATGGGCGATGCCGACTCCGCCTTGAGCGCACTGGAGCGGGGGAAGACGGCGCTGGATCGCCTACGAAGCCCGCCGTTTTATAAAGCGCAGCTGCTGATGAGTCTCCGCAGCGTCCGCGCGGAATTGCAGGAAAACCCGACCCAGCCGCGCTATGAGGAGGCGATCGAAGCAGCCCGCGAGACCGGCGATCCGCAGGCGGAGGCCGCCGCATGGGATTTGTTGGGAAAAGAACAGTCCTCCGCCGGAGACCTGGACGCGGCCGAAGCCTCTCTAGGTCACGCGCTGCGTCTGCGAGCCTCGCATTCACGAAATAATTTGGGGTATTCCTACGCAGCTTTGGGCGCCTTGCGGCTAGCGCAGGCTGGTCACTTCGGCCAGCAAGAGCGCCAGCGACGGGCTAGGGAGGCCCAGGTCTTAACACAGCGGGCGATCGACCTAGGCCCGGGCGGTCCTGCCACCCACGTGCTTTTGCACCAGCGGGGTCAGATCCGCGAAATGCTGGACCAGCCCGAATTGGCACTGAAGGATTTTGGGACTGCAATTAAAGAGGCTCGTCCCTGGAACGGAACGGTGCCGGCGGCGATTTCCCTGGTGACGGGCGCCAATATTGCCATGCAGCATGAGATCTTCGACTCCTTCGTGAATGCTGCCGCCCGTCAGGCGCTGCGCACGGGCAATAGGAAATGGGCGATCCAGGCGTTTGTGGCACTGGAGGCGAATCGCGCGGCCAGCTTGCGGGAAAGCCGGGAACTGCGTCCAGTGTGGAAAAAAAGACTTCCGCTAGCCTACTGGGAAACCCTTCGACGCTTAAACCAGGAAAAAGCCCGTCATTTGGCTTCTGACGAAGCCACAAGCCCGACTTCCGAACGTCTCCATTTGGAACTTACCGAAATGGAATCAACCGCCGGGGTCGGAATTGCAGTGACGTTGCCCGAGAACTTTCGCACTCGGAGTTCACTTATTGATATTCAACAGGGCTTAGGTGAACGTGAACTGCTACTCAGTTTTTACCTAGGCAAGCAGGAATCGTATCTTTGGGCCGTTACCCAAAGGAGCATAGAGCTACACAGACTGCCGGCCGAGTCTGAGGTCCACGAGGACGTGAAGCGGTTTCGGGACGTGATCCTGAAGAACGAGCCGGCAGGAGATAAATTGGGCGCTGACCTTTATAGACGACTGTTGGGCTCACTCGGTCCAGCGGACGCCGCCAAAACGGCCTGGCTGCTGTCGCTGGATGGAGTGCTGTTCGAACTGCCGTTCCCGGCGCTGGTGACCGGTTACGAGGATGGCCAGCCGGTTTATGCTGCGCAATCCCATTCCACGCAAGAAATTCCGGGAGCTCTTTTCCTGACCAGGGACCCGCCTTCACCGGGCGGATATCTGGGCGTTGGGGACCCGATATACAACGCGGCGGATCCTCGCCGGGAGCCGGATGCCGCGTGGACGCCGCATGAGAACGCAGCTCGCGGCCAATTGAACCGGCTGGTGAACAGCGGCCGGGAGTTGCAGCGGAGTTCTGAGACCTGGCGTGCCGATACCGGACTTTCCCAGCGCATACAAATCCTGGAAGGCAAAGCCGCCCAGCGCGATGTTTTTCTCGACGCGCTCAATGCTGCCCCTTCGACCATCCATTTATCGACGCATGTCCTGACTTCCGTGACGGACCCGGAGCAGGCCTTCCTGGCGTTTTCGCTGGACGCCGGCGGCAGTCCAGGTCTCTTGTCGACTTCCGAAATCGGTATGCAGCACGTCCCTGGAGCACTGATTGTGATGACCGGGTGTGCCAGCGGAACCGGCGATATTCGCGCGGGGGCCGGATTGCTGGGGCTGACGCGGGCATGGATGACGGCAGGCGCGCGCGCCGTAGTGGCCACCAATTGGCCCGTGCCAGATGCCGACGGTGATCTGATTCCGGCGTTTTATCAACATCTGCGAACCACTTCCGCGGCCGAGGCCTTGCGCCGCAGTCAAGTGGACCAAATTCATTCGGGAACCTGGCAGGCCGCACCATCCTATTGGGCGGCGTTCCAGGTGACAGGAGGTGGACGGTGATACGTGCAAGCCGCCGAATTTATTCGCCCGTAGTGGCGCCCAACCCGCCGCCGGATACGGATCACGCGCCGGTCCATCTGACGGCATTGGAAATTGCGGCTGCAGCGGCAGCCGTGGCGGCCGCCACGCTCTCGCCGCCGTTGGGAGCGCCGCTGCTCGACGAGTGTGATGAAGGGCCAGGAGAACCAGCCCAGGGAGCGGCGGATGTGAATGCGGGATGGGTGGAGCTGGTGGAGCGCATTCGCCTGCAGAAGACCGACGGGATGGAGGAGCTGTATCAGTTGTTCTCCCGCGGAATCCGGTTCTATCTGTGCCGCCAACTGGGACCCCAGGAACTGGATGACAAGGTTCACGACACCTTTGTCGTAGTGGTGCAAGCGATCCGACGTGGAGAGTTGCGCGAACCCGAGCGCTTGATGGGTTTCGTCCGCACCATCGTCCGCCGTCAGGTGGCCGCCCATATCGACAAAGTGGTCCACAACCGCCGCGAACAGGCGGAATTCGATTCCACCATCCGGGTTGTGGATCCTCGCGGGAATCCCGAGGAGGCTGCGATCTTCCGGCAGCGGATAGGGCTCATCCGGCAGGTCCTGGGAGAGCTTTCGGAGAGAGATCGGGAGATCCTGACACGCTTTTACATCGATGAGGAGAGTCAGGACCATATCTGTTTGGAAATGGGTCTGACCGAGACCCAATTTCGGCTGCTCAAGTCCCGGGCGAAAGCTCGGTTTGGCGAACTGGGTAGAAAGAAACTTGTTCACAAAAGCCGGCACGCAGTTTTCTTGAGAACTTCAAGGAGTGTGTCCCACTAAGGAACCGGAAGTTCTAATTTGAAACGTGGCTCGTTTGATGCTCCGTTATGGGAATTGTGCCGGACCCGACTAAACGTTTCGTGGTTCATCCGAATGAGGAAATCCTTGAAGAGTACGCACTTCATCGCCTTCCATACGCTCTCACGCCTCAGGTCGAAGAGCATCTTCTGCTCTGCGAGAGCTGCCGAGGCACCGTAGCCGGCACCGATGCGTTCGTGGCAGCGATGAAGATCGCGGCTGACCAGCCGGCGACCTGGAGAAGGTTCCTTCCCAGCGGCGCCAACCGAACCCAACTCGCGCCGATGGCTGCGCTGGTGATTCTGGCACTCGTATCGATCTGGCCGTATCGTCCAGAGCCTTCCGCGCCGGTTCCAGTGAGCCTTTCCTCACTGCGCGGCTCCAGCCCCTTGGCTCCCGCACCGACCGGCAAACGCGTCCGCTTGAGTATCGACCAGCCGGATCTGGTACCCACCGGGGAATACCGCATTGAGGTAGTGGACGCTGCCGGAAACCCGATCTGGAAGGGACAGGTTTCGGACGTCGACGGAAAGCTCGTAGCGACCCTGTCCAAACCCCTGATAAAGGGAGTGTACTGGGTCCGGCTATACGGTGCAGATTCGGAGCTTCTCCGCGAATTCGGAATGTCCGCTCAATAACCTCAGAGCCTGAGTTCGTAGCCCGCCGAACGCATGCCATCGATAATTCGCGAGCGAACCAAGCCCACTTCGTCCGCGGAAAGGGTCCGATCTGGAGCGCCTAAGGTGAGCCGATAGGACAGGCTGCGGGCTTCGTCAGCGAGTGCGAATTCGCGCAGGAAAACGATGGACAGCAAAGTGTCTCCCGCCAGTTTTTCCAAAGCCGCCTGCACGTCGGCGATCAGCGTCCGCGGGTTCGCGACCACCGAGAGATCGAACGCGCTCTCAGGAAAACGTCGCAGGGGCTGATATCGTTCGGGGGTCGGCTGGAATTGCAGCAAGCGCGTGAGATCTAAATCCAGCACGGACGCGCGGCCGCCTTCAATCATTTTGGGATGAAACTCGAACAGGCGGCCAACGTTCGTCTCGCCGTGCAAGACATCTCCCGTGCGACGGGGATGCTCGTAGGATTGCGTGGCTTCGGCCGGACGTACCGAGACTCCCGGCAAAAGGCATTCGGCCAGACGCTTGAGTTCGAACAGACCGGCAACATCCTCATCCTTAGAAAACATGGCAGCAGTGAAACGAGGCACCTCCCGGTCGGGGTGGATCGCCCGACCGATTTCGAACAGACGGAAGTGGTCGAAGTGGCGTGCATTATCGTTGATGTTCTTCCAAATCCCCGGCAGGAGGCTCGTCCGCAGAAGGTTCTGATCCGACACGATGGGGTTTGAAACTTGCACGTGCGCCGCCACATCGACGGAAAAGACGCGGGCCATCTCCTCGCTGATGAAAGAATAGTTGTGGACCTCAGTGAATCCCTGCGCCGCAGCCATCTGGCGAACGCGGTGGTGAAATTCGCGCTCGGGGCTGGCCGGAGGAACGCGGGCGGGCGTCAAAGGAGCCACCGGCGGGATGGAATCGTAACCGATCATCCGTCCGACCTCTTCGACCAGATCTTCCTTGATGGAAACGTCCTTCGTGACGCGCCAGCTCGGCACGAACACGGAGAAAACTCGCGGCGCGATCTCCTCCACGCGAAACTCGAGCGACTCCAAAATGGCGCGAACCTGTTCTCCGGAGATGGCCCGGCCCAGCTTGCGATCGAGCCAATCGAGCGGGAGGACAACCGGGGGCGGCACTGGCAGCGGGCGATAGTTGTCGGCCAATCCACCTACCAGGCGGATACCGGGAGAGACTTCCTGAAGAAGCGCGAAGGCTCGCTCCAGACCGCGAATGGTGTTCACCGGATCCTGCGCTTTTTCGAAGCGCATGGACGCGTCCGTGCGCAGCCTAAGCCGCGATGAGGTTTTGCGGACACTCGACGCATTGAAATTCGCGCTTTCCAGGACGATCCGTGTAGTGGAATTCGAAATCGCGCTATCCGCGCCGCCGATGATGCCGGCAATCGCTACCGGCCCAGCGGGATCGGCGATCACCAGATTGGAAGGATCGAGCGTGTAGCTCTCGTCGTTCAGCGCCTTGATGGTTTCGCCGGGGCGCGCGGAACGCACTATGATTTCGTCGCCTTGAAGTTTAGCGGCATCGAACGCGTGCATGGGCTGCGCGATCTCCGCCAGCACGTAATTCGTCACGTCGACGATGTTGTTGATGGGATTCAGGCCCACGGCTTCAAGCCGCTGCTGGAGCCACTCCGGCGACGGCCTGACGGTGACGTTCTCGAACACCAGCGCGGAGTAGCGCGGGCACAGTGCATGGTCCTCGATGGATACGCGCACCGGCGCGCTGCCGGGGAATTCCGCGGGCTTAACCGGATCGACGAGCTTGCGACCCAGAATCGCGGCGACTTCGCGAGCCATACCGTAGTGGCCCCAGAGATCGGGCCGATGGGTGAGCGATTTATTATCGATTTCGATGACGTGGTCCTCGCCGTGAGGTTCGACGCCTTCGGACTCGGCGGTTTTGATGGTGATGAGCTGGGCCAACTCGCCCGGCGGCGTGTCGAGCTGGTCCACCAAATCGCGCAGCCAGTTGTAGGAGAACTTCATCGCCTAAAACTGCCTCAAGAACCGCAGATCGCCGCCGGCGAACAGGCGGATGTCGTCGATACCGTAACGCATCATGGCCAGGCGCGTGAGTCCCAGGCCGAATGCGAAACCGTTCCACTGTTCCGGATCGACGCCGCCAGCGCGCAGGACCGCCGGATTCACCAGGCCGCAGGGCAGCAATTCCACCCAGCCCGAATGCTTACAAACCGGGCAGCCTTTGCCTCCGCAGATGAGGCACTGAATATCGAGCTCGAATCCAGGCTCGACAAACGGAAAGAATCCAGGCCGCAGGCGTACCGTAACATCACGATGGAAAATCGCCGAGAGCAGCGTCTTCATGAAGTACAGCAGGTGTGCGACCGAAACGTCGCGATCCACCATCATGCCTTCGAGCTGATAAAACGTGTGCTCGTGGGAGGCGTCCACTTCCTCGTTGCGGAACACGCGGCCCGGCGCGATCATCTTGAGCGGCGGACCGAATTTTTCCAAGGCTCGTATCTGTACCGGAGACGTGTGCGTCCGCAGAAGACGGCCATCCTTAAGCCAGAACGTATCCTGCGCATCACGCGCGGGATGATCGGCCGGAATATTGAGAGCGTCGAAATTGTAGTGTTCGGTCTCGACCTCGGGACCATCCATGATCGCGAAGCCCAGCGATACAAACAGCTCTTCGAGCTCGCGCTGGACCTGCGTAATGGGATGCAGGCTACCGGGACGAATGCCGGGGGCGGGCGCGGTGAGATCGACCCACTCGGATTCCAGGCGAGCGTCGCGCTCAACGGACGCTAACGCGTCCTTACGTTGGTCCAGGCGCGTCTCGAGATCCTGCTTGACCGTATTGAGAAGCTTGCCGACGCGCGCGCGCTCCTCCGGCGCGAGCTTTCCGAAAGTCTTGCTCACCTCGGCGAGTTTGCCCTTGCGTCCGAGCGCGTCCACGCGAATCGCTTCCAGCGCGTCGAGCGTGGTGGCCTGCTCCAGCGCGGCAAGCGATGCCGTATGCAGCTCGGAGATGATCTGTTCGGGCGACACTACAACTTCGCTCCGACAGCTTCGAGGAACTCGACCATCTCCTGCCGTCCCGCAGTCAACGCGAGATCGAGAGGCTTTTGGTTGTTATCGGCGCGGACCGATACATCGCCCCCGGCGCCGATCAGAGCGCGGGCGGATTCCAGGTCCCCGTTCTGGGCCGCGGAGTGCAGCGGCGCCCATCCGCCGTGCTGGCGAGCGTTCGCATTCGCGCCATGGTCCAGCAGAAGCTGAACGATATCTGGATGCTTACCGGCAGCCGCGGCGTGCAGCGGCGTATTGGCCATCTGATTCGTGGATCGCGCGGTCACGGTTGCGCCTTTATTCAATAGCAGTCGCGCGGCGTCGACTTTTCCGAAAAACGCAGCCAGGTGCAGTGGCGTCCAACCGTCGGTGCTGACCGCGGACACCAGCGAGCGATTCCCCGTGACCAGTTCTTCCAGGCGCGGCATGTCTCCCAGGATCGCCGCCGCGAAGACTGCCAGCGAAGGATCGGCATCTACCAGGGCCTGAACACGTGCGAGATCCCCGGCACGCGCGGCTTCGAAAAGTTCCTTCATGCAGCAGGCTGGAACACCTGTTCGGACTTGGTGATTTCCCAGCCCAGGTGATTGATATAGAATAGCAGCGCCGGCGCGGGATACACCGTATGAAATTTCTCCCAGACCTGCTGCTGCCAGCCTTCCTTCAGGTGGCCGGCGACGTCGGCATCCTTGGCGAAAAACCCGTCTTCGTGGGGGATTCCCTGGTGATCCAGTACGGCGCGGATCATGTCCAGGTGCGAAATCAAAACCGCTTGCGAGACCTCGGAGGCGAACTCATCGTTGCGCTCGCCGATGCGCGCCCAGATGCGCGGCGCAGCCTTGCGAAGCGTCTCTGAATTCAGCTTGTTGAGGTACAGGACGGTCTTCACGCGGTCGTAGAGCTGGTAGGTCTTCAGGCGGCCTATCGAAATGCTGCGGAGCAGGTTGTTAAAGTTTTCCTCGCCCAACTGGAGGAAGATATCGGAAAGCTGCATCAGAAGCTATTGTAGCGGCTCAGGGCAATAAGTTACTTCGACTTGGGCTTCTGACCGTCCCCAAGATCTTGAAGCTGCTTTGCGGCTCTCCTGACAAGATCGGTCTGGCATGGCTGGGGCAAATACTCATGATCAGAAGGAACCAGCCGATATGCGTAGACCAAGAACTCAGCTCCGACTTCAACGGTCGGGATGAAACCGATGCAGCCAAATACTTCCTTTCGGGCAGGCATTTCGAAAGTCTCAGACACATGGCCCTTCCAGACGCGACTGACTTTGAATACCGCAATGGGGTAACCGGTGCCAGAATCGCGTAGTGCTACGACCGTGCCCTGAAAAACAATCTCAGCTGCCCGCTCGGCTTGTCGGGAGGGCAGTTGCACGCAATCGCATGCACAGGCTAAGCCCAGCGACACCCACAGCCCGAAAGCGAACCGCAACAGCATTGACGCCATTCTATCGCGGTCCTCGCCGCTATTCCTGGGCAAAAGCACCAGCGGCCAGTAACGGTTTTTGAACACTTCGTTGCTACAATAGTGCGCTGGAGCACGCGAAATCGGTCGTGCGCGATCAAAATGAATAATGTAATCGTCCTGGGCGCCCAGTGGGGTGACGAGGGCAAAGGTAAAGTAGTCGATTTATTGGCCGAACGCTTCGATATCGTCGCGCGGTATCAGGGCGGCCATAACGCCGGGCACACCGTGTTTATCGGCGAGAAGAAGTTCATCCTCAAGCTGATCCCCAGCGGAATCCTGCGGCCGGGCGTGACGGCGGTGATCGGCAACGGCGTGGTGGTGGATCTGGCAGCCTTGGCCGAGGAAATGGCCATGCTTGAGGCCGCTGGGATCGACGTCAAGTCGCAGCTGCGGATCAGCAATCGCGCGCACGTGATCTTTCCGTTTCACCGGCTGGTGGAAAAGATGTCGGAAGCGCGCGAAAACCGCATTCCACTGGGCACCACGGCGCGCGGGATCGGCCCGTGTTACGAGGATAAAATCGGCCGCCGCGGCATCCGCATCGCGGATCTGTACGATCCCGCCAGTTTCCGCGAACTCTACGATACTTTGGCCGAAGATAAGCAGACCCTGGCCGACACGTTCAAGCTGGAGGGGCCGATCGATTACACCGCTATTCGCTGCCAGACGGAATTGCTCGCCGCGCAGATCCGGCCGCTGGTTTGCGATACCTCGAAGTTGCTCGCCGACGCGATGGCCGCCGGGAAACGGGTGCTGTTCGAAGGCGCGCAGGGGACCATGCTCGATATCGACCATGGAACGTATCCCTTTGTCACCTCATCGAGCGCCGCGGCTGGGGGAGCCTGCACCGGCCTGGGCGTGCCGCCCACAAAAATCCAGGGCGTGATCGGAGTATCCAAAGCGTACATCACGCGCGTGGGGACGGGGCCCTTTCCCAGCGAGACCAACGACACCGCAGGCGAGCTGCTGCGCCGCGAAGGCAAGGAATACGGATCGGTCACCGGCCGCCCTCGCCGCTGCGGCTGGTTCGATGTACCGTTGCTACGCTACACCGCGATGGTCAACGGCTTCGATTCGCTGTTCATCACTAAGCTGGATGTGCTGGACCAGCTCGCCAAGATTCCGGTGTGCGTCGGATATTGGCTGGACGGCAAAGAAGTCGAGGATATGCCCGCCACCTACCGGTCGCTCGAAGGCATCGAGCCGCTGTATGAGAAGCTGCCGGGCTGGCAGACTTCGACGCGCGGGATCACGCGTTACGAAGATCTTCCCGAGAAGGCGCAAGCGTATCTTAAATTTCTGGAACAGCGCGCGGGCGTCGAGATCGGCGCGATTTCGACGGGTCCGGAGCGCACGGAGACCATCATCCGCGCGGGAACCAAGCTCGGCCGGCTGATCGGCTAAAAATCCCGCCCCGTCTGGTAGATAATAGAGACACAGAGGTACCCCGATGAAGACGTGGCAGGTTCTTGCCACACTAGCCGTCGCTAGTGTGTGCATTGGCGCAGATATGGCGCCTCCCAAGGCAGGCAAAGTGGAGATTCTTCCACTGAAAAGCGTAAAGCCCGGGATGCAGGCCACTGCCTGGACCGTTTTCCAAGGGACCGAGCCGGAAGCGATGCCGGTGGAGATCGTCGGGGTCTGGAAGAATTACCTCGGACCGCGTCAGGATGTGATCATCTGCAAACTCGGTGGCAAGGGCAAAGTCACCGGCGTTGCGGCGGGGATGAGCGGCAGCCCGGTGTACTTCGACGGGAAGCTCATTGGCGCCATCTCCCTGCGCATGGGAGTTTTCTCACCCGACGCGATCTGCGGCATCACGCCGATCGAGTCGATGCTAGAGATCCAGGACTTCGACACCTCCCGGCCCACCGATGCGCGGACGCCGGACAAGCTCGCACAGGCTCTCGACGTTCCTGGCGGCTTATCAAGCGATCAGCAAGCCAGCCTGCTTTCCGCAGGTGTACAACCGATCAGCACGCCGATGATGTTCTCCGGTTTCAGCGCGGCCGTCTTGAAACAGTTCGAACCGGTGTTCTCGCAGATGGGCGTCACGACGGTGCAGGGCGGCGCGTCGGCGGGAAATCTTTCGGCGAAGCCAGCCGCAGGATGGGAGAAGGCGCTCAATCCGGGCGAAGCGGTCAGCGGCGTCCTGGTTTCGGGCGATATGTCGGCCACCGGAATGGGAACGGTGACGTACAACGACGGCAAGCGCGTGCTGGCGTTCGGACATCCGTTCTACAACCTGGGTCCGATCGATATGCCCATGGCGAAAAGCGAAATCCTGATGGTGTTCGGTTCTACCTATCAACCGACGAAGTTCGGCAGCGCAACCGAAGTGGTCGGCGCGCTGAAGCAAGATCGCTATACCGGCATCATGGGCGAGCTGGGCGCGGAAGCTCCCACGGTTCCGGTGCATGTGCGCGTGCGCTCGCTGGGTGCGGGCGGCATGGTGATCGGCCAAAAGGATCTGAACTTCAACGTGTTCGTGCATCAGAAGTGGACGCCTCTGCTGATGAACATGACGCTGGCGAATTCCCTGTCACAGATGAACGAGTTCGCGGATGAGATCACTTACCGGATCAGCGGCGACGTGCAGCTTGCGGGTAGCGAAAAACTCCATGTATCCACGGTGCAAACGGGCAACGATGCCATGGCGCCCGTGCCTCAGATGGTGGGCGCCTGGTGGGGCGACAAGTTCACGCGGCTGTTCGAGAACAACATCAACACACCCAACCTGAAGCAGGTGGAGTGCACTGTCGATCTGCTGCCGGATCGCCGAATCATGGCGGTGGACACGGCCTGGACGCCGTCGGCCGAAGTGACCGCGGGAGCCGAGATACCCGTGAAGGTTTTCCTGCGGCCGTATCGGGGCGAACGAATTGAGCAGAACATCACTGTGAAAATTCCGGCGGATCTACCCAAGGGCGAGCATCGTATTTTGCTGAGCGATGCGGTGACCCTGAATCGTCTGCAAACCTCGGCCGTTTCTTCCAACCGCTACTTGGATCTTCCCGAGGTGGTTTCCCTGCTGAATCAGGAGCGCGGAAACAACCGGCTGTACGTGTCCGTGGTCCAGCGCCGCCCGACCTATTACTCGGAAGACAAGACTCTGCCGGCCCTGCCACTTTCGGTACTGAACGTGCTTCAAAGCCAACGGAGCGCGGGGCGGGCCTTAACGGGTATCGCCGAGAGCGCGGAGGAAGAACTTTCCATCCCGTTCGATCAGGTGGTTACAGGAAGCTTCTCGCTGCCGATTGTCGTTAGATAAAAGAGTCGGTTAGATCAAACCCACAATGCGACTGGTTCTTCTTCTTTCTACGATCCTGTGTGTCTACGCAGTGGACACCAAGACCTGGGAGCAAGGCTCCATGGAGGATTTCGACCAGGGCACTCTGCAGCATTTGTCGCTTTCAAGCGACGGCCGGCTTGCCGTGGCTCCTCGGTTGAGAGAGGTCTACGATTCATCAACTGCCGTTCTTTGGGCTGTGGCGCGCGATTCCAAAGGCGTCATCTACACCGGCGGTGGCAGCCTGGGCGGATCCCGGGCGAAGCTATTCGCGATCGACACCCGCGGCCAAGGGAAGTTGTTAGCCGAGATGGATGGAATCGCAGTGCAGGCGATTGCCATCGACCGTCAGGATCGGGTGTACGCAGCCACATCGCCCGACGGGAAAGTTTATCGCGTAGACGCATCCGGCAAAGCCGACGTGTTCTACGACCCCAAGACCAAATATATCTGGGCGCTGGCGTTTGCCAAGAACGGCGACCTATACGTCGCGACCGGAGACCGTGGCGAGATTCATCGCGTGACACCGGCAGGAGTTGGCTCGGTGTTCTTCCGCACCGAAGAGGCCCATGCACGATCCATGACGCTGGACGCGGCGGATAACTTAATTGTGGGGACCGAGCCCAGCGGCCTGATCATGCGCGTGACACCAACCGGCCAAACTGCGCAGGGTTTTGTTCTGTATCAGGCTCCCAAGCGCGAGATCACCGCGGTTGCTGTCGGCGCGGATGGCGCGATCTACGCGTCCGGCGCGGGGAATCGCACGACCACTCCGGTTGCCGCCCCTGCCTCTGTCGGCGCGCCGCCAACTCCTGCGCCGCAAACCCCAGCTCCGCCGGGAACAGTCCAAATCGTGGGACCTTCGCCGATACCCGTGCCTCTTCCCATCCTCTCCTCGCAGGCCGTGGCCGGAGGTTCGGAAATTTATCGTATTCAAACAGACGGATATCCTCGCCGGATCTGGAGCCATGCGCAGGACCTGGTGTACGCGCTGGCATTCGACACACAGGGGCGGCTCCTGGCGGGCACCGGGAATCGCGGCAACCTCTACCGGATCGACAGCGACTATTCCTACACACGTTTGCTGAGTGTGGAGCCGACCCAGATCACCGGATTGCTGCGTGCGCCCGAAGGCCGCTTGTATGCGGTCACCGGAAACATCGGCAAGGTGATCGCGATCGGGCCCGAGCTTGAACCTTCGGGGACGTTTGAGAGCGACGTTCTCGACGCCCGCGGATTCTCCTACTGGGGACACGTTGGTAAGCAGCCTGAAGCCCCGGACGGTATCGTCTTCGAAACGCGCTCCGGCAATGTCGGCCGCGCGCAGAGAAACTGGAGCGCGTGGACGCCGCTAAATCAAGGCAGAGTGGCTTCCCCGCCAGCGCGTTTTTTGCAATTTCGCGCGACGCTCAACGGCACCTCCGAACTGTCTGACGTCGGCGTGGCGTATCAGATGAAGAATGTTGCTCCCGTGATAGCCCAAGTGGAAATCACGCCGCCCAATTATCGTTTTCCCGCTCCGGCCATACAGGCCACGACGGCGAACCCGCCCTTGACTCTTCCACCCATCCAGCGGCGTCCCACACCTTCGTCGGCAATTTCCGGGGATGCGGGAACCACGCCGGCGTTGACTTGGGCAAAAGGACAGATCGGCGCGCGCTGGCTGGCGGAAGACGATAACGGCGACACGCTCCAGTTCAAGGTTGAGATCCGGGGCGTGAACGAAACCGCCTGGAAGCTGGTCCGCGACAAGGTTCGCGAACGCTACCTAAGCTGGGATTCGACGGCTTATCCGGACGGCAAGTATCTCCTGCGCGTCACGGCCTCCGACGCTCCGTCGAACCCGCCCGACCAGGTTTTGACGGGATTACGAGAAAGCGATCCGTTTTTGATCGACAACACACCGCCCGAGATCACTTGTTGCAACGTCTCAGGGTCCTCCGTGCAATTTCACGCCAAAGACGCCCTCTCGATTCTAGCCAAGGCCGAGTACTCAGTGAACGGAGGCGACTGGATCATTGTCGAACCGACCACCCGCCTCACCGATTCAGCGGAGCACGACTATCGCGTCGCGCTGCCCAATCGCCCGCCGGGCGAGGCGACCATAGCCGTTCGCGTAGAAGACGAGTACGGGAACCAAGCGGTCGCCAAGACGGTCCTGAAGTAGGCTAGCCAACTCTTCGCTGGAGAAACTTGAGCGGCCGGGCTTACCGCGCCTGGTTCGAATTTCAAGGCCTCCACGAGACTAGTCGGGATCACTTCGGTCGTGCTAACCATGCCATCTCGCTGAAACCAGATTTGGGTGTTCGTCCCGCCGATGTAATGCCCGACGAACTCAGTTCCGTTGCGGAGCCGCAGAATATCGGCCTGGGCGAATCCGGATAGACCACAAATCAATACACTCAGTGCGAAGAACTTCATGACACACCTCAAACATCCGTCAACAAACGCGCAAGTACCGCCGAAGCCTGGCGGCGGTGGGGGCTTAACCGGGCTCCGGCGGGTTTTTCTTGCGCCAACGTTCGGACCGTTAAGTCCTTCAGCAGTAGCGGCGGCTACTTCACGCTGATCGAGTCCACTTTCACGGTCTGACCATCCATGGTTCCCGACACCGTGGCCGTGGCATTCTTGTTATCCGGGTTACCCTTCAACGCTGTCGACGCCTTGGCATTACCGGAGGCATCCAGTTTGTAGATTTTTCCGTCAGACGTTTGAATCGCAAATAAGGTGGTGGACGCGGTGGCCGCGCAGGACGCTAAGTCGCTGTTCTGTTTGGCGTCCGCGGGATTCTGTTGGCTTCGGTCGTTGCAGGAAGCGTCGATCAGCTTCCCGGTCCAGTTCTCCGC
>Ga0068858_100002143_pt1 | contig 20006 bp, 20 predicted proteins | sample KBSSwiS12_FD_66589 | JGI IMG/M metagenome (GOLD analysis project Ga0068858, IMG submission 66589) | Switchgrass rhizosphere microbial communities from Kellogg Biological Station, Michigan, USA - KBS Switchgrass S1-2 | ecosystem: Host-associated > Plants > Roots > Rhizosphere > Soil ...
CTGGCACTTCAGCGGGCCGACCGGATCAACGTGATCGCGGAATGCAAGCGACGCTCGCCCTCGCGCGGCGTCCTGCGTCGCCAGTACGATCCGGCGGCGATCGCGAGCAGCTACATGGCGGCCGGAGCCGCCGCCATCTCGGTGCTGACCGAGCCGACGTTTTTCGACGGCGCCCTTGCGCACCTTGCCGCGGTCCGGGCGGCGGTCGACATTCCCGTGCTTCGCAAGGATTTCGTCGTATCGGAATACCAGTTGCTCGAGGCCAGGCTCGCAGGCGCTGACGCGGTGCTGCTGATCGTGGCCGCCCTGCGTCCTCGGGAGCTCGCCGAGTTGTTGGCGCGCGCGGACGCGTGGGGACTGGAGGCGCTCGTGGAGGTCCACACACTCGAAGAGCTTGCGCCGGCCGTCGACGCGGGAGCGCGGATGATCGGCGTGAACAATCGAAACCTTCGGACGCTTACCGTGGACGTGCAGGCATCCGAAGCGCTGATCGAACGGATCCCGAAGGATATTGTGGCGATCAGCGAAAGCGGTCTGCGCACCGCGGCGGACCTGGCGCGGTTGCGCGCCCTGGGCTACGGCGCGTTTCTGATCGGCGAGCGGTTCATGGCGGCGGAGGACCCCGGGGCGGAGCTTCGCGGCCTGCTGGCAGACTGTATGAACACAAAGGAAACCACGGACACAGAGGTTCAGGCATGACGGGGGGCCCGCCTTCCGCCTTCGCCAAGGCTTCCGCATTCGCTGAAGCTTCGGCGGACCGCCGTACCCCTGGCGGAGGCTGGTCAGCGGACCGCCGGTCAGGCGGACCTTCGCCGTGCGAGGCATCCATATGTTCGTGAAGATCTGCGGGATCACACGGACGGAAGATGCGGATCTCGCCGTGGCATGCGGCGCGAGCGCAGTAGGGTTCGTGTTCTGGCCGAATAGCCCGCGCTTCATCGATCCCGCCCGCGCGCAGGCGATCGCGTCGGGGTTGCCGCCCTTTGTGACGCCGGTCGGTGTCTTCGTCAACCAGCCGGCCGATGACGTCAATGCGGTCGCCGCGCTCGTCGGACTCGGGGCGGTGCAGTTGCACGGCGACGAGAGCCTCGAGTACGTCGGGAGCATCAGGCGCCCCGTCTTGAAGGCGATGACGTTGACCGGCACGTCCGATCACACATTCGACCAATGGCCGCTGACGACGATGGTGCTTCTCGATGCGCATGATCCGCTGCGGCGAGGGGGCACGGGAAAGATCGTCGACTGGACGAGGGCCGCGTCGGTTGCCGCGCGCCGGCGAATCGTCCTGGCCGGTGGCTTGACGCCCGCGAACGTGATCGACGCGATCGATCGTGTGCGGCCGTTCGGCATCGACGTGTCCTCGGGTGTCGAATCGTCGCCAGGCATAAAGGACGCGACCAGGCTCAAGGCGCTCTTTGCCGCGGTGAATGGCGGGGACGCGGCTGTGAGGAGAGGCGTGTCATGACAACGATCACCAGGCGCGATCCAGACGCCCGCGGATATTTCGGCGAGTTCGGCGGGCGGTACGTGCCGGAAACGCTCGTTGAGCCGATCGAACAGCTCGAACGGGCCTACTTCGACGTGCGCAGCGATCCGGCGTTCGAAACCGAGCTCGCACGGCTGTTGAAGCACTACGTCGGACGGCCGACACCGGTCTACGCGGCGGCGCGGCTGACCGAGGCCTTCGGCGGTGCCGGGATTTTCCTGAAGCGCGAGGACCTCTCGCACACCGGCGCGCACAAGATCAACAACGCGCTCGGTCAGGCGCTGCTTGCGGTGCGCATGGGGAAGCGGCGGATCGTCGCCGAGACCGGGGCAGGACAGCACGGTGTGGCGACGGCGACGGTTTGCGCTCTGCTCGGACTCGAGTGCCACGTGTACATGGGCTCGGAAGACATGGCTCGGCAGGCGCTCAACGTCTTCCGGATGCGTCTGCTCGGCGCGACGGTCTGCCCCGTGGACGCGGGAAGCCGGACGCTCAAGGACGCGATCAACGAAGCGATGCGCGACTGGGTCACGAACGTCGGCGACACCTACTACCTGCTAGGATCGGTCCTCGGACCGCATCCGTATCCGTTGATGGTCCGCGAATTTCAGTCGGTGATCGGCCGCGAGGCCCGAGCCCAGTTCCTGGAGATCACGGGCGGCCTGCCCGACGCCGTTGTCGCCTGTGTCGGAGGCGGCAGCAACGCCATCGGCATCTTCGATGCTTTCATCGACGATCGAAGCGTGCGACTCATCGGCGTCGAAGCCGGAGGCGACGCGATCGTTCGGGGGCGCCATGCGGCGCGATTCGCGGGCGGCAGTCCGGGTGTCCTTCAGGGCACGCGGACCTTCGTTCTTCAAGACGACGATGGGAACATCGAGCTCACCCATTCGATTTCGGCGGGTCTCGACTACGCCGCCGTCGGGCCCGAACATGCATGGCTCCGCTCCACCGGACGCACCGAGTACACCCACGTCGGCGACGATGAGGCATTAGAGGCCTTTCAGACCCTGGCGAAGCTCGAAGGGATTCTGCCGGCGCTCGAATCGGCGCATGCCATTGCGTACGCGCGCTACCTGGCAAAAGAGCTTGGCCCGGATGCCTCGGTGCTGGTCAACTTGTCAGGACGCGGCGACAAGGACGTCAACACGGTGGAAAAACTCTTAGGGGTTGGGGGTTAGGGATTGGGGATTAGAGGGATTCGGGAACAGGGATTGGGATCGGGATTGGGATTGGAGCTGGCGTGAGCGCTCGCATGGCCGACACGTTCGCGCGGCTGAGGGCCGAGAAGCGGCCTGGGCTGATCACGTTTACGACGGCCGGCGATCCGGATCTGCCGCGGTCAGCGGAGATTCTCCAGGCGCTCGATCGTGCCGGGGCCGATGTCCTCGAGGTCGGAGTGCCATTCTCCGATCCGCTGGCCGATGGTCCGGTGATCCAGCGCGCGACCGAGCGTGCGCTCGCCTCGGGAGGCAGCTTGAAGGCGTCGCTGGCCCTTGTCGCGGAGGTTCGTCCGCATGTGTCCGCGCCGATCGTCATTTTCAGCTACGCCAATCCGCTGATGCGAATGGGGATCGAAACGTTTGCTCACCGGGCGGCCGACAGCGGAGTGGACGGCGTCCTGGCGCTCGATCTGCCGATCGAGGAGGCGCACGATTTTCATCAGGCGTTGACCGCCGCCGGCCTCGACACTATTTTCCTGTTGAGCCCGACGACGACCGATGTGCGAATCCGGCGGGCGTCGGAGCTGGGCAGCGGCTTCCTGTACGGGATCTCGCGGCTGGGCGTGACCGGAGCGCGCGACACGGTCGCCTCCGGCGCGTCGGAACTCGTCGGCCGCATACGCGCGCACACGTCGATGCCGGTCGCCCTCGGGTTCGGCATCTCGCGTCCCGAGCACGTGACGGAAGTCTGTCGCTATGCGGATGCAGCCGTGGTGGGGAGCGCGCTCGTCTCGTTGATTGCCGAGACGGGCGATTCGCCGGCGCTCGCCGATCGAGTCGAAGAATATGTGCGGTGGCTCAAAGGCAACACGCAACGTGAGACCTGAGGTTTATGACGAGCTCGACGCTTGAGGATCTCCGGCGCGACATCGATCGCGTCGACGAAGTGCTGGTCAGGCTGCTCAACGAGCGGGCGCGCTGCGTCTGTGAAGTCGGGCGCCTGAAGAAGGAACAGGGCGTGGAAGTGTATCAGCCGGACCGCGAGAAGGAAGTGCTGTCCCATGTCCGCAGCATCGCCGCGGAGGGGCCCCTGGGCGCGGAAGCGGTCGCGCGCCTGTTCGAGCGAATCATCGACGAAGCGCGGCGCCTCGAGCGCCGCGTGATTCACGGCGGCGCCGATCCGCTCGACGCTTCGCAGGCGGGCGGTTCGGGATGAGGGGCGGCGACCGAGACACGGAATGAACATTCGGAATCTGGAGGATACCGACGCCATGGTAGTTGTCATGGAAGAACGAGCCACGGAAGCGCAGATCGAGCAGGTCGTCGCGCGTCTCGTGGATCTGGGGATGGATGTGCATCGATCGACCGGCGCGACCCGCACGGTGCTCGGGGTCGTCGGACAAAAGCGCCCAGACGCGGCGTTGATTGAGATGCTCGAAGGCGTTCACGAAGTGGTGCGGATCTCCGAGCCGTACAAGCTTGCGAGCCGGACGTTCAAGCCGGAGAACACCGTCGTGACTGTCGGCGATGTGCGCATCGGCGGCGACGAGGTGATCGTCATGGCCGGCCCCTGCTCGGCCGAGAACGAACAGCAGGTGCGCACAACGGCCGCGGCCGTGCGCCGCGCCGGTGCGAAGATCTTCCGCGGCGGCGCCTTCAAGCCGCGCAGCTCGCCGTACAGCTTCCAGGGCATGGGCGAAGCGGGGCTGAGGCTCCTTCGCGACGCCTGCAACGCCGAGGGGATGCAGCTGGTGTCCGAAGTCATGGACGCGAGTCAGATCGAAGTCATGCGCGGGTACGTCGACATCTTCCAGGTCGGCGCCAGGAACATGCAGAACTTCACGCTGCTGCGCGAGCTGGGACGCGAGCGGAAGCCGGTGCTGCTCAAGCGCGGCATCTCCGCGACGATCGAGGAGTGGCTGCTGTCGGCGGAGTACGTGCTGAGCGGCGGCAACACCGAGGTGATTCTCTGTGAGCGGGGCATCCGGACCTTCGAGACCGCGACGCGCAACACGCTGGACATCGGCGCGATTCCCATCGTGCAGAAGATGAGCCATCTGCCGGTCATCGTCGATCCGAGCCATGCGATCGGCCGCCGCGACAAGGTGGCGCCGGTGGCGCGCGCGGCAGTGGCCGTGGGCGCGGACGGCTTGCTCATCGAAGTCCATTGCGACCCGGATCGCGCGCTCAGCGACGGGGCGCAGTCGATGTTCCCATCGCAGTTCGACCGGCTCATGGCCGAGCTCCGGATTATCGCGCCGGCGATCGGCCGCAGCATCTGCCTCGAGACAGTGGCGCGCCGCGGTTGGGGCGCGTAGTGTCAACACTTCCCGTCATCCAGCCGGGCCGCCGTGTAGAACCGCGGCCGCCGGTGTTTCAGAAGATCGGCATCGTCGGGCTCGGGCTCATCGGCGGATCGATTGCTCTGGCCGCGCGCGAGCTCTGGCCCTCGTCGCTCGTCGTCGGTGTCGACGCCAAGGATGTGCTCGAGACCGCGATGAGGCTGCATGCGATCGATGTCGCCGCGGACGACCTGATCGTGCTGGCGGAAGTGGACATCGTCATCCTCGCCGCGCCGGTGCGCCAGAACCTGGCGCTGCTCGAACAACTCGACGAGTGCGTCCGACAGGCGGCGGTGGTCACCGACACCGGCAGCACGAAGCGCGCGATCGTGGAGGCCGCGCGAGCCCTTCCTCCGCGCTTCACGTTCGTCGGCGGTCACCCGCTCGGCGGGGCGGCCAAGGGAGGACTCGAGCACGCACGGTCCGATATGTTTGCCGGCAGACCATGGCTGCTCACGCCCACCGGGGACGCCGGCGGCGAGGCGGTCGAGAGGCTGTTCACCTTCGTGCAGGCGCTTGGCGCTGTGCCGCGTGTCGTGTCGGCCGCCGCCCACGACCGGATGCTGGCGTACTTGAGTCATTTACCGCAGCTCACCGCCAGCGCCTTGATGCAGGTCATCGGGGACGCCGTCGGGGAAGGGGGCCTCGCGCTGGCCGGGCGCGGCCTCGTCGATACCACGCGCCTGGCGTCGAGCCCGGCGGGGATCTGGGCCGACATCGCCTCGACGAATGCCGACGAGCTTCGCGCGTCGCTCGACGGGCTGATTGAGGTCCTCACCGATCTGCGCGCCGACCTCGAAACCGGGGAGCGGCTCGCCGAGATCTTCAGTACCGCGAATCGCTGGCGGGAGGCGCTGAGCGTGCATGCCGAGCGTGGCGGCCGCTGAGGACCCTGGCGTCCTCGATATAATCGCACTCCATGAACAAGGTGCTCGTCAGTGCCGATGAGGCTGTCGCGCTCATCCCCGATGGCGCCACGATCATGATGGGCGGCTTCGGTTTGTGCGGCCTTCCGGAGAACCTGATCAAAGCGATCCATACGCGCGGGACGAAAGACCTCACCGTCATCAGCAACAACGCCGGCGTCGACGATTTCGGTATCGGGATTCTGCTGCGTGCCCGGCAGATCCGGAAGATGATTGCGACCTATGTCGGCGAGAACAAGGAGTTCGAGCGGCAGTACCTGAACGGGGAGGTGGACGTCGAGCTGGTGCCCCAGGGTACCTTCGCCGAGCGCATTCGTGCCGGCGGCGCGGGCGTTGGCGGCTTCTTCACACCAACGGCCTATGGAACGCTGGTGGCGGAGGGGAAGGAAACGCGCGTCATCGACGGCAGGCACTATGTCCTCGAAGCGCCACTCCGCGCGGATTTCGCGTTCGTTCGGGCACGCAAAGGCGATGCGACCGGGAATCTCGTCTACCGTCGGACGGCGCGCAATTTCAACCCGGTGATGGCGACGGCCGCCGACATCACGATCGCCGAGGTCGAAGAGCTCGTCCCGCCGGGTGCGATCGATCCGGATCATGTCGTGACTCCGGGCATTTACGTGCGTCACGTGGTCCGAGGCGCCGAGTACGAGAATCGCATCGAGAGGCGGACGGTTCGGAGAGATTAGGGATTGGGGATTAGGGTTGGGGAATAGGAATTAGTCGATGGGACACGACGGGTTCGAGACACTGATCCTGAGCGCCTGCCGTACGCCGATTGGCGCCTTTGGCGGGGCATTCAAAGATCTGTCAGCGGTGGATCTGGGAGCGGTCGTGGTGCGCGAAGCGATCGCACGTGCCGGGGTGGCGTCTGCTGACGTCGGCGACGTGGTGCTGGGATGCGTGCTTCAGGCGGGGATGGGCATGAACGTGGCCAGACAGGCGAGTTTGAAGGCCGGCCTGTCGTCTGACGTGCCCGCCGAAACGGTGAATCGCGTCTGCGGCTCGGGGCTGCAGGCCGTGGTGCACGCGGTCGAGGCGCTCCGCGTCGGCTACGTCGATACCGTGGTCGCCGGCGGTACCGAGTCGATGTCGAACGCTCCGTACCTCCTCAAGGGGGCGCGCTGGGGCTACCGCATGGGTCATGCGGAAGCGACCGACTCGCTTCTCGGCGAGGGACTCACGTGCGCCATCAACGAGATTCACATGGGGTTGACCGCCGAAGAGGTCGCCAGCCGTTACGGGATCTCGCGCGCCGATCAGGACGCGTTTGCGGCGGAGAGTCAACAGCGCGCGGAACGCGCAATCAAGGAAGGCCGATTCACGAGCGAGATCGTGCCGGTGGAGGTCCCGAAGAAACGGGGAGACGCGACCCGCGTCGACACCGACGAGTACCCGCGGCCGGGTACGACCGTCGAGAAGCTCGCCTCGTTGAAGCCCGCCTTCAAGAAAGACGGGACGGTCACGGCCGGCAACGCGTCGGGCATCAACGATGGCGCCGCCGCCCTGGTGGTGACGACGGGAGAGAAGGCGAAGCAGGGGAGCGCAGAGCCGCTCGCGAGAATTGTTGCGTATGCGTCAACAGGGGTCGATCCGAAGATCATGGGGATGGGACCGGTGCGCGCCGTTCGCACGGTGCTCGAACGCGGGAAGCTGACGATTGATCAGATCGATCTCTTCGAGCTGAACGAGGCGTTTGCCGCGCAGTCGCTGGCCGTCATACGCGAGCTGAAGGTCGATCCGGCGAAGGTCAACGTGTACGGCGGCGCGATTGCGCTCGGTCATCCCATTGGTGCCAGCGGCGCGCGCGTATTGACGACGCTGGTGCACGCGCTGCGGGCGCGCAAGCTGCGCTACGGCGTCGCGTCGCTCTGCATCGGCGGCGGTATGGGCATCGCGATGGTGGTGGAGGCGCTATAGCCGTTCGAATCGCGCCAGCCGTGCTCGAGGACATCGCAGCCCACGCGCGCGGGGCGTTGCCGCTCGAATGCTGCGGTGTGCTCGTCGGAGAGACCGGCGAGATCACCTTCTCGGTCCGAAGCGCCAACCTTGCGGACGATCCGATCCATCGTTTCCTGCTCGATCCCAGAACGCACTTCGACGCGATGCGCCTCGCGCGGGTCCACGGACTCGCCGTCGTCGGGTTCTACCATTCGCATCCGCAGTCAGAGCCGTCGCCGTCGCCGACCGACCTGGAAGGCGCGGCCTACCCCGAGCACTGGTACCTCATCGTCAGGCCGCTGCCGGCCGAATGCGAAGTCCGGTTGTGGAAGCTGGAAGGGAGGGCGTTTACCGAGGTGGAGCTTCTACGGTAGGGACGCAGGGGCCGGCTCCGGTCAGCGGCCGAAGTCGGCGCCGCCTGCCTGGACCTGAATCGTCGTCGTCGCAGAGGCGAGCACCTTATCGCGCCGTTTCAGCCGGAAGGCGATGTGGTGCGAGCCGGCGCGGAACAGGTGCTCGACAATGAAGCGACGCTTGATTTCGCTTTTGCCGGCTTGATAGGGCTCGCAATCGAGCGTCGATTCCGACTGCGTGCCGTCGTCCCAGTCCCATTCGATCGTGGGACAGTAGAACTCTTCGTAGTCGTTGGCGCCGCCGACGAGTTCCGCTCTGAGCGTCACCTTCGACGGAGACATGCTGATGATCGGCTGTGCCTTGAGTGTGAGCTTCGGACGTTTATCGCCGTCTTTGCCGGCGTTGTCCTTGTTGTCCTTCTGCGCACGCGCGACGAGCGGCACGCACAGCGCCAGTGCGAGAGCCGATGCGCCGGTCCGATGGAGTCGCCGCCACGGGATCATCGTGTGATTCTTAGGATCTTTTCAGGGATTGTACGCCGCGTCCTGCGCCGTGACAAGATGCATCGGCGATAATAGTCAGATGGCTTCCACGACGATTTCCCCCCTCATGACCTGCACGGCCGCGCCGCTTTCGGCGGTCGACGTGGATCTCCTCATCGTCCCATGGTTCGAGGGCGAGACGCCGGCGACAGTGCCTGGCGTGGACGGCGCCGCAGGCGGGGAGGTCACGAGGGCGCTCGAATCGAAGGAGTTTTGCGGCCGCACTTTCGAGATCTTCGAAACCAGGGTCGTCGATGCATCGTGGCGAGCACGGCGACTGCTGGTGATTGGTGCCGGGAGACGGGAGGCGTTCGGCAGCGACGTGGTGCGTAAGATCGGAACCGCCGCCGGACTCTGGGCCAGGCAGCGGCGGATTGTCAGAGCGGCGTACGTGCTGCGCCTGGCCATGAACGAAGCCGATACAGCGGAAATGGCTCAGGCGGTGGCTGAGGGATTGACCCTTGCCGAGTTCGACGCCGGGAGTTACAAGACGCGCCAGGATCCCCCGGCGGCTGCGCCGGTGTGGACGGTCGTCGTCACGGGCGAGGGGGCCGTCTCGACCCATGCGCAAACGGCCGTGGCGCGCGGCCGCCTTCTTGGCGCATGCAGCAATCTGTCACGCGAGCTCTGCAACGAGCCGGCGAATACCCTGACGCCCCGCGAGTTCGCGCGACGAGCGACCGGCATCGCCGGAGTGAGCGGCATCTCGATCGAGGTGCTCGACGAAGAACAGATCGCGCAGCTCGGGATGGGACTCCTGCTGGGCGTCGCACGCGGGAGCCACGAGCCGCCTCGCCTGATGGTCTTTCGCTACGAACCTCCGTCGGCGCCCGCGGCGCCAGTGCTTGGTCTCGTCGGGAAGGGCATTACCTTCGACACCGGCGGCATTTCGATCAAGCCGGCGGACGGGATGGAGCGCATGAAAGACGATATGGCCGGGGGCGCGGCCGTGGTGTGCGCCATGCGCGCCATCGCGATGCTGAAGGCGCCGATCCGGGTCATCGGCATCGTCCCGTCGACAGAGAACATGCCGGGAGGAAAGGCGGTCAAGCCTGGCGATATCCTGAAGAGCGCGGCCGGCAAGACGGTCGAGGTTATCAATACCGACGCCGAAGGTCGACTGGTGCTCGGTGACGCCCTCTGGTACGCGCGCCAATTGGGCGCGACGCATCTGGTGGACGTGGCGACGCTGACCGGCGCTTGTGTCGTGGCGCTCGGAAAAATCACCACCGGGCTCTACGGAACACCCGACGATTGGGTGGAGCAGGTACGGCGCGTCGCGGATCGTGCCGGCGACCGCTCCTGGCAGATGCCGATCTTCGAGGAGTATCGCGAGCAGTTGAAGAGTGAGATCGCCGACTTCACCAACACCGGGGGACGTCCTGCAGGGTCGATTACTGCGGCGCTGTTTCTGAGCGAGTTCACCGGCGGGCTGCCGTGGGCGCACATGGACATCGCGGGCACGGCATGGGCCGAGGAAGCCAAACCGTACCTGCCGAAGGGCCCGACCGGTGTCGCCGTGAGAACGCTCACGGAACTTGCGTTCTCGTTCAAGACGTAGCGGGCATGCCTTTTCTTGCTGCGGCGCAACAGTCCGCGCCGATCATCGTCAAGATCGTCGAAACGCCAGGAGATCCGACGGGCCTGGCGGGTGTGCTGATTGGCGCGCTCGGATTGACTGGCGCGCTCGTGCTCCTGGCCCTGGTCCTGGGCGCCGTGATGGGCGGCATCCTCTATTTCGCGCGCTCGCGTCGTCCGCTCAGCTGACTAAACAGGGTCGGGTGAGTCAGGTGGGTCGTTCCTACCACCCGACCTACCCGACCTATTGGGACGCTACCGTCCGCGTTGGCGTGAGCGACGTCTGGTACTTGCGGACCGCCGCGAAGAGCGCTTCGGCGACCGACTGACGGTACGCATTGCTCTTCAGGAGCTTCGCTTCCTGCGGATTCGTAACAAAGGAAATCTCCGCCAGCACGCTCGGCATCGAAGCCCCGATGAGCACGACGAAGGGCGCCTGTTTCACCCCGAGGTTCTTGACGGTCTTGTTGGTCAATCGGAGACGATCCACCATCGACTGCTGCACGAGCGCGGCGAAGTCCCGCGACTCGTCGAGCTTGTTGTTCAGCGCGATGGCCTTGACGAAATCGGGGAGCGCGCCCATCGCCTGACCTGACGCCGCGTTTTCGCGGGCGGCGACGGCCGCGGCGCCGAGGTTGTTGGCGAAGTCGAGGAAATACGTCTCCACTCCATGCGCCTGATCGTTGGCGCTGGCGTTCGCATGCACCGACAGGAACAGGTCCGCGCCTTCCCGGTTGGCGATGGCGGTTCGCTCCGGCAGCGACACGAAGCAGTCGGTCTGCCGCGTCAGGATGACCTCGACGCCCTGCACCTTTTCGAGCAGCTTCTGAAGCCGGAGCGACACGTCGAGGACGAGCTCCGCTTCGCTGACACCGCCCTTGCCCTTCGCGCCTGAATCGTGGCCGCCGTGGCCCGGGTCGATCACGATCCGCGAAACACCCAGGCCGAGTTGGCGAGCCATGGAGAGCGGGGAGGCAGAGGACGCCGACAATGCCGGCGACGCCGACGGCAATGGCGCCGACGGAAGCACGGAAGCCACGACGGTGGCCGCTTCCTGGGCAAGCGCCTGGGCGATCAGCGCAGCTGACGTGGGTGCGGCGAGGGGAAGCTGCCGTCCCCAGTCGACGTCGAATCGACGAACGGAGAGCGGCGGGACGTAGGCGCGGTTGAGCGCCGCGGTGGACAAGGGAGTGGAATACGGTAGCGCCCGAGCCCACGTGGAGATGAGGCGACGGCTGGCGAGCCTTTTCGGCGTGTCAGGAATCCGATCGATGGCTTCTGGTTTCGATGCTTTTGCGCTGATCTCTGGCTTCGGATGGACTGCACGCGGCGGCAAGGTCGCGACTGCGGCGGTCGGGGTGACCTGCGCCACTCGCGGAGCCGGCGCTGTCGGGCGCAGACAATCGATCACGAGCCGGTACGGGTTGTAGATCGGGTAGACGCTGTAGCTCGTGACGCCCGTCGCGTCCAGGACGACGCGCGTCGTGACATTCGGATGACGCCCGATTTTTACCTGCCGGACGATCTCGCTGTCGTCGAACCGCAGCGTCTGATCGGTGAGGGCTGCAGTCGCTCGTGTCGACGGAAAATCGATGAAGATACGCGACGGTCCATCGATCCGTTCTTCGTGAAAGGGCACTTCATTATCGAGGGCGATCGTCACGCGGACGACGTCGGGAAACACCGCACGTCGAATGTCGGTAATGGTCGCGGGCTTCAGCACCGTCGCGGACGAAGGGGACGGCGCGCCGGCGTAGGCCGCCGGTTTCGACACAGCGGCCGATCCAGAAACGGCCTGAAGCCCGTTCCCCGCGGCAAATGCAGGTCCTGTAGCGGTTGTCGCGGGCCGCGCGGTGGCCGGTCGTGCGCCGGCGGTCGCCGCTTGCACGGATGGCGCCTGAGAGCCCCCCTGCCGGGCGAGGACATCGGGGACCTGTCTCGCAAGCTTGCTCGTCGGATACTCCGCCGCGAGCCAGCGTAGCAGGCGGAGCCCCGTTTCCTTGTCCTGCGCGTCGCCGAACCTGTCGAACGCGGCGAGCGCCAGGTGTCCAGCCTGCCACAGCGCGTTGTCGCTGTAGGCGCTGGTCGGATGGCGCCGCGCGATCGATTCGTACGACACGATCGCGCGTCGGACGCTCTTCAGGACCGCGGCGGATGCCGCCGGATCGAGCAGCGCAAGGCGGACCGTCTGTTCGTTCTCGAGAGCCCGCTCGTACATCGTGCGCACGGGCGGGGCGGCACGCGCCGACGTGGCGGCGAGCAGCGCGATCGCAATCGCAAGAAGTTGTTTGACCATAATTGCACTCGTCTCATCGAAGCTGCGCGTCCACCTCGGCAAAGTAATCCTTGTCCACCAGGACCTCACGGGGCTTGCCGCCGACGCTCGCCGACACGAGACCTTCCATCTCCATCATGTCGACCAGGCGGGCGGCGCGGCTGAAGCCGATCCGCATCCGCCGCTGCAGGTAGGAGATCGACGCCTGACCGCTGCCAACGACGATCCGTGCCGCGTCGTCGTAGAGATCGTCTTTCTCCATGTCGATTGCGTCCGGTCCGGTCTTCTCTTCGAGCGTGATGGTTTCGTCGTAGGTCGGCTTGCCCTGCTTGCGCAGGTAGCTGGCCAGCCGTGCGCTCTCCTGCTCGGAGATGTACGGTCCGTGCAGGCGCACGAAGCGCGACGAAGCAGGCGGCAGCATCAGCATGTCGCCCTTGCCGAGCAGCTGTTCGGCGCCGTTGCCGTCGAGAATCGTTCGCGAATCCACCTTCGACGACACCCGGAAGGAAATACGCGACGGCATGTTGGCCTTGATCAGCCCGGTGATGACGTCCACCGACGGCCGCTGCGTCGCGAGAATCAGGTGGATGCCGACGGCGCGCGCCATCTGCGCGAGTCGCGCGATCGATTCTTCGACTTCGTTGCTGGCGACCATCATCAGGTCGGCGAGCTCGTCGATGACGACGACGATGAAGGGGAGCGGTTTCGGCGGTTCGGCGTTCTCGGGCGTCTGCTTTTCGGCGAGCCGCTGTTGGATGTTCCGGTTGTACTGCTCGATGTTCCGCACCCCTTCAGCCGCGAGCGTCTTGTAGCGCTCTTCCATCTCGCGCACGGCCCACCGCAGCGCGTTCGACGCCTGCTTCGGATCGACCACCACCGGCGTCAGCAGGTGAGGAATATCCTCGTACATCCCGAGCTCCAGGCGCTTCGGGTCGATCATGATCAACCGCACATCGTCTGGGGTGGCGCGGTAGAGGATGCTCGTGAGCATCGCATTCAGACCAACTGACTTGCCAGTGCCGGTCGATCCGGCAATCAGCAGGTGAGGCATGGCGGCGAGATCGAAGACGAACGGTTCGCCATGGATCGTCTTCCCGAGGGCAAGCGTCAGCTTCGATTGCGACCGGCGATAGACCTCGGACTCGAGCAGCTCCCGGAGCGAGATCTGCTCGCGATTCTGGTTCGGAATCTGGATGCCGACAGTGGACTTGCCGGGAATGCGGTCGATCAGCACCGACTCGGCCCGCATGGCGAGGCACAGGTCGTCGGCGAGGCCGGTGATCTTCGCGTATTTCACGCCGGCATCGGGCTTGAACTCGAAGGTCGTCACGACCGGACCCGGGTGAATCTGGACGACGGTGCCCTCGACGGCGAACTCCCGGCATTTCTCCTCGAGCAGCCGTGCGCCGTCCATCAGCTCGCGCTCGTCGATTTTGCGCTCCGTCTTCGGCGCGTCGAGCAGGGCGAGCGGCGGGAGCACGTAGTCGCCCTTACGACGCTCGGCGGGCGCCTTCGCCGTCGGTTCAGGATCCGACAGCGGCAGCGGGAGCGCAGGAAGAGAGACCTTGGGCGGCTTGGCCGGTGCAAACGACCGAGGACCCGCGGCGAGGGCCTGCGGGGCCACCGGGGAAGAGGCGTCGTCGTCGTCGCGCGCGCCGCCGTACGAGGCGGGCTTCGCCCGTTTTGATGGAGGCTCGGCGACGGCCGCTCCGGGGGCCTTCGCGTCAGCCGGCGTGCCTTTCTTGGTGTGCTTGGCGATGACTTCGCGCCGTTGCTGTTCGCGGCGACGTTCCTCGCGCCATTCGCGGAGGGACTCGAACGCGTTGCGGAGGCTTGCGGCGGCCGCCTGGCTGAGCGCGCCGAACAGCTTGCCGAACGAGAACTGTGTCGTGACGATGATCGCCAGGAAGATCGCCGTCAGGATGACGATGACCGAGCCCGTGCGATTGAGGTATTCGGCAAGGAATGTGGCCAGCCATTCGCCGGCGTAGCCCCCGGCGCGGAACGCCTTTCCGGAGATTTCGAGGGTGCCGAAAATGAGGCTGAGCAAGGCGCTGAGACAGATCAGCAGCAGCGCGGCGCCGGTCGCTTTCGTGCCTGCGGCGTCAAACGAGCGGCACCAGAAGGAATTCCACCCGATGACGACGAGCAGCGCCGGAATCAGGTACGACGCGTAGCCAACCAGCTGGAACGACAGCTCGGCGGCAAAGGCGCCGATCCGACCTGCGAAGTTGCCGATCGCCGCACCCTGACCCGCGGCGGTGCTGAAAAACCAGACCGGGTCGTTGGGATCGTAGCTGGCGAGGGCGATGATCCAGATGAGCGCGGCGGCAAACAGCGCGACGCCCACGAACTCCCTCATGCGGCGAGAGGCGGTCGATCCTGCCACGAGTCAGATCTCCATGATGACGGGCAGCACGAGCGGCCGGCGGCCCGAACGTTTCCGGATGAAGCGGCGAAGCTCGATTCGCAGTTTTTCCTTGATCAGGCCCTGATCGGTGCGCTCTTCCACGCTCGCCTGCTCGACCACCTCGGCGAGCAGACGGGCGCCGTCGGCCAGCAGGCCCTCGCCGTCTTCCATGACGAATCCGCGTGTGACCATCTCGGGCACTCCTTCGAGCGCTCCGGTCTGTTTGTTGATCGCCACCACGGGCACGACCAGACCGTCCTCGGCCAGGTGACGGCGATCGCGCAGCACTTCGTCGCCCACTTCTCCGGTGCGCGTGCCGTCAATCAACACTCGTCCCACGGTCGTCTTGCCGGCGATCCGCCCACCCAACTCGTCGAACTGCAGCACGTCGCCGTCTTCGGCCAGCAGGATTCTGGGCCGCGGCTCGCGGCCGCCAAGCACGCGGTTGGCGATGCGCGCGTGCTGCGCGAGCTGACGGTATTCGCCGTGCACCGGGACGAAGTGCCGCGGCTTCACGAGCGACAGCATCAGCTTCAGCTCTTCCTCGCTGCCGTGCCCCGACACGTGCACGTGCTTGATGCCTTCGTGAATCACCTCCGCGCCGCGCCGTGCGATGTGATTGATGACGCGGCCGATCCCCTTCTCGTTGCCGGGAATCGCGCGTGCCGAGAGCACCACCGTGTCCTCAGGTCCGATTTTGACGTGCCGGTGATCGTTGATTGCGATGCGCGACAGCGCCGAGGTCGGCTCTCCCTGGGATCCGGTGCACATGCAGAGCACTTCCCGGGCGGGATACGCCGGCACGTCGGCGTCGCGAATCTGCACCCCGGCCGGGATGCGCAGATATCCCAGGCGCTGTGCGATCTGAGAATTCTCGTTCATGCCGCGTCCAACGAAGGCGACCTTGCGATCGAACTGGGCGGCCAGATCCACCAGAATCTGCATGCGGTAGATGCTGGAAGAGAACGCCGCTACGACGACACGGCCGCGCGCGCTGGTGAAGATCTCTTCGAACGCTTCGACGACTTCGAGCTCGGAACCGGTGAAGCCGCGGCGATCGATGTTCGTGCTGTCGGCGAAGAGGGCGAGCACGCCGGCGCCGCCAAGTTCCGCGAACCGGTGCACGTCGAGATGCTGGCCGTCGATCGGGGTCTGATCGATCTTGAAATCGCCGGTGTGGACGACGACGCCTTCGGGCATGTGGATGGCGAGCGCGACGCAGTCGGGGATGCTATGAGTGACGCGGATGAATTCGATGTCGAACGGGCCGACGTTGACGCGCTGCGATGGGCGGACTGGAGTCAGCCGCGCCCCGGGTACGTTGATCCCGTGCTCGACGAGTTTCGGTTCGACGAGCGCAAGGGTGAGCGGCGTCCCGAACACCGGCCCATCGACGTAGCGCAGGACGTACGGCACGCCGCCGATGTGATCTTCGTGCCCGTGCGTCAGCACGAGCGCGGCCACACGCCCTTTCTGCTGCAGATAGGTCAGATCCGGAATGATCAGATCGACACCGAGCAGTTCGGGATCCGGAAACATGACGCCGGCGTCCACGACAATCGTCGTGTCGCCCCACGTGAGCGCGAGCATGTTCATGCCGAACTCACCGAGGCCGCCGAGCGGCACCACTTCGAGCATTGAACCTTTGAACACACCAACCCGAGGCGGATCGATTCCAGGCGGAACGTCTCCGACACGGGGAGCCGCGACTACGACTCGTCAGGCGGCTGGGTGCGCCCGAGTTGAAAAGGCGGGATGTGAGAAGCCGAATAAGATCCGGCCTACGTACAACTTAGGGCGAAACTATAGCACAGCTGACCCACGTGGGGCCATCGGGCCACGAAGGCTGGGGCACGGAGTGGGTCAGGCTGGTCGTTCCGGCCGTCGGGCCCCCGCGACGCCCGGTCCAGGGAAGGCGTTCGCGAGCCGAACCAGCTCGGTGATCGTGAGGGTTTCCGGCCGCCTTCCCCCGTCCAATCCCGCCTCTGTCAGCACTTTAGCAGGGGGAACGATCTCGCATGGCTGAAACGCTTTGAGAGCGTTGGCCAGCGTCTTTCGGCGCCTCGTGAAAATCGCCTGCACCATGGCGTGAAAGATGTCGGGGCGCCGGGCCGGCGGGTCGGGGGCGTGAAATCGCAAAGCGACGACGGCCGACCGCACCGTCGGTGCCGGTCGAAAGGCGCCGGGCGGGAGTGCCAGGATGCGTTCCGCGCTCGCGACGTGACCGATCAGAATGCCGAGGACGCCGTACTCCTTCGTTCCGGGCGATGCCGTCAGGCGATCCGCCACTTCGCGTTGCAGCATCACTGTGGCGTCGATCAGGGAAAGCCCGGCGGCGAAAAACTCGACCAGCTTGAAGAGAATCGGGGAGGCGACGTTGTACGGAAGGTTGCCCGCTACTCTGATCGTCTGAAACGCGTTCGCGGCCGCGAGAGCCTCCTTGAACCAGCCCGGGGACATCTCGAGGAAATCGCCCTCGACGACCGTGACGTTCGGCGGCGTGGAGGCTCGCAGTTCGCGCACCAGATCGCGATCGATCTCGACGGCGATCACACGCTTCGCGTGGGCCGCCAGCGGAACGGTCAACGCGCCCCGTCCTGGGCCGATTTCAAGAAAGACTTCGTCGGGCCGTGGATCGATGGCCCGCACGACTTTCTCGACCCACGCCGGCTCGAGAAAATGCTGGCCGAATCGCTTCCGCGCCTTGATCACGTTTCAACCGCCGAGCTCGCACAGCACGCCGGGTTCAGCCATGCGTTCCCCCCGCCCTCAGCGGTCCTCGGACAGTGAACCCCAATAGTTTTCCTCGATGTCCTGGATCTCTTCTTCGCTCAGCCCGAAGTAGTGGCCGATCTCGTGAATGAGCGTCTCGCCGATCGCGACCACGAGATCATCGTCGTCGCTCGATTCACGTTCGAGCGGTCCCTGGAACAGCAGGATGCGATCTGGAAGCGTGTTGCCGTATCCCCAGTGGCGCTCGGTGAGGGGCACGCCCTGATAGAGGCCGAGCAGGGTGTCGGGCGGCTCGATCTCCATTTCCTCGAGAAGATCTCGCGACGGTTCGTCTTCGACGACGATGGCGAGGTTCTTCATCGCGCTCCGAAAGCGCTTCGGGATGGTGGCGAGCGCGTCGCTGACCAGTCCTTCGAAGTCCGGTCGTTTCATGACCTTCCGCGTCGCGACGGCCGGGCAGGCGGTCGTTTCCCGGCCGTCCGCTTCAATGCCCCGGGTCTTTCGTGGGCGACGACGGTCCTGAAGTAGTCGCACTGGTCCTGAACCGCGCACTGATCGCACAGGGGCCTGGGGCGACAGATTCGACGTCCATGAAGAATCAGCGTGTCCGACGTCCGCGTCCAGCGATCGGGCGGCATCCGATCGCAAAGCTGACGCTCAACGACTTCAGGGTCGTCGGACTCGGCAAGACCGATTCGGTTCGCGACGCGAAGAACGTGACGATCGACCGGGAGGCCGGGCACGCCAAAGGCGTGGCCGAGCACCACGTTGGCAGTTTTCCGGCCGACGCCGGGCAACTCGACGAGCGCCGCCATGCTCGCGGGGACTTCGCCGCCGTGTGTGGCGACGAGCGCCCGCGCCATGCCAATCAACGCTTTCGACTTGGCGCGAAAAAAGCCGGTCGAATGAATCTGCGGCTCGAGCGCCGCCGGCGTGGCACGGGCCAGCGCCCGCGCGTTCTTGTATCGCTTGAAGAGCGCGGGCGTCACCATGTTCACACGTTCGTCGGTCGACTGTGCCGAGAGGATGGTGGCGACCAGCAGCTCGAACGCGTTGGAATAGTGAAGCTCGGTGTCGGCGTCCGGATGCTGCCCTTCGAGCACGTCGAGGGCGTGCCGCGTCTCGTTGGCAGTCTTCATCAATTTACGATTTACAATTTACAATTCACAACCTACACAGCAACACTTTGTAAATTGTAAGTTGTGAATTCCCGTCAGTGTCAGTGGACGGGTCCCGCGCCTTTGTTCCAGCCGACGTTGCTGTACGACTCGGAGTACACCCGCCAGTGTTCCTGCAGCGCCGCGATCAGATTCGGCACGAACTGCACGGGCACGACGATCTTGGTCCGCACCGGCGCGCGGACGATGTGCTCGACTTCGGCCTCTTTGATTTCCTTTTCGGAGAGCGGCATCACCTCGCAGAAGGTCAGGGTGAAGTCGAACGGCGTGTGCGCGATCGAACAGAAGTTCGAGTAGGTCCTCGGCGCCGGCGAGGTCTCGTCCGGGACGATTGTGAAGTTGATCTGCTTGGGCTGGTCGGTCATGCCGACAGTGTACTGGAAGGAGAACCTTTCAGTACTTCCGCATCACTCCGACGACGACGCCCTGGATTTGAACGTGGTCGGGGTCGGCGAAAATCGGCTGCATCGCGGCGTTCGCGGGCTGCAGACGAATCCTGCCGCCGGGGTCGCGATAGAACTTCTTGAGCGTGACGTCCGACCCACGCAGCAGCGCGATCACCATTTCGCCGTTCTCGGCCGTCTTCCGATCTTCGACGACGACGAAATCGCCGTCGCGAATCTGCTCATCGATCATCGAATCGCCGCGGACGCGGAGCACGTACGTGTCGCGTTTACCGACCAGATCCTCGGGCACGGCAATCGTCTCACTCGACGCGACGGCCTCGATTGGGGAACCGGCCGCTACGTAGCCGAGCAGCGGAAGCTCGACGGCACGGCCGCCGGTTCGGGTCGAGACCATCTCAACCGATCGGCTGCGATTCCAGGCACGCTTGATGAACCCCTTTTCCTGCAGGTTGGTCAGGTGTTTGTGGACCGTTGCCAGCGAAGAGAGGCCGAAACGGCGTCCGATCTCTTCGAGACTTGGAGCGTACCCGTGCTGCTGGATGAACTCGGTGAGGTAGTCGAGGATCTCGCGTTGTCGCTTGGTGAGAGGAAGCATGATCCGCCTCTTTTCCGTCAGATGGGCCGCGCAGTGAGGAGCCTTTGTGCGAAGCTGCAGGCACTATACGCAAAAG
>Ga0068858_100002151_pt1 | contig 19975 bp, 17 predicted proteins | sample KBSSwiS12_FD_66589 | JGI IMG/M metagenome (GOLD analysis project Ga0068858, IMG submission 66589) | Switchgrass rhizosphere microbial communities from Kellogg Biological Station, Michigan, USA - KBS Switchgrass S1-2 | ecosystem: Host-associated > Plants > Roots > Rhizosphere > Soil ...
CTCGACGATCGGCATCTCGAAGACGACGCCGATCGAGATCATGGAGCAGCTCTACCCGGTGCTGTTCGAGGAGTACTCGCTGCACGAAGGCTCGGGCGGCGCCGGCGAGCATCGCGGCGGCTTCGGCGTCAACTACCGGATCCGCCTGCGCCGCGGCCACGCCCGCGTGTCGATGGTGATGGACCATGGCCGGAGCGGCCCGCCCGGCGCCCAGGGCGGGAGCGCCGGCGGCACCAACACGGTCGCCATCATTCGCAAGGGCGTGACCTACGTGCCGCCGCATCTCTCGAAGGACCAGGACATCGAGATCGAGGCCGGCGACGTGATCGCCGTCTCGACGCCCGGCGGCGGCGGCTTCGGCCCGAGCTCGGCCCGGCCGCGCGCCGAGATCGAGCGCGACGTCGCCCTCGGCTACTACAGCGCCGACGAGGCGCGCCGGGCGTTCGGCGCAGCCGGCGGCACGACGCCATGAGCCCTGCCCTTCGCATCTTCGGCGGCGGCAAGGAGGCGCCGGTGCCGAGCCCGTGCACCGACATCTGCCGGATCGACCCGCAGAGCGGCTGGTGCGAAGGGTGCCTGCGCACGCTCGAGGAGATCGCCGCCTGGGGCAGCATCGACGACGCCGCCCGGCGCGAGATCTGGAAGCGGCTGCCGCTTCGCCGCCAGGCCCTGGCCGATGCCCGCGACGCGACCTGATAAAGGAAGGCAATGAAGGCGCTCCACTTCTGGTTCGATCCGGTGTCGCCCTACGCCTGGCTCGCGTTCCAGCGCCTGCCCGAGGCCTTCGCCGGGCTGTCGTACACCGTGAGCTACCGGCCGATCGTCTTCGCCGCGCTGCTCAAGCACTACGCCCACAAGGGCCCGGCGGAGATCGAGCCGAAGCGCGCCTGGACCTTCCGCCAGGTGCACTGGCTCGGCCACCGCCACGGCATCGCCATCGACACGCCCGAGCGCCATCCGTTCAATCCGATCGCGCTCTCCCGCCTGGCCTGGGCGACGGCGCCGACAGGCACGACGCCGAGCCGGCATGCGTGCGAGACGATCCTGCGCCACGTGTGGATCGGCGGCGGCGAGGCCGAGGATCCGGAGCGCATCGCCGCGCTGCGCGCCGAGCTCGCGCCCGGCCTCGATCCGGCGAGTGACGAGGCCAAGCAACGACTGCGCGCCGCCACCGACGACGCGCTCGTGCGCGGCGTGTTCGGTGTGCCCACCCTCGGCATCGACGGCAAGCTCTTCTGGGGTTTCGACGCCCTCGACATGGCGGCGGATTTCCTCCGCGGCGAGCCCTGGTTCTCCGCGCCGCACTGGGAGCGCGAAGGCGCGCCGCGCGCCGGCGTCAAGCGCTGAGCGCACGCTGCGGCAGCGCAGCAATTGCAACGAAAGCGCATCGATCCTACGGGTTTCACCGGAGCGGTTCGGTGTCGCTTTTTCAGCTTCACGTCAGGAAACGTCGCTTTCGACCGCCAAGATGCGCGTCGTCGTCGCCGCATGGCGATTCTTGTGACCCTGGGAGGAAACCACAGCATGGCCACATCATCAGTTCCGCTAGCTTCGGCCCAACCCAAGCCGATGACACGCGAGGAGCGAAAGGTCATCTTCGCTTCGAGCCTCGGCACCGTGTTCGAGTGGTACGACTTCTACCTGTACGGCTCGCTCGCCGCCATCATCGGCAAGCAGTTCTTCGCCGCGCTCGATCCAACGGCGGCGTTCATCGCCTCGCTGATGGCCTTCGCCGCCGGCTTCCTGGTCCGGCCGTTCGGGGCGATCTTCTTCGGCCGCCTGGGCGACATCGTCGGCCGGAAGTACACCTTCCTGGTGACCATCCTGATCATGGGCCTGTCGACCTTCGTGGTCGGCGTGCTGCCCTCCTACGCCTCGATCGGCATCGCCGCGCCGATCATCCTGGTGGCGCTGCGGCTGCTGCAGGGCCTGGCCCTCGGCGGCGAGTACGGCGGTGCCGCGACCTACGTCGCCGAGCACGCGCCGCACGGTAGGCGCGGTGCCTACACCTCGTGGATCCAGACCACCGCCACGCTCGGCCTGTTCCTTTCGCTGATCGTCATCATCGCCGTCAAGGCGATCCTCGGCGACGCGGCCTTCAACGACTGGGGCTGGCGGATTCCGTTCCTGATGTCGATCTTCCTGCTCGCCATCTCGGTCTGGATCCGGCTGAGCCTGAACGAGTCGCCTGCGTTCAAGAGAATGAAGGAGGAGGGCAAGACCTCGAAGGCGCCGCTGTCCGAGTCGTTCGGCCAGTGGAAGAACGCCAAGATCGTGCTGCTCGCGCTGCTCGGCCTGACCGCCGGCCAGGGGGTGGTCTGGTACACCGGCCAGTTCTACGCGCTGTTCTTCCTGACCGCACAGCTGAAGGTCGAGCCGACCACCGCGCAGCTGATGATCGGCGCTTCGCTGCTGCTGGGCACGCCGTTCTTCATCATCTTCGGCACGCTCTCGGACAAGATCGGCCGCAAGCCCATCATCATGGCCGGCTGCCTGCTGGCGGCACTGACCTTCTTCCCGCTGTTCGGCGCCCTGACCAAGGCCGCCAATCCGGAGCTGGCGCTGGCGCAGCAGAAGAACAAGGTGATCGTGCAGGCCGACCCGGCGCAGTGCTCGTTCCAGGGCAGTCCGGTCGCCCGCGAGATCGACTTCAAGACGCCGTGCGACATCGCCAAGCGCTTCCTGGCGCAGAGCTCGGTCAGCTACGACAACGTCGACGCGCCGGCCGGCAGCCCGGCCACCGTCAAGGTGGGCGACAAGACGATCACGCCGCCGGCAGCGACGGTCGTGAACCAGAAGTTCGATGCCGACAGCACCGCCAAGGTCGCCGCCTTCAAGAAGGAGATCAGCGCCGACCTGGCGGCCGCGGGCTACCCGGCCAAGGCCAAGGCGATCGACTTCATGAGCGGCCAGTGGTGGGCCGTGGTCGCCATCCTCTGGGTCCTCGTCATTTACGTGACGATGGTCTACGGGCCGATCGCTGCAGCACTGGTGGAGCTGTTCCCGACCCGGATCCGCTACACGTCGATGAGCCTGCCGTACCACATCGGCAACGGCTGGTTCGGCGGCCTGCTGCCGACGACGGCGTTCGCGATCGTCGCCTCCACCGGCAACATGTACAACGGCCTGTGGTACCCGATCATCGTCGCGACGATGACCTTCGTCATCGGCACGCTGTTCGTCCGCGAGACCAAGGACGTCGACATCTACGCCGGCGACCGCTAGGCCTTCGCGGCTCCGTCGAAGGGGCCCGGCGCGCAAGCGCCGGGCCTTTCTTCATGCTTGGCGGAACTGGCCCGCGTGCTGCTCGCGCAGCAGGTTCTTCTGCACCTTGCCCATGGCGTTCCTCGGCAGCTCGGCGGCGACGAACAGGGCCTTCGGCACCTTGAAGTTGGCCATCTTCGCCTTCAGGGTCGCGACCAGCGACTCGCCGTCGAGCGCAACCCCCGGCTGGGCGACGACGACCGCGACCACCGCCTCGCCGAAGTCGGCATGCGGCACGCCGACCACGGCGCTCTCGGCCACGCCGGGCAGGTCGTTGAGGGCGGCCTCGACCTCGGCGGGATAGACGTTGAAGCCGCCGCTGATGATCAGGTCCTTGCTCCGGCCGACGATGGTCACGTAGCCGCGCTCGTCGACCTTGCCGACGTCGCCGGTGCGAAACCAGCCGTCCTCGGCGAATTCGTCCCGGGTCTTCTCGGGCATGCGCCAGTAGCCGGAGAAGACGTTCGGGCCGCGCACCTCGATGCCGCCGATCTCGTCCGCGCCCAGCGGCCGGCCCTGGTCGTCGCGGATACGCAGCTCGACCCCGGGCAAGGGGAAGCCGACCGTGCCGCCGCGGCGCTCGCCGTCGCGCGCCAGGTAGGGGTTCGAGGTCAGCATCGCCGTCTCGCTCATGCCGTAGCGCTCGAGGATGGTGTGGCCGGTGCGCTCGCGCCAGGCCGCGAAGGTCTCGACCAGCATCGGCGCCGAGCCGCTGATGAAGAGGCGCATGTTGCGGCAGGCGACCTGGTCGAGTCCGGGCTCGGCGAGCATGCGCACGTAGAGCGTGGGCACGCCCATGAAGACGGTGGCCCGGGGCAGCAGGCCGACGACGACGCGGGCATCGAAGCGGTCGAGCCAGAGCATCTTCGCGCCGGCGAGCAGGGCGCCGTGCGAGGCGACGAACAGGCCGTGCACATGGAAGATCGGCAGGGCATGGATCAGCACGTCGCCGCCCTCGGCCGGCGTGCGCCAGCCCCAGTAGCCCTTCAGCGTCAGCGCGTTCGAGGCCAGGTTGCCGTGGCTCAGCATCGCCCCCTTGCTGCGCCCGGTCGTGCCGCTGGTGTAGAGGATGGCGGCCAGGTCGTCGCTGCCGCGCTCGGCGACCGCGTGGGTGTCCGGGAAATGGGTGGCGCGCTCGAGCAGGCTGCCGCTGCGGTCGCCGCCGAGGCTGAACACCCAGCCGGTGCCGGCGGCGAAGGCGAGCTTCGACAGCCGGGCGAAGTCCTTGGGTGCGCAGACCAGCACGCTCGGCTCGGCGTTGCCGAGGAAATAGCTCAGCTCGTCGCTCTTGTAGGCGGTGTTGAGCGGCAGGTAGACATGGCCGGCGCGCAGCACCGCCAGGTAGAAGAGAAGCGACTCGACCGACTTCTCGGCCTGGACGGCGATCCGCGCGCCGGCCGGCAGGTCGAGCGAATCGAGCAGGTTGGCGAACATCGCCGTGGCGCGCTCGATGTCACGCCAGGTGTAGCGAAGCGGCACCTCGGCGACGGTCTCGATCGCGGTGGCGTCGAGATCGTCGGGGAAGCCGGCGCGGAGGATCGAGAAGAGATTGGCGTTGCTCGCCGGCGTTGCAGCCATCGCGCGTTCAGCCATCGAGCTTGGCGCCCGAGCTCTTCACGACCTCGGCCCAGCGCTTGAGCTCGCTGCCGACGAAGCGGCCGAAGGCGTCGCCGTAGAGGTTGGGCACCTCGGCGCCGAGACCGTTCCACATCGTCTTCAACTCGTCGCTGGCGAAGGCCTTCTGCATCTCCGCCTCCATCCGCTCGACGATCTCCTTCGGCGTGCCCTTGGGCGCCCACAAGCCGTACCAGGTGGCGACGAGGTAACTCGGCAGCCCCTGTTCGGCGCAGGTCGGCAGGTCGGCGAAGCCGGGGGCGCGCTTCTGCGACGCCGTGCCGAGGGCGCGGATGCGGCCGCTCTTGATGTGCGCCGCCGAGGAGCCGAGGCCGTCGAACATGACGTCGACCTGGCCGGTGATCAGGTCCTGCAGCGCCGGCCCGGCGCCGCGGTATGGGATGTGGGTGATGAAGGTCTGGGTCTGCAGCTTGAACAGCTCGCCGGCGAGGTGGTGCGAGGTGCCGTTGCCGGCCGAGGCGTAGTTGAGCTTGCCCGGGTTCTTGCGCACGTAGTCGAGAAAGCTCTTGAGGTCGGTCGCGGCGACCCGCTGCGGATTGACGACCACGACCTGCGGCACGCTCGAGATCAGGCCGACGGGAACGAAATCGTTCTCCAGCGAGTAGTCGAGCTTGGGATACATCGACGGCGCGATCGTGTGGTGAACCGCGCCCATGAAGAAGGTGTAGCCGTCCGGCGCCGACTTGGCGGCGATGCCGGCGCCGACCGTGCCGCCCGCGCCGCCGCGGTTGTCGATGATCACCTGGCGGCCGAGCGAGCGGGTCAGCACCGCGGTGAGCGGCCGGGCGAAGGCATCGGTACCGCCGCCGGCGGGGAAGGGCACGACGAAGGTGACCGGCCGGTTCGGCCAACCGCTGCCCTGGGCGCGGGCGCCACCGACGAAAGGCAAGGCGAGGGCGGCGCCGGCCGCGGCGAGAAGCTTGCGTCGGCCCGGGCGGGCGGCGTCGTGGGGAAGGGACATGGAGCGGTCTCCGGTCGATGGTGGCGTCGGTCGATTCTTGCGCCCGCGGCGGCGGCGTCAATCGGGCCGATCTCGGTGCCGCGCCGGCATTGCATTTGCCGGCTTCCTGCATCAGCGGCCCCAGGAGAGACACCATGCCCAGGAACCAGTGGAGCGACAAGCGCGAGCGCCAGTACGAGCACATCAAGGAAAGCCTCAAGGAGCGCGGCAAGGACGAGGACACGGCCGAGGAGATCGCGGCCCGCACCGTCAACAAGGACCGCGCCCAGCACGGCGAGAGCGAGACGGCGAGCCCGACCTCGCTGAACGACATGTCGCCCGAGCGCCGGGGCGGCCTGCGCTCGCACCGCGGCGAGGGCGGACGGACCTACGAGCAGCTCTACGCCGAAGCGGCGAAGAAGAACATCAAGGGCCGCTCGACGATGAACAAGGCCCAGCTGGAGCGCGCCGTCGGCCGGTAAAGAAGCGCAAAACGGCACGGCCCGCGGGCCGGCCCGACTGCAAGACGGCGTGGCCGGTCGATAGACTGGCCGGATGGGAGGATTCGAGCACGCGCCGCGCGGGCCGCGCGCCGGTGCGCGCCGTCTCGCCCGGGCGGGTGCGCTCGGCGTCGGCGCCGGCCTCGTGTGCTTCGCAGCGTACGCTCAGAGCGGGTCGCCCGGCGAGCCGCCGGTGCCGGCACCCGCGCCCGGTTCCGTGCCGGCACCGTCGCCCGCGCCCGCGCCGGTACCCGCACCGCGACCGGCACCCGCTGCGCCGGCGGCGCCGGAGGATGCAGCGCCGAAGTCCGAGCAGCTGGAACCGGTGAACATCACCGGCTCGCGCGCCGACGACGTCCAGGAGCGGCGACAGTCGACTGCCTCCAAGATCATCATCGGCCGCGAGGAGATCGACCGCTTCGGCGATTCCACGCTCGGCGACGTGCTCAAGCGCCTGCCCGGCGTCACGATCCAGGGCCCGCCCGGGCGCGGCGGCGCGATCCGCCTGCGCGGCCTCGGCAGCGGCTACACCCAGATCCTGCTCGACGGCGAGCGCGTCCCGCCGGGCTTCTCGCTGGACTCGCTCTCGCCCGACCAGATCGAGCGGATCGAGATCCTGCGCGCGCCGACCGCCGAGACCGGCGCCCGGGCGATCGCCGGCACGATCAACATCGTCACCCGCGAGGGCTACAACAAGCGGGTCAACGACCTGCGCCTCAACGCCGCTTGGGAGAACGGCAAGCTCTGGCCGTCGGCCTCGTGGACGCGCAACATCAGCGAAGGCGCGTGGACGATCAACTACACCCTCACCGCCTACTCCTTCGAGCGCGACAACGGCAGCACGACCACCACCGTCGACACGCTTCCCGACGACACCGTCATCCTGGCGCAGAAGGAGGTGCTGCGGGCCCCAGTGCACGGCACGGGCTTCCACGGCAACGGGCGGCTGCAGTGGCGCGGCGACGGCGGCATCGACGTCGTGACGCTGATGCCCGTCGTCTACTACAACCAGGGCAGCTTCGCCCGCCGCAGCGTCCTGACCCAGAGCGTCGGCAGCACGCCGGTGCCTTACGACACGGCCGACTCCGAAGGCGAGTACGCCTCGTCGCTGCTGCGCCTCAACGGCCAGTGGAACCACCGCATCGGCTCCGGCGGGCGGACCGAATTCCGGCTCGGAATCGGCCAGTCGCAGGCACCGTCGAACAGCGTTCGCACCGAGGTCACCCATGGCGAGGTCTCGCGCATCCTCGACACCGACTTCCGCTCCCGGGACAGCAGCGCGTCGAGCAGCATCAAGCTGATCGAGTCGATTCTCGACGGCCACAGCCTGGTGACCGGCGCCGAGGTGGAAGCCAACCGTCGCGACGAGACCAGCAAGGTGCTGCAGAACGGCGTGCCCTTGCTCACCGACGAGTTCGGCGACAACCTCTCCGCCTCGGCCCTGCGCCTGGCCGCGTACGTGCAGGACGAGTGGGACCTGACGCCGAACTGGTCGGTCCATGCCGGGCTGCGCTGGGAAGCGATCACCACCCGCGGCAGCGTCGCCGAGGACGAGCCCGACGTGCAGAACCGGAGCAGCGTCTGGACGCCCTTGCTGCACGCGGTCTGGAAGCCCGATCCCAAAGGCCGCGACCAGGTGCGCTTCAGCCTGACGCGCAGCTACCGCTCGCCGCCGCTCAACAACCTGATCGCCCGGCCGTCGATCAACCCGCGCTATCCGCTCCCCGGGCCCAACACGCCGACCCAGCCCGACCGTGCCGGCAACCCCGACCTGAAGCCCGAGCTCGCCACCGGCGTCGACATCGCGGTCGAGCGCTACCTGCCCGGCAGCGGCGTGCTCAGCGCCAACGTCTTTCGCCGCAACATCACCAACTACATGCGCGCCGTGACGACGCTGGAGACGGTGTCGTATGCCACCTCGCCGCGCTACGTGCTGCGCCAGCAGAACGTCGGCGACGCCGTCACCCAGGGCCTCGAGCTCGAGGCGAAGTTCCGCCTCAGCGACCTGTGGCAGGAGGCGCCGCGGATCGACGTGCGCACCAATGCCAGCTTCTTCCGCTCACGCGTGAAGGAGGTGCCCGGTCCCGACAACCGGCTCGACCAGCAGCCCGACTACACCGCCAACTTCGGCCTCGACTACCGCTTCCGCGGCCTGCCGCTCACCCTCGGCGGCAACGTCAACTGGACCCCGGGCTACACGACGCGCCTCTCGGACACGCAGACCGCGAGCATCGGCAAGAAGCTGGTCGCCGATGTCTACGGCCTGTGGACCTTCAGCCCGACCGTCGCGCTGCGCGTCACCGCGAGCAACCTCGCGGCCGCGGACTACGTCGTCGGCAGCGCGATCGACAGCGTCGACCTGCAGAACACCGCCTTTCGCGAAACCTCGCAGACCACCGCGCCGACCTACGTCAACGTGCAGTTCCGGCTCGAGCTGAAGATCTGAGCGGCGCCCCGGGCCTGCGTTCAGCCCGTCGAACGGCATTCGATCTTCTACACTTCCGCGCGCCGAGGCCGGGAGCCCCGCGCAGTTGCCTCAGGGAGACCCAATGAAATCACGATTCGCAGGCGCCTTGTCGGGCGCGATGTTCGCCTCGCTCGCCACCGCCGCGCTCATCGTGCCGCTGCAGGCCGCCGCGCAGGGCAAGGAAATCCGCATTGCCCATGTCTATTCCAAGACCGGCCCGCTCGAGGCCTACGGCAAGCAGACCCAGACCGGCCTGATGATGGGCCTCGACTACGCCACCAACGGCACCATGATGGTCGCCGGCAAGAAGATCGTCCTCATCGAGAAGGACGACCAGGGCAAGCCCGACGTGGGCAAGAGCCTGCTCGCCGCCGCCTACGGCGACGACAAGGCCGACATCGCGGTCGGCCCGTCCTCCTCGGGCGTGGCGCTGGCGCTGCTGCCGGTGGCCGAGGAATACAAGAAGATCCTGCTGGTCGAGCCGGCGGTCGCCGATTCGATCACCGGCGACAAGTGGAACAAGTACATCTTCCGCACCGGCCGCAACAGCTCGCAGGACGCGATTTCGAACGCGGTGGCGCTCGACAAGGAAGGCGTCTCGATCGCCACTCTCGGCCAGGACTACGCCTTCGGCCGCGACGGCGTGAAGGCGTTCAAGGATTCGCTCAAGAAGGCGAAGATCGTCCACGAAGAGTATCTGCCGCCCGCCACCTCGGACTTCACGGCCGGCGGCCAGCGCCTGATCGATGCGCTGAAGGACAAGCCGGGCCGCAAGGTGATCTGGATCATCTGGGCCGGCGCGACCAATCCGTTCAAGATCGCCGACCTCGACCTGAAGCGCTACAACATCGAGATCGCCACCGGCGGCAACATCATGCCGGCGATGGCTGCCTACAAGCAGTTCCCCGGCATGGAAGGCGCCACGTACTACTACTTCGGCATTCCGAAGAATCCCGTCAACGAGTGGCTGGTCGCGAACCACTACACCCGCTACAAGACGCCGCCCGATTTCTTCACCGCCGGCGGCATGGCGGCCGGCATCGCCCTGGTCGAGGCGCTGAAGAAGACCAACGGCGAAACCGGCACCGACAAGCTGATCGCCGCCATGGAAGGCATGAGCTTCATGTCGCCCAAGGGAAAGATGACGTTCCGCAAGGAAGACCACCAGGCGATGCAGTCGATGTATCACTTCAAGATCAAGAACGACCCGGCATTCGCCTGGGGCGTGCCCGAGCTGGTGCGGGAGATCAAGCCCGAAGAGATGGACGTCCCGATCAAGAACAAGCGCTGATCGGGCGGGCAGCAAGCGGGCGCATGGCAACGGCTCGGCCATGCTCGAGACCGAGAACCTGACGATCCGATTCGGCGGCCACGTGGCCGTCGATCACGTCAGCTGCGCCTTCTCTCCCGGCACGCTGACGGCGATCGTCGGCCCCAACGGCGCCGGCAAGACGACCTACTTCAACCTGATCTCGGGCCAGCTTCGCGCCAGCGCCGGCTCGGTGCGGCTGAACGGCACCGACATCACCCACGAGCCGGTCTCGCAGCGCACCCACCGCGGCCTCGGCCGCGCGTTCCAGCTGACCCAGCTCTTTCCCAACCTCTCGGTGCTCGAGAACGTGCGCCTGGCGGTGCAGTCGCGAAGAAAGCTGGGCCTCGACCTCTGGTCGGTCTGGCTCGACCACCGCGGCACGCTCGAACGGGCGCGCGCGCTGGTGCAGCGCGTGGCCCTGGGCGACCGCGCCGACGCCGCCGCCAGCAGCCTGCCGCACGGCGACCAGCGCAAGCTCGAGGTGGCGATGCTGATGGCCCTCGAGCCGAGCGTCTACATGTTCGACGAGCCGACCGCGGGCATGAGCGTCGACGACGTGCCGGTGATCCTCGACCTGATCCGCGGCCTGAAGGCCGAGGCCGACAAGACCGTGCTCCTGGTCGAGCACAAGATGGACGTGGTGCGCGAGCTCGCCGACCGGATCGTCGTGCTGCACAACGGCAAGCTCGTCGCCGACGGCGAGCCCGAGGCGGTGATCGCCTCGCCCATCGTCCAGCAAGCCTATCTCGGCCTGGCGCCGGCGGCGGAGGCGGCGTGAGCTCGCCGGGCCGCCCCAAGAGCGAACACCGGAGTGCGCAGCACGAAGGTTCGTCTATGAGCAAGGCTCTCCTTTCGCTGTCGGGCGTGCACACGCACATCGGCGCGTACCACATCCTCCACGGCGTCGACTTCGACGTGCCGGCGGGGCAGGTGACGATGCTCCTCGGCCGCAACGGCGCCGGCAAGACGACCACGCTGCGCACGATCATGGGCCTGTGGAGCGCGTCGCAGGGCCGGATCGCGTTCGACGGCCGGCGCATCGGCGGCCCGGCCGAGGCCGGCGGCAAGGCCGACTCGCCGCGCACGCCGGAGATCGCCCAGCTCGGCATCGCCTACGTGCCGGAGAACATGGGCATCTTCGCCGACCTCACGGTGCGCGAGAACATGCTGCTCGCGGCCCGCCAGGCGAAGAACGCGGCCGAGCTCGACACCACCCGGCTCGAATGGCTGTTCGGCCTCTTCCCGGCGCTCCGAAAGTTCTGGCTCTATCCGGCCGGCAAGCTCTCCGGCGGACAGAAGCAGATGCTGGCGATCGCCCGGGCCATGGTCGAGCCGCGCCGGCTTCTCCTGATCGACGAGCCGAGCAAGGGCCTGGCGCCGGCGATCGTGCAGAACCTGATCACCGCCCTGCGCGAGCTCAAATCGACCGCAACCACGGTCCTTCTGGTCGAGCAGAACTTCGCCATGGCCAAGGCGCTCGGCGACACGGTCGCGGTGATGGACGACGGCCGCGTCGTCCATCGCGGCGAGATGGCGGCGTTGGCCGAGGACGACGCCCTGCAGCACAAGCTGCTCGGCCTGTCGCTCGCCACCCACCAGTGAGGACGAGGCGATGAGCGACCTGCCCGCAGGCGCCGCGTCCGCCGCCGCTCCGGCCGCTGCCGAGGCGCTGCCGCAGACCCGGTTCGACTTCCTGCCGCTGGTCCTGGTGGCGGTGATCGCCCTCGCGGCCTGGCCCGCGGTCGGCTCGAGCTCGACCTGGCTGACCCTCACCTTCGCCGGCCTGGCGATGGGCATGATCGTCTTCATCGCCGCCTCCGGCCTGACCCTGGTGTTCGGCCTGATGGACGTGCTCAACTTCGGCCACAGCCTGTTCATCGCCCTCGGCGCCTACATCGCCACCAGCGTCTTCGCCGCCACGCTCGGCTGGACCTCGGTCGCCAGCCTGGCGCCGACGCTCGCCGCGGTCGGCCTGGCGATGCTCGCGGCGATGCTGCTCGGCGGCGTTTTCGGCCTCGGCTTCGAGCGGGTCATCGTCCGTCCGGTCTACGGCCAGCACCTGAAACAGATCCTGGTGACGATCGGCGGCGCGATCGTCGGCGAGGAGCTGATCAAGGTCGTCTGGGGACCGGCGCAGATTCCGCTGCCCCTGCCCGAGGCGCTGCGCGGCTCGGTGCTGATCGGCGACGCGGCGGTGGAGAAGTTCCGCCTGGTCGCGGTGGCGGTCGGGCTGGTCGTGCTCGCGGTGCTGCTCTGGATGCTGAACCGCACCAAGATCGGCCTCCTGATCCGTGCCGGCGTGCAGGACCGGGAGATGGTCGAAAGCCTCGGCTACCGGATCCGGCGCCTGTTCGTCGGCGTGTTCGCCGCCGGCTCGGCGCTCGCCGGCCTCGGCGGCAGCCTCTGGGGCATGAACCAGCAGATCGTGGTGCCGCAGATCGGCGGCCAGGTCAACGTGCTGCTCTTCATCGTCATCATCATCGGCGGCCTCGGCTCGACCCTGGGTTGCCTGGTGGGCGCGCTGGTGGTGGGCCTGCTGACCAACTATGTCGGCTTCCTCGCGCCCAAGCTCACCATGTTCTCGAGCATCGGCCTGATGGTGGCGGTGCTGATCTGGCGGCCGCAGGGCCTCTATCCGGTTACCAGCAGATAGCGATGTTCGACCGCCTCGTCTCCCACGACCACCCCCGCAACCGCTGGCTGGCGCTGGTGCTGGTCGTGATCGTCGTCGGCCTGGCGCTGACGCCGTTCATCTTCCCCGGCACCAAGGCGCTCAACGTCGCCGCCAAGGTCATCGTCTTCGTCGTCCTCGCGGCGAGCTTCGACCTGCTGCTCGGCTACACCGGCATCGTCAGCTTCGCCCACACCATGTTCTTCGGCATCGGCGCCTACGGCATCGCCATCGCCACCACCCGACTGGGCCCGAGCTGGGGCGCGCTCGCCGCCGGCGCGCTCGCCGCGCTCGCGCTCTCGGCCTTGCTGTCGTTCCTGATCGGCCTGTTCAGCCTGCGCGTCAAGGCGATCTTCTTCGCCATGATCACGCTCGCCGTCGCCTCGGCGTTCCTGACCCTGGCCTCGCAGCTCTCGGAGATCACCGGCGGCGAGGACGGGCTCACCTTCAAGGTGCCGGAGGCACTGCAGCCCGCGACCGAGTACGCCAGCGGCCCCGTCCTCGGCGCCTCCATCGACGGCCGCTTCCTCACCTACTACCTGGTCTTCTTCGTCGCCCTGCTGCTGGTGCTGGCCCTGCTGCGGATCGTCAATTCGCCGTTCGGCCGGGTGCTGCAGGCGATCCGCGAGAACGACTTCCGGGCCGAGGCGATCGGCTACCGGACCGTCGTCTACCGCACCATCGCCAGCGTCGCCTCGGCGCTCTTCGCCACCCTCGCCGGCGTGCTGCTCGCGCTCTGGCTGCGCTACAACGGGCCGGACACGACGCTCTCGTTCGAGATCATGCTCGACGTGCTGCTGATCGTCGTCATCGGCGGCATGGGCACGATCTACGGCGCCGTCGTCGGCAGCGTGCTGCTGGTGCTGGCGCAGAACTACCTGCAGGACCTGATGAAGATCGGCGCCGCCAGCGTGCAGGACATTCCGGTGCTCTCGCAGATCGTCTCGCCCGACCGCTGGTTGCTCTGGCTCGGGATCCTGTTCGTGCTTTCGGTCTACTACTTCCCGAACGGCGTCGTCGGCCGCCTCCGGGCAATGCGCCGTCGGCCGTAGGCGACAACGCCGCGGCGGCCCTAGATGCCCGCGCGGGCCGCGACCGCGAGCTTCTGCATCAGGGCCTCGAGCGCCGTCGGATCGATCGGCTTGACGAGGTGGTGGTCGAAGCCGGCCTCGGCGGTGCGGCGCCGATCCTCCTCCTGACCCCAGCCGGACTGCGCCACCAGCCGCATCGACTCGCTCCAGGGCGCGGCCCGGATCCGTCGGCTGACCTCGAAGCCGTCGAGCTTCGGCATGCCGAGGTCGAGCAGGACGATGTCGGGCCGGAACCGCTCGGCGGCGCTCAGCGCCGCTTCGCCGTCGTAGGCGATCTCGACCGTGTGCCCCATGAGCTCGATCAGCAGCCCCAGGCTGTCGGCGCTGTCGCGCAGGTCGTCGGCGACCAGCACGCGACAGGGCGGGGGCGGCGCCGCGGCGCCGGTCGCGGCGGCCTTGGCCATCGCCGTGGCTGCCGCCGACTCGGCCAGCGGCAGGCGGACGACGAATTCGCTCCCCAGGCCGGGACCGGCGCTGTGCGCGCTGATCCGCCCGCCATGCATCTCGACCAGGCCGCGGGCGAGCGACAGGCCGATGCCCATGCCGCCCGGCGGGCGATCGGTCACCGACTCGCCCTGGGTGAACATCTCGAACAGGCGCGGCATCTGCTCGGCGGAAATGCCGATGCCGTTGTCGCTGACCCGGACCTCGACCTCGTCGCCCACCGCTGCCATCTCCAGGCCCAGCCGGCCGCCCGCCGGCGTGTACTTGGCGGCGTTGATCAGCAGGTTGGAGAACACCTGCGCCAGGCGGGTCATGTCGCCGTCGACCTGCAGCGGCACCGCGGGCAGGCTGACCGAGAGCGAGTGCCCGTGCTCCTCGATCCGCGGCTGGGCGATCTCGAGCGCGTGCTCGATCACCGCCGGCAGCGCCAGTCGCTGCAGGCGCAGCGCGAACTCGCCGCGGGTCAGGCGCGAGACGTCGAACAAGTCCTCGAGCAGCCGTGCCATCTGCGTCACCTGTCGGTCGATCACGTCGCGGCACCAGATCAGCTGCGGATCGTCGTGGCCGCTCTTGCGCAGCAGCTGGACGGCGTTGCGGATCGGCGCCAGCGGATTGCGCAGCTCATGGGCCAGGGTCGCGATGAAGCTGTCTTTCCTGCGGTCGGCCTCCTGCAGCGCCTGCTCGGCGAGCTTGCGCTCGGTGATGTCGAGCGCGACACCGAAGCTGCGCACCGGCCGGCCGGCGGCGTCGTACTCGGCCTGGCCGCGATGGCTGATCCAGGCGATGCGGCCGTCCGGGCGCAGGCAGCGGTATTCCTGGACGAACGGCTCGCGGCGGGCGAGCGCCTGCAGGCGACCCTGGATGAATCCCCTCCGGTCGTCCGGATGGACCAGGTCGATGACCGACTCGCGGGTCGGCGTGAAGGTTTCCGGAGAGACTCCGAACACGTCGTAGGTCTGCGGCGCCCACCAGAGCACGTCGTTGACCATGTCGAGGTCGAAGACGCCCATCTGCCCAGCCTGGAGCGCCAGGGCCAGCCGCTCGCGCATCAGCCGCAAGCCGTCCTCGGAAAGCTTGCGCTCGCTCACATCGGCCATGATGCTCACCAGCCGCTCCGCCCGGCCGTCAGGCCGCCGCGACATCACCAGGCCGCGGCCGGAAAGCCAGAGGACCGCGCCGTCGGGGCGGACGATCCGGTATTCGGCGATGAACGAGTCCTGCCGGTCGGCGAGGGCATGGAAGTCCGCCGCCAGGTGGCGATCGTCGGGATGCAGCGCCGCCTGGTATTCGTCGGCGGCGCCGCCGACCTGGCCGCGGCCTTCGGGCAGGTCGAGGCCGAACAGCGCCATGCCTTCCTTCGACCAGGTGCGGGTGCCGGCCACGAAGTCGGTCTCCCAGGACCCCATCCGGCCGGCGTGGAGGGCAGAGCGGTAGCGCGCTTCGCGTTCGCGCAGGGTGGTCTCGACGGGGTCGGGCGTCATCCGGCAGGGTCTCGAGGGAAGGTCCGATTATGGAAGCCCCACCGCGGCAGGGGTCGGCCGCTTCCTACCCGGGCCCTTGCTCGATTCCCACCCGCGCGCCTGCTGCATTCCCACCGCCGGGTGCGGCGACGCCTCATGGGCTGTCGACCCGGTCGGCCCGACCATGGGGCCACGATTTCCGACCGATGGCACCCTGTCATGAGCCGCCTGCCGCTTCTGCCGTTCGCCGGATTGGCGCTGCCGCTTCTGCTTGCAGCAGCGCCGGTGCGGGCGGACGGGCCGATGGCCGCGGCGCCCGCGGAGGCCGCGGTCACGCCGGCGGAAGCGCCGGCCGCGGATCGACCGGTAGCGGGTGGCGAAGCCGAGCCTCCCCTGCTCGTGGACACGACAGCCCGGCGTGAACCGTCGCCGCCCTCCCGGCCGGGCAAGCGCTGGTCGACCCGCGCCGAGCTCGACAGCAATTCCTACCGGGTGTCGCTGTCGCGCGGCAAGCTCGACCTGGGCGTGGGTTTCGATGCGCCGGCCGGCGCTGCGACCCGGACCGCGCGCAGCGTCGATCCTGCCGGGCCGATCGTTCCCACCCTGCCTTCGCTCAGCATCGGATTGCGCAGCGTCGCCGCCGGCCCGCCGCCGAACAGCCTGATCGAGCGCGCCAGCACCGACGGCGCGAACCCGGCGTCCGGCCAGCGCGTCGGCCTGGAATGGAAGCCGGCGCCGTCGAACGTGTTCGTCCCCGGCGGTCTGCGCCTGACCGGCGACGACCGGGTCACGATGAAGGTGCGCAGCGGCCAGATCGGCCTCTACATGAAGAGCAGCTTCTAGGGCCTGCTGACGCTATGGGAAGGCTCGCGCCGGTGCAGCCCGAGGTGCAGGGCAAGGCGCGTCGCGCGGCCCGGGCTGGGGCCTTGCCACAATTGGCGCGGTGACCCGCCCGCCTTCAGCCTCCGCCCGCTGGCTCGCCCTGGGCGTCGTCTGCCTCGGCGTCCTGATGGCCGTGCTCGACGTGACGATCGTCAACGTCGCCCTGCCGTCGATCCGCGCCGACCTCGGCTTTTCCGAGGCCGACCTGGTCTGGGTCGTCAACGCCTACATGCTCACCTGCGGCGGCTTCCTGCTGCTCGGCGGGCGCTTGGGCGACCTCTACGGGCAACGGCGCCTGTTCATGATCGGCATCGCCCTGTTCAGCCTCGCCTCGCTCGCCTGCGGCCTGGCGAGCGCGCAGCTGCCGCTGGTCATCGCCCGGGCGGTGCAGGGCATCGGCGGCGCAATCGTCGAGGCGGTGGCACTGGCGCTGCTGATGAACCTCTTCACCGAGCCGGCCGAGCGCGCCAAGGCGATGGGCGTCTACGGCTTCGTCTGCGCCAGCGGCGGCAGCATCGGCGTGCTCCTCGGCGGCGTGCTCACCGGCGCCTACGACTGGCACTGGATCTTCCTCGTCAACCTGCCGATCGGCCTGGCGGTGCTCGGCCTCAGCCTGGCGGTCCTGCCGGGGACGAAGGCGGTGGGGCCGCGGCCGCGTCTCGACGTCGGTGGCGCCATGACGGTGACGGCGGCGCTGCTGCTCGCCGTCTACGCCATCGTCGGCGGCAACGAGGTCGGCTGGACCGCGCCGCGCACCTTGCTGCTGCTGCTCGCGGCGGCGCTGCTGTTCGCGATCTTCGTCGCCATCGAGGCGGCGGTCGCCGAGCCGCTGATGCCGCTGCGCTTCTTCCGCCTGAAGACGCTCGCCGCCGCCAACGTGATCGGCGTGCTCTGGTCGGGGGCGATGTTCGCCTGGTTCTTCCTCTCGGCCCTCTACATGCAGCGCGTGCTCGGCTACACGCCGATGCAGGTCGGCCTCGCCTTTCTGCCGGGCAACCTGATCATGGCGGTGTGCTCGCTCGGGATCTCGGCCTGGGTGGTCAATCGCTACGGCTTGCGCCGGCCACTCGTCGGCGGCCTGGCCTGTGCGGCGCTCGGCCTGGCGCTGTTCGCCCGCGCGCCGGTCGACGGCGGCTTCGTCGTCGACGTGCTGCCCGGCATGATGCTGTCGGGCCTCGGCGCCGGCATCGCCTTCAACCCGCTGCTGCTGGCGGCGATGAGCGGCGTCGACCAGCGGGAGTCGGGCCTGGCCTCGGGCATCGTCAACACCTCGTTCATGATGGGTGGCGCCGTCGGCCTGGCGGTGCTGGCCAGCCTGGCAGCGGCGCAGGTCGGGCCGGCAGGTGCGGGCGGCGCGGCCGGGATGGCGGCCGTGAACCGCGGCTACCAGTTCGCCTTCGCCGCCGGCGCGGTGTTCGCGTTGATCGCCGCTGCCCTGGGTGCCTGGCTGGTGCCCGAGCGGCCGTTGCCGGCAGCCGGCCGAGGCGTCGGTCCCGAGCCGGCCGGTGCTTCGGCCGCCGAGTGAGTTGCATGCTCCTTGCATGCGACGGGAGCGATGGCCCGGCCTGGAGACACGAGATGAGCGTGAACGATGTCGCGAAACCCCTGCCGACGGTTCGCCGTCTCGAGCGCGTGACCGAAGCCGAGATGCGCGGCCTGGTCGAGCTGCTGATCGATTGCGTCGCCGGCGGCGCCTCGGTCAGCTTCATGCATCCGCTCTCGGCGGCGAAGGCGACCGCGTTCTGGACCCGGGTGGCCGACGATGTCGCCGCCGGCGGACGCGCCCTGTTCGTCGCCGACGACGAGCGGGGCATCGTCGGCACGGTCCAGCTCGTGCTCGACCTGCCCGAGAACCAGCCGCATCGGGCCGACGTCTCGAAGATGCTGGTGCACCGCCGGGCCCGCAGGCGCGGCCTGGGCGCGGCGCTGATGCGCGCGGCCGAGAACCATGCACGCGAGCTCAGCCGCTCCTTGCTTGTGCTCGATACCGCCAGCCCGGAGGCGGAGCGCCTGTACGCGCGGCTGGGCTGGCAGTTGTGCGGGACGATCCCGCGCTATGCCCTCATGCCGACCGGAGAGCCCTGCGCGACCAAGTACTTCTATCGCGACCTGGGACCGGCCTGAGGGACGGGGTCTAGTGGCTGGCGCCGGCGGCGGCGGTGCGGCAGACGGTCGGGTAGGCGAACTCGACGCCGACGACGGCGCGGGCGTAGAGGTAGTTCTCACGCGCCCGGTCGCTGAGGGCGTCGAGCTCGACCTGGCCTTTCTCGTCGCACGGGAAACAGAGGCCGTGCCCGCGGAAGAGGGAGTTGAAGCGGATCTCGTAGTTCGAGTTCATGTTCGCGGCTCCGGCGAAGCCCGAAACGCGCCTCGCATGGAGAAAAGTGTGCGCGCGCCGCCGGCCGCGGTATGTCGGGTTCGCTCGGCGAATCGCGTCGGAAGATGTCCGACGCCGGCGTCGGATGCACGGTCGCTGGCGCGTGGTCGTTCAGCCGCGCAGGTGGCAGGACACCCAGTGGCCTTCCTCGCTCCGCTTGAGCTCCGGCGACTGCGTGCTGCACAAGGGAAATTGGGCGATCGGGCAGCGGGTGTGGAAGTGGCAGCCCGAGGGCGGGCGGATCGGGCTGGGCACGTCGCCCTGCAGCGGGATGCGCTTCCTCTTGACCTGCGGATCGGGGATCGGCACGGCCGACAGTAACGCCTCGGTGTAGGGGTGCAGCGGCTTGGTGTAGAGCCGCTTCGCCGGTGCGATCTCGACGATGCGGCCGAGGTACATCACCGCCACCCGGTCGCTGATGTGCTCGACCACCGAGAGATCGTGGGCGATGAAGATGTAGGTGAGGCCGAGCTTGCCCTGCAGATCCTCCAGCAGGTTGATCACCTGCGCCTGGATCGAGACGTCGAGCGCCGAGACGGCCTCGTCGCAGACGATCAGCTTCGGGTTCACCGCCAGCGCCCGGGCGATGCCGATGCGCTGCCGCTGCCCGCCCGAGAACTCGTGCGGATAGCGGCGCATGTGGTCGGCCGAGAGGCCCACGGTCTCGAGCAGCTCGACGATCCGCGCCTCGAACTCGGCGCGGCCCTTCGTCAGCTTGTGGATGATCAGCGCCTCGCCGACGATCGCCCCGACCGTCATCCGCGGATTGAGCGAGGCGTAGGGGTCCTGGAAGATGATCTGCATGTCGCGCGCCAGGGCGCGCAGCTCGTTCTTGCCTGCCTTCGTGACGTCCTTGCCCTCGAACCAGACCTCGCCCGAGGTCGGCTCGATCAGGCGCAGGATGCAGCGGCCGGTGGTGCTCTTGCCGCAGC
>Ga0068858_100002155_pt1 | contig 19963 bp, 14 predicted proteins | sample KBSSwiS12_FD_66589 | JGI IMG/M metagenome (GOLD analysis project Ga0068858, IMG submission 66589) | Switchgrass rhizosphere microbial communities from Kellogg Biological Station, Michigan, USA - KBS Switchgrass S1-2 | ecosystem: Host-associated > Plants > Roots > Rhizosphere > Soil ...
GCGTTCAATAGAAGTAATGCTCTCGTAGCCTTCCGTGAACCGAATCACCGAGCCGGAGCGTCTGCTCGCGCCAACTCGGGCCGATTCAACGGATAAAGGTTCAACGTCAAAGTAGCTATTTTGCCAGCGCCGGCAGAGTCGTATAGGTGTGCGCAGCGACGTTGGGAATGCGAATGCCCAATGCGCCGATCTGAGCTCCCGCCGGAGTATCGAATTCGATGGTGCCGCGAATGTTGGCGGTGGCCGGATATCTGTCGAACACCAGCGTGAAGGCATAGTGCCCATTCGCCGCCAAAGTAATGGTGTCGGTGGCGATTTGCACACCAGCCTCATTACGAACCACCACCGGAACGTTCACCGGCTGCGCGGATACCGCGTTCAGTGCCACGCCGGTCGCAGTGCCGCTCGTGTTATCGAAAGCGATGACGTATCCGCTGGCGTTGCGGCTCTCCAGCGGCACCACGGCTTCCTGGCCGTTGTGGCGGAAAATCACAAACCCGCTGACGTGTCCGGTGGTGGTAAGTTGCGCTGAACCGGTAAGCAGGTCCGGCGCCCCCGTACTTTGAATCGTGAGTGTCCCCCCGGCAGCCAGTGTTTGCGTGACCACGGAATTCTGCGTGACGGTGCCGCTGCCGGATTGCGGAAACGCCAGCGGCAGTGACAAGGGAGCGCCGGTTTGATCGGCGAAGAAGCTAAGCGTGAATTGCGCCGAGCTGGTCCCCGTATTGACCAGTACGAAAGTGGTTTGCCAGCCGTCGCCGCCGGACGCCAGATGGGCGATGCTCCCGCCACCGGTCCCCACGTTCGCCAGGGCAGGAATGGTTGTCAGAGCGTTGTTGGGCGGTGTAAAGCGAAGTCCCAACACGCTGATCCGTCCGCCTGCAGGGGTATCGAATTCGATAGTGCCCCGCTTGCCCGCCGTGACCGGAAATTGAATCGACAACACGAAAGCGGTGTGCCCGTTGCCGCCCAGCTGTATGTTATCTCCCGGTGCGCTGATCAAAACGCCGTTCTCATCGCGGATCACCACCGGAATGACCGCGTTGGCAGCCGATATGTTCTCCACCGCAACCCCCAAAACCAGGCCGCCGGTGTTGTCGAAGGCCAGCAAATAAGAGCTGGCCGTGCGCGTTTCCATCGGCACTACAGCTTCTTGCTGGGTGGGGATCTGGTGGAAAATGGCGAAGCCGTCCACCTGACCCGTCGCCGCCAGCTGGGCTGAACCGACCAGCACCGGCGGAATCGCCGGGCCCGCCGTATTCACAGTCAACGAAGCATTCGCGGCCAGCGTCCGGTCGAACGACGATGCCAGAAGCGATCCTCCGCCGGCCTGCGGAATCGTGAGCTGCAACGCGAGTGGACCATTTCCGGTGGGGTCCACGGCGTCTCCGAAAGTGCTGAAACGCGCCACTGCCGAGGCCCCGCCTTTGTTGACCAGCGTAAACGCCGTGGTCCAGTTTTCCTGCGCAGCCAGATGCGCCATGGCGCCGACGAAATTCAGGCCGGTTATAGCCGCAGCCTGCTGCTCGACTGTGAAAGGAAGGCCGGCAACGGTGATGGTGGCGGACCGCGCATCTCCCGGATTCGCATCCACCGAGAAACTGAAATTTCCATTGCCTAAACCACTATCGCTCGTGACATGAACCCAGAAGGGCGCGCCCGACGAAGTCCACGGGCACCCTGCGGTCGCACTGACGGCAACGCTGCTGGCGCTGGCGCCGGCACCAAACGCTTGATCATTGACCGGCAGCGAATAACTGCAGCTGAACGCCTGCCCAAGAGAGTAGACGATATTGTCCATGGCAAACTGCGCGTTGGCCGTTGCAACTGCGCCGGCCGATCCGTCGTTGTTGGCCGTGAATAGCACGGAGACCAGATTTTGCCATCCCGCCGGGAACACAAATGTCTGAAAGCCTGTGCCGCCATTTAGCGCGAATGTCGTGACGACAGTTCCACCTCCGGCCAGCGTGCCCACCGCGTTGATGGTGGTCGCATTCGGGGCGAGGCCGAGCCCGGCTATAACCCCGGCGTCCTGCGTGAACGCCCTATTGAGATCGATCGTCGACATCGAAAAAGTTGTGCCGGGCGATGTGACGATGACGCTTCTGCCATTCTGACTCGACGCGAGGAGCACCACCGAACCATTGCTGACCGGCGTGACGCCCAAACCGGAGAAGGGAGCTCCAGCCGGATTGCCCACGATAGAGAAGCAAACTTGGCTTGGGCAACCCTTTGAATCGGCAAAATTCAGCCCTCCGCTGCTCAGAGAACCCACTTGCGGGTTGCTGGACGCGTTTTGGAAATCGTTGAAACTAACACTTACCGTGTCAGCGGCGGCAAGTCCCGTTGCCAAGCCGGAACCAAACAGGGATCCCAGCGATCCTGGCGTTTGCGCGGAAGCAACGGCCATACAGGCCAACCAGACGCAACAGAGCTGCGCACGTTTTGTCATTGAGCGAGAGAACACTTGACAGTACTGTATGCGACGGGAGACACCCTAAACAACCTTCTTTGTGTAAAATTTTTGTGAATTTCAAAAAAGTGTAGACCCGTCAGTCCGTTATTGGCTGCTATGTTAGTCGTCAGGCTTCAGGACAGCGCTCATCCTTTTCGCGAATTCCGCCTCGGAAAACCGTTGCACGTAGACTTGCAGCGATTGTGGATTGACCTGGGACTCGAGCGAGTCCCACTGATCGATGGCGGACCGCAGCGAATCGTCGTCGGGCGACGAATAAAGCAGTCCCGCAAGATGCTCGCCGACGGGCACGGTTTCCAGCGCGCCGCCTCGCCCAAGTGCAATCACCGGCTTGCCGCTGGCCAGCGCCTCCACTGCCGTGATGCCGAAATCTTCCTCGCCGGGCATCAGGAATGCGCGGCAGCGGGCGTAAAGCTCGCGCAGCTCGGGATCAGTTACGCGCCCGCAGAATTCAATATTGGGAGTGGCTGCCCGCCGGAGGTTACTGAACTCTGGGCCACTCCCCACGATCTTCAGTTTGCGTCCATTACCGGCGAATACCCGCACCGCCGTATCCAAACGCTTGTAGGCCACCAGCTCAGAGACAATCAGATAGTAACCTTCCGCGGGTTTGGAATAAAAAGTTTCGACGGCCACTGGCGGCGGAATCACCTCGGAATCGCGCCGGTAAGATCGGGCGATTCGCCGCCGTACGTTCTGGCTATTGGCTACGAAATGGTCCACTCGCGCGGCCGAAGCATAATCCCACAAGCGCAGATAGTGCGCGAGCGGCGTCATGAGGGCGCGCTTGACGGGCGACGTCGTCCATTCGTTGCGATACGCCGGATAAAGATCCCACAGGTAACGCATGGGAGTATGGCAATAACACACATGGCGCGCGGTGGAAGGCGCCAGCACGCCCTTCGCGGGGCCGGATTCGCTGCTCACCACAAGATCGTACTCCCGGAGGTCGAACTGCTCGAGCGCCATCGGCATGAGGGGCAAGAGCGAACGATAATATTTCCGAAATGGCTGCAGAAAAGAGGTCTGGCAGCGATGCGCACGGATGACAGGCGAGACCCGGTCCGGTTCATAAAAGAGCGTGAATAAATCTGCATCCGGCAGAAGCCGGCAGAGCGCCTCCAGTACTTTTTCACCGCCGCGCGAGTTCAGGAGCCAGTAATGTACGATAGCTGTTCGCATATTGTTAAATTTATGTAAGTCTCTCGCCAAACCAGCGCTTCCGTTTTATACTAAGGCGGCATGCGTTCAGAAGCCAAGACGTCTCCGCCGTCTTTCCTCGCTGACTTTGAATGTCCGATCCGAGCTCGATTTTACCCGCTGGGCTTTCCGCTGGATCTGGCCACAAATTCCGCGGATGTCATCCTGGCCGCGAAACAGGGATGGGGCAGATTCACACAGCGGTTTGACGAGACTCCGGTGAGGCTCTCTCTGGGAGTTTCCGAACACGAAGCGGAAATGCAGCACCCGCCCGAGCCTCAGATCTTTTCCCAGGAGCACCTGATTACATTCTCGTGGGATCAATTCACCTTTGTAGTTTGCGATCTGCGAAGCGGCTTCGCCTGCGGGCGGATGACCGGTAACGCGGCGGCAGATTACGCATTTCTGCGCTACCGATTCCTGCAAGGACCGGCGATGACTATGCTGGTGCACCGGTTTCTGGCGCCTGTGCACGGTGCCTTGATCGCGCGCAATGGGGTCGGAATCTTATTGTGCGGGGACTCCTTTGCCGGCAAAAGTACTTTGGCCTACGCTTGCGCCCGTGCGGGTTGGACCTATATCACCGACGACGGAACCTACCTGGTTCGGTCCCGTAAAGACCGCTATGCTGTTGCCAACCCCTACTACACGCGCCTTCGTGAGGATGCCCCGTCGCTATTCCCGGAACTTAATGGACACACCATCGCTGTGCGCCCAAACGGGAAGGTCGGCATGGAAATATCCACAACAGCGCTGGCGATTAACACCGCCGAGGCATCTTCCATCGAGCACGTCGTCTTCTTGAATCGGGGCGCGGGCGCCCGCGCGCATCTGGTCCCCCACTCCAAAGAAGCGGCCATGAAATGGTGCGAACAGCACATTCGCTATGGGGAGGACGAGGTGCGCGCCGAACAGCGGCAGACGCTTCTCCGCTTACTCGACGCCGGACTCTGGAAAATGAGTTACAGCGCCTTGGATGACGCCATAGCATGTCTGGAAAACTTGACCAATAAGAGAGATTAAATTGATTCGATATTTCGTGATTTTTGCTATTGCCAGCGGTGTTACTCTGGCCCAAGTGTCTTCCGGGAGTTTGATTGGAGATGCCCGGGATCCCAAGCAGCAAGGGATTGCTGAGGTTATGGTTAGCGCCCGCAATAATGCCACGGGCTTTACGCGCACCAGCTTCACTGGGCCCGCGGGCGCCTACCGCATCGACAATCTTCTTCCCGGCGCTTACACGCTGACCGCGCGCCGCGCCGGGTTCAAAACGCTCTCGGTTTTTCCGATCACGGTGGAGATAGACCAGAAGGCGCAATACGACCTTGAACTGCAGCCTGGTTCCGAGAACGACACGGTGACCGTAACCTCGGATCAATCGCCGGTACAAACCGCGGAAGCCTCGGAAGGCTTTCTGCTGGGATCGAGAATGATGCAGCAACTGCCGCTGGCGACGCGAAATTTGATCGCGCTGATCACTCTTGGCCCCGGTGCCGTTCCGCGCCAGCTAGGTGGATTCACGCACGATATCAGCAACGATCTGCAGGCGAACCGGGGAGCTGTGGCCCTGAACGCACCGGTAAACGGAGCCCGCTCGACTGCCAATAGCTACATTCTGGATGGCGCCTATAACACCGACCGCAATACTTTTTCGGTGGTGGTGATCCCTCCGCTTGATTCAGTGGAGGAATTCCGGGCGCAGACTTCGCTGGCCCCCGCTGAATTCCGCGCCGGTGGCGGCGCAGTCGTGGACGTGGTGACGAGATCCGGCAGTCAATCCTTCCACGGCGGCGCGTTCGAATTTTTTCACAACGAGGCCAGCGACGCCAAAGGGTTGTTCTCGACCCCCGGCTTGCCCTCCGGAATCTTTCGCGAGAATCAGTACGGCGCAACTTTGGGCGGGCCGCTGGCCAAGTCCACGTATTTTTTCGCCACGTATGAAGGAATCCGCGGGCGCTCCTCCACTCCCACGCAGCATCTGGTGCCGTCCGCCGCGGTTCGCGGCGGCGATTTCACGGCGCGCGCGCCACTATTTGACCCTCTGAACGTTACCGCTTCCGGCGGACGCCTGCCGTTTGTGGGCAACCTGATTCCCGTCAACCGCCAGGATTCGATAGCGCAAAAGTATCTGCGGCTGTACCAGCCGCTGCCCAACAACCCCGCAAATCCAGCCAGCAACTATATCGATACCACTCCCAACGAGCATCAGGGCGACAATGCCTCGTTCCGTATCGATCGCTCCTTGGACGAACGGAATCGGCTGTTTGCGCGATACACGATCAACGACGACCGCACGCTGCTAGCCGGGGCGTTTCCGGAGCGGCCGACCTCGGAGCAGTTGCGCGCCCAGCAGGCCGTCATCGGTCACATTTTCGCTGCGTCGTCCTGGGTTAACGAAAACCATTTCTCCTTCACGCGCCTGCGCGTGTTCGATTTGCCGGTCAGCGCGTTCGGCGCCAATGTGCTCCGGGACCTGGGCATCGGCGGCTTCCCTGACGATCCGTTCCTCTATGGCCTGCCTTCACTGGTGGTCACGAATTTTGAGATGGTGCAGGATTCCAACACCTTGCCCCAGTTGCAGCGCGACAACTTGTGGTCGGCGTCCTCCAGTATTTCGCGGATGCAGGGACGGCATACCTGGAAGGCGGGTATTGAGTTCCAGCACTCCACCCTGGCGTATCTGCAAAGCCAGTTTGCGCGGGGTCAGTTCCAGTTCAACGGTACCAACACGCAAGATCCGCTAAACTCTGATGGCACGGGTGATCCGTTTGCGGATTTCCTGCTCGGATTCGCGTCGCAGACGCAGCGCCAGACCGGCACGGCACGAGCGTATTTTCGCCAGAACGATTATTCCGCTTATGTGCGCGACGACTGGCGCATCCATCCCCGCTTCACCTTGACGACAGGCCTCCGCTACGAATACTTAGCGCCGTTCACGGAGGATCGCGGCAATCTATTCAACTTGGATTACTCGACCCTCCCGGCCGCTCCGGTGCTACGCCGCGTCGAATCCGCGAGCAATTCCGACCATTTGGGATTCGCCCCCCGAATCGGTATCGCCGCCCGGCTTCCCCATGTGCTTTCGCACACGCGCGAAACGGTATTTCGCGCCGGCTATGGAGTGTACTTCAGCCCCGAGATTGCCGTCGAGAGCTACTTTCTGGTGCGCAACGGCGTGCGCAACGTGCTTAACCGCCCCGCCGGTACGGCGCCATCGCTTACCTTAGCCAACGGATTCCCGCAGAACGGCTCCACCGGCTTGCCGAGCTATTTCGGTGTGGATGAGAACGCGCGCACTCCCTACGTACAGCAATGGTCGAGTAGTCTTCAGCATGCCCTCCCCGGCAACGTGCTTTTCGAAGTTGCTTATGTTGCTTCGAAAGGAACCCGGTTGGGGCGGTTCCGCCGCTTCAACACGCCGGCGCACACGGAGCTTGGCCTGAATCTGTCGCCGCGTCCCGGCAATATCCAGTCCTTGCGGTCCTTCCCCGACCTGGGACCGATCTTCCAGATCCAGCACACTTCTAATTCCAGCTACCACTCGCTGCAGATCAAGGCCGAAAAGCGGCTGACAGCGCGCTTCTCTTTCTTGGCGAGCTTCGTGTGGTCCAAGTCGCTTGACGACGCCGATTCCATCGTGCCCGGCTTCTTCTCCAGCTTCGGCGCGCAGAACGAAGGCAACCTGCATTTGGAGCGCGGCCTCTCTTTCAGTAACGTCCCGCGGCGCTTCAGCGCCAGCTATGTGTACTCGCTCCCGGCAGCGCCTGTGTTGCGGTTCGTATCCAAGGACTGGCAGTTGAGCGGCAACATTACGCTGCAGGACGGCACTCCGCTGAACCCGGTTTATTTCGCCACGGACTACGCAAACTCGGGTACGCCGAATCGTCCGAATGTGGTTCCCGGCCAGCCCATTCTCTTGCCGGAAGACCAGCGCGATGCGGATCATTTCTATAATCCAGCGGCATTCGCCAATCCGGCCCCCTTCACGTTCGGCAATGCGGGCCGCAACATTCTGCCTGGAATCGGGAACCAGGTTGTCGATCTTGCGGTGCACCGCAAGTTCAGAATTCGCGAGAGCCAGACACTTGAGTTCCGCGCGGAGGCGTTCAATCTGTTCAATCACCCCAATATCGGTATCCCCGGCCCGTATCCCGATTTCGGCCCGTTCTTTGGCAAGTCCTTCTCAGTGGGCGAACCCCGGCGCATGCGATTTGCTCTAAGATACGATTTCTGACGCTCCGCAACTCATCCCTTCCAAACTACGCCGCTGCGGTCCTGCGTGCGTTGCGCATTTCGTCACCGGAAACCGCGGGACTCACGCGGCTCTCCGACGACGAATGGAAGAAAGCGCTCCAGTTTTCCGATCACATGCATTTGACCCTGGCGCTGGGCACGGAGTGTGGCAACCCGTTTCCAGGATGGGTGCGCGAGCGGCTCGACGGCAATCTTCGCGATAACGCACTCCGCTGGGAAAAGGCAAAAGCGGCGTACCACGAGGTAAGCGCCCGATTTAAAAGCACTGGCCTGGAATTCCTGGTGCTGAAAGGCTTCAGCCACTTTCCCGATTTCGTAAGCGATCCGCGCCGGCGCACGCAGTACGATTTGGATTTGTATTTGCCTCCGGAGCAGGTATACGCCGCCCGCGATGCCGCAACGCAGTTGGGTTATGAGCCGATACACCCGGGCGACCGCCGTCCCACCGATCATCTGCCCACCATGATCCGCAAGACTGGATGGCGCTGGCGTGGGGACTTTTTTGATCCCGATCTGCCGGTGTCGCTCGAACTCCACTTCCGGTTCTGGGATGAACAGACAGAGGGATTCGCAGCCCCCGGTGTCGGCAAATTTTGGGAGCGGCGGACCGAGAGGCGCCTGGACGAACTATCCTTCACGGCACTGCATCGCGCCGATGCGGTGGGATACGCGACGCTGCATCTGCTGCGCCACCTGTTACGCGGCGACACCCAAACATTTCACGCTTATGAGCTAGCGCGGATGCTCCATTCGAGCGCCGATGACGATTCGTTCTGGAACGAATGGGCGGAACTCCATGATCCCGGCCTGCGCACGCTGGAAGCGATCTGCTTCGCGCTCGCGCACCGATGGTTTGATTGCCGCTTGCCTGCAGTCGCGCGCGAGGCGATCGATGCGCTGCCAGCGGACGCCTGCCGGTGGCTAGAGAATCACGGCGATGCGCACCTCGACGGCTTATTTCGCCCCAACAAACATGAACTGTGGCTGCATTGGAGCCTGGCGGAATCGCGCGCCGCGCGGTTCGCGATTCTACGCCGCAGGCTCCTGCCTGCCGTTCCGCCAGGCCCGGCCGATGCGCCGCACATTCCCGAAGCGGAAATAAGATGGCCGATGCGTCTACAGCGGCGATGGCGGTACTTTGCCTTGGTAGCGTCACGCGCCACGCACCATGCGCGGGCACTTGTCCCCACCTTCTGGAGCGGACTCCGCTGGTTCGGCGGGCGCGCCGCTTTCGGCTCTCGATTCTGGCGCTTTTTCGCCGCTGCCTGCCTGTACGATTTCGGCCTCTTCATTTTCTTTCTGCTCTACAATCTGTATCTGCTGCGGCTCGGCTTTGCCGAAGATGTCCTCGGCTACGTATCCAGCGCCATGACCGCGGGCAGCCTCGTTGGGTCCATCCCGGCGGCGCTGGCCATGCAGCGCTTCGGCATTCGCAACACTTTAATCGGGTCCTTCCTCGTGGTGGCAGCGGATTCCGGCCTGCGTGCCTCCGCCACTACTGTGCCTTGGCTGATCGCGCTGGCTTTCGGCGGCGGACTGATGTCTTCGACGTGGGCCGTCGCGATGTCACCGGCCATCGCCCAACTGACCACGGAACGCAACCGCGCGTGGGGATTCAGTCTGATGTTTTCCCGAGGGATCGCCACGGGCATTGTTGCCGGATTCGTCGGCGGACGCGTGCCGGAGTGGCTTACGCGATGGGGACTGGCGTCATCCCAGCTCGCTTCCTATCGGCACGCACTGTGGGCGGGGAGCGCCATGGTGTTGCTGTCGCTGTGGCCTTTGGCGCGACTTCGGCTGGGGCCCGCACCGCTCCAGGATCGCAAAATCCGGGCACCCGGCCGTCCCCTGTTGCGCTTCCTGGCGGCGATTGCCGTGTGGCACTTGGGCACCGCCATGTTCAATCCCTTTTTCAACGCGTTCCTGGTCCGGCAGCAATTCTCGGCAGCACGGATGGGTTCTCTGGTATCGGTTTCGCGCCTCGCGCAAGTGGGAGCGATCCTGCTGGCGCCGCTGGTCTTCCGCCGCGCTGGACGCCTGCGAGGAATCGCGGGGATGCAGCTCGCGACGGCGGTGGCTCTGTTGGCTCTCGCCGGTTCGCAAGGCGCTGCCTGGGTAGGCGCGGGCTATGTGTTCTACATGGCCGCGCAATATATGAGCGAGCCCGGTCTGTACGGCTATCTCATGGACGTGGTTGCCGCGCGCGACCGTGGAACTGCGTCGGCACTCAACTTCCTGGTGGCTTTCGGCGCGCAGGCGATCGCCGCGGCGGTGGCGGGCACGCTTATTTATCGGATGGGATATTCCCCGGTGCTGCAGCTTGCGGCGGCGGTGTGTGCGGCGGCAGCGCTGCTGTTCGGGTTGCTCCGCGAGACGACGGCGAAAGAGTAACCAGTAGATCGATGATGGCCCGCCGATAGTGCGAAACGTCGTACTGAAGTCCCCACATATGGCGGGCGTTGACGGCAACCTCGCGGAGCCGGGATCGATCGACGGTCAGCAATGCGCGGATGCGCGCGGCCAGAGCTTCCGCCGATGATTCTTGCACCAGGAATCCGGTCTGCCCGTCGGCGAGCGCTTCGGGAATTCCGCCGGCTGGAAACGATACCACCGGCACGCCCGCCGAAAACGCTTCCAGCAGCACGCGCGGCAGGCCTTCCTCGCGGGACGCGATCACCAGCACGTCGAGCTGCCGCAGAACGCTGCCGATATCATCCCGCCATCCCAGAAACTCAACCGGAAGCCCGCGGGCTTGGCGCTGCACTGCGTCCGCGAAGCGCTGTATGCCGAATAGTGGGGCTCCGCAAATCACGAAACGGGCATTGGGAAATTGGGGCGCGAGTAAAGCCGCGGCCCGCAGAAACTCGGTCTGTCCCTTTTCCGGGGCGATCCGTCCAATAATGCCAATGCGGAACGCTTCCGCGGTGTCGAAGGAACGCTCTCTGAAGCCGCAGTCCGCGACGCCGTTGGGAATCACATGCAGGCGCTCCGCAGCCGCACCGAGCCGCGCAATGACGTAGCAGCAGCACCCGACAACAACGGCGCCACTTCTGCGGATGCCCCAGCGCGCCATCCATGCGGCGGCCCCCGTGTAACGCCAATGCACGTGAAATACGATCGGGATGCGGCCTTGAGCCGCAATCGCGGCAGCAGGCAGGATCCGCGCGCCGTTGACGTAAATGCGATCGAACTGCGTGCGATCGATCAGCCGCCGAATGCTTCGCACTTGCCGTGCGACGTCAAACGGGAATCTCAAGAAATCAACCAGCCTCTTATTGCCCGAGCGGTAAGGGCCGCAGGGAATCTCGGATACCGGCACACCCATCGCACGCAGCCGGCCCACCAGCGGGCCATGTCCGGGAAGCACCGCCTGTGCGGACCAGCCTTGCGCCTGAATTGCCGGCATCAGGTCGAGCAGGCAGGCCTGCGCTCCGCCGAGATCGCTGTACTGATCAAGGAACAGGATATTCACCCGGCTCCTTTTGCGTGGCCAGCGCGAGAACACAAAAATACAGCGGCAGGACGCGCCAGTAGGTGAGCAGGTCCACGGTTAGCATTTGCACGCATTGGCCCGCCCAGAAACAAAACATCCAGGCTCCCAGCGAAGAACGCTCGCCGGCGGATTTCGACACTCGATACGCAGCCCTCAGAATCGCGACGTTGAGAAAAATCACGGCCCCCAGACCGAAGACGCCCGTTTCCACCAGTGCACTCAAGTAGGTATTGTCGGCGATCACCGGAGTCCCGGTGATGCCGGAATACGGCAAGGTCTTGTAGCCAATGCCTAGCAGGGCGCGGCCCGGATGCGCCAGCACAAAATCGCCGAGCATCGACCAGCTCTTGAGACGCCCCGAAAGCACCTGATCGGGCGAATGCGTGAAATTTTGCAGCGAAGCCAATATGCGGTGCCAATAGATACTGGCGAACACCGGAACCATCCTGTGCAGAACAGCGGCCGCGGCTCCCGCGACCAACGCGACTCCCGCCAGCAGGCGCAGCTTAATGCGCCGCCTTTCGAGGCAGAGCAGCACAACCAGCGCAACCACCAAGTTGAGGAGCGAACCGCGCGAAAACGAGAGTGTGAGCGCGCAGGCCAGCACCACTCCGCCGATGATCACCGCGGGCGAAGGACCAGGCAGGTCGCGGGTTCGCGAGAGCAGAGAAACGGCGATCATCTCGAGAAAAAATGCGCACACATTACCCAAAGCCCCGGCGTCGTAGAACACCCCTTGGGCGCGCCGGATAATGATGCGCCCGAGGCCGAGAAACTGCGGGGAAAATCCTGCTGGCGCCGGAAACCGAAAGTAGAAATCGATGCAGGCAAACAGAGCCGAGGCCACCGCGGCCCAGAACATGACGCGGATCAGAGTGGAGGGCTGCACCGACGATGCCGCGCCCGGTCCGTCGCGGAGGTATAGGAAAACGTACACGGAAATCCCGAACAAAAGCACGCGCGCCAGACTCCCCACCGCGATCACCGCGCCGGAATACAAAGCCGCCATCGCCACGCTCGCCAGCAAGATGCTAAACAACGTCAGCAGCGCGACCGTGAGCGCATCAGATTCCCAGCGCCATTCGGAGAAGCGCCGCACGCCGATCCAAACGCCCGCGGCGGCCGCCAGCAGCGCCAGGTGCGGACCGGTGTTTCCCAACCGAAAAGGCAGTGGAGGCAGCAGCAGCGCCATCCCGAAAAAGACCACCAGCCAGCGGCAGGAAGCCGGCAGCGCCGGCGGCTCAAACGCGAGGCTCAAGCAGGTAAATGCGGACCGCATATATGCTGGGTCTGTATGATTTTCGGCGTCGCCATCATCGCCGTGTTGCTTCCCCTCATCATAACCCCCGGTGTCTTCTTTGCGTTCGATATTACACCGAAAATCGCGGCGCTAGTGTTGGGAACGTGTGTGATGTTGTGTTTCGCGAAGCAAAACATAAAGCTGATTTATGGCATGACACGCACCGCCTGCGGACGCTGGTTTTTAGGCCTTCTCGCTCTGCAATGGATCTCGCTTGCGGTGGCCACCGCTCTTTCCTTGTCGCGAGACTTATCCTTGCACGGAAGCGGCTGGCGCCGTTTTGGTTTCCTCACCCAAACCTGCGTGATCTTGGTGGGCGTGCTGACGGCCGCCTGGATTTCAGAGCACCCACCGCGAATTCAAACCATCCTGCGCATGTCCGTCGGCGCCGGAGCGGTCGGCGCCGCCTATGGAATCTTCCAATACTTCGGCTGGGATCCTTTCATTTCTGCCAAGTCATACCAGGCCGGCGAGGACGTCTTCATGATCGTGCGCCCACCGGGAACCCTGGGCCACGCGGATTATTTCGCCGCATGGCTGGGGGCAGCGTTCTTTGCGGGATTAGCCCTCGCGCCGATGGAGAAAGCCGGTTGGGCGCGAGCATCTGCGTGGGCCATTGCGGGACTCGCGGCCGTCGCCACGCTGCTCAGCGGTACTCGCTCCGCGCTGCTCGGACTAGCTGCCGGAATCGTCGTCTATGTGCTGGTGCGGCGTCCGCGGATCACGCGCAGGTCGGTTGCTCTAGCGGCGGCGGCGGTGGCGTGCCTGGTGCTGTTTTTCGTGTCCCCCGCCGGGACAAGATTGCGGGCACGCGTGCAGTGGTCCACCGAAGACCTCCGGGGTGGCGCGCGCCTTCTGCTGTGGCGCGACTCACTCACGATGGCCGAGCAGAGGCCGTGGACTGGATTCGGCCCAGAGACATTTTCCGTTGAGTTCCCCAAATTTCAATCTCTGGATCTGGCGCGCGCTTATCCGGACTTCTATCATGAATCGCCACACAATGTATTCCTGGATGCCCTCACCGCTCAAGGCGCTATAGGCTTATTGTCGCTTCTGTCGCTCGCGCTGTTCGGGCTCTACGTGTCAACTAAGCTCAACCGGGAGCAACGGGCGCCACTGCTCGCAGGTTGGGCCTGCCTGTTGGTCTGTCATCTATTCGTGGTTTTCATTGCTCCCACCGCGGCGTATTTCTATTTGTGGCTCGCGATGCTAGCAGGCAGCGCTACTGTTGCGGCTCCATCTAAAGCGCTGCCGGTTCCCCGGCGCGCTTGGGCTCTGTATCCCGTGACTGCCATGACGGGTCTGGTGCTGGCGGTTTATGCAACCCGGCTGATGGTGGCGGATGCAGAGCTCGCCACGGTTCGCCGCGCCACAGAGGCCGGCGAAATCGAACCAGCGGCGCAAGCGCATCAAGCTGTACTCGCCTGGCAACCCAGCGGATCGCGAGCCGACCTCTACTATTCCCGCGCCATGGCGGACTTGGCAGCCCGCGCCACGCTGCCGAATTCACGTCTCCTTGCCTGGACCCAAGCGGTGGAAGCCGGGAAGCGCGCGGCATCCGCAGCCGAAGACCGCGCTAACGCCTGCTACAGTCTGGCGGCTCTGCTGGCGGCGCAGAACGACTCTGCCGGAGCGGAGCAATCCCTGCGAAATGCAATCGCCGCCGCGCCGAACTGGTATAAGCCGCATTGGACGCTGGCCCGTCTGCTTTCTCTTGCCGGGCGCAATGAGGAAGCTCTCGCCGAAGCCCGCGCAGCGGTGGATCTCGGCGGCGGCCGACACGCTGAAGTTTTCGATACTTTGACTGAACTCAAGCAGAGAAACGCCCAAAATCGCTGACGTTTTACAACGTTTTTACATTTACGGAATCTTTCTCCTATGGCGGCCCGGGTAACCTGAAGATGAAAACAGGGGGGATCTGGCATGAGATTCGTAGCGTTGTGCGTGGTGCTGCTGGCGGCAGGCGCCTCCAGTTTTGCCCAGGCTCCTGCGAACGGCTACGTTGGCCCTGCGGCCTGCCGTACTTGCCATCCCAATCAATGGGCTACGTTTTATAAGAATCCGCATTTCAAGAGCGTTGCTTCAGGAAAAGAGCCGCCCGAACGCACTGGTTGCGAGAGCTGCCACGGCCCCGGCCAGCGGCACGTGGAACAACACGGCGGCAAGTCCACGATTGTGGCGTTTTCCGAGGCCACGCCGGAGCGCGTCCTGGACACCTGCCTGCGCTGCCATAGCCAGACGCTTTCGCGCGCCAATATTCGCCGGTCCTCGCACACCCAAAACGGCGTGGTTTGCACGAATTGCCATTTGATCCACAACCCAACCGCGCCGCGCCGGTTACTCGCAAAAATGCAGGCCACTCTGTGCTACGACTGCCATCCGGATGTCCGCGCGCAATTTTCGATGCCCTTTAAACACCGCGTGGATGAGGGTTTCATGAATTGCACCGATTGTCATAATCCGCATGGCGCGTTTGCTCCCACCTGGCGCATGGCGGCACAGCCCCGTATGACGGCTCAGGCGAAAGGGAACGAAGAGCCGTGCTTGAATTGTCACGCCGATAAGCGCGGCCCCTTCGTATTCGAGCATGCGGCAGTCCGGGTAGACGGCTGCGGAAACTGCCATGTGCCGCATGGCTCGACGAACTCGCGCATGCTGAAGCGGCCGGTGGTCTTCACGCTATGCCTGGAATGCCACAATGGCGCGGGAAATTTCGGACGCCAGGCGAACGGCGTTTTTCCGCTCGCTGCGACACATAATCTAGCCGATCCGCGTTATCAGAATTGCACCGCTTGCCATGTACGGATCCACGGCTCTAATGCGGATGCGACGTTTCTCCGATGACTACGCGACTCTATATCTTCTTCATGGCGATCGCGGTGGCGGCCGCGCAAACACCCGTCGCGCCGACTCCGCAAACCGCGGGTGAACGGCTGGGCGAGAACGTCTCGAATTACAACATCGTGAATAATTTCGAGACCGGATACCGGTTCCACGAAGTGGGCGGAAATCTCGCGCAATACCGCAGCAGCATCAACTACGGCAACGGCATCCGGCTACTGGGAAGTTCGCTTAGCATCAATTCGCGCGACGGCCATGGGGCGTTGTTCGATCAGCTCGTCATGGCCACCCAGGGCCTGGGCGGCGATCCCTACGCGGCAGCGACGCTGCACCTCGAAAAAAACCGCCTGTATCGCTACGATCTGAGCTGGCGGCAGAACGACTATTTCAACCCCGGCCTGGTAACCGGAGGCGGCAGCGGCCAGCACCTGCTCGACACGGTGTACCGGATGCAGGACCACGATTTCACTCTGTTTCCGCAATCCAACCTGAGCTTCTTTCTGGGGATGAGCGCGAGCTCGCAAACCGGGCCATCCCTGTCTTCGATTCAGCTCTTCGATTCCAAGAGCCCCATCGTGCCCCTGTTCTCCGATGTCCGCCGTGTGTGGCGCGAATATCGCGTGGGCAACGAATTTCGAGTGGCGGGGATCCGCGTAAATTGGATGCGTGGCTGGGAAGATTTCAAAGACGACACCGGCGCCACGCTGTTAGCCGCGACCCCGCCCCTCACTGCATTTCGAAGCAGCGATCCATATCACGGCACCAGCCCTTACTGGAGAGCCGCTCTGTTCACCGACCGCAAAGTGCTTAACGTGAACGGCCGCTTCACATATACCAGTGGCCGCCGGGCTTTCGTGGTAGATGAGAGCTCCGCCGGTAAGGTCGCGGCGGGGCCCGAGAACCGCCAGGTCACTACGTTCGGGAATGCGGACCGTCCCGTCGCTACCGGCAATCTGAATGTGAGTATTACGCCCGGCTCGCAGCTTACCTTGGTGAATAGCACGTCGGTCTATAACATCCGCACGCTGGGCAATTCCTACTTCAGCCAACTCGACAATGTGACCGGCGCGGTCACGTTCCTTAACTACAATTACCTGGGAATTCGCACCGTCGCCAACAGCACCGACCTGAACTATCGGATTTCGCCAATGTGGGATTTATTCGCGGGGTATCAGTACACCGACCGAAAAATCCATTCCCTGGAACAGACCGATTTCGCAGGTCAAACCTTCGCCACGCGATCGGAACAGACCAATGTGCTGCATGCCGGCGACCTTGGGCTTCGCTTCAAACCCTGGAAGCCGGTCACCGTGCGCGTATCCGCGGAGCTCGGGCGCGCCGACCGTCCGTTCACTCCGAAAGCGGACAAGGATTATCACGTTCTCAATGGGCAATTTCAATATAAGACGAAAAAAATTCAGCTCATGGCCGCGGCTAAGGCTGACTACAATGTCAACTCGATTTCCCTAACCTCTTACAGCTCGCAATCCAGGACCTATTCGGTTACCGGAAGCTGGACGCCGGGCGCATGGTTGACGCTGGATGGCGGCTTCACGAGGCTGCATCTCTACACCATTGGCGGAATTCGATATTTCCTCAATCAGCAGCCGGCGCCGGCCCAGGACTCGGTGTATTTGAGCAACATCAATACCGGATATTTCGGCGCACGATTCGCGCTGAAGAATCGCGCGGATTTGTATCTTGGATACACACGCGTACAGGACGTGGGCGATGGCCGTGACACCGCTCAGGGCCCAGGCTTTGGGTCGCCGCTCGCGATTTTCCAGGGAGTGCAGACGTTTCCTATGGCATACCAGTCGCCTGTGGCGCGCATATCCGTGCAGATCCACAAAAAACTGCGCTGGAATGCCGGTTATCAGTATTACGGCTATCGTCAGGACTTCTCGCTGGGGCAGAGCTTCCGGGCGCACACCGGCTTCACGAGCCTGTCCCTCTCTTTCTAGGACCTACCAGGCGCCGCCTCCGTAAATGAGCGCGGGAACTGTGCGAAGAAGGATCTTCAAATAGACAGCCGGGGTTAATGTGCGCACCAGCTGGAGGTCGAGCGCGGCGCGCTCCGGGAAGGGAACAGCGCTGCGCCCGGAGACTTGCCAAAGCCCCGTCAGCCCCGGTTTTCGCGAGAGCAGTTCGGCGGCGTGCACTCCAATGTAACGGGCGATTTCGCCCTGCGTAAGGGGACGGGGCCCCACGAACGACATCTCGCCGCGGAATACATGCCAAAGCTGTGGCAGTTCATCGATCGAGTGGCGGCGGCAGAAGACCGCGAAGCGGCTGGTCACACGGCCATCGTCGGGAATCTTATGGTCTCCCTCGGGCTCCGCGACGACGCGCTCGATCCAGCCTCGTTCGCGATCCAGAACCGGGTCGGCCCCCCACATGGTTCGCAGCTTCAGCACCCAGAACAGCGTTTGATCTTGTCCCACTCGCAGGTGGGCAACCAGGGGGGAGCGCCGCGCCAGGATCGCAACCGTCAGCCCCCCAACCGCGATAACAGGCGCTGCGACTACCAGCAGCAGAAGACCAGCAGCGCGCTCGACCGCTTCCAATGGAGTGAGCCGCACAGAGACAAAAGTGCGCGAGATGGGCTTTGTGCAGAGCTCTATGCTCAATCCTGTAACCTCAATTTGTTCTCAGTATACGTGCTGCACCCCCGCCCACCAAGGCTTCGGCGAGTATTTTACATTTCTTTCACAAAGCTGGATTTGTCTCAGAATGTTTCTTCTTGTGGAGCAATCTACTTTGACGAATAGCCATGGCGGGCTGGAATCGGTGGCCAGGGTGATCCAGCCAAGTCGGGCCGCAGAGTACCCCGAAGCAGGAGCGCTTGAGGCCCCAAATCCCCGCCGCGCAATACCATCACAGGCTAGCGTGGCGAAGCGCGCGCATGCTACCGATAATTGTTCCTAAACGGGCGCTAGGAGGGGACTCCGAGAAAGTGCTACGCTGAAACGTCCGACTACGAGGTGAGTGCCGTTGGCTGAAATTCACGTAAATGATGGCGAAAGCCTGGAGAGCGCGCTCAAGCGCTTTAAGCGAAAAGTGATGACTGAGGAAATCATTAAGGACATCAAGAAACACGCATTCTATCTGAAACCAGGGCAGAGGAAGCGCGTCAAGTCAGCGGAGGCACGCAAGCGCGCGCGCAAGAAGCGTACGCGGGACAGTGATTCGGATCAGCATCGCTCGTAAGGCGAGCAAGTGGACGACCGCGTCTCTATTGGTGCGTTCTCCTGAGCGGTCATCCACGCCGGCGGACGCCCGCGCCGCCTCCTGGAACCAGCCCATAAATTCGTCCAGCACCATGTTGTACACCTAGCCAGGACGTCGCACAAACAGTGGGGACCGTACCCGCTCCATCCCCCCGACGGCGGTTCCCGGACGAGCCGGAAAGTTTTGACGCTCAACGCCCCAAACAGTTCTTACTTATGACCGTGAGTATCCCCATCGTTACCGCTCCCATGGTCCGTATGCTTATTCCCACGACGCACTTGGCCGCGAATCTCTCCTCCCTGAAAGTTTGTCGTGTGAATGTTGGCATAGGAAAACCCCTCGTCGACGGCCTCTAGTGCGGCCGTAAGATTTCCGGCAGTGATCCCTTGTAGCGCTGGTCCAGTCACATTTGCGGCCACAATTGTGCCTGAAAACGTCCCTGATGTTGCGGCAGGACAGGCGGGTTGGTTTCCTCCGCCGCACAGGAAGATCATGACCCCACCGGCCACCCTAGTCGGAGCAAAGTGCAAATGCGAGACTACCAGGTTCGATGACAGCCCGGAAAATGTCATGGTAAAGGTAATGACGCCGTTGTCGTTTTCCATGTGAAACGTCGCCGCGCCGGTACTATTAATTGGAGGCACCTCGTTATCCCCCAGCAGCGATGCGGAAAAGACTTCCGTAGCCCCGCTTGCAGGCGGCACAAGAAGAGTCAGGGCGAGTGCCGCTGATCCCAGAAATAAGATGTTCTTTAAGATGGTCTTGATGTTCATGGTGTTTTCCCCTTACGTCGGTCCCCTGATCGACGAAATCAGTATACACCGCAAGCATCAAAATAGACGCACCACCTAGTACTAGAAATCCGCCCTATCTTTCGATAGATTTCAGAGGTAATCGACGGGTAGCGCCATCACGTTCCCACGCGGAAGTGGGGATTCGCCATCGTGGCGGTGTTAATCGCCGGCGCCGTGAGCGCACAGCCCAATGTCGTCACGCCCCAAGCACACAACTACCGCGTCGCCACCTTTCTATGTGACAACCGCTACTGCAGCAGCGCGTACACAAAGAGCGCGCTGCCGGCACAGACTGCGACGTACTGGCGCCCGTTCATCGAATAAGTCATCGGACCCGAAGAAACGCGGCCACCCAGCGCGGCTTTCCAGAGAAG
>Ga0068858_100002156_pt1 | contig 19958 bp, 15 predicted proteins | sample KBSSwiS12_FD_66589 | JGI IMG/M metagenome (GOLD analysis project Ga0068858, IMG submission 66589) | Switchgrass rhizosphere microbial communities from Kellogg Biological Station, Michigan, USA - KBS Switchgrass S1-2 | ecosystem: Host-associated > Plants > Roots > Rhizosphere > Soil ...
TGATCGAATTCGAGATAACGGCGCGCCTGACAACGCTTCCCGCTCGGGCCGGTAAAGGTGCACTGCCCCTTGTCTCGCTCCCAAACCGCACGGCGAACGTGCGCGGGGACGTATCGTCTGCGAGCGCTCGGGCGTGCACGCCGCGGGCGAGTTGTTGCTCCGAACTTCTGACGCTCGAGCTGGAGGATCAGGGCCTCGAGAGCACGGTCGAGCACCTGGGCGATGTCCCCGCCCGCGACCGCATGACTGAGCAGAGCCTGCGCATAGCGCAGTTTCTGGTGCGTCCTGTGGTCGATGGTCACCCTCAAGCTGTACCGCTCCAGGAGCGCCGCGGCGTTGGTCAGATCCGGCGATCCAACTCGCCCCGGGGCGAGTTCATCCATGCTCGGGTCGCCTGAATCGGCTCCGTTCGTAGCCCCGGCAACTCGCCCCGGGGCGAGTTGCGCGCGATGGTCCGAAGGGATGGCCGGCGGCGAGTCCGGTTCGGGTGCACCCGCCCGGTCGGACCCATCACGATCGGACCCATCGCAATCGGACCCTTCGCGATCGGACCCTTCGCGATCGGACCCGTCGCGATCGGACGAACCCTTCAACTCTCCGACGCCAGCCTCCTCAAGCGCCAGCTGCGGCAGGGGTCCTCGAGCCGCGGCAACTGGCCCCGGGGCGAGTTGACGAAGCGATTGAGGTCTGGCGATCCCAGGGGGAAGTGGTCGAATCGTCGGCGGCGACTCGGGCGCTCCGAAACGCCGGGCCAATATCTGCTCGATTTCGAATCGCCGGCGATGCGTTGCCGCTTCGATGAGCTCATCGGAATTCACCGCCGTCAGGTGCGGCGCCAGAAGGCAAACTGCCGCGAGATGCAACCGGCCATCCGCCACAGCGTGGAACATGGCCGGAAACTGGCGCGCCGCGCGGGCTGCGCGGATCCGCTTGTAGGCCGAGTCCTCGGACAGCCGCAGATCCTCGACACAGTAGGCATGCATCGATGGATAGCCAGCGGCGACGTACAGGCCCCGCGCGTCGACTTCTCCGATGTGGGCCAGAAGCGCTGCGGTCCCGACACGGTCCCGGGCCACCAGGTCCGACAGGTCTCGGAGGAGCGCTTCGTCCGTGAGGTGGTCCAACGAGTAGTTCTTCGACGTGGTTCTCTGCATGGAAGCACCTGTGAGCGGGGATGTGATGAAGTGCCTGATGGGGGATCAGGTCTTGGGGGTGGCCGTGATTTATATCATGAGCACCGCGCAGGGAGAATGACTAAGAGAGTGCCATGACAGGCAAACTGCAGGCGTGGAAGGCGAGAAAGGCGCGCCGGGCCGCTAGTCCGCTTCCGCCGCGCTGTCAGGCTTTGCGCCGCTGCCCGCGTTGCCGCTCCCGCCCTGGCACGGCAAGTCGCTCGTCGCGGTATCGATCGCGACCTTCCACTCCCCTTTCGCCTTCTTCCAGACCGTGACGTACTTTCCGGTGTCGTCGACCTGGCCACCGGCGTTGTTCTGGATGTAGTGATAGGTGCCGCGCTCCACCGCCATGTCGAGGGACGCCGATACCTTCACCTCCTCGGTCGCGAACGTCATGCTCACGCCATCGGGCCTGAGCCAGGTCTCGTACCACTTCTGGATCGGCTCCTTGCCGATGATCACGGGCGTGTTCGACGCCATCTCCATCGCGTCCTCTGCGTAGTACGTCATGATCTTGGGGATGTCCTTGGCGATCTCGGCTTTGAGCCACTCCTGGCTCAGCGTCTGGACCGCCTTGGCCTCGTTCAGCGTGTTCACCTCGGCGGGCTTCTGCACGGTGCAAGATGTGAGCATCGAGGCGAGACACACGGTCCGAAGCCAAGCCTTCATGGAGCCTCCCAAGGGTCATTCGGGTACACGCTCCGGCGACCGCCGGGCGCGGTTCACGCAGGTGCGGTGCTGGCCGCGTCGCGCACGTCGCGCACGCAGGCGCGAACGGCACCCGCTACTGGAATCGAACGGTGATGGCTACTCTCCCGCTGTCCGCGGGAGCGAATTCGACGAGGTAGGATACTTGTTTCCCGCAGCGATCGATGGTCCATCGCTCGTGCCGCGGGAGGCGGGACAACGCGGTATCTGGGTCCGCACCCGCGGGGCCGGCACCATCCGCGGCGCCCGCGACGCCGTTACCATCCCCCGCACCCGCGGCGCCCCCCTTACCACCCGCGACGCCGGCACCATCCGCACGAAAACCCATCGAGTCCAGAACCACCGTGTCCGAGACGCGTCGCTCCGTGCATCGGTCCTTTCGGAGATTGTCCATGGCGCGGATCGCCAGGACGACGCGGACCTGCTCGGAGGAGTCGGCGTAGGTGGCGCCGGGCGCTGGCGCCCAGGCGGCCGCGGGCGAGCCGAGGTCGTGCTTCGAGCCGGCGCACCCGCTGAGCACGAAGGCGCCAATGGCCGCGCAAACCGCACGCAGAGATCCGCCCGCGCCTCGCACTAAGGAATCGGCGGAGGGAGCGGGGGCGGCTCCGGGGTGCCGGGCGGGAGCTGAGGCTCCAGGTTCGCGCCGCCTGCCGCCGCGGCGCGCTCGCGCGGCGTCAACGGTCCGTCGGGGAGGCCTCCGCGGCCCGAAGCGGCTGAATGGCCGAGGTCGCTCTCATCGCTAGCGTGCCCACCACCACCCTGCGCACCGCCACCATGCCCACCGCCAGCGTGACCACCACCACCATACCCACCGCCCTGCTGCCCCCCGGACACCAGCCCCATCCCCTCGCTCCCGCGCTCCGAAAACGGCGTGACGGTCCTTGGGGGCCTCGCGGGATCCCGGCGCGGCACCGGCGTCCTTGCCTGGGGCGGCACCGCCCGTGCTTGGCTCCGCTCTCGCAAGAGCGTCGCACCCACGGCCAGCATCCAGACCTGGAGCGGCAGTCCGACGCCGTAGCGCACCGCCGTCATGCGCATCGGATTGATCGCGGCGCCGGTGACCGTGGAGCTCCAGAAATCGAACAGGTACACGAGAATCCCGATCACACCGACCACGGCGCCGGCCCAGCCGAGCCAGCTCGGGATCACGTCACGCGACGAGCCGCCCAGGCCGGCCGCCACGACCGCGGCGAACAGCAGCACCGACCCCACCGCGAGCGCACCCATTTTCCAGTACCAGACGGCGCTGAAGAGCATCGTCGCGAGGCCGGGATCGAGGGGATAGAGATTGCGAATGAACGCGGGAAGGAAGAACTCCATCGAGAGGAACGAGACGTAGATGGATGCGCCGACCAGCGCGCACACGGTCACGATCGAAGCCGGTCCGGACGCGCCTCGGAGGTGCAGCAGGAAGGCGAACGCGGCAAAGCCGACCGCGGCCGCGAGGAATCCAACCACCATCGCGGCGTGAAGTCCCATCCACCCGGAGAGGCCCTCCTTGGCGATGGCCTCGATGACGTGGTTGGCTTCGTTCGCCGGCGGCAAGGAGGGGAACACCGCGAGCGAGAGCGAGAGGACCACCGCGCCGAGCGTGAAGCCCACGCCCGCGTACGTCTGGATCGATTGGACCCGTTCATCCATCACATCGGCCATCCCAGGCCTCCCTTCGGACCGGCGCCACATTCACCACGGACCCACACGCGCGCCACCGCAGCACCCGCACCACGGACCCACACACGCACCACCCACCAAAACCCTTGAACCATTCGCCGATGCCCGGCACTCTACCGCCGTGCCCGAGCATAAACAAACCAAGAACCTCGACCCGAACGCGCTTGGGCTGATCGCGGCGCTGGCCGCGATCGTCCTCTACATCCCCGCGATCCAGTACGGATGGGTCTGGGACGACCGGGTCATGGTCGACTCCCAGGGGCACGCGCTCCTCGAAGGCTACCGCCCGCTCGCCTCGCTCCTCTTCCGGCTCGAGTGGAATCTCGGCTACGGGACGCCGCTGATCGCGCACCTCACGAGCGTCATGCTCCACGGCGCCGCGACGTTCCTCTTCTTCCGGCTCGCCCTCTCGCTCGCGGCGGGACCGATGCTCGCCCTCGTCACGTCGCTCCTCTTCGCGGCCCATCCGGTGCACGTGGAGGCGGTGGCGTACATCTCCGGCAGGCCGGATCTCCTCGCGACCACGCTCGCGCTCCTGGCGCTCGTGATCGCGCGCAAGGCGGAGCTCTGCACGCCGGAGGGATGTCGCTCGCTCAAGATCTGGCCCGCGTACATCGTGTACGCGGCCGCGCTCCTGAGCGACGAGGTCGCGCTCGCGATGCCCTTCGTGCTCATCGGGCTCGATCGCTTGGGACCGACGCCGGTTCCCTTCAAGCAGCGCCGCACGCACTACTCGGGGTTCCTCGCGATCACGCTCGTCTACCTCCTCATGCGCTTCATGTCGGGGCACGGCTTCCTGTCCAACGCCGGCGCCGCCGCGATGGGAATCGAGCCGGGCGCGAAGGCGTGGGCGGTGCCCATGGCGATCTACGAATCGCTGCGAGTCCTCTTCGTGCCGCATCCGCTCAATGCACTCAGGACGTTGACGGCCGCCGAGATCGCGACCACCGCGAGCAAGATCGCGCCGTTCCTCGCGCTCCTCGGCGTGGCCCTTTTCGTGGCGTGGCGCCGCCGCGATCCACTCGCACGGGCGGGGGCGCTCCTGCTCCTGCTGCCGCTCATCCCGTCGCTTCCCATCGCGCCGTTCGTGGGTTCCTTCACCGAGGAGCGGGCGCTCTACTTCGCCTCGGTTGGCGCGTGCCTTCTGGTGGGATCCCTCTATGCGGCGGTGCGCAACGCGCTGCCCCGCGCGGGACTTCCGCTCACGGTGGTCGCGATTCTGGTCGCGGTGGCCGCGGGCGCGGGCACCCACGAGCGGCTCCCGGTCTGGAAGGACAACACGTCGCTCCTCTACGCTGCGGCGAAGGCGGATCCCAAGGATCCCCTGCCCCACCTCATGCTCGCCGACTTCTTCATGAACGAGCAGAACTGGCCCGCGGCGGAGGCATCCATCGATCGCGCGGTGACGCTCGATCCGAACAATCACAACGCGCTCGTGCGACAGGTCGCGATCCTGAATCGACGCGGCAAGTTCGATCTCTCGGCCCAGGCCGCGCACAAGGCGCTCGCGATGGTGCCGAACGATCCCATGACGCTCACCAACCTGAGCGACGCCCTCGTCCATACGGACAAGCCGGCCGAGGGCGCGGACGCGGCGGCGCGCGCGATCGCGCTCGACTCGACGCTCGTGAACGCCTGGTACAACTATGGCGTCGCGCTCGCGGCGGCGGGTCACCTGAACGAAGCCATCGGCGCATACCAGAGGACGGTCGCACTCGAGCCCGGACACATCCTCGCGCTCAACAATCTGGGAGCGCTCCTCGGCCAGAGCGGGAAGCTGGTGGAGGCGCGCGAGCTCTACAGGCGGCTGGTCGTGCAGGCCCCCAACTCCGTCGAGGCGCACATGAACCTGGCGCTCGTGTACATGCGGCTCGGGGACATGCAGGCCGCGGCGCGCGAGCGAGCGGCCGTCAAGAACCTGAGCCCGAACGCGGTGCAGGAACTGGACGCGGTCATCCGGCAGTACCAGGGCTCGCGACTCCCGGTGCTCCACCCGCAGCGTCCCATCACGCGGTAGGCTCGCGCACCCCGCCGGGGCCTGCCGGGCAGCACGGGGCTCCCGTAACAGCTTCGTGACGTGCCTCGCCGCGCGTGCTAGCTTAGCGTCCTCATGCCTCCGGAGCTCGACACCCGCTGGTTCGACCCCACGCGCATCAATCTCCTCGTCGGCATCCTTCTTTTCCTCGCCTTTCTCGTCATCAACATCCTCCGCGCCCGCGCCGGCGGATCGTTCTTCATCCGGCCCCTCGCCGGACTCCAGGCCCTCGATGAGGCCATCGGCCGCGCCACGGAAATGGGGCGGCCGATCCTCTACATGCCGGGCCTCGGCGACATGAGCGAGGTCGGCACCCTGGCGTCGATCACGATCATGGGACGCGTCTCGCGCAAGGTGGCCGAGCTGGGGTGCGACATGGAGGTTCCCTGCTACGACCCGATGGTCATGGCGATCATCGACGGCGTCGCGCGCCAGGCGTACCGCGAGGTGGGACGCGAGCACGATTACAAGGCTGGGAGCGTCCACTACGTGAGCGCGCAGCAATTCGCCTACGTCGCCGCCGTCACCGGCATCATGCTCCGCGATCGTCCCGCCGCGAACATCTACATGGGAAGCTTCTACGCCGAGTCCTTGTTCCTGGCCGAGACCGGCAACCTGACCGGCGCGATCCAGATCGCGGGGTGCGACAAGCCGACCCAGCTTCCCTTCTTCGTCTGCGCCTGCGACTACACCTTGCTGGGCGAGGAGCTCTTCGCGGCAGGTGCGTACATCGGACGCGAGCCGGTGCAGCTCGCCACGATCGCCGCGCAGGACTGGGCGAAAGCCCTGGCCATGGCTCTGATCGTGCTCGGCCTCCTCCTGACAGCACTCGGCCATCCCGAGCTGGGGCAGTGGCTCAAGGTTTCGTGAGACAACCCACCGCCGGGCGCTGCGGCGTGTGCTTCCCAGGCCGCACTCGCGGGAGCGCTCTCTAGCGTGTATCTCGGACCGCTCGTTCTCACGTTCGTGGTGGGAACGGTCCTCATCGCTCTCTATTTCATTCCGAACCACGCGGCCCAGGAGGTGAACGCGCAGCTCCTGCTCTGGGCCACGATCGTTTACGCCTTCGCGCTCATCCTCGGCTCCGTGTCGCTCATGGGCACGCACTGGCGGAAGATCCGCCTGAGGGCGGAGGGCTCGTTCTTCAGCTGGGTGGCCATCGTCGCGCTCGTCGCCACCACCCTCATGGGCGTGGTCTGGGGCGTGGCCGAGAAATCGCCGCTCGATCGCTTCTACAACGCCGTCAACTCGCCGCTCGCCTCGACCATGTTCGCGCTCCTGGCGTTCTTCATCGCGTCCGCGGCGTTCCGCGCGTTTCGCGCGCGCAATGTGGAGGCGACGCTCCTCCTCGTGACCGCGGTGGTGATGATGATCGGCCGCGTCTCGATTGGTGAGTTCATCTGGCCCGGTTTCCCGGCCCTGACGGAGTGGCTCCTCGACGTACCCAATCTCGCCGCCAAGCGCGCGATCGCGATCGGCGTCGGGCTCGGCGCCATCTCGACGGCTCTCAAGATCATCCTCGGAATCGAGCGAAGCTACCTGGGGAGACAGCGATGAGCCTGGCGGATCGGATCCTCCGCCTGGACCGGCGGATCATCTTCATCCTGGTCGCCCTCGGTACGGCGCTCCCACTCCTCGTTCCGGTCAACCTACCGATCACGGTCACACCGCGCGTGGAGGCCGCGTACGACACCATCGATCAGCTCCCGGCCGGATCGACGGTCCTGTTCTCGCTCGATTACGAGCCGGACGTCTCGGCGGAGCTCCAGCCGATGACCGTCGCGATCATGCGGCATTGCTTCCGGAAGAACTTCAAGGTGGTCGCGCTCACGCTGTATCCCGCCGGCCCGGGGCTCGTGGAGCCGGCGATCCGCATCGCGGCGGAGGCCGAGCACAAGGTCCGAAACAAGGACTACGCGTTCCTCGGTTACAAGTCGGGCTTCCAGACGGTGATGATCGGAATGGGCGAGAGCATCCGCTCCCAGTTTCCGGTCGACTTCTACGGCACCCCGCTCGATTCCATCCCCGTCATGCGCGGGATCCGGAACTACGGCGAGATCGCGCTCCTCGTGAACCTCACCGCCTCGAGCGCCGCCGACTACTGGATCCAGTTCGCCGTCGGACGCTACCGGAAGCCGATGGTCCTCGGCGCGACGGCGGTCATGGCTACCGATTACTACCCCTATCTCTCGTCGAAGCAGCTCCTGGGATTGATCGGAGGGATGAAGGGGGCGGCCGAGTACGAGAAGCGGATGGATCTTTTCGGTGACGCGCGCCGCGGCATGGACGCACAGAGCCTGGTGCACGTCATCGTCACGCTGCTCGTGATCCTGGGCAATGTGGCTTTGTTTGCGAGTCGCCGCGGAACGGGGACCCGATGATCCCCTGGGCGCAGATGGCTCCCACGATCACCGTCTGGGTTGCGGCCTTCCTCACGCTCTGCGTCTTCTCGTTCCTCTACAAGGACAACCCGTTCTACCGGTTCGCGGAGCACCTTTTCGTGGGCTCGGCGGCCGGGTACCTCCTCGCGGTGCAGTACCAGAACGTCATCATCCCGAACGTGTGGCTCCCGCTGACCACGGGAAAGCCCGTGACGATCGGGCTGACCGCGATTCCCCTCCTGCTCGGTCTTCTGATGGTGGCTCGAATCTCACCCCGATTCACCGGCCCGGCGCGGTGGGCCATCGCGTTCTACGTGGGGACCTACTCGGGCATCGCGGTGACCGGCTACATGCAAGCGCAGGTGCTCGCGCAGGTAGCCGACGCGGTCAAACCGTTCCCACCAGGATGGGGGGCGGTGAACGCGGCGCTCGGTTTGATCGGATTATTGACGGTGATCGCCTATTTCTTCTTCTCGGTGCCGCACAAGGGCGTGGTGGGCGTGGGCGCGCGGGTCGGGATCTGGTTCCTGATGGTCGCGTTCGGAGCGTCCTTCGGCTACACCGTCATGGCCCGCGTCTCCCTCCTGATCGCGCGCGTCCAGTTCCTGCTGCGGGACTGGATGCATTTGATACCGATGAGTTGAGTCGCCGGATGTAGCGGTTGGGCGACGACCGACAAGCGTTGAACTGGCCCCGGGGCGAGTTGGCGGCGGCGTTGAACTGGCCCCGGGGCGAGTTGAAGCGGCGCGAACTGGCCCCGGGGCGGGTGGAGGCGGCGTTGAACTGGCCCCGGGGCGAGTTGGGGGCGGCGTGAACTGGCCCCGGGGCGAGTTGAACCACCTCATCGCACCTCAACAGCCCCCAACGCTCGCAGTGCCTCATCGAGCGCTACCTCGTAGGGCACCGACAGGCCCGTGCTCCAGGCTTCGCCGAAGGCCATCCCTCCGGCCTCGCGCTGCACCCCCACCAGGAACTGATCGAGGTCCTCCTTCTCCTTCGGGGACCTGGGCGAAGCGATCTGGGTGCGCAGCGCGTCGGCCGCGCCGCAGAGCCGCGCGGCCCGCACCGGATCACCCAACGCGGCCAGGAGCGCCGCGGAGCGCTCCAACGCATACGCCGCGGGGTGCGGCTCGCCCTGCTCGCGGACCACCTCGATACCTTCCATCAACAATGCCCTCGCCTCCTCCGTCCGACCCAGAGAGAGCGAAAGCTCCGCAAGCGACGTGAGCCGGAGCGCGAGCGAGCCCACGTCCCCCACCTCCCTGAAAATGTCGATGCCCTGCCGGCTCAGGTCCCGTCCCCGCTCGCGATCGTTCTCGAAGAGCGCGAGCCGTCCCAGGTTGCTCAGCATGAGCCCCTCGCCGCGGCGATGTCCCGCGCGGCGGAACCTCGCAAGGGCATCCTCGTACGCGGCGCGCGCTTCCTCCAGCCGTCCCTGGCTCATTCGCAGGTTCCCGAACCCGCCGAGCGAGAGCGCGATCCCGGATTCGTCACCCATGGCCCGATAGATCGCCAACGACTCCTCGTAGGCCGCGTCCCCGGCGGCGAAGTCGTTCTGGTGGAAGGCGAGCGCACCCGCGCCGAGGAGCGCGGCCGCGCGCTCGCTCGTCGGCGCCTTCGCGCCGGGGAGGTTGAGCTCCGTCGCGAGCACGGAGCGTCCCAGCTCGAAGTGGCCGTGGCCGAACCAGAATCGCCAGAGCGAGCTCGCCATGCGGAGCGCGGAGATCGCGCCCCCTTCGATCTGCCCGCAGCACCAGAACGCCGACAGAAAATTCTCGTGCTCCTCCTCGAGCCGATCGAGCCAGGCTCCCTGCTCCTCGCCGACCAGACCCGCGGTCGCGCGCCGGGACAGACCGACGAAGTACTCGAGATGCCGTAGCCGCGTGCTCCGCTCCTCACCGGCCGTGCGGAGCCGACCCAGCGCGTACTGACGCACCGTGTCGAGCATGCGAAAGCGGAGCCGCTCCCCTCCGCCCGGCTCCGTGACGACCAGCGATTTGTCCACCAGACGGGAGAGAAGATCCAGAACCTCGAACTCGTCCCCTTGCGCCACCTCGCTCGCGGACTCCAGCGACCAGCCGCCCACGAACACCGAGAGCACGCGGAAGAAGCGCTGCTCCTCGGGCCGGAGCAGGTCGTAGCTCCATCCGATGGTCGCCGCCAGGGTCTGGTGGCGCGCCTCGGGACTGGGCGCTCCGGCGGCCAGCAGGCGGAGCGGATCGAGCAGCTTCTCCCGCATCTCGTGGATCGAGAGCACCGGCACGCGCGCCGCCGCCAGCTCGATGGCGAGCGGAAGGCCGTCGAGCCTCCGGCAGATCTCCTCGATTCCGTCCCGCTCGCGCTCCGTCGGATGAAAGTCGGGGCGCGCCATCGCGGCACGCTCGAGGAAGAGACGCACCCCCTCGGCCAGGGGCGGGACTCGATAGACGTGCTCTCCCGGCACCTTGAGCGGCTCCCGGCTCGTCGCGAGAATCCGAAGCTCCGGCGCGCGCGGCAGGAGCACCTCCGCGAACCCGCGGCACGCGCCGAGCACGTGCTCGCAGCAATCGAGCACGAGCAGGAGCGAGCGCGAGGCGAGATAGTCCTCGAGCGTGTCCAGGATCCAGACTCCGGCCCGCTCGCGGACTCCGAGCGCGGATGCGACCGCGGAGGGCACGCGCTCGGCATCCATCCCGTACGCGAGGTCGATCCACCACACACCGTCCCGGAGCTCCGCCTGGGCCTCCACGGCCACGGCCAGAGCGAGGCGCGACTTCCCGGCGCCCCCTGCTCCCGTGAGCGTTAGGAGCCGATGTCGCCTTAGCAGCGCGCCGACCTCGCCGCGCTCCCGCTCGCGCCCGACGAAGCTCGTTCCGGGATCGGGGAGGAGATGGGGACCGAGGCGACGCGTCGTTTCATCGAGGCGCGCGGGGCGGCCCGCGGCTCGGTCGAGCTCCACCGAGCACCGCTCGAGCACGCCGCGCGCGACCGCCATGTCGTGGAGCCGTTTGCCCGTGTCGCGCTCGCAGCACGAGCGAAGGAGATCGCGGATCTCCTCGGGAGTCTCGGGGGGCAGGAGGGACCAGTTGGGATCGCGCCGCAGTACGGCTTCCATCGCGTGGCGCGGCGTACCGCCGTACGCGCGCGCACCCGTGAGGCACTCGTAGAGCGTGCACCCGAATCCGAAAACGTCGCTTCGCCGATCCTCGCCGAGGCCGCGCACCTGCTCCGGGCTCATGTATCCGGGCGTCCCCACCGCGACCCCCGGCATGACCAGATCGACCGTATCGCTCCCAGGCTCGTCGTCCGTCGTGATCTTCGCGAGGCCGAAGTCGAGCACCTTCGCCACGCCCTGCGGCGTGACCATCACGTTCGCCGGCTTGAGATCCCGATGGACCACGCCGCGGAGATGCGCGGCCTCGAGCGCGGACGCGATCTGCGCGCCGATGCGTAGCGCCGTTCCCACGTCGAGCGGCCCATGCTTCAGGCGATCGAGGAGCGATTCGCCCTCGACCTTCTCGAGAATGAGGAATCGCTCGCCCCGGCGATTCACCTCGGAGCTGTAGATCATCGCGATGTTGGGATGGTGGAGCTTCCCGAGAGCGCGGGCCTCGCGTCTCATGCGCGCGACGCGCTGGGGATCGGAGACGAATTCCTGACGGAGGGTCTTGATCGCGACGGGGCGCCCGAGGCGGAGATCGATGGCGGCGACGACCTGGCTCATCCCGCCCACGCCCAGCGGGGCGCCGAGCTGGAAGCGCGAGGACGACGAGGACTCGTCCGTCGGCCGCTCCGTCACGGAGGGCGGCGCGGGCGGATTCGAGCGGCGGTCCGACGCCCGGCCCGGCTGCCGGTCCCGCGACTTCGATTTCCGTCGAGGCATTCGGCTTCCCCCACGGTCGCCGAAGGGTGCGCGGCGCGAGGGCGCGACGCGCGTGCACGCGGCGCACGGGGCGTCGCGAGGACCGCGGGCGCGACACGACGGCTCGAGCGTCAGCCCGAACGCGGAGGGCTCAGGGCTTCGAAGGCTGCGTCGAGCGCTTCGTGGTCGCCCACGAGAACCAGAATGTCCCCCGGCCGAAGCTCGTACTCGGGGCCGGGCCCGAGGGTGTGCGCACCATCCCGCACGACGGCGATGATGAGCGCGCGGGTCCTTCCGCGCAAGTCGAGGGATGCGAGGGTCTGGCCGACCGCCGGGGAGCCCGGCTCGAGGTAGAAGGTGTCGGTCGTGGCCCCGGCGATCATCTGGGACACCGAGGTCATGAGCTGCCCGGTGATGTCGCCGCCCCGGAGGAAGCTGTACCCCTCGCGCCGCAGCGCCTGCTCCTGGATCCGCACCACATTGGCGGGCACGTGATAGCGACGAAGCACGCGGACCAGGATGGCGATCGAGGTCTCGAACTCCTCGGGGATCACCTCATCGGCTCCGAGCCGGTTGAGCTCGGCCACCTCGGCCACCTGGCGGGTTCGGGCGATGATGTGTGCGTCGGGGTTGACCGTGCGCACCTGATGGACCGCGAAGCGCGTCGCAGCCGGATCCGAGATGGCTAGCACCACGACGGACGCCCTGTCCACGCCCGACGCATGGAGCGACTCCGCGCTCGCGATGTCGCCGTACTGGATGGACTCTCCCGCCGCGCGGGCGCGGCGGATGATCGCGGTGTCCAGCTCGAGCACGAGGTATGGAATCCCCAGCTCGCGGAGCACGCGGGCGACGTTCCGTCCATTCACGCCGTAGCCGGCGACGACCACGTGGTTCGCGAGGGTGGGCGGGACCGGCCCGGGCGCAGCCGCGTCGGCCGCCGCACCGCCGGCCGCCGCAGCACCGCCCGCCGCCGCACCGCCCGCCGCCGCACCGCCCGCCGCCGCACCGCCCGCCGCCGCAGCCCCGCGCAGGATCGGACGTGCGTTCCTCGTGCGCGCGCCCGCCCACGCCGCGAGCCGAATCAAGAAGGGCGTGAGCGCGAGCGACACCACCGCCACCGCGAGCATGATCTGGGATTGCGTCGTGTCGAGGAGCCCTTCGCGCTGGCCGACGGACGAGAGCACGAACGAGAACTCTCCCACCTGGGCGAGGGAGATCCCGACGATCACCGCGATCCGGAGGGGATACCCCATCAGGCGCACGACCCCGCCGGCGACGAACGCCTTGAGCGCGAGCGTGAGGAGGAGCACCCCGATGACGAGCACGGGGCGGGACGCGAGGAACGCGGGATCGAGGAGCATTCCCATCGAGATGAAGAACAGGCTCGAGAAGAGATCGCGGAACGGAATGACCTCCGCCACGATCTGGTGGGCGTACTCCGACTCGCTCACGAGGAGGCCGGCCACGAACGCCCCGAGAGCGGGCGAGAGGCCGAGCCGTTGCGTGAGGAGCGCGGCGCCGAGGCAGACCGCGATCGCCATCATCACGTAGAGCTCGCGGACGCCGGCCCGGATCACGGCCCCCACGACGCGCGGCATGAGATAGCGCGCGACGACCCACACGGCCGCGGCGCCGACGACCCCGATGAGGATCCGAGGGCCGAACGTGAGGGTGCTGTTCCCCGCCAGGGAAGGGACGAGGACCATCATCGGCACCATCGCGAAGTCCTGGAACAGGAGGATTCCGAGCACGAGCCGGCCCTGGGGCGCGTGCGTCTCGCCGCGCCCGACGAAGATCGGGAGCACCATCGCGGTCGAGGAGAGGGTGATCAGCATCGCGAGGAAGACCGCGTGCCCGAGCGCTTCGTGCGAGAGGAGCATCGAGAAGGCGAGCGCGGCGATCGCCATGGTGCCGAGCACTTGGAGCGGACCGGCGACCAGGAAGGCGCGCCCGATCTCTTTCAGCCGGGCGAGGGAGAACTCGAGCCCGATCATGAAGAGGAGCATCGTGACGCCGACCTCGGCCAGGACGGCGACGTGATGCGGATCGCGCACCAGCCGCAGGGCGCCCGGGCCGATCAGAACGCCGGTGAGCATGAACCCGACGGCTGCCGGGAGCTTGAGCCTCCGGCTCGGCACGAGCACGAGGAGCGCGGCCGCGAGGGTGACGACGAAATCGCTGAGGAAGGTGGCTTCGTTCATTCCACGGGTCCGATCAACGCCGCCGCTGTCCCCAGCGCGGCTACTAACCTAGCCACCATCACACCATGGCCCGGAGCGTCTCCGTGACCCATTCGATCTCGGCCTGCGTGTTGTAGTGGCAGAGGCTCACGCGGCACACGCCGTCCTCGGGATCCAGTCCCAGGGCGCGCACGAGACGCGGCGCGTACATGTGGCCGTCGCGCGCCTGAATGCCGAGCGATCCCAGAGTCTCGACCACGGCGGAGCAGGTCTTCCCTCCCAACCGGAAGGCGAACGTGGGCACGCGCTCCTCGACCGACCCCACATCACCGTAGATCTTGAGCTCGGGCACGCTCTGGAAGCGGTCCAACGCGTACGACGCAAGGCTCGTCTCGTACGAACGGATCAACGCCATCGCGCGCTTCAGGCTGCCGGACCCGTCCAGGGACGCGAGGTACCTCAATGCCGCCGCCATCCCCGCGATGGCTTCGTAGCTCTGCGTGCCGGGCTCGAACGCGTACGGCGCCTCGGCGGGGATGAAGAAATCGCGCGCGGGCTCGAGCATCCGGAGGTGATCGGAGCGCCCCCAGAGGAATCCCATGTGCGGACCGAAGATCTTGTAGCCCGAGAAGGCCATGAAGTCGGCGCCGAGCGCCTGGACGTCGATCAATCCGTGCGGCGCGAAGTGCACCGCGTCGACGAAGACGAGCGCGCCGGCCTCGTGCGCGAGGCGCGCCGCGGCGGCCACGTCCACCACCCTCCCGGTGGCGTTGGACGCCAGAGGGAGCGCCACGAGTCGCACGCGACCGGCTCCCGCGCGCAACAGGCCTGCCAGTCCATCGAGATCGAGCCGGCCCGCGTCTCCGCCCACCACGCGCCAGAAGACCGGCTCGATGCCGCTCGATTCGAGCCTCAGCCACGCGCCGATGTTGGCCTCGTGGTCGAGCTCGGTCACGACGACGCGGTCGCCCTTCCGGAAGCGCGGCCTCAAGCCCTCGGCGACCATGCGGATCAACGACGTCGAGTTCAGTCCGAAGACGATCTCGCGAGGCGACGACGCGTTCAGGAACGACGCCACCGCCTGCCGGGCATCGGCGATCCCTTCGTCCACCGCGCGCGAGAGAGCGTAGTGGCCGCCGCGCTGCACGTTGCGCTTCGCGTAGTGCTCGCGGATCGCGTCCACGACTTCGTCCGGCACCTGGGCGCCGGCGGCGTTGTCGAAGAAGACCTCGCGCTGACCCGCGGCGCGGAGTGCGGGGAATCGTTCCCGCACGCGCTCAAACACCGATGAGGACGTCATCTCCATCGATCTTCACCTCGTAGGTCCGGACCGCCACCACCTCGGTCTCCGGCATCTTGCCCGTCTTGATGCTGAATTTCCAGCCATGCCACGGGCAGCGAACAACGTCTCCGGTCAGGAGGCCTTCGCCCAGATCGCCTCCCATGTGCGGGCACTGATTCTTGATCGCGAACACCTCGCTGCCGCAGAGGAAGAGCGCGACCTTGATCCCCTCGACGGAGACGATGTGGCCTCGGCCTTCCTCGAGCCGCGAGAGCTTCGCGGCGTGTACGAATCGCGGCAAGCGTGGCCTCCTGGTACGGGGCGTCGGGTCTCGTGCCCCGGAGCGCCCCAAACGAAAACCGGCGCCCCGTTTCCGGAGCGCCGGTCAGTCTAGCTTTCGTCGATGTTCGGGCCTAGTGGTCCCGTGGGACCGGCCCGAGAGCCTCAGTGGCTCCCGCAGCCCCCGCCGCAGCCGCCGCCCTGGCTCTCGGCCCCCTCTTCCGTCGAGAAGGATGAGCCGCAGCCGCACGATTTCACTGCGTTCGGGTTGTTGATCCGGAAGCCGCCCCCCTGGAGCGAGTCGTCGAAGTCGATCGACGCGCCGTCGAGGTACTGGTGACTCCCCATGTCGACGATCACCTTCACGCCGGTATCCTCGAACACGAGGTCCTCGGACGAAGCGGGCTCGTCGGCGATCTGCATCCCGTACGAGAGGCCGGAACAGCCGCCTCCCGCCACGAACACGCGCACGCCGTGGAAGGTGCCGCCGTTCTGCTCCATGATGGACTTGATCTCGGCCGCAGCCTTGTCGCTCAACGTGACCATGTCGTCCTACTCCTCCGGGATAAATTCATAGCTCATCGGACCTTACGACATCCTGGCGAGCAACCGCCATACCAGTCTTTGGATGCCGGGGGCTCGAGGGCGATGCAGGTCCTTCGAAGACAAGGATATCGGGGCTTGGCGTCCGCGTCAACGGGGCCCGCGGGAGCGCCCGGGATCGGGCAGTTTGCAGCCGGTCTGGTGCACAGCCGGCGAGTCTAACGCTTCCCCGGCGGCACCTGGTCCGGGGGCCTGCCAAGCTGGATGATCCGGAGCAGATTCGTCCCGCCCGAGCGTGTCGTGGTGCCCGCGATCGCGACCACCCAGTCGCCGCGCTGCAGGAGCTTCTTCCCCTGGAGCAGCTTCACCCCCGCCTCGATCATCCCTTCCGCGGTCCGCCACCGGGGCACGCGGACCGGCGTGACGCCCCACGTCAGGGTCAACCGCCGGCACGTGGATTCCAGAGGGGTCAGGGCGAAGATCGGCCCTGCCGGCCGCGACTTGCTCACCAGCCGCGCCGAATATCCGGTGTGCGTGAAGATCACGAGCGCGCGCGCCCGGATCTCCCTGGCCGCCTGCGTCGCCGTGTGCGCCAGCGCCGCCGTCGGCGAGGTCAACGCGCTCGCGATCCCGTCCGAAGCACGGCGCGGCGACCGCGCGCCGGCGGAGAACTCGTCCGCCTCCGCCGCGATCCGCGCCATGGTCTGGATCGAACGCTCCGGATAGTCGCCGACGGCGGTTTCCGCGCTCAGCATGATCGCGTCCGTGCCGTCGAAGATCGCGTTCGCGACGTCCGACGCCTCGGCGCGCGTGGGGCGCGCGGCGTGGACCATGGACTCGAGCATCTGGGTCGCGGTGATCACGAGCACCTCGCGCTGGTTCGCACGCTCGATGATCCGCTTCTGCAAGATCGGCACGCGCTCGGGCGGGAACTCCACACCGAGATCGCCGCGCGCGATCATCACGCAGTCGGCGGCATCGAGAATGGAATCGAGGTTCTCGATCGCCTCGCGCCGCTCGATCTTCGCGATCACCGCGGGCGGGCGCTGCGCGGCACGCAAGAGGCGGCGCAATCCCACCAGATCGTGCGCGTCCCGCACGAAGGAGAGCGCGATCCCGTCCACGCCCATCGAGACGCCGAACTCGATATCCGCCCGATCCTTGGGCGTGATGGCCGCCGCGCTCAGCCGGACGCCGGGGAAGTTGACCCCCTTGTGGTCCGAGACCACGCCTCCGGTGACCACGCGGCATCGCAAGCCTTCCTTCCCTCTCCCCACCACGCGCAGCTCCACCAACCCATCCGCGATCAGGATGCGATCGCCGACGGAGACGTCGCGCATGAGGTCGGAGTAGACGATGGGAATGCGGCGCGCGTTGCCGAGCACGCGGCGGGGTGTCACCAGAACCTCGGCGCCGCGCTCCACCTCCACGCTCCCCGACGCGAGCTCGCCGAGCCGCAGCCGTGGGCCCTGGAGATCCAGCAGCAGCCCGACCGGCTTCCCCGCCTTGCGCGACGCGGCGCGGATCCGCTCGATGACGCGGCGGTGCTCGGCGTGGGTGCCGTGGGAGAAGTTGAGGCGCGCGACGTCCATCCCCGCGCGGATCATGCGGGCGATGATCGCGGGGTCGGACGAGGCCGGCCCCATCGTGGCGACGATCTTGGTGCGGCGCACGGAGACTGGGTCTAGAACGCGAACGCCGCGACGAGCGCGGCGTGCGTGGAAGCGGACACGATGGAACGGGACACTAGATCGCCAAGGTCGCCATGACTTCTTCGGCGTGCCCCTCCACCTTCACTCTGCGGAAGACGTTCTCCACCCGGCCCTCGCGATCGATCACGAACGTGGTCCGCTCGATGCCCCAGTAGCTGCGGCCGTACAGGTTCTTCTCCTTGTACGTGCCGTACTGCCGCGACACGGCGGCGTCCACGTCGGCCAGGAGCGGGAAGGTCAGGTTGAACTTCTGGGCGAAGCGCTGATGGCTCAGCTCGTCGTCCAGGCTGATGCCGAGCACCACCGCATCCTTCGACTCGATGCGGGGGAGATTGTCCCGGAACGCGCAGGCTTCCATGGTGCAGCCCGGCGTGTCGTCCTTGGGATAGAAGTAGAGGATCACGCGGCGTCCGCGGAACTCGCTCAGCGTCACCTTCCGCCCGAGCGTCGACGGGAGCGCGAACTCCGGAGCCATCATGCCCACGGTGAGGCTCTCGCCCGGCCAATCCGGCGAGCCCGGCTTGGCGGCCGAGCGACGGCGCGACGAAGGCATGGTCGTCGGGGGCATTTTCGGCGCCTTCTCCGAGAAGGTGCTGATGGCCGGCTCGGGGTCGAACTCGAACGCCGCTTGGCTGCCGCGATTCGGCGGGACGGTTCCGGGGCCCTTCAGCACGGTCTTCGAGGGGGCCTTGGACGGAGCGGCCGCCGCCGGCTTCGCGGACTTGGAACGAGCTGCCACCTTGGGCGCCGGCTTGGACTTGGGGGCGGACTTCGGTACCCGCGACGGGGTCGCCTTCTTGGCCACGCGCGCCTTGGGGCGCGCCTTCTTCACGGCTTTCCGCTTCGTGGGCACCCGTGTTCCTTTCCCTTTGGGCGACTTGGACTTGCCGGACTTGACCGCACGCTTGGGCCTTCGAGCCGAGGACTTCCTCGCCATGGAGGTGCCTCCCGAGCCGGTGAGCGCCGACGTTAGTGGCTGTCCGGGGCATCCTAACCGCTGTAGCGAAACGGATCAAGGAAGGCGTGCGAAACGGTGCAGGTTTTGGGCCGGGGCGCCCCGCCCGGCCTCAGGCCCCGGTCCGTACCTTGGAGAACGTGAAGACCGACTCGTCGAAGTGATCCGGCGCGGCCGCGTTCTCGAACCGGAGCATCACCGGACGGCCCTCCATCCGGCGAAGAAGCGACAGCCGGACCGGGCCGACCTGCGTCCAGGACTCCCAGGACGCCATCCCGGGAGGCGGCTTGCTCCCGGTCAGGAGCATCTCCCACTTGTCGACCAGGTGGGTCTTCTGATTCACGTAGAGCCAGTAGTGATCTTGCGGCGTGAGGCCCACATTGGAGTCGAAGGTCAGGGAGAGGACGTCCCACACCTCGCCATTCGGCCCATTCGCCTGACGGTCGTAGGTGAGATTGGTGCCGGGGTCTCGCAGCTTGAACGGCATCATGACCCAGTACGTGTCGTTCACCCACCGCTCGTAGCCGTTCTGGATCCGCCCCTTGATCGTCGCCGGGTCGGAATCGGGCACGCCGTCGGTGAACGAGACCCCGTGCTTGTCGCCGAGGTTGAAGATGGCGACCACGTGGTGCCCCTGATCGTCCGGCCCCTCGACGCGGGCGCGGCCGTTCTTCTTGTCCCACCAGTGCTGGAATCGCGCTACTTCCTTGCCTTCTTTCACCGCGACGAAATCGAAGCGGAAGCAGGGAAGGTTGTCCCACGCGGATTGCCCGCCCATCGCGTCGGTCAGCTCCTTCGCAACCTGGGCGGCCTTCGCGTCGGCCTTCCCCATCGCGGGAGCCTTGGCAGCGGCGGGCGCCGCGGGTGTGACCTTCTCCGCGGGCTTGGAAGCATTGGAGCCGGGAGCCTGACAGGCCGTGACGAGGACGGCGAGGAGAGCCGGCCAGAGGAGAGGATATCGACTACGCACGCGGAACCTCCCTGTTCGAAGCGGGCGATTCAGTGCCTGGCGCGCGAGGCGCGCCGGGCGGTCAGGACATCGACTTCAGGAACTCGATGACCTTCTGGCGGTCGGGCACTTTCCCCATCTCGTGGATCTCGATCGAGCGGACGATGCCCTTCGTGTCGACGATGAACGTGGAGCGGGCGGCGATGCCGCTGTCGAGAAGCACGCCGTAGCGCTTGGCCACCTC
>Ga0068858_100002160_pt1 | contig 19946 bp, 16 predicted proteins | sample KBSSwiS12_FD_66589 | JGI IMG/M metagenome (GOLD analysis project Ga0068858, IMG submission 66589) | Switchgrass rhizosphere microbial communities from Kellogg Biological Station, Michigan, USA - KBS Switchgrass S1-2 | ecosystem: Host-associated > Plants > Roots > Rhizosphere > Soil ...
TCCGACTACAAGGCGCTCGTCTGCGTGTTCATGTTCGGCGGCAACGACGGCAACAACACGGTGATCCCGCTCGACGCCGCGGGCTACGCGAGCTACGCGAAAGCGCGGCCCGACGCGTCGGGCATCAACCTCGCACAGGCGGCGCTGCTGCCAGTGCAGCCCGCGAACGGCGCGGTTGCGTATGGCCTGCATCCGAGCCTCGGCAGCCTGCAGACGCTGTTCAACCAGAAGAAGCTCGCGATCCTCGCAAACGTCGGCACGCTCGTCGCGCCGACCACGCAGGCGCAATACGCCGCCGGCCAGCGGCCGCAGTCGCTGTACTCGCACTCCGACCAGCAGGCGCAGTGGCAGAGCGCGATCTCCTCCGCGGCCGCGGCCACCGGCTGGGGCGGCCGGCTCGCCGACGCCGTGGCGAGCTACAACATCGCGAGCGGCTTCCCGGTGGTCACGTCGCTCGACGGCAACGTGCTGTTCACGACTGGGACCGCGGCGCTGCCGCTCACCGTTCCCGTGACGGGCGCGTTCGCGCTCTCCGGCTACAACGCCCAGGCGGCCGCGACCGCGCGCCTCGCCGCGGTCCAGCAACTGCTGGCGCTGCCGTCCTCCAACACGTTCGTCGAGAGCGCCAACGCGATCGGCCGCAACGCGCTCGCGCTGTCGGCGAAGGTCAATCCGATCCTGACATCGACGAGCGCGACGCTCGCGCCGATCTTCGCGTCGCAGACGTCGTCGATCGCGCAGCAGCTGCTGCAGGTCGCGAAGCTGATCGAGGCGCGCGCGGCCACCGGCGCCGCGCGCCAGATCTTCTTCGTCCAGCTCGGCAGCTTCGACACGCACAACGACCAGTTGCTTCGGCAGCAGGTCCTCTTCGACGACCTCGGCCCGGCGCTGAAGGCATTCTACGACGCGACCGTCGCACTGTCGGTGGCCGACCAGGTCACGACGTTCACGTTGTCGGACTTTGGCCGTACGATGCAGCCGGCCTCGGGCGGCGGCACCGACCACGCGTGGGGCAGCCACCACTTCATCGTGGGTGGCGCGGTGCGCGGCGGCGACCTGTACGGTCGCTATCCGGCGCTGGCGCTCGGGGGTCCCGACGATGCCGAGAAGGAAGGACGGTGGATTCCGTCGAGCGCGGTCGACCAGTACGGCGCGACGCTCGCGCGGTGGTTCGGCGTGCAACCGGCGCAGCTCGCCGGCGTGTTTCCCAACCTCGCGCGCTTCCCGACGACGGACCTGGGATTCATGGCCGCGTAGCGGAACTCGCTTGCATCGTCCTGGGATACCGCGGCCCAGGAAACGGCAGCGATAGGCGCTTCGCCACGCCGCACGGCCTCGCCGTCATCCCGCGTGCCTTATCATGGCGGCCCCGCCCTCGCGCGCCGCCACGTCTTTCGCCGCATGACCACCGCCCTGCCCCGCCACGCTCCGCACGCCGCCGCGATCCAGGCAGCGCTCAAGCATCACTACGCGGGCCGCCTCGGCGAGGCCGGAGCGCTTTATCGGCAGGTGCTTGCCGCCGCGCCCGATCATCCCGACGCGTTGCACCTGCTGGGGATGGTGACGTTCCAGCAAGGCGACAACGCCGGCGCGATGAAGCTCGTCGAGCAGGCGATGGCGCTCGATCCGTCCGAGCCCTACTACCGTCACGACTACGGCGATATCCTGCGCGCCCAGGATCGCATCGACGATGCGATCGACTGCTACCGCAAGGCGATCGCGCTCAAGCCCGATCTCGTGGAGGCGCACGCGAACCTCGGCCTGCTGCTGGAGCGTCAGGGCAAGCCCGAGCTCGCGCTTTCGAGCTACGATGCCGCGCTCGCACTCGCGCCGCGGTCCGTCGAGACGCTGTTCAACGCCGGCAACGCGGAAAAAGCGCTCGGCCGGCTACCGGCGGCCGCGGCGCGCTTTCGCGCCGCAGTGGCCCTGGCGCCTCAGCATGCGTCCGCGCTCTACAACCTCGGGGCGGTGCTGCAGCTCGACGGCAAGGTTGACGAGGCGCTCGCGGCGTATCAGCAGTTGCTGGCGGTCGCGCCCGATTTTGCCGCCGCACGCTTCAACGCGGCGACGCTGCTCGAGAGCGCCGGTCGCGCCGACGAGGCGATCGCCGCCTATCGCGCCACGCTCGCGCAGCTGCCCGCCCTCGCGGAAGCGCACAACAACCTTGCGAACCTGTTGCAGGCGCGCGGCGCCACCGACGAGGCGCTGGCCGGCTATCGCGAGGCCGTCGCCCTCAAGCCGGACTACGCCGACGCGCACAACAACCTGGGCAGCGTCCTGTTTGCGATGGGGCGCGGCGACGAGGCCGTCGCGCACTTCCGGCACGCGCTCGCCCTGCGCGACGCGCCCCCGTACCGCGCCAACGTCGCGCGGTGCCTCGCCACGCTATCGTTCGCGGCCGCCGACGACGATCTCGTCGCGCTCCTCACGCGCGCGTTTGTCGAAGCGTGGGGTCGCCCCGCGGATCTGGCCGCCGCGGCGGTGCGCGTGCTGCGGCGTGATCACGACTTCGCCGCGTGCATCGATCGCGCGGTCGCCGCCTGGCCGGCGCGGCCCGCGTTCGACGCGTTATGCCCCACCGGACTGCCGACCGCCGTCGACGGACGCCTGTACCGCGCGCTCATGACGACGACGCCGGTTGCCGATGCGGCGCTGGAAAAATTCCTCACGCTGGCGCGCGCCGCGCTCCCGCAGGTCGTGGGGGCGCGCGGTGTCGACGATCGTCTGCTCGCCTTCGTGGCCGGACTCGCGCAGCAGTGCTTCCTGAACGACTACGTATTCGACGTGCCGCCCGACGAGGAACGCCGCGCCGTCGCGGCGCGCGAGCAGCTCGCACAAGCGCTTGCCGAAGGCCGCGACATCGCGCCGGTCGACCTTGCGCTCGTCGCCTGCTACGTGCCGCTCGTCGCGCTCGAGCGTGGCCCCGGCCTCGCGACGCGGCCCTGGCCACCTGCGATCGCGGCGCTGGTCACGCAGCAGGTCACGGCGCCGCACGAGGAAGCTGCGCTCGCCGCCGCGCTGCCCGCGCTGACGACGATCGACGATGCAGTGTCCAAGGCCGTCCAGGGCCAATACGAAGAGCATCCGTATCCGCACTGGATCGTGCCCGCGCCCACGCCCGCAATGCCGTCGCTCGACGCGTGGCTGCGCCGCCTGCTGCCCGGCGCACCGCTCGTTCCGCTGGGCGACGACGGCGCGCTCGATATCCTGGTCGCCGGCTGCGGCACCGGGCGCCACGCGATCGAGACGGCGCAGCGCTTTCCGCACGCACGCGTGCTCGCGATCGATCTGAGCCGCGCCAGCCTCGGCTATGCGCTTCGCAAGGCACGCGAGCTCGGCGTCGCCAACCTCGATTTCGCGCAGGCGGACCTGCTCCATCTTGGTGACATCGGCCGCACGTTCGATGTCGTCGAGGCCGTCGGCGTGCTGCATCACCTCGCCAACCCGCTCGATGGCTGGCGCACGCTGCGGAGCGTCCTGCGACCGCGGGGCTGCCTGCGTCTCGGCCTCTACGGCGAGCGGGCGCGTGCCGCGCTGGCCGCCGGGCGTGCCGCCATCGCCGAGCACGGCCTGCCACCGACCGCCGCCGGCATCCGCCGCCTGCGCGCGCTCGCGCTGGCGGCGCCCGAAGGCTCGGCGCTGTTCGCACTGACGATGCTGCGCGACTTTTATTCGGTCAGTGAATGCCGCGACATGCTGTTCCACGTGGCCGAGCACCGCACGACCATTCCGGCGATCGGGCAACGGATCCGCGACGTCGGCGTCAGCTTTCTCGGCTTCGAAGTGTCGCCGGCCGTCGGCGCCGGCTACGCGAGCCGGTTTCCGGACGACCCCGCGCGCACGAACCTCGCGCACTGGAATGCCTACGAAGAGTCCTCGCCGCGCGCCTTCCCGGGCATGTACGAATTCTGGGTGCAACAGCCCGCCTGACAGCGCCGCCACGCCACGAACATGACCGTACCCAAGCTCTACTATTTCCCGGGCAACGCCAGTCTCATTGCGCACATCGTGCTCGAAGAGATCGGCGCGCCGTTCGAGCTCGCCCTCGTCGATCGCGCTGCCGGTGCGCACAAGTCGCCCGCTTATCTGAAGCTCAATCCGAACGGGTCGATCCCCGTGCTCGTCGACGGCGACCTCGTGCTCTACGAAACGGCGGCGATCTGCCTGCACCTCGCGGACACGCACCCGGAGGCGCATCTCGTCCCGCCCCTCGGCACGGCGGAGCGCGCGCATTGCTACAAGTGGCTCGCGTGGGCGTCGAATTCGCTTCAGGCGACGCTGATGCTCTACTTCTATCCGGACCGGATGGTCGCGCCGGGCGACGCGCAAGCCGCCGCCCAGCTGAAGGCACAGGCCGAAGCGCGGATCGACGCGCTGGTCGATCAGATCGAGGCGGAACTTGCGGCGCGGGGGGGCCCATGGATTCTCGGCGCGACGTACAGCGCCGCCGATCCGTATCTGCTCGTGCTGTGCCGCTGGACGCGCGGGTTCAGACGGCCGGCGCGGACCCTGCCCGAGGTCGGCGCGTACCTGCAGCGCGTGCTCGCGCGCCCGGCGGTCCGGCGCGCGATTGCCACCGAAAAGCTCGAGCCGCCGCTCGTGTAGTGCTCCTGGCGACGTGGGTATTGCCCGCGTGTAGGCCGACACGTGCGCGCATGTCCCACAGCGACTCTGACGCGCGGCCTACAGAGCGCGCACGCTCGATCCCGTACCTTGAAACCTCACGCTTGCGGGTCGCTTTGTATCGACGCGACCCCGAAACGGAGGATTCATGAAGAACGGAATCAAGGCAGCTTGTTCGGTCGCGGCGCTCGTCGCGGCGACCAGCGCCGCGGCGCAGGTCACTTTCTACGAGCGCGAGGATTTCCGTGGGCGCTCGTTCAGTACCGATCGGCCGGTCGGCGACATGGAGCGTGCCGGGTTCAACGACCGCGCATCGTCGGCCGTCGTCGAACGCGGGCAATGGCAGGTCTGCGAAGACACGCGCTTCAGCGGTCGCTGCGCAGTGCTGCGACCGGGACAATACGCGTCGCTCGCCGACATGGGGCTCGACAACGAGATCTCGTCAGTGCGCGCCGTCGACGACCGTGCGGCACGCGACGAGGGTCGCTACCGCGTAGCCCAAGCGCCCGCCGACTATCGCCGGCATGACGACGAGCGTACCTACGACGCACCGGTGACGTCGGTGCGCGCGGTCGTCGGCCCGCCCGAGGAGCGCTGCTGGGTCGAGCGCCAGCAGGTGGTGCAGGACAATCGTGGCGCAGCGAACGTTCCCGGCGCAATTGCCGGCGCCGTGATCGGCGGCGTCCTGGGGCACCAGATCGGCGGCGGTCGCGGCAACGACATCGCGACGGCCGGCGGTGCGGTGGCCGGCGCGGCGATCGGCGCGAACGTCGGCCGCAACGAAGGCGGTCCCGCGGTCTACAGCCAGGACGTCCAGCGCTGCGCTCGCGTGCCGCGCGATGCGCGCGCTGATTGGTGGGACGTGACGTATGAGTTCCGCGGCGTCGAGCACCGCATTCAGACGAGTGCGCCTCCGGGGCCGACGATTCCGGTCAACGGCGACGGCGAACCGCGGATTTAGGTGTTCCCCGTGAGCAGGTCGTGGACCGTGCAGGCCACGACCTGCGTCGCGCGGCGCAGATCCTCGAGCAACAGGTTTTCGTCGGGACGCTTCGCGTTGGCTTCCTCCAGCGTGCGCGGCCCGGCGCCGTACATGACGATGGGCACGCCGGCCTCGCCGTAGAGCCGCGCGTCGGCGTAGAGCGGCACGCCGACGGCGGGAAGGTCGACGCCGAACACGCGCCGGCCATGTCGCTGCAGCGCCGCCACCAGGCGCTCGTGACCGGGGCGCGGCGTCAGCGCCCGGGCGAGCAGCAGGCGCCTTATCTCGAGGCGAATGCCCTCGAACGGTTGCACGGCCGCCTCGATCAGCGCGCGCATGCGCGTCTCGACGCTGCCCGGATCTTCCTCGGGGATCATCCGGCGGTCCATCCGGAGCGTCAGCCGATCGGGCACCACGTTGGTGTTGATGCCGCCGTGGAGCGTGCCCACGATCATCGTCGGATGGTCGATCCCGGCGACCTTCGAGTGCTGCGCCTTCAGCGCATCGGCCTCCGCGTAGATCGCTTTCAGCACCGCGGCGCCGGCGCGGAACGCGTCGCGGCCGGTCTCCGGCATTGCGCCGTGGCCCGCTTTGCCGTGGAGCGTGACTTCGAACTGCAGGCACCCGTTGTGCGCCGTGACCACGGCGTAGCTGAAGCTCGCGGCGATCGCGAAGTCCGGACGCGTGAGACCGTGTGAGAGCAGAAAGCCCGGCCCCGCCAGGCCGCCGAATTCCTCGTCGTAGGTGAAGTGAAGCTCGACGGTGCCGGCGAGGTTCGTGCCCGCTGCGGCCAGCGCGCGCAACGCGCACAGCGCGTAGGTATACGTGGCGATATCCGACTTCGATACCGCGACGCCGCGGCCGTACATGCGTCCGCCGTCGACCACGCCCTCGTACGGCGGCCGCGTCCAGCCCTCGCCCGGCGGCACGACGTCGCCATGCGCGTTCAGCGCGACGGTCGGCCCGCCGGCGCCGAAGCGATGCCGGACGATCAGGTTGGTAACGCTCTTCATGCCGTAGTCGGCCAGGAATTCGGCAGGCGCCGGATGCCGCTCGACGTCGAAGCCGAGCGCCGTCAGGAGCGACGCCGCCTTCTCGGCCGCAGGCGCGTTGTCGCCCGGCGGCGTGTCTGACGGAACGCGCACGATGGCGCGCAGGAACTCGACCTGCGCGGCGTGATGGGCATCGACAAAACGCCCGAGTTCGTCATGAGCGGTCACCGCGGCCTCCGGAAACGCGTGATCATGAAGGCGTGTAGTGCTCGAAGAAGTGGAGGAGCACCGACGTCGCGATCTCGGCGTCTTCCGCGGTCATCGTTTCGTCGGGGTGATGGCTGATGCCGTTGTTGCCGCAGCGCACGAACAGCATCGCCATCGGCGCGACCGCCGGAAACACCATAGCGTCGTGGCCGGCGCCGCTCGGCAGATGATGCACGGCGACGCCATGGACCGCGATGGCGTCCGCGAAGCGCGCCTGCAAGCCCGGGTTGCAGGGTGCGGCGTCGGCGCTGAACAAGGGCGCCGTCGCGACGGCGACGTTGCGGCGCCGCGCGATGTCGGCGAATCCCGCGACGATCGCGTCGACGGCGGCACGGCGGCGCGCGTCGTCGCCGGAACGGACGTCGATCGTGAACTCTACGTCCTGCGGAATGACATTGCTCGCGCCGGGCAGCACGCTCATCTTGCCCACCGTGCCGACGAGGCCGTCGTGGGTCTTGCAGTGTTCCTCCAGGCGCAGGACCATTTCGCTCGCCGCGGCGAGCGCATCCTGCCGCGCGCCCATCGGCACCGTGCCTGCGTGGCCCGCGAGTCCCGTCACGCGCACCGTGTGCCGCGTCGCGCCGGCGATCGCCGTCACCACGCCCACCGCGAGGTCCGCGTGCAGCAACACGGGTCCCTGCTCGATGTGCGATTCGACGAAGGCCGCGACGTTGCGGCCGCGCCGGTCCAGCGCGCGCCAGCCGTCGGGGTCGCCGCCAAAGGCGGTAAGCGCCTGGCGCATCGTCGTGCCGTCGGCATCGGCCTTGTCGAGCCACGCCGGGTCGAACGCGCCGGCCATCGCTTTGCTGCCGATCAGCGTTGCGCCGAAGCGCACGCCCTCCTCGTCGCCGAAGCCGACGATCTCGAGCGTGTACGGCAGCCGCTTGCCGCGTGCGTGCAGATCGCCGACGCACGCGATCGCCGTGAGGATGCCGAACAGGCCGTCGTATTTGCCGGCATTGCGCACGCTGTCCTGGTGCGAGCCGGTCATCACCACCGGCGCCTGCGGATCCGCAGCCTCGTAGCGGCCGACGATGTTCGCAAGCGCGTCGTAACCGGCCGTCATGCCCGCCTTGCGCATCAGGTCGATCAGGTAGTCGCCGGCCTGCCGATGCTGCGGGGACAGGTACGTGCGCGTGACGCGCGGCGCATCCTCGGTGAACCGGCCGAGGTCGTCGGCCTGCCGCATCAGTTCACTGCCGAATCGCATTGCCTTCTCCCTGGCCGGCGCCGCGTCAGCGCTGCATGCCGGCGTCGACGAGAATAGCGCGAAAGTCGTTGACGTTCGTGAGCGTCGGCCCCGTGACGACCGCATCGCCGAGCGCGCCGAAGAAGCCGTGGCCGTCGTTGTCGGCAAGTCGATCGCGCGGGCGCAATCCAAGCGCCCATGCGCGTGCGAGCGTGTCGGGCGTTACGATGGCGCCGGCGATTTCGTCCTGGCCGTCGACGCCGTCCGTGTCGCCGGCGAGCGCATGGACGTCCGGCCGGCCGTCGAGCGCGAGAGCCAGCGCCAGCAGGAACTCGACGTTGCGGCCGCCGCGGCCGCCGCCGCGGACCGTCACTGTGGTTTCCCCGCCGGAAAGAAGCACGCACGGCGGCGGCAGCGGCTGGCCGTGCTGCGCGACCTGGTGTGCGATGCCCGCCATCACCGTGCCGACTTCGCGCGCCTCGCCTTCGATGGCGTCGCCCAGGATCATCGGCGTCACACCCGCCGCACGCGCGACCGCGGCCGCGGCCTCGAGCGAGGCCTGCGGCGCCGCGATCATCCGCGTGGCCGCACGCGCCAGACGCGGGTCACCGGGCTTCACCGACTCGCCCGCGCGGGACTCGAGCACGCGCCGCACCGGCGCGGGCACGTCGATCGCGTAGCGGCGGACGATGTCGAGGGCGTCCGCGCAGGTCGTCGGGTCGGCCACGGTGGGACCCGAGGCGATGTCGATCGGATCGTCGCCGGGCACGTCGGACATCAGCAGTGTCACGACGGCCGCGGGATGGCAGGCCGCGGCGAGGCGGCCGCCCTTGATCGCCGAGAGATGGCGGCGCACGCAATTCATTTCGCCGATGGTCGCGCCCGACTTCAGCAGCGCGCGGTTGACGGCCTGCTTGTCGTCGAGCGTCAAGCCTGGCGCGGGCTGCACGAGCAGTGCCGAGCCGCCGCCAGAAATCAGCGCGACGACGAGATCGTCGGCCGTGAGGCCCCGCACGAGGTCGAGAATGCGCCGCGCCGCGCTCATGCCCGCGGCGTCGGGCACCGGATGCGCAGCCTCGACGATCTCGATGCGCTCGCACGGCACCGCGTAGCCGTAGCGGGTGACGACGATGCCGGAAACCTCGCCCGGCCAATGCGCCTCGAACGCGCGCGCCATGGCCGCGGATGCCTTGCCGGCGCCGACGACGACCGTGCGTCCTCGCGGCGGCGGCGGCAGGTGCGGCGGCAGGCAGCGCGCCGGCTGCGCAGCGTCGATCGCGGCGTCGAACATCCGGCGCAGCAGCACGCGCGGCGCGGCGTGCGCAGGCGTCATGGGGCGGCCGCCGTCTGTCCGATCTGGAAGTTGGCCAGTTGCTCCAGCGCACGCACCATCGCGGAGTGGTCCGACGCGGCGCCGCCGTTGGCCGCGCACGCGGTGAAGAGCTCCTGGCACGTCGCCGTGTTGGGCAGCGCGACGCCGAGCGCCCGGCCGGTCGACAGCGCGAGGTTAAGGTCCTTCTGGTGCAGCTCGATGCGGAAGCCCGGGTTGAACGTGCGCTTGATCATCCGCTCGCCGTGCACTTCGAGAATGCGCGACGACGCGAAGCCGCCCATCAGCGCCTGTCGCACCTTGGCCGGGTCGGCGCCGGCCTTCGCCGCATAGAGCAGCGCCTCGCCGACCGCCTCGATCGTCAGCGCGACGATGATCTGGTTCGCCACTTTCGTCGTTTGGCCGTCGCCATTGCCGCCGACCAGCGTGATGTTCTTGCCCATCAGCTCGAAGAGCGGCTTCACTTGCGCGAAGCCCTCCTCACTGGCGCCGACCATGATGGTGAGCGTCGCCGCCTTCGCGCCGACTTCACCGCCGGAGACCGGCGCGTCGAGATAGGCGCAGCCGAGTGCGTTGATCCGGGTCGCGAACGCTTTGGTCGCGAGCGGCGAGATCGAGCTCATGTCGACGACGGTCTTGCCGCGGGTCAGGCCCGCCGTGACGCCATCGTCGCCGAACAGCACCTTCTCGACGTCCGGCGTGTCGGGCAGCATCGTGAAGATCACGTCGGCCTGCCTTGCGACGTCGGTCGCCGTCTTGCAGGCCACGCCACCGGCGTCGACGAGCGCCTGCGGCGCGCCGCGCCGGCTTTGCAGGAACACGCGATGCCCGCCCTTGATGAGGTGACCGGCCATGGGCGCGCCCATGATGCCGAGCCCGATGAAGCCCAGGTTCATGCGATTCTCCTCGATCGTTCGTTGTGCCGTGCCTGTGGAGGACGTCTACACGCCGTGCGCACTGCGCCACGCGAGCCCGTACACCGTGCCGCCGTTCGGCTTGTACTCGCAGCCGATCCAGCCGTCGTAGCCGATCGCGTCGAGGTAGCCGAACAGGAAGCGATAGTTGATCTCGCCGGTGCCGGGTTCGTTGCGGCCGGGATTGTCGGCGAGCTGCAGGTGCGCGATCTTCGGCAGGTTCGCCCGGATCGTCGCGGCGAGCTCGCCCTCCATCCGCTGCATATGATAGATGTCGTATTGCAGGTAGAGGTTGTCGGAGCCAACGTCGCGCAGGATGTCGAGCGCCTGCCGCGTGCGGTTGAGATAGAAGCCCGGGATGTCGTAGGTGTTGATCGGCTCGATCAGCAGCCGGATGCCGGCCGCGGCGAACTTCGGCGCCGCGAACCTGAGATTGTCGACGAACGTCGCGCGCACGCGCTCGGGGTCGACGTCCTTGGGCGCGATACCGGCGAGACAGTTCACCTGCGGACAGCCGAGCGCCGTCGCATAGCCGATGGCCGTGGCAACGCTGTCCTGGAACTCGCCCACGCGGTCCGGCTGGCACGCAATGCCGCGCGAGCCCGCAGCCCAGTCGCCGGCCGGCAGGTTGTGCAGCACCTGCACGAGCGCGTGCCGCGTGAGCGTCTCGGCGAGCTGCGCCGGCGGATAGGCGTACGGGAACAGGTATTCGACGCCCTTGAAGCCGGATGCCGCCGCCGCCGCGAAGCGGTCGAGGAAATCGACTTCGTTGTAGAGCATCGTCAGGTTGGCGGCGAGCTTCGGCATTCCATCCTCGCTGGCAGGTTCGGGTCGCGGCGTGCGAAGTCGCCCGAATATACCGTCTATTGCGGGAGGCCCGGCGTTCCCGCGCCCGCTTGACCCCGTTCGATTACCTGACTAAAGTCAGATAATCATGGACGCCGGCGCCATCGCTCGGGTACGGAGCTTCAACCGCACGGTCGTTGCGCGCGTCGGCGCGCTGAACGACCGCTTCCTGGGGCGCGGCCGCCCGGTCGGCGAGGCGCGCCTGCTGTGGGAGATCGGCAGCAAGGGCGCGGACGTCCGCGCGCTGCGCGATCGCCTGTCGCTCGATTCCGGCTACGTGAGCCGCCTGCTGCGCGCGCTCGAGCGCCAGCGGCTCGTCACGATCGCGGCATCCTCTGCCGACCGGCGCGTGCGCCATGCGCGCCTGACCGCCGCCGGGCGCGCGGAGCGCCGCGTGCTCGAGCAAGCGTCGAACCGGCTCGCGCGCGACGTGCTCGCGCCCCTCACCGCGGCGCAGCGCACGACGCTCGTGGCGGCGATGGCGACGGTCGAACGGCTGCTCGCGCTGTCCCTCGTGACCGTCGCGGTCGAGGATCCCGCGACGGCCGACGCGCGCTGGTGCGTAGCGCGTTATTTCGACGAGCTCGCTGCGCGCTTCGACGCCGGCTTCGATCCCGCGGCCAGCATCTCCGCCGACGATCGCGAGCTGCGGCCGCCACGGGGACGCTTTCTCGTCGCGCGGCTGCACGAAGCGCCGGTCGCCTGCGGCGCGCTCAAGCTCCACGGGGCCGGACCGGCCGAATTGAAGCGGATGTGGGTCGCGCCCTCGGCGCGCGGGCTCGGCGTCGGCGCGCGCATGCTGCAGGCCCTCGAGGACCACGCGCGCAAGGCGGGCGCGACCCTCGTCCGCCTCGAAACCAACCGCACGCTCACTGAAGCCATCGCCCTGTACCGGCGCAGCGGCTACCGCGAAGTGCCCGCGTTCAACGCCGAGCGCTACGCGCACCACTGGTTCGAGAAGTCGCTCGCCTGAGCGCCCGGCGTCGCGCGATCAGGCGTGGGCGACGACCACCGCCCCCGCGGCGCCGATGAGGCCGAGGCCGATCGGCAGGCGCAGCCGCGTGCCGCGCGGCAGGTTCTTTTCCGCCGCCATCACGAGCGCGAGCAGGAACATCCAGCCGAGACTGCCGGTGCCCACGACGAACATGCACAGCATCAGCGCCCAGCAGCAGCCGACGCAGAAGACGCCGTGATCGACGCCGAGCCGGAACGCCTCCCGGGCCGGCGCGCGCCCATGCCAGCGCGACGCGACGAATGCGAACGGCGTATGGCACTGCTCGAGGCAGCGGTACTTGAGCGCGCTGAACTGGAACAGTCCGGCCGTCGCCAGCACTGCGGCGCCGGCGATCCAGCCGTGCAGCGCAAGCCACGGACTCTGCGCGCCGGCCCACGCGAGCGCGCTGTCCGCGAGATGCGCGACGAGCCCGAAGGCGAACCACGCGGCGAAGAATCCGCCGACGACGAGCGCGACGAGCTTCGTGCCATCGGGACGCCCGCGCGTGATCGCGCGGAAGATGCCGAGCAGCGGATACGTCGTCGGCAGCATCATGGCCGCGATCATGAGCACCCACGCCAGCGCGTAGAGCACCGCCGGGACGACGAGCGCACCCGCAGGCAGCGCCCGGCACAACGCGGCAAACGCGCCGTCGTCGAGCCAGCCGCCGTGGGCGACGTAACGCGCGTACGGGCTTGCGCTCCACGCCCAGAGCACGGCCCACGCGCCCGCGGCCAGCGCTCCAAGCAGCGTCGCCAGGACGACGTTGCGCTCGGCGGCCTGCGGCGGCCCGCCGAGCGCGTTCAGAACGGATGGCATCGGCAGGCGCGCGCGACGCTACGCGTCGAACACGAACGTGCTCTGCAGCGCGTTGTGGCCCTTGATGTTGATGTCCTTGCCGAGACCGGCGTGATTCGTCGTCCGGTAATCGAGCGCCTTGCCGACGAACACGGGAGCTCCTGGAACCGTCGAGAACACGGTGTTGGCGAGCGTGGTCGTGGCGCCCGTCGCGTTCTTGTACGGCTCGAGCTCCGCAAAGCCCGCGTCGCCGATCTTGATCGTGCCGTTGCCGCCGCGCACTTCGAACGTGATCGGAACTTTCTGCACGGAAGCGACCGTGCCGACCAGCTTCGCGAGCTCGGCGACGGGTCCGCCCTTCTGCCCGGTATAGACGCCGAGCAGCGCCTGCTCCTGCTGCGGCGACACCTTGTCGTCGAGATAGACCGCGGCGGTCCAGTTGCCCTGGAGGATGTTGCCGGGCACGTGCGCGATCATCGCAATCGTGTGGCCGGCGACGTCGACGCCGTCGACCGTTCCCTTGTCGAAATGCCACGCGACGATCGTGTCGCAGGTGCCGTAGTCGGGATCCTCGCCGATCCAGCATGGGCACAGCACGCGGCAGTTGCAGACTTCGAGCAGGCGACCTTCGAGGTGATAAGCCATGCGCCCTCCCTCACGTTGAACGGGATTCCGGGACCGTCGCGCCGACGCGCTCGCCCAGCCGCCCGATCCTACGCACCGTGGCGGCAGGCTGTCTGTGGGACTGCGGTCCCATTCGCGGCCACGCGCGTGACCGGAGCGCTGATGCTACGCCCACGTCGCGGCACTTGCCATACGTAAAATTCCGCCGTCAGCGGCGCCCGCCGGCGAGCTTCGCCGCTTCGGGCCGGGCGCGCAGGCGCGCCATCGCCCACACACCGACCGCCGGCCCGATCGACAGCGGCACGAACGCGTAGCGCCACCCGATCGCATCGACCCAGACCGGCAGCAGGTAGATCGTCGCAAGGGTCAGCGTGAAGCCGAGCGCCGTCTGCAGCGTCAGCATCGTGCCGACCCGCGCGGGATCGGACAACTCGGCGATCGACGCCGAGAACTGCGCCGAATCGGCGACGATCGTCACGCCCCACAACAGGCACAACGCGACCACGGCCCACGGCGGACCGCCGAACAGCAGCCCGACCGACGCAGCACAACTCCCCGAGATCGCCATCGCGACGATCGTCAGCGTCGTGCGGCCCAGCCGGTCGGCAAGGTAGCCGGCGCCCACGCAGCCGATCGCGCCGGCGGCGATCGTTGCGAAGGTGGCGAGCCGCGCGTACGTCGATGCGCTTGCCGCCGGCAGGCTTGCGGCGAAGCTCGCGTTGAGGAACACGCCGATCCACGCCCACATCGCGTAGAGCTCCCACATGTGCCCGAGGTAGCCGAGGTTCGCAAGGCGCAGCGGGACGTCACGCCACGCCGTCTGCACGTAGCGCGGATCGAAGCGCGGCGCCGCCGTGCGGTTCGGACCTACGGCGGCAGTGCCGATCAGCAGCGCCGCGCCGAGCGCGCACGCCGACGCGGCGGCGAGCGGAATGCGCCAGTTGATGCCCCCGAAAGCGTTGAACAGATGCGGGAGCGCCGACCCGAGCGTGAGCGCGCCGACGAGAATGCCGACCAGGAGCCCCATGTCGCCTTTCGCCCACGTCGACGCGAGCTTCATGCCGACCGGATACACGCCGGCCATGCATACGCCCGTCACGAAGCGCAGCTGCGGCGCCGCCAGCGAGCGCGGATCGACGACCAGCAGCAGCGCATTGGCGATTGCGCCCACCGCCGCCGATGCCGCAAAAAAACGCCGGAGCTCGAGGCGGTCGGCAAGGCCGTACACGGCGCTCACGACGCAGCCGACGACGAACCCCACCTGCACGGCGCTCGTGAACGTCGCCTGCGCGAAGCGCGAGAGCTGGAACTCGGCGGCGAGCGCCGGGACGATCGCGGAGGCCGAGAACCACAGCGCCATCGCCGCGACCTGGCAGATCGCAATGACGGTCATCGCGGCGCGCTTTGACGTGGCCTGGATCATCGTCAGTGGGAGCGCATTCGAGGATGGCGTCGGAATGTGGCCGGCGTCAGCGCCGGCTCCGTCGCGCCGACTGCTGCGCAACGTCGATGTCCAGGTACTTCCAGTGCGTCTGGATCACCGGCGGACTGAACCCCTGGAGCCACGGCTGGACAAACCAGTTGTCGACGCGGACGGCGAGCGGAATGAAGGGTGCGTAATTGCGTGCAACGTCCGACATCGTCCGCGCGGCGGCCACGCGCTCCGCCTCGGTGGCCGCGCGCAGGAATTGCTCGGCGGCCCGATCGTACTCGGCCGCCATGAACCGGCCCGGATTCGACGTCTCGGGCGACTTGCCGTAGAGCATCCGCAGCGAGATCCAGCCGGTGGGATCGCCGCCCTGCGCGCCAAAGTACATCTGGAAGCGGCCTGCCATCACTTCCTTGATCGCATCCTGGAACGGTGTCAGGTGCATCGTGCTCCGGACGCCGACCGCGTCGAAGTTGCGCTTCACGAGCGTGGCCACCTCGCGTGCCGTGCTGGCGTTCGACGCAAGCGTCAGCGTCAGCATCAGTGGCTTGCCGTCGCGCCCCAGCCGGAAGCCCTGCGCGTCGCGCTTGTCGTAGCCGAAGCGGTCGAGCAGCGCCTTCGCGCCGGCGGGGTCGTACTCCGACGGCGCCTTCAATCCCGGATCGAAGCCCGCGACGCCCGGCGGCACCAGTTGATTCGCCACGAGCGCCTGGCCCGCGAGGACCACCTTCACGAGCTCGCCGGCGTCGAGGGCCTTGGCCAGCGCCCGCCGGAGCGCGACGTGCTCGTTGTCCATGCCGCCGACGACCGGGTCGTTCAGGTTGAGAATGATGCCGAACACGTAGGGAATCGGCACCGAGTACGGAACAATGCCTTCAGCGGCGTAGCGCGGCTTGAGCTTGCGGCCGTCGAGCAGCCGCTTCGCCGCCTCGCCGCCGAGCTCGACGTAATCGAGCGTGCCGCGCTCGAACTCGAGGGTGCGCGTCGTCGGCTCGTCGATGAAGCTGATCTCGATCCTGCCGATCTGCGGCAGCGTCTTGCCGCGCATGCGCGCGATCAGCGCCGCCTGCGCCGGGTCGTCGCTGTCCGGAAAGCGCACGCCGCGAAATCCGGGATTCGCCTCGAGGATCATCCGCGAGCCCTGCTTCCACTCCTTCAGCCGGAACGGGCCGGTGCCCACGGCGCGCGTGCGAAGGTCGCCGCCGGCCGCCTCGACGACTTCGCGCGCGACGGCGCCGTTGGTGATCAGATCGTCGACGACCGGATAGTTCGGGGTCGTCAGCTTGAGCTGCAGCGTGTAGCGGTCGAGCGCGCGCAGACCCTCCATCGGCGCGTCGTAGTCGAACTTTCCGCCCGGCCCGATCGCCGCGTCGACGATCGCGCGCGCCCCTTCGAGCAGGTCGGCCGCGACGGGGCTGCCGCCGCGCTGCAACCCGGGGTCGAGCACGCGCTTCAGCGAGTAGACATAATCGGCGGCGACGAGCTCGCGACGCTTGCCCTTGAACGCCGGATCATCGGTGAACTGGATGCCCGGCTTGAGCCGGATCGTCCACGTGCGGCCGTCGGCGGAAACGGCAGGCGGCCCGCTCGCCGTGTTCGGCGTGATGTGCGACGGCGACGCGAGGTAGTCCCATTCGTACAGGCCCTCGTAGATCGCGAACTGGACCTGATACGACGGGTCGTCGTTGTAGCGCTGCGGATCGAGCGTCTCGATGTTGGTCGACGCCACGTGCAGCACCTTCGCGGCATCGGCGGCGAGCGTGGGAGGCGACGCCAGCGTGAGCACAAGCGCTGCACCTGCCACCGCGTGTCGCGCATGCAAGGGAACGGATGCCGCTGACTCTTGTGACGCGACGGTCAGACCGGGAACGTTCCCGGCAAAAGGATGCTGCGGTCGACGGTGCCGATCTTAGTGTGGCCGCAGAACGCCATCGTCAGGTCGAGCTCGTTGCGGATCAGTTGCAGCACTTTCGCGACACCGGCCTCGCCCATCGCGCCCAGGCCGTAGAGGAACGCGCGGCCGATGTACGTGCCGCGGGCACCCAGCGCCACGGCCTTCAGCACGTCCTGCCCCGAGCGAATGCCGCCGTCGAGATGCACCTCGATCGCCGAGCCGACCGCGGCGACGATCGCCGGCAGCGCGGCGATCGACGACGGCGCACCGTCGAGCTGGCGGCCGCCGTGGTTGCTGACGATCAGCGCATCGGCGCCCGACGCCACCGCGAGGCGCGCATCCTCGGCGTCGAGGATGCCCTTCAGGATCAGCTTGCCGCCCCAGCGCTTCTTGATCCACTCGACGTCGTTCCAGTTGAGCTTGGGATCGAACTGCTTCGCCGTCCATTCCGACAGCGAGCCCATGTCGCCCACGCCTTTGACGTGGCCGACGATGTTGCCGAACTGCCGGCGCTTCGTGCCGAGCATGCCGAGGCACCAGCGCGGCTTGGTCGCGAGGTTGAGCAGGTTCGCAAGCGTCGGCTTGGGCGGCGCCGACAGGCCGTTCCGCAGGTCCTTGTGCCGCTGTCCGAGGATCTGCAGGTCGAGCGTGAGCACGAGCGCGCCGCAGTTCGCCGTCTTCGCGCGGTCGATCAGCCGCTCGATGAAATCGCGATCGCGCATCACGTAGAGCTGGAACCAGAACGGCGCCTTCGTGTTCGCGGCGACGTCCTCGATCGAGCAGATGCTCATCGTCGACAGCGTGAACGGCACGCCCGCGCTCTCGGCGGCGCGCGCCGCGAGAATCTCGCCGTCGGCGTGCTGCATGCCGGTGAGCCCGGTCGGCGCCAGCGCCACGGGCATCGCCACGTCGACGCCGACCATCGTGGTCGCGGTGCTGCGGTCTTCCATGTTGAGCGCCACGCGCTGGCGCAGCTTGATCTTCTGGAAGTCGCTCTCGTTCGCGCGATAGGTGCTCTCCGTCCACGATCCCGAATCGGCGTAGTCGTAGAACATGCGCGGCACGCGTTTCTGCGCGAGGACGCGGAGGTCCTCGACGTTCGTGATGACGGTCATGCGCGTGCCCTCCCGGCGGCGCGAAGCTTCAGATCTTCGGCAGCGTGACGCCTTGCTGGCCCTGGTACTTGCCGCCGCGGTCCTTGTACGACGTCTCGCAGACCTCATCCGACTCGAAGAAGATCACCTGCGCGACACCCTCGTTGGCATAGATCTTCGCCGGCAGCGGCGTCGTGTTCGAGAATTCCAGCGTGACGTAGCCCTCCCACTCGGGCTCGAACGGCGTCACGTTGACGATGATGCCGCAGCGCGCATACGTACTCTTGCCGAGGCATATCGTCAGCACGTTGCGCGGAATGCGGAAGTACTCGACGGTGCGCGCGAGCGCGAACGAGTTCGGCGGGATGATGCAGACGTCGCCACGGAAATCGACGAACGAGCCGGCGTCGAACGCCTTCGGATCGACGATGGTCGAGTTGATGTTGGTGAAGATCTTGAATTCGTTCGAGCAGCGGATGTCGTAGCCGTAGCTCGACGTTCCGTACGACACGATCCGGTGGCCGTTCACCTCGCGGACCTGGCCCGGCTCGAACGGCTCGATCATCCCGGTGGCCAGGGCCGTGCGGCGGATCCACTTGTCGGACTTGATCATGTGTTCTGTACCACGATGCTCGGGAACTTCGCCGAGAAATCCGCCGCCTTCTCCGCCACGAAGATCGCAACCTTGCGCGCGATCGCCCTGTAACTTTGCGCGACGGCGCCGTCGGGGTCAGCCACCACCGTGGGCCGGCCGGAGTCGGCCTGCTCGCGGATGCGGATGTCGAGCGGCAGGCTGCCGAGGAACGGCACGTTGTAGTCGCGGCACATCTTCTCGCCGCCACCCTCGCCGAAAATGTGCTCGGCATGGCCGCAGTTCGAGCACACGTGGATCGCCATGTTCTCGACCACGCCGACGATCGGCACACCGACCTTCTCGAACATCTTGAGGCCCTTGCGCGCGTCGATCAGCGCGATGTCCTGCGGCGTGGTCACGATCACTGCGCCGGTGACGGGAACCTTCTGCGCGAGCGTGAGCTGGATGTCGCCGGTGCCGGGCGGCATGTCGACGATCAGGTAGTCGACTTCGCGCCAGTTCGTATCCTTGAGGAGCTGCTCGAGCGCCTGCGTGACCATCGGCCCGCGCCACACCATCGGCGTGTCCTGGTCGATGAGGAAGCCGATCGACATCGCCTGCACGCCGTAGGCCTCGAGCGGCTCCAGCGTCTTGCCGTCCTTCGATTCGGGCCGCCCCGCGATGCCGAGCATCATCGGTTGCGACGGGCCGTAGATGTCGGCGTCGAGCACGCCCACCGACGCGCCTTCTGCGGCGAGCGCCAGCGCGAGGTTCACCGCGGTCGTCGATTTGCCCACGCCGCCCTTGCCCGACGCGACGGCGACGATGTTCTTCACGCCGGGAATGAGCTTGACGCCGCGCTGCACCGAGTGCGACACGATTTTCTGCGTGACGGTGACCGCGACGCGCCCGGCCCCCGGCAGCGCGGCGATCGCCTCGTGGACGCGCTGCCGGATCGCCTCGTGCTGGCTCTTGGCCGGATAGGCGAGCTGGATCTCGATGGCGATCCCATCGGCGCCGGCGCGCACGGACTTGACCGCCTTCGCGCTGACAAAATCCTTTCCGGTGTTGGGATCGACGACCGCCTTCAGGCAGGCGGTGATATCGGCTTCGGACAACGGCATCGGCAACTCCGCGGAAAAACCTCTGGATTCTAGCCGATCGGCCTGCCGCAAGCGGCCGGCCCGGGGTCGCTTTGCTAGAATCGGTCGCTTAACCCTGTCTAACTCAAGGTTTTCATGTCCGCTTCGCCCCGGAAGCTGTTCGTGACCACGGCGCTCCCGTACGCGAACGGTCCCTTCCACATCGGCCACATCATGGAGTACATCCAGGCCGACATCTGGGTGCGCTTCCGGCGGATGCTGGGCGACCGCGTGCATTTCGTCTGCGCCGACGA
>Ga0068858_100002163_pt1 | contig 19932 bp, 20 predicted proteins | sample KBSSwiS12_FD_66589 | JGI IMG/M metagenome (GOLD analysis project Ga0068858, IMG submission 66589) | Switchgrass rhizosphere microbial communities from Kellogg Biological Station, Michigan, USA - KBS Switchgrass S1-2 | ecosystem: Host-associated > Plants > Roots > Rhizosphere > Soil ...
TCGCGAACTTCCTGCGCGCGCTGATGCGCGACGTGGCGTGGGGATTCTTCTACGGCGGCGTCAACTTCGACCACGTGATCGGCACGACCAACCACTACAAGACCGTCGATCTCTACGCGGGCACCTACAACGCGACGCTGAAGTCCGCCGGCGTCGACCGGCTCGAGAACTTCCCGACCGAGCAGATCGCCGCCACCTTCCAGCAGATGCTCGACGACTGGACGAACGAAAGCTTCGACCCCTTCGCCGCGCCGCAGGAGACGGGCTCGCCCTACGGCCGCAGGCACGGCAACAACACCAAGGCGATCACCCGCGCGCGCGAGCTGGCGAAGCGCTGTGTGGGCCTGAGGGACGACCTGCCGCTGCGCAGCGACGCGCGCGGCGCCCCGGTGAACCGCGCATTCGCCGACGTGCCGCAGAACGAGCCCGAGCTGCACCCCGAGCCCGGCTTCGAGAACGAGGTGCACGCCTTCAGCTTGTTCGCGTTCCTGTCGCGCTCGCAGGTCACCTGGAACCCGAGCTTCACCTCGGTGGTGAAGTACAGCTTCATGTGCCCCACGACCGAGGAGCACATCCTGCCGATCATCCACGCCAACGACCGCGTGGAGTGGTTCTTCCAGATGTGCGACGAGATCCACTGGGACTGCGCCGACAAGAACACCGGCAAGCCGCTCGCCCGCGTCATCATGAAGGCGGGCGACATGGCAGCGATGCCCGCCTATTGCCGCCACCAGGGCTACAGCCCGAAGCGCTCGATGCTGCTGGTGTGGGAGAACGGCTCGCCGAACCTCGTCTACGAGATTCAGAAGGGCGAATCGCCGGAAGTCCCGGTGAAGTTCTGATCAACCCCCGTGGCGCCCGACGAGCGCCGCGGAATCACGGCCAGCCCGCCACCCGCGGCGTCGCCAGCGCGACGCGCGCGCCGGAGCGGCCGCCATCGAAGGAGACGTCCATGGCCCTGACACGACAGACCATGACCGACGAGCAACGCAAGTCGGTCGCGCTCGAGTACCTGAAGGCGTTCGACAACGCCGGCGTGACCTCCAGCGGCGGCTCGATCCTCGACCTGTTCGCGAGCGACGCGCAGGTCTACTTCCCCAAGTGGGGCGTGGCCATCGGCCGCGACCGGATCGGCCAGCTGTTCGGCGACGTGGGCGCCACGCTGAAGTCAATCCAGCACCACTTCTCGCACTTCAACTGGGTGTTCTCGGGCAGCGACGTCGTGGTCTGCGAAGGCACCAGCCACGGCGAGCACCGCGACGGCCCCTGGCGCGCGGGCGTTCCCGAGTGGGGCGCCGGCCGCTGGTGCGACGTATTCGAGATCCGCGACTGGCAGATCCACCGCTGCTTCATCTACCTCGATCCCGACTACGCCGGCCAGGACACCGCCCGCTACCCGTGGCTCAAGGACGAAACGCGCTCGCCGCGCTGACATCGGACATCGCGATGTACCCGACCACCGACGCCGCGTCGCCCGCCAGCGCCATCAGGCACCAGCTCTTCATCGACGGCCGCTTCGTCGATGCCGAGTCGGGCGCGACCGAGCCCTCGCTCAACCCGCACGACAACACGACCATCGCCGACGTGGCCATGGCCGGCCGCGCCGACGTCGACAAGGCCGTCGACGCGGCCGAGCGCGCGTTCCCGGCGTGGAGCCGGATGGCCGCCGCCGACCGCGGGCGCATGCTGCTCAGGCTTGCCGACCTCATCGAGGCACGCAGCGACGAACTGGCGCGTCTCGAGTCGCTCGACACCGGCCATCCGCTGCGCGACTCGAAGGCGCTCGACGTGCCGCGCACCGCGGCGTGCTTCCGCTATTTCGGCGGCATGGCCGACAAGTTCCAGGGCGACGTCGTTCCGGTCGAAGCGGGCTTCCTCAACTACCTGCTGCGCGAACCGGTGGGCGTCGTCGGCCAGGTGGTGCCGTGGAACTTCCCGCTCATGTTCACGAGCTGGAAGATGGGTCCGGCGCTGGCCGCGGGCAACTGCATCGTGCTCAAGCCGGCCGAGATCACGCCGCTGACGAGCCTGAGGATCGCCGAGCTGATGACGGAAGCGGGAATGCCCGACGGCGTGGTCAACGTCCTGCCCGGGCTCGGCAGCGTCGCGGGCCAGTACATCGCCGAGCACGAGCGGATCGCGAAGATCGCCTTCACCGGGTCGACCGCGACGGGCCGGCGCATCGTGCAGGCGAGCGCGGGCAACCTGAAGAAGGTGCAGCTCGAGCTCGGCGGCAAGGGCGCGAACGTCGTCTTCGAAGACGCCGACCTCGCCGCCGCGGTGAACGGCTCCGCCTGGGCCATCTTCCACAACCAGGGGCAGGCCTGCATCGCCGGCTCGCGCCTCGTGCTGCACGAGCGCATCGCCGACGCGTTTCTCGACCGCTTCACGGCGCTGGCGCAGTCCATCCGGGTCGGCAATCCGCTCGATCCCGCCACCGAGATGGGCCCGCTCACGAGCATGCAGCACCGCGACCGCGTGCTCGGCTACGTGGCGATCGCACGCGAACAGGGCGGCAGCGTGGTCTCGGGCGGCAAGGCGCCCGACGCACCGGAGCTCGCACGCGGCTGCTACGTCGAGCCGACCGTGGTGAAGGCGCGCACGTGGCACGACCGCGTGGCGCAGGAAGAGGTCTTCGGCCCGTTCGTCACCGTGCTCACGTTCGCGAACGACGACGAGGCGCTGGCGATCGCCAACGGCACCGAGTACGGCCTCGGCAGCGGCCTGTGGACACGTGACCTGTCGCGCGCGCACCGCTTCGCACGCGAGCTCAAGGCCGGCATGGTCTGGATCAACAGCTACAAGCGCGTCAATCCGGGGTCGCCCTTCGGCGGCGTGGGGCGCTCCGGCTACGGACGCGAGATGGGGTTCGATGCGATGCGCGAGTACACGCAGGTGAAGAGCGTGTGGGTCAACGTCGACGCGAAGATCCCGCCGTGGTATCCCCGCTGAGGTGCCCTCCGGGTCGAGCCGGCCGATGACGCCCTTCACCTACACCGCAGCGCCCGCCCGCGTGGTCTTCGGCGCGGGCTCGCTGCAGCACCTCGGGCGCGAGCTCGAGGCGCTCGGCGCGCACCGCGCGCTCGTGCTCTCGACGCCTGAGCAGGAGGCGTCGGCCCGGCGCGTGGCCGAGCTGCTCGGCCCGCGCGCGGCCGGTGTGTACGCCCAGGCGCGCATGCACGTGCCGGTCGAGACGGCGCGGGGCGCCCGCGAAGAAGCGCGCCGGGTGGGGGCCGATTGCGCGGTGGCGATCGGCGGCGGCTCGACCACCGGGCTCGGCAAGGCGATCGCGCTCGAGGCCGCGGGCGGCGCGGTGCGCTTCCCGATCGTCGCGATTCCAACCACCTACGCGGGCAGCGAGATGACCCCGATCTGGGGGCTCACGGAAGGCGGCGTGAAGAAGACCGGTCGTGATCCGCGCGTGCTCCCCGCCGCCGTGATCTACGACCCGGAGCTGACGCTGACCCTGCCGCTCGACCTCACCGTGACGAGTGCGCTGAACGCGATCGCGCACGCGGCCGAGGGCCTCTACGCGCACGACGGCAATCCGGTGATGTCGCTGATGGCAGAAGAGGGAATCCGGGCCGCGGCCGCCGCCCTGGCACCGCTCCTGAAAGACGCCCACGACCTCGAGGCGAGAAGCGACGCGCTCTATGCCGCGTGGCTGTGCGGCACGGTGCTCGGCAACGTCGCGATGGGCCTTCACCACAAGCTCTGCCACACCCTCGGCGGCACGTTCGGCCTGCCGCATGCAGAGGTGCACACGGTGGTGCTGCCGCACGCGCTCGCCTACAACGCGGCCGCGGCGGCCGAGGCGATGGCGCGCGTGGCGCGGGCAGTTGTCAGTGCGGGCCGTCCCGCCGCGAGCGCCCCCCGCGCCGTCTTCGACCTCGCCCGCGACCACGGCGCGCCCACCGCGCTGCGCGAACTCGGCATGCCTGCCGGCGACCTCGATCGCGCCGCCGACCTCGCGGTGCAGAACCAGTACCCGAACCCGCGGCCGCTCGAACGGGCCGCGATCCGCGAGTTGCTGCAACGCGCGTACGAAGGTGCGCGCCCCGACTGATCGACCCACAACACCAACCGAGGAGACCCGCATGACGCTCACCCGCAGAACCTTCGTCCAGGCCGCTGCCGCGCTCGCTTCCATCGACGCGCCAGGACTGGTGTTCGCCGCCGACAGCGTGAAGATCGGCTACGTCTCGCCGCAGACCGGCCCGCTCGCGCCGTTCGGGGAGGCCGACAAATGGGTCATCGACCAGATGAAGAACGCCTTCAAGGGCGGCCTGGCGATCGGCGGCAAAACCTACGACGTGCAGATCCTGCTGAAGGACAGCCAGTCGAATCCGAACCGCGCCGGCGAGGTCGCGAACGACCTGATCCTCAAGGACAAGGTCGCGCTCATGCTCACCGCCGGCACGCCCGAGACCGCCAACCCGGTCTGCGATGCGTGCGAGCTGAACCAGGTGCCGTGCGTGTCGAGCGTGGTGCCGTGGCAGCCGTGGTTCTTTGGTCGCAAGGGCGATCCGGCCAAGGGCTTCGACTGGACGTACCACATCTTCTGGGGCCTCGAGGACGTGATCGCGAACTTCACGAACGGCTGGAACAGCGTGGCCACCAACAAGAAGGTCGGCGGACTGTTCCCGAACGACGGCGACGGCAACGCCTGGGGCGACCCGAACCTCGGCTTTCCCAAGCCGCTGACGGGCATGGGCTACACGCTCACCGACCCCGGCCGCTTCCAGAACGGGACCCAGGACTTCTCGGCGCAGATCGCGGCCTTCAAGACCGCCGGGTGCGAGATCGTCACCGGCGTCGTGATCCCGCCCGACGCCAAGACCTTCCTCACCCAGGCGCGCCAGCAGGGCTACCGGCCGAAGGTGATCACCCTCGGCAAGGCGCTGCTCTTCCCGGGCGCCATCGAGGCGCTCGGGGAGCTCGGCGACGGCCTTACCACCGAGGTCTGGTGGAGCCCCTCGCATCCGTTCACTTCGTCGCTCACGAAGCAGAACGCAGGTGCGCTGGCCGCGGCATACGAGAGCGGCGCCAAGAAGCAGTGGACGCAGCCGATCGGCTTCGCGCACGCGCTGTTCGAGGTCGCGGCCGATGCGCTCAAGCGCAGCAAGAGCGCTGGCGCGAAGGACGTGCGCGACGCGGTGGTCGCGACCAACCTGCAGACCGTCGTCGGCCCGGTGAAGTGGGGCGGCCAAGGCCCCTTCAAGAACGTCAGCAAGACGCCGCTCGTGCTCGGCCAATGGGGCAAGGGACAGCGCTACAAGATGGAGCTAACGATCGTCAACGACCAGGCGGCGCCCGCTATTCCCGTGGGCGGCAAGATGCGCCTGATGGCCTGACCGCCGGATCGAAGAGGCCATGTCCGCGCCCCTGCTCGCGCTGCGCTCGGTCGGCAAGTCGTATGGTGCGCTGCGCGTCACCGATGACATCTCGCTCGAAGTTCGCCCGGGCGAGACGCTCGGCATCCTGGGTCCCAACGGCGCGGGCAAGACGACGCTCTTCAACCTCGTGTCGGGCGACGTGCGCTGCGACCAGGGCAGCGTGCACTACGACGGCCGCGACGTCACGCAGCTGAAGCCGCATCAGCGCTGCCGCCTCGGCATCGGCCGCAGCTACCAGGTGCCGCAGCCATTCGGCCACATGACGGTGTTCGAGAACCTTGTCACCGCCGCCTGCTTCGGCGGCGGACAAGCCGAGCACGAGGCGTGGGAGACGGCGGCCGCGGTGCTCGAGCAGACGGGTCTGCGCGCCTACGCCAACAAGCCAGCCGGCGGGCTCACGCTCCTCAACCGCAAGCGCCTCGAGCTGGCGCGCGCGCTCGCCACGCGGCCCAAGCTCCTGCTGCTCGACGAGATCGCCGGCGGCCTCACCGACCACGAGGCGGCTGCCCTGGTCGAGGAGCTGAAGCGGATCAAGGCCGGCGGCGTGACGATGGTCTGGATCGAGCACGTGGTGCACGCGCTGCTCGCGCTGGCGGACCGCCTGTTCGTCATCAACTTCGGCTGCCGCCTCGCCGAGGGCGAGCCGCGGGCGGTGATGGCCGATGCCGAGGTGCGCCGCGTCTACATGGGGATGGAGGCGTGACGCTGCTCGGCACCCATGGGCTCACTGCGCGCTACGGCGACGCGCAGGCCCTGTTCGGCATCGACTTCCGGCTCGAGCCCGGCGAGGTGGTGGCCATCATCGGCGCGAACGGCGCCGGAAAGAGCACCTTCATGAAGGCGTTGACCGGCCTGGTGCCTGCGCCGCGCGAGCAGGTCACCTTCGAGGAGGAACCGATCGGCGGGCTGCCGCCGGCCGAGATCGTACGCCGCGGCATCGCCCTCGTGCCCGAGGGCCGACGCCTGTTCCCTAGTCTTTCGGTCGAGGAGAACCTGCGCATGGGCGCGACCGCGAAGCGCGCGGGGCCGTGGCACCTCGAGCGGGTCTACGGCCTCTTTCCGATCCTGCGCGAGAAGCGCGCCCAGCCTTCGACGGCGCTCTCGGGCGGGCAGCAGCAGATGGTGGCCATCGGCCGCGCGCTCATGGGCAACCCGAAGGTGCTGCTCTGCGACGAGCTGAGCCTCGGCCTGGCGCCGGTCGTGATCCACGAGATCTACGCCGCGGTGCCGGCGCTTTGCGCCGAAGGCATGACGATCGTCGTCGTGGAGCAGGATGTCGCGCTCGCGCAGCGCGTGTCGCAGCGCGTCTACTGCTTCCAGGAAGGGCGCGTGGCGCTCGAAGGCGAATCGGCGGCGCTCACGCGCGAGCAGATCTCGCAGGCGTACTTCGGCGTCTGAGGACGGCAGCCCGTGCGCGTCGCCATCGACATCCTCGTGCAAGGCCTGCTGCTCGGCGGCCTGTACGCGCTGTTCGCCCTCGGCCAGTCGCTGATGTTCGGCGTGATGCGCCTCACCAATACCGCCCAGGGCGACTTCATCGTCCTGGCGGCCTTCGGCGCCATCGCCGCGCTCGCGGCGCTCGGCCCGCTGATCCCGGCGCCGCAGCTCGCGGTGGTCGCGGCCGGCCTGTTGCTCCTGCCGGCCGCATTCGGCGTGGGCTACGCGCTTCAGCGCGGCGTCCTGAACGGGACGCTCGGGAACGATCCTCTGCCTTCGCTCGTCGTCACCTTCGGCCTGTCGATCGTGATCCAGAACGCCCTGCTCGAGCTGTTCTCCGCCGACCCGCGATCGATCGAGACGGGCGGGCTGAGCACCGCGAGCGTGACCCTGCCGGGCGAAGTCGCGGTGGGGCTCCTGCCGCTCGCGATCTTCGTCCTGGCCGTGGTCGCCACCGGCGGCCTGCAATGGCTGTTCGGCTCGACCGCGCTTGGCCGGTCGTTCCGCGCCGTCTCCGACGACCGCGAGATCGCGGAGCTGATGGGCCTCGACGCGAAGAAGGTGTACGCGCTCGCCACCGCGATTGCCTTCGTGCTCATCGCCGCCGCCGGCCTGCTGCAGGGCATGCGCACCACCGTCTCACCGGCCGACGGCCCGGTGCTGCTGTTGTTCGCGTTCGAGGCCGTGATCATCGGCGGCATGGGCTCTTTCTGGGGCACGCTCGCCGGTGCGCTGCTGCTCGGCGTGACCCAGCAGATCGGCTTTCGGCTCGACCCGGGCTGGGGCATCTGGTTCGGGCACCTCGTGTTCCTCGTCGTGCTGGTCCTGCGGCCGCAAGGGCTGTTCCCGAAGACGCGCTGAGACAGAGCGATGCCGCACGCCGCCGCCAAGACGATGCCCATGGACCTGCCTGGAGGCCCACGCGCTCGGGCATCGGCAAGCATTCGCGTCACGCGCGGCACGCGCGGGAGCGCTCCGGCGCTCGCTGTCGGGCTGATGCTGGTCGTCGCCGCGGCGACGCTGCCCTGGTGGGCACCGGCCGGCGAGGCGTCGAGCTGGATGCGCGGCTTCGTCGAGATCGCGTGCTATTTCGTGTTCGCTCTCATGTGGAACCTGCTTGCGGGCTATGGCGGCATGGTGTCGATCGGTCAGCAGGCGTATTTCGGGCTCGGCGGCTACGCCATGCTCGTGCTGGCCAATGACTTGGGCGTGAACCCCTTTCTCGCTGTCCCGCTCGGCGCGGTGGTGGCGGCCGTGATCTCGGTGCCCGTGTCGTTCGTCGCCTTTCGCCTCGCGGGCGGCTACTTCGCCATCGGCACGTGGGTGATCGCCGAGGTCTTCCGGCTCGGCGTCGCCAACGTCTCGGCGGTTGGCGGCGGATCGGGCACGAGCCTCACCGCCTTGCGCGGAATCGAGAAGGCGACCCGGGAAACCGCCACCTACGGACTGGCCCTTGCGTGCACCGTGGTGGCCATCGCCGGCGTGTACCTGTTCCTGCGCAGCAAGCGCGGCCTGGCCCTGCTGGCTATCCGCGACAACGAGGCCGCGGCCGAGTCGCAGGGCATCGACGTGCGCGGCATGAAGCTCGCCGTCTACGTTGTCGCGGCGCTGGGCGCCGGACTGGCCGGCGCGCTCTACTTCCTGGGTAACTTGCGCATCAGCCCGGACGCCGCCTTCAGCGTCAACTGGACGGCGTTCGCGATCTTCATGGTGGTGATCGGCGGCATCGGCCGCATCGAGGGCCCGATCGTCGGCGCGCTCGTCTTCTGGGCGCTCAACAAGTTCCTCAGCGACTACGGCACGTGGTATCTGCTCGGGCTCGGGTTGCTGGCGATCCTGACCACGCTCTTCTTCAGGCAGGGGCTCTGGGGCTGGGCCCAGCAGCGCTGGGGCTGGAGCCTCTTTCCCACGCAGCGCCGTCTCGAGCCGTGAGCCGCTCTTTTTCACCACGCGCGTGGGCGCTCCCGCGCGCCACGCACGACAGGGGTTTCACCAAGATGCGCAATATCACCGAGCACAACATCACCGAGGCGGTCATCGGTCGCTTCGAGACCTGCCCCGACCCGCGCCTGAAGGAGATCCTCACCTCTCTGGTGCGCCATCTGCACGAATTCGTGAAGGAGAACCACCTCACCGAGGCGGAGTGGTTCGAAGGCATCCAGTTCCTCACCGCCACCGGCCACATCACCGACGACAAGCGCCAGGAGTTCATCCTGCTTTCCGACACGCTCGGCGTCTCGATGCTCACCGTTGCGCAGAACCATGCGCAACCGCCGGGGACCACCGAGGCCACGGTGTTCGGGCCGTTCCACGTCGAGGGCGCACCGCGTTATGCGCAGGGCGCCGACATTGCCAACGGTGCGCCGGGCGAACCGCTGTTCGTCCACGCCACGGTGCGCGGGCCCGGCGGCGAACCGGTGCCGGACGCGGTGGTCGACGTATGGCAGGCCGACGAAGACGGCTTCTACGACGTGCAGTACCGCGAGCTTCCCGAGCACCGAGCGCGCGGCGTGCTGCGCACCGATGCCGAAGGGCGTCTGCGCTTCCGCACGATTCTGCCCGTCGCCTACCCGGTGCCCACCGACGGCCCCGTTGGCCGAATGCTCGTCGCCAGCGGCCGTCACCCGTGGCGGCCGGCGCACGTGCACTTTCGCATCCAGGCGCCCGGCTACCGCACGCTCATCACCCACGTGTTCCGCGCCGGCGATCCGTATCTCAATAGCGACGTCGTGTTCGGCGTGCGCGCTTCGCTCGTCGCCGACTACGTGCCGCACGGCGCGGGCACCGGCCCGCATGCGCACGAGTCGGACCGCGACTACCACGCGCTCGACTTCGACTTCGTGCTCGCCCGCGAGGCCGTCGCCCCGTCGACCGCCGACTGGGCCCCTTTGCCCCGGTCAACTCGTTGAACAGCGAACTTAAAGCTGTCCGTCGTGATGATCAAGAACGATGCACACAGCCCCTCTCGCAAGGCCCCTGCGCCGCTCAAGGTCTTGCTGCGACCAGGAAACGTGCGATGACAGAAGCCGTCTCTTGCGCTCGTGTCAACAGGAACAGGTGGCCATCGTCGATCACATGCAGCCTGGCGTCGCGCAGCAGCCAGGCCTGCAGCCGGGCGTTGATCAGCGGCACCAGCGGGTCGTCGTTGCCGGCCAGGATCAACGTCGGGTGGCGGATGCGCCACAGCCAGGGCAGGCTGGTCCAGCCCAGCATCGCCAGCATCTGGTAGCGGTAGCCGGTGGGGTGGCCGGCGCGGGCATGGTCGGTGAAGAGCTTGATCGCCTCGGGGCGGGTGCGCAGGTCACCGCCGTAGAGCTCGGGCGCCACGCGCTTCATGTATCCCTTGTCGCGGTAGCGCTGCGGGTTGAGCATCTTCAGCAGCACGCGCGGACGGCCCGGCCACATCGCCGGCGGGCCCATTGCGGTGGCCGCCAGCACCAGGCGGCGCACGCGCTTCGGATACTGGATGGCGAACTGCTGCGCCAGCCCGCCACCCCAGGACACGCCCATCACGTCGACCTGCCCCATCCCGAGCTCGTCGAGCAGCTTGCGCGCCAGCCGCGCCAGCATGAACAGACGATAGGGAAACTTCGGCGGCGGTGACTTGCCGGCGCCGGGCACATCGAAAATCAGGGTTTCGATCGCGCCGAGCCGGGCGACCATCGGGCCCGCCAGCTCGAGGTTGGCGCCGATGCCGTTGAATATCAGCAGCGGTGGGCCGGCCGCGACCGTACCCGCCGGCAGCGGCCGGATGCCCACCCGTAGCTGCTGCTCGCCGAGGCGGATCGTGCCGATGTGCAGGCCGGACTCGGGGTCGATGCTCACGCCCTCGAGGCGGTCGACCGGGCGGCCTGTCGCCTTGGCGACGGTGCGGGTCGGTGGCGCGGCTAGCGCCGAAAGGACAGTCATCGCTCGATACTAGGCCACCATCACGTACTCGCCGGGCGCCGCGACACCCGGCGGGTGCTTGCGGCTGCCGAGCTTCTTGGGCGCCGCGACCAGCGCACCGGAGCGCTGCTGCATCCAGGCCATCCAGTGCGGCCACCAGCTGCCTTCGTTGCGCGCTGCGCCCGCGGCCCAGGCGTCAGGGTCGGGCCCGGCAACCTTGGCCGCGTAGAAGAACGACTTCGCCGCGCCCGGCGGATTCAGCAGGCTCTGCAGGTGGCCGGCATTGGCCAGGATGAACTCGCTCTTCTTGCCGTAGATGCGCGCCGTCTCGTAGCAGGCCTTCCACGGCGTGATGTGGTCGGTGATGCCGGCGACGATGTAGGCATCGACGTCGACCTGGCGCATGTCGATCGGCTGCCCCAGCACTTCCATCTTGCCGGCGTTGACATAGGGGCTGTTTTCGAAGATGCCGAGCAGGTCGGCATGGAAGGCCGCCGGCAGGCGCGTGGTGTCGGCGTTCCAGAACAGGATGTCGAAGGCCGGTGGCTTGTTGCCGAGCAAGTAGTTGTTGACCCAGTAGTTCCAGATCAGGTCGTTCGGCCGCAGCCAGGCGAAGACGCGCGCCATCTCGGAGCCCTCGACGACGCCCTTGCGCTTGACCGCCGCCTTCAGCGCCTTCAGGCCCTTGTCGCTGATCAGCAGGCCCATCGTGGTGTCCATGGTCCTGGCCGGGTCGAGAACGCACACCGGCGAGATCACGCTCGCCACCTTGCGCTGCCCGGTCGCGGCCCGCCAGCCCAGGTAGGCGGCTGCGGTCATGCCGCCCGAACAGGCGCCCCAGAGGTTGACGTCCGGGCTGCGGGTGATCTGGCGCGCCGCGTCGACCGCTTCATCCAGCGCCGCGACATAGGTCGAGAGGTTCCAGTCGCGCTGCGCCCTGGTCGGGTTGCGCCAGCTGATAGCGAAGGTCTGCAGGCCCTGGCTGGCCGCGAAGCGGATCAGGCTCTTGTCGGGCGAGAGGTCCATCGCGTAGAACTTGTTGACCTGCGGTGGGCAGATCACGAGCGGCCGCTCGTAGACCTGGTCGACCGTCGGCTTGTACTGGATCAGCTCCAGCACCTCGTTGCGGAAGACCACGCTGCCGGGCGACAGGCAGAGGTTCTTGCCGATCGCGAAGGCCGACTTGTCGACCGACGACGGCAGGCCCTTGTTGTGGCGCAGGTCGTGTGCCAGGTTCTTGACGCCTTCGAGCAGGCTGCCGCCGCCGGTGTCGATCGCGCGCTTGAGCGCCGTCGGGTTGAGCAGGCTGTTGCTGGGCGCGACGGTGTCGACGAAGATCGACGCCGCCAGGTGCGCGCGCGCCTTGTCGCGGGCGTTCAGCGAGGTGGCGTCGATGTAGCGGCCGAGCTCCTTGGCCGTCGTGGCATGGATCTGCACCATGCGCTTGAGCAGCGGGCTGCTCTGCCAGGCGGGGTCGGCAAAGCGCTTGTCCTTGGGGTCGGCCTGAAGCTCGGATCGGCCGAGCATCGCCTTGCCCAGCCCCTTCGCGTAGGCACCCAGGTGGCGGGCGGCCTTGGCAGGCTGCTTGACCGCTGCACCCACCAGCGCCTGCGCGGCGCCGCCGAGGTCGGCGACGCGGATGCCGATCAGCGGGTTGACCGCCAGCGTATTGCGCGCGGCGGTCTCGACCAGCCGCTCGCCCGCCGCAGCCTCGCGCGGCGCCGGCGCGGCAACGCGCTTTGTCGTCTTTGCCGCGGTGCGCTTTCGCGCTGAAGGGCTCTTCGAGGCGGCCGGCGCGACTGTCTTCTTCACCATGATTGTCTCCAGGGACGGCGAGGCTCAGGCGCGGCCGACCAACATCGCCAGGCTTTCCGCAATCAGTGCGGGCTTGGCCTCGCCTTCGATTTCGACCGTGTTGACCAGCTTGATCAGCTTGCGGCCCTCGCCCTTGTCGGTCACCTCGGCCAGCGTGATGCGATTGCGCACCCGCGCACCGGCCTTGACCGGCGCCAGGAAGCGTACCTTGTCGAGGCCGTAGTTGAGAGCGGCCACCGCGTCCTTGGGCACGATGCCGACGTCCATGCCGGTCGCGGCGAGCAGCGCCAGCGTCAGGTAGCCATGGGCCACCGTCCCACCGGACGGACTTTCCTGCCTCGCGCGCTCGACGTCGACGTGGATCCATTGGTGGTCGCCGGTGCAGTGCGCGAACTCGTTGATGCGCTGCTGGTCGACGGTCACCCATTTCGAGGTGCCGAGCTCCTTGCCGACCCAATCGGCGATGCTGGCGACGGAGATCTCGGTGCTCATCGCGGGTTCCCTTCGTTCACGTCACGTCGCGCAGCTCACGCCGCAGGATCTTGCCGACGGTCGACTTCGGCAGCGCGTCGACGAAGCGCACGATCCTGGGCACCTTGTAGGCGGTCATCTCCTTGCGGCAGTGGGCGAGGAGATCGGCCTCGCTCAGCGTCGCGCCGGGCGTCTTGACGACGAACAGCTTCACCGATTCGCCGGTCTTGTCGTCGGGCACGCCGACGCAGGCCGCTTCGGCCACGCCGGGGCAGGCGCTGGCGACCGCCTCGACCTCGTTCGGGAAGACGTTGAAGCCGGAAACCAGGACCATGTCCTTCTTGCGATCGACGATCTTCAGGAAACCCTCGGGCGTGAACACGCCGACGTCGCCGGTGCGGAAGTAGCCGTCGGCGGTGAAGGCCGCGGCATTCGCCGCGGGCTGGTTCCAGTAGCCGCGCATGACCTGGGGGCCTTTGGCGCAGACCTCGCCGGGCTGGCCGAGTGCCACCTCGGCGCCTTCGTCGTCGAGCAGCTTGATGTCGGTGCCCGGCAGCGGCAGGCCGGTGGTACCGCTGAAGTCGCTGATGCTGGCCGGGTTGAACGACAGCACCGGGCTGGTCTCCGACAGGCCGTAGCCCTCGCGGATGAAGTTGCCGGTGATGGCCTTCCACTTCGCGGACGTGGCGCCGACCACCGCCGCGCCGCCGCCGCCCGACAGGCGCAGGTTGGAGAAGTCGACCTCGCCGATGCGCGGGTGCATCGTCAGGCCGGCGTAGAGCGTGTTGACGCCCATGAAGACGCTGGGCCTGGCCTGCTTCATGACCTCGACGAAGCCGTCCATGTCGCGCGGATTGGCGACCAGCCAGTTGTCGGCGCCGACCGAGAAGTAGGTGATGAAGTTCACCATCAGCGCGAAGATGTGGTACAGCGGAATGGCGGTGACGATCACCTCCTGCCCGGGGCGCAGCGCGTCGGGCATCACGGCCTTGAACTGCTCGGTGTTGGCCACCAGGTTGCGGTGCGAGAGGCAGGCTCCCTTGGACAGCCCGGTCGTGCCGCCGGTGTACTGCAGGAACAGCAGGTCGTCGCCGTTCAGCTCGACCGGCGTGCGCGTCAGCCTCGCGCCCTGGGCGAGCGCGTCGGCGAAGGCGATGGCGCCACTCAGGCGCGCATCGACCGGCGGTGCGGGCAGGCTGGCTGCACTGCCGTCGCCCGGGGCGACGGTGATCACGGTCTTGACGCCGGTCCTGGCGATGGCCTCGGCCAGCGTGGGCGTCGAGCCGTTGAAGACGATGATGATCTCGCTGCCCGAATCGTTGAGCTGGTGCTCGAGCTCGCGCGGCGTGTACAGCGGGTTCACGTTCACCTGCACCGCACCGGCGCGGGCGATGCCCAGGAAGGCGATCGGGAAGGCCAGGAAGTTGGGCAGCATCACCGCGACGCGGTCGCCCTTCCTGACGCCGAGCTCCTGCTGCAACCAGGCGGCGAAGGCGGCGGACTGCCGGTCGACATCGGCATAGCTCAGCGTCCGGCCGAAGGCGCGGAACGCGGGCTTCTCCGCGAAGCGCTGCATCGCCGCGTCGAGCATGTGCACGACCGAAGGGAAAGCGTCGGCGTTGATGTCCGCCGGGATGGCGTTGTCGCGGTAGGTCGCGAGCCAGGGTTTTGTGCTCATCTTGGGTCTCCTTCGCCTGCCGGAACTAGAGCGTGACGATGTTGAAGAAGGGGTCGAAGGTTTCGACGTTGGCGAACACTGCGCCGAAGGCCTTGGAATCGCCCTCGAGCTTGACCGCGCCGGCCTGGATCACCCCGGGCAGCTTACGCCCCCAGCAGCATGCCGAGGAAGGTCGGTCGCGTCAGCGTGACGTCCGGGCATTGCGCCAGGTACCGACCTCGGCCCTGGTAGCCGAGCTGCTCCGGCGCGTCGGCCTGCCGCGCGAGCGGCTTCGCCGTGACGTGATCAAACTGGAATACCGACTCTGCGGGCGCTGTGGGCGGCCTCGCGTGTCTGGCCAGCGCCGCAATGGCGCTTTGCGCGACCGCGTCGCCGTCGGGGGCGGACGAGGCGATCATCCCGCCCGTTCGATCGAGGATGAAGGCTCGGCCGTGGGTGCCGGCGGCCTTCTTCCGCAGCAGGTGGGCGAGGCCGTCGCGATGGCCCAGAGCGGCTTGCCTCGGGGGCTCGAGCACGCTTTCCCGGAGTCTTCGACATGGCAACAGACACTCCATCGGCTATCGCTCTCGCGCGCGACGCCCATGTGTTCACCTACCGGCTGGTCATGAACTTGTCCGTGGGTCGGACGGTCCGACCCTTGAAGAGAGGACCAGGTCAAACGACGTCGCGGTGCCGAGCGACCGACTCCGAAATGCGTTGCGACCTGAGACGAGCTCGTCGCGACGGTCGAACTGATGCTGAGCAGCACCGTGTCGTCGTCGACAACGATCCGCGCCCGCTTCTGCCGGATCAGCAGACCGTCGCAGGGTCTCGCACGGATGCAGCCCGGAACTGCCAGCCTTCTCGAGCCTTGCGCACGTACGCTGTCGGTGTTTCGAGTCCGTTTTTGGACGAAAAATCTTGGCAGTAACGCCCGGAGTAACGGCCGAAGCGGCGAGCGCCCCGGTAAGGGCTAGCAAGCCTGCGGAAGCGTCGTTGGAATGAGCCCTTGGCCACCACGAATCAACGGGCTGGCTCAGATCGAGCTAACCCGTTCGATCGGACCAGGCAACATCGGTACCGAGTTGCTGGCCAAGCCGATGCGCAGCGCCGTGCTGGAACCGGCCGGAATGGTCGGCATCGACCCTCATCCGATGGCCGCGCGGCCACCTGCATCGAAGCTTGCGCCGATCCGGGTCCCCGTGGGAGTCGGCACCTGGCGTGGTCGGCCCGGCAGCGCGCCCGTAGCGCTGCGACCGCGACGTTCGACCGCCGCGACGTCATCCGGCGCGGTTGAACCCGGGGAAGCGAACGCAGCATATACGGACGACGAGCCCGATGATCGGGACGCGACCAGGAACTGCACCATGAACGCACGACGCCTCCTTACGGCCTTCTTCACCGTCATGCTGAGCACCTCGCTCGCCTTCGCCGCCGGTGGTGGCGGTGGTGGTGGTGGTGGTGGCGGCGGCGGCGGCGGCGGTGGTGGTGGCGGTGGCGGCGGTGGCGGCGGTGGCGGCGGTGGCGGCGGTGGCGGCGGTGGCGGCGAGGCGGTCGCGAAGGTCGATCCCGAGTACGCACAAGCGGTGAGCGATATCGAGGCCAAGCAGTACGACAAGGCCATCCCGCTGCTGCAGTCCTATCTGTCGCGCGCGAAGGACACCGACGCTTATGCCGAGAACTGGATCGCCTATTCCTATCGCAAGTCGGGCCAGCTCGATCAGGCCTTCCTTCACTACGACAAGGCGCTGAAGATCGACCCCGAGCATCGCGGCGCCCACTCCTATCTCGGCGAGGCCTATCTGATGGCGGGCAACCTGTCCAAGGCCGAGGAGCACCTGAAGGTCCTCGACAAGCTGTGCTTCCTCCCCTGCAGCGAATACACCGCGCTGAAGAAGTCGGTGGCCTACTACAAGCAGAACGGCCGGGTCGATCCCAACGGCAAGTAGGCCGGAAGGCCCATGCGCTGGGGGCTCGCAGGCGGCGCGGTCGCTGCGCTCGCGCTGGTCGCGGGACTGGGCGTCGCGTTGCCGGCCGACCTGCCGCCCCTGCGCCCCGACGAGGTCGCGAGCGTCGTCTCCCTCGGGCCCTGGCCGCCGCCGGCGGCGCGCGATGCGAGCAATCGCGTTTCGGGCAGCGCCGAGGCCGTGGCGCTCGGCGAGGCGCTGTTCCACAGCACCCGCCTGTCGACGGTCGGCGGCCTGCGCTGCGCGAGCTGCCATGCGCCGTGGCGCCGCTTCACCGACGGTCGAGCGCGCGCTCTTGGCGCCGAGGACGGGGCGCGCAACACGCCGACCCTGCTCAACGTCCGGCTGCAGCACTGGTTCGGCTGGGACGGAGCCAACGACTCGCTGTGGGCGCAAAGCATCCGGCCGATGCTCGACGCCCGCGAGATGCGCGCCGACGCCGCGCACATCGCCGGCGCGCTACGCGACGACGAGACGCTGAAGCGCCTGTACGCAGGCGCTTTCGGCCATGCGCCGCCGACCGACGACGAGACGGCGCTGGTCGATGCCGGCAAGGCGCTGGCCGCCTACCAGGAGACGCTGGCCAGCGAGCGCACACCGTTCGATGCCTTCCGCGATGCGCTGCTGCGCGGCGACGACGCTGCAGCGCAGCGCTATCCGGTGGCGGCGCAGCGCGGCTTGAGGCTGTTCGTCGGCCGCGGCCAGTGCGTCGCCTGCCATGCAGGTCCGAATTTCAGCGACGGCGAGTTCCACCGCTCGCGCATCGCTTCGAAGCTGCGCGACGGCGTCGCCGACGGCGGCCGTGCGCTCGGCCTGGAGAAGCTGCGAAACAGCGTTTATGCACGCGGCGGCCGCTTCGACGACGAGATCCGCGCCGCAGCGAAACCTGCTTCGGCGAAACCTGCCGCACCGAGACCCGAAACGCAGCAGGCCGCGGAAGCTGGCGCCTTTCGCACGCCGGGCCTGCGCGAGGTCAGCGCGACCGCGCCCTACATGCACGACGGCAGCATCGCCAACCTGTGCGAGGCGCTGCAGCCGCATGCCATGCTCCCCGAGGGCCGGGAGGCACCGGCATTGACGCTCGCCGAGCGGCGCGACCTCGTCGCCTTCCTGCGCACGCTGGGCGCTCGAGAGGCGGCGGTACTGACCGACGAAGATGCGATGACCTGCCGCTGATCGGCTGTCGGGCACGACGCTCAGGCCATTCCCGACGGTGCGCCTCCGACCGAGGCGTCGGCCGCATCTTCGACGGCGATGATCCGGGAGTCGGATGCGTGCATCCGCAACGACTTCAGCGTCGCGTACTCGGCCGAGTCATAGAAGGCCAGCAGCTTGGCCATCGACGGGAACTCGATGACCACGACGCGGCGCGCTTGCCAGGAGCCTTCGAGGACCCGGGTCTGTGCGCCGCGGACGACGAATCTCCCATCGTAGGCGGCGACGTAGGCTGGAACTCGCCGCTGATACTCCTCGTATCCCGCGGCGTCGGTCACCTCGATATCCGCGATCAGCACCGCCGGCATGACATCCTCCGAGGACGCGCCGCGGCAGCGTAGCACCGCGGGGGTCGGGAGGTCTCCAGGACGTCGGCGCGATCGGCGATTCGACCGGCGCCGGCCGTCTTGCGCCGGTCTGCTCAGCTGGCGTACAGCCCGTTGGCGATGGGCGAGCGGTCTCTGCGGCCGCGCTCATCGATTTCGCGCAGGCGCCGTTCGAGATCGCAGATGTCCACGGCACCGGCAACGTACGCGTCGTCGCGGTCCTGTTGGGACTCGATCGTGGGGCGGAGGGACTTCAGAAAGTTCAGCAGGGCGCTCATGGTCAGTCGTCGTCGGTGGGACGCGTTCGTCAAATGGTCTTGGACTCGGGTTTACCCCTACATTGTCCCACCGGGAGGCCGACGTTGCTGGAGGCCCCAGCTCTAGAATCACCGACAATGATTAGTAAAGCGAGTGCTTGCTCTCAATGCAAGGCGCGCACGACTTCCGCGAAGTTGCCGGCGAGCTCCTCCGCCACCTCGACCGGCTGGCCCAGCTGGCGCTCGATCTGCGCGCGCGAGATCACGCCGCGCACCTGCTGCGCTGCCCCCGCCGTACCGGCCTGCACCACCAGCAGGTGATTGCGGCCCAGGCTCCTGAGCGTCGCGACCAGGTTGCTCACCGTGGCGATGCGCATGCTGTCGAGGGCGATAGCGTCGAGCATCGACAACGCCGCCATCACGTCGGCGACGCGCACTTCGTCGAAGCGCAGGTGACGCGAGTGCACCAGGCTCATCTGCCGCTCGCTGTGCAGGTCGGCGCTCGTGATCAATCCTTGCAGCACCGGCATCTCGTTCACCACGAACAGCATCCGAACGCCCTGGTAGATCATCGTCTGCTCGGCCTGGCGCAGCGTCTGGTCGGGGTGGACGGTGGCCGCCTTCACCTTGGTCAGGTCGGTCATCACGTCGAGCGCCGGCGACTCCAGGGTCACCGGAGCGGTCTGCCAGGGCGAGGCCTGGGTGATCGTGGTGCCGCCTGAGAGCTGGAACGTCGGGATCACGGCGTCGCGGTGCATGAGTGCCTCCGGATCGGATGTGCCGCAAGGGTGCGGACACCAGCCTACGCCAAACGCGATTCCTTTTCGACCCCCGGGTCGACCGGGCGAAGACGCCGGGGGCGCCGCTTGCGAAAGGAAAACGGCCCTGCAGGGCCGTTGCTGCGTCCAGCGCCGCCTGCGCTTATTCCTGCTGGCGGCGATCGGCGTCCGGCAGCGGCAGATCGTCCTTGCGCCGGCCATGGCGCTGCTGCATCTGCTGGTTTCGAAAGACGTCGCGGTCGGCGGCACGGACCTCGCCGCCGCAGGCGATCAGCATCGCGAGGTACTCCGGAGAGAGCACTTCGTCGGCCTCGGCCTGATGCTTGCGACGATCGTTCGGATACGACACGGCGTTCCTCCACACGGGACCAGGCCGATTCTCCTTTCTGCAGCCGGCCTCGTCTCGTAGGACAACGCCTGATGCGTCCCCCCCCGGGGGTTAAGCGGGTGCGCTCGTCGAGTTGAAGCCGCCGTCGGCCCAGTTGAAGCGCGACATGCCGACGTGGCGGTTGTTGCGCCGCGCTGCAGCCGCCCGGGTCGCTGCGACGCCGGTGCCGGCCGGCAGCGGCACGGCGATGCCGGGTCCGTGGCGCTGGGCACCATGGACGCTGTTCGCGGCGATCCACATTGAAGACGCGCTCGAGCGGTCGGCGAGCACGACCGCCATGCGCGAGCGCAGGTCCGCGAGGCTCGCCGACGACCAGTTGCGCACCAGCGCCTCGAA
>Ga0068858_100002168_pt1 | contig 19916 bp, 15 predicted proteins | sample KBSSwiS12_FD_66589 | JGI IMG/M metagenome (GOLD analysis project Ga0068858, IMG submission 66589) | Switchgrass rhizosphere microbial communities from Kellogg Biological Station, Michigan, USA - KBS Switchgrass S1-2 | ecosystem: Host-associated > Plants > Roots > Rhizosphere > Soil ...
TGGCCACGCCGATCACCTTTCCGCAAACGCCTGGCGTAACCGGCTACAAGGATCTCTCGCCGCGCGGCGGCGTCGCGTATGACGTGTTCGGGGACGGCAAGACGGCCGTGAAAGTGAACTTCGGCAAATACCTGGAACCGACGAGCAACAACAACAACTACATCCTGTCGAACCCGATCGGTCGCATCGCGACCACGGCCTCGCGGAGCTGGACCGACGCCAACAACAACTTCGTGCCGGATTGCGTCCTGACGAACCCGTTGGCCAATGCCGAGTGCGGTCAGATGAGCGCCCTCACGTTCGGGACCACGGCTCTGACGACGGCGGCAATCGACCCGAAGATTCTCGAGGGCTGGAGCGTGCGCTCGAACGACTGGCAGATCGGCGCATCGATCCAGCAGCAGATCCTCCCGCGCGTGTCGGTCGAGGCGGGCTATCTGCACCGATGGCTGAACAACTTCACGGTCACCGACAACCTGCTCGTCGGCCCCGGAGATTTCACCGCGTACACCATCACGGCACCGTCCGATCCGCGCCTGCCTGGCGGGGGCAACTACAGCGTCGGCGGGCTGTACAACGTCGTGCAGAGCAAATTCGGCCAGACGAGCAACAACATCACGTTGGCCAACGATTTCGGCGAGCAGTATCAACGCTACAACGGAGTGCTGGTCAACGTCAGTGCGAGACTCGGTGCGGGTGTGCAGTTCCAGGGCGGAATCAACACGGGCAAGACGATTAACGACAATTGCGCGGTGCGCGCGCAACTGCCGGAACTGACCACGGTCGCGGGCGTGAGCCCGGCCGTGAGCGTCGGAAATCCGTATTGCCACGCCGATCCAGGGTTGATCACGAAGATCTCCACGCTCGGGAGCTACACCGTGCCGAAGATCGACGTGCTCGTGAGCGGGACGTTTCGCAGCGATCAGGGCGGGGTGCTTTCCGCCAACTGGAACGCACCTGTCGCACTCGTGACGGCGGCGCTCGGTCGGCCGGCCGCCGTGGTCGGCACGACGGTGCCGATCAACCTGGTCGCGCCAGGTCAGGTCTGGGGCGACCGCGTCAACGCGCTCGACATGCGCTTTGCCAAGATCCTGCGTTTCGGTCGAACGCGAAACACGATTGGGATCGATCTTTACAACATCACCAACTCGGCCGCGATCCTGACCTACAACCAATCGTTCAATCCGTCGGCGACGACGGGATCGCAGGCATGGCTGGCGCCGACGTCCGTGTTGACGCCGCGGTTCGTGAAGATCGGCGTGCAGATCGACTTCTAACAGGTCAGGTGGGGCAGGTGGGTCCTACCCGACTCACCTGCCTTACCCGACTACCCGACCTGCGGGACCTGCGGTAGGATCGCGCCCGTGAAGCGCCTGCTCCTTGTCTCGTCGACGCTCCTCTTACTGTGGGTGACCGCCTCTGCCTTCGCCCCTCAAGCCGGACGTGGCGCGGCGGCCACCAGACCGCGCACACCCCGTCTTTACGTGTTCGACTGCGGAACGCTCGACATCGCCGACACCGGCCGCTTCCGCCTGAAGCGCGAAGAGGTCGCGACCGACAAGTTGTCGGTCGGCTGCTACCTCATCGTCCATCCACGCGGCACGTTGATCTGGGACACGGGCGCGGTTCCCGACAGCGACGTGTCACCGGGCGCGACGACGGCGCGGCACCGGATCCTGCTGCCTGACTCCCAGGAGCGGTTCGTCACGCTCTCGCGGTCGCTGAAAGCGCAGCTTGCCGATACCGGATATACGCCGGCCGCCATCACCTACGTCGCGCTCTCGCATTACCACTACGATCACTCCGCGAACACCAACGACTTCGCGGGCGCGACCTGGCTCGTGCGCCAGGTTGAACGCGACGCGATGTTCTCGGCCAAGCCGCCCGACCTCACGCAGCCGAATACATACTCGGCGCTTCGCGGCAGCAAGACGACGATCATCAACACCGATGACCACGACGTCTTTGGCGATAAGAGCGTGGTCATCAAGTTTGCGCCCGGCCACACGCCGGGACATCAACTGCTCTACGTCAAGCTGGCGAACACGGGCGGCGTCGTGCTGTCCGGGGATCTCTACCACTATCCCGAAGAGCGGACGCTCGGCCGCATCCCGACCTTCGACGACAACCAGCAGCAGACAGCGGCCACGCGCGCGGCGCTCGACGTGTTTCTGAAGAAGAACAAGGCGCAGTTGTGGATTCAACACGATTTCACGGCGAACGCGAAGCTGAAGAAGGCGCCGGCGTACTACGACTAGCGCAAGCGAACGTGCTTTCGTGTCTTCGTGGCGAACCTTTTTCATTGCGAGGAGATCGATGAGAGTGCCGATCCTGCTCGGTGTATCCGCCGGTCTTGCACTCTGGCTGGGAACGGCCGGCCCGCGGGCGGCAGGCTGCGACCCGGTGGGCAAGATTCAGTTCGTCTGCGGCCAGGCCGGTCCTGAGGATCTGGTCGTCGTGCCTGGTACGACCTGGATCATCGCCTCGGCGTTCGGCCCCGAGGGAGGCGTAAACCTCGTCGACACCAAGGCAGTGACGTCGACGCGGCTGTTCCCAAGTGCGGCGGCAAAGGAACGGCGGGACACGAGGGTTTACGATTCGTGCCCGGGACTGCTCGAAGGCACGGACCGGGAGAAGTTCAGAACGCACGGCCTCTACCTGAAGGCGGGCCGCAACGGACTGCACACGCTGTACGCCGTGCACCACGGCCTCCGGGAATCGATCGAGGTCTTCGAATTGCAGGCGCGCGCCAAGGAACCGTCCATCACCTGGATCGGGTGCGCTGTCGCGCCCGACCCGGTCGGGTTGAACGCGGTCGTTGCTCTGCCGGACGGCGGCTTCGCCGCCACGAATTTCGATCCGCGGCAACCCGCCGGTGGGCGCGGCGGTTTCTCTCCGGCGCTCCTCGAAGGCAGGAACAACGGCGAAGTGTGGGAGTGGCACACCGGCGCCGGATGGAAGAAGGTGCCGGGCAGCGAGGCCGCCGGCGCCAATGGACTGGAGATCTCCAAAGACGGCAAATGGTATTACCTGGCCGAATGGGGCAATCGGTCGTTCATGCGTCTGTCGCGCGGGCAAACGCCGGTGAAGCGCGACGAAATCCCTCTCGGATTCAGGGTCGACAACGTGCGCTGGGCGCCGGACGGCATGCTGTTGGTTGCGGGCCAGGGCGGCGCCGATGCCGGAAGGGGCCAGGCGCGAGGTGCGCAGGGCGGTCCTCCTCCGAGCCCACCGACATCGGTCATCGGGAAAGTCGATCCGAAGACGATGAAGTACCAGGAGATCATCAACTACCCGAGCAGCGCAGAGGTCAGCTTCGCGACGGTGGCCGTGCAGATCGGTAAGGAGCTATGGGTGGGCTCGGCCTTTGGCGACCGCATCGCACGCTATCCGGCCGACGGGAAGCTGACGGCCGAAAAGTAAGAGCACGTTGCGAAATTCACTCGCCGGGTCGCGCGATCGCTGGTCGTGTGGCCGAAACGGATCGCTCGTGTCGGGAGTCCCAAGCCCCGACTATTCGCGAACGAAGCGACTCATCAACTATTGATGGATAATCCGCGCAGGACCGGGAGGCCGTGATGAAAAGCTGTTTGTTCGCATTGTCGATGCTGCTCGCCACTCCGTCGTTCGCTCAGCAGAGCGTTCCGGACATTCCCTTCGAGTCCGTTCCGAACTTCCTCAGGCTTCCATCCGGAATGAATTTCGGCGAGGTGCCAGGCGTGGCGGTGAATTCGAAGGGCCACGTCTTCGTGTTCACGCGATCGAACAGTGCCAACGGTCCGGCCTATGCCCCCGCCGCGGCGCAGCTGCTCGAGTTCGGTCCCAAAGGCGAGTTCCTCCGGGAGATCGGCAAGGGCCTCTACGGCTGGTCCTTCGCGCACAGCGTGCGCATCGACCGGGACGACAACATCTGGGCCATCGACAAGGGCTCGGACATGATCATCAAGTTCAATCCGGCCGGCCAGGTGCTCTGGGTCTTCGGTCGCCGGAAAGAATCGGCTGACGCCGAAACGAAGCCGTGGGAAAACGTCAATCCTCCATTGCCTCCCGTGGACGGACTCTTCCGGCAGCCTACCGACGTGGCGTGGGATTCGGAAGGCAACATCTACATCAGCGACGGTTACGTCAATTCACGCGTCGCCAAGTACGACAAGCACGGCGACTGGGTGAAGTCATGGGGCGAAAACGGGACCGGGCCCGGGCAGTTCCGTCTGCCCCATGCCATTGCGGTCGACCGTCGCAACAATGTCTATGTGGGCGACCGCTCGAACAGACGGATCCAGGTCTTCGATACCGACGGCAGGTTCCTCCGGATGTTCACGATTGATGTCCCTCCCGATCCCGGAACGCGTGCGGTCAACGGAAACACGCCGACCGGCGCGCGCCTCGCCGCGGTCATCGGCGCGCCCAATTCGATCTGCATCACGCCGACGCCCAACCAGGTGATGTTCGTCGGCGAATCCACCTACCCTGGGCGGATCTTCAAAGTCTCGCTCGACGGAAAGGTGCTTGGCGTGATTGGCCGCTCCGGTCGCGAGCTCAAACAGTTCTCCGGCGCCCACGCGCTGGCGTGTCCCTCGGAGAACGAGATCTACGCCGCCGAGACCTCGAACTGGCGCGTGCAGAAGTTGATCCTTCACCCGCCATCACAAACCGTCGGCGCCTTGCGCCAGTGAGCATTCGTGAAAAGTCAAAAGGCAAAAGTGCCTTTTATAGCTGAATCATCCCTGTGCTGTCGCCAAACTTCTCCGTCGGGATCTCGAGCTTGTCCAGCATCGCCACCAGCAGGTTGGACATCGTGGTTTCCGGCGTATTCCGGATGTGGCGCCCGCCCTTCAACTTTCCGGAGGCGCCGCCAGCGAGCACGATCGGCAATGGATAGTGGTTGTGCTGGTTGCCGTCGCCCATCGCGCTCCCATACAGAATCATCGAATGATCGAGGAGCGTACCGTCGCCGTCCGGTGTCGTGTGCAGCTTGTTGAGCAGATACGCGAGCAGGCTGACGTGATACCGGTTCAACACCGCGAACCGATCCTGGTTCTCGCGGATGTTCGAGTGGTGCGACAGGATGTGGAAGGCGTCGCGCACGCCGCTCTTCGGGTACACGGCATTGCTCAATTCCTTCGCGACCAGCAATGTCGTGATGCGCGTGATGTCGGCCTGCCAGGCGAGGACCTGAAGATCGAACATCAGCTTGATGTGCTCGTCGACCTCTTTCGGCGCGCCAACGGGTGCGTCCGGCAGGGTGAGATCCGATGACGCCTGCTTCGCGGCTCTTTCGATCCGGCGCTCGATCTCGCGGATGTCATTGAGGTACTGGTCCACCCGGTTGCGGTCGCCAGCCGGCAGCTTTCGCTGAAGCGCCGACGCTTCCCCAAGCACGGAGTCGAGCAGGCTCACCGACTGCTGCCGGCGCGAACGGCGCTCGGCGTCGGTGCTTCCATCGCCGAACAACCGCTCGAAGATCACTTGCGGGTTGTTCTGCATCGGCAACGGCGAGGTTGGTCCCTGCCAGGAAATCGTGTCGCGGTAGGCGCAACTCAGATCCCCGCAGCTGACGCTCGCGTCCTCGATCATCATCTCGAGAGACGGCAGCGGCGTCCCCTGCCCGATGTGCTGCGCGGCGATCTGGTCCATGGTGACGCCCAGGTGCGCGCGCGGACCGAGCTCGGCGTGGGCCCCGCTCAGGAACGTCGCGGCCGAGCGATTGTGGTTGGACGTGGCCGACCCGCCTCCGTACGCCTGCGGATGGCTCAGATCGCTGATCACGTTGATCCGGTCGCGGAACGGCTTGAGCGGCTGCAGGATTTCTGACAGCTCGAAGCCGGAGCCCTCCGTCGCCGGCGTCCACTTGTCCATCGTCGCGCCGTGCGGCACGTAGATGCACCCGAGACGCGTCCGTCCCTTCGCCGTGGTCTGCGCCAAGGCCGTCGCGGCGGGCAACATCGATTCGAGGAGCGGCAGCGCCATCGTGACGCCCATGCCGTTCAAGAACGTGCGCCGCGAAAGATGCTTCTTCGTGATGAACATCACATTCTCCTTAGCCCCCGGCTACTCCTGGACCTGATTCCGTTTCATCTTCATCTGGAACGGCGCGCTTTCGACGACGCCGATCACGAGCGACGAAAACCGGTAGTCGTTCTGTGCCGCACGCCGGACGACCGAGCGCACCGTCGGCATGTCGAAGTACTCAACCGGACGGCCGATAGCGTACGTTAACAGCTTTTCAGTGGCGGTGGTGACAAACGCGTCGGACCGTGACAGCAGCGCCTGCCGGAGGTCGACCGGGCCGCGGAGCTGGGTGCCGTCCACGAGCTGGCCGGAGGAATCGACCGGCCCGGCGCCATCGCGGTCGCGCCAGGTCCCGACCAGGTCGAAGGGTTCCAGAGCAAACCCGATCGGGTCCATGATCTTGTGGCAGGAAGCGCAGACCGGATTGCTGCGGTGCGCTTCCAGCCGCTGCCGCAGCGACTGCACCTTCACTTCGGCCGAGGTTCTCTCCAGGTTGACCTCCACCCCTGGCGGCGGCACCGGGGCCGGCGTGCCCAGAATGTTCTCGAGAATCCATTTGCCGCGGGATACCGGAGAGGTGCGCGTCGCCACTGAGGTGACCGTCAGCATGCTGCCCTGACCGAGAAGCCCGCGGCGCGGGCTCGCTGCATCAAGCGGGACGCGGCGAAAGTAGCTGCCATGAACGTTGGGCATGCCGTAGTGACGCGCCAGCCGTTCGTCCACAAACGTGTAGTCGGCATTGAGCAGGTCGACGATGCTGCGATCTTCCTGGACGATGGTCGAGAAGAGCATCTCGGTTTCGCGCCGGAACGATTGCCGCAGGTTGTCGTCGAAATTCGGCGCCGAGGTCTGTAGAGTCGCCAGCTCACGCAGGTAGAGCCACTGACCGGCAAAATTGGCGGTCAGTGCCTCGGCCTTCGGATCGGCGAGCATCCGCTTCACCTGCTGGTTCAGCACGGCCGGATCGCGAAGCCGGCCCTTGCCCGCGAGCTCCAGCAGTTCGTCGTCGGGAATGCTGCTCCAGAGGAAGAACGACAAGCGGGAAGCCAGCTCGAGCGGACTGATGCGATAGGTCGTGCCAGGCCGCACGCCTTTGGGTTCCTCTTCGACACGGAACAGAAAGCCGGGGGCGACGAGAATCCGCGACAGCGCGAGCTGAATGCCGGTTTCGAAATCCGCGCCACCGCGGCCCTGCTGATAGAACCCCATCAGCGTTTCGACTTCATCGTCGAGGAGCGCGCGACGGTACGCACGATGTGCCAGCGTCGTGATGATCTTGCGCGCGCACGGTGCCTCTTCGTTCGCAGTGGTCGGGCGGCAAACCAGGATTCGACGACGGCTGGGCGTGTCGCCTGGACTGGTGGCGCTGAACGGACCAGTGATGACCACGGTCTGCACGCCGCCGCCCGCGGTGAACGCCGAGTCGATACGAAAATCGGAAAACGCGTCGTCGACGCCCGCGGCACGCACCCTGTCGACGAGCGCGGCGCCGATGACGTGCGGCCCCGCCGTCACCTTGAGCCTGAAGCTGCGCGGATTCGTCACGACGATCTTCTCGCCATCCAGGGTGACGTCGATGGCGGGCCCGCCGGCACCGCCACGGCCGCCGCCGAATCCGCCGGTCACGCTGAATTCGTACTCCGCGTCGAGCGGAAATGTGTGACGGACCAGCATGCCACCGCGTGTGCCGAGCGGCAGCCCCTCGATGTGGCGGTCCTGAGACAGTCCTCCGGGCACGGCGTAGGTAGTCTGCGATGGAGTCGCCGTCCGATCGCCAACCGCCCGGCGGCTGATCTTCATCGCCGCCGACACGTAGCCTTGAATGAGCGAAGGAGAAACGGCCAGGGCCTCTGCGATGTTGTCGAACCCTTCGCTCGAAGCGTCCGCCGGGAGGAGCGCCTTGACGTCGACGTCCAGCGCCAGCAGATCGCGGATGGCGTTCGAGTATTCCGTCCGATTGAGACGGTGCAGAGCGGGAGCGTCAAGACCGGCGCCGGGCGGAGCGGCCCGATCGAGACGCGTCTCCAGTTCCGAAGCAAAGCCATCGAGGAGCGCGCGCTCGGGCCGGCGGGCGCCGCTCGGCGGCATCATCCCCGTACGAATCTTCCGAACGACCTTTTCCCACGTCGGCGCGTCGCTTGCGACGTGATCGAAATCCTTGCTGTCGAGCGCGAGACCGCCGATTCTGGCGCGCTCGTTATGACAGGTGACGCAGTACTGCGTGAGAACCGGTGAGGAAGAGGACGCAGCGGAAGCGGAGGACGCACGGGCAGGCGAGGGCGCAGTCGGCGCGGGCGCCTGCGCATGCCCTGCGGGCATCGCGAGGATGATCGTCAAGGTCGCGGCGAAACCCGCCGCGAAGACACGAAGACACGACGCAAAACAGGTTCTGCCCGGCATCATCGTTGGGCCACGGTCCCGCTGCCCATCAGTTTCTTGATGAGCGCCATCGAGCTCGGTTTCGGCTTACCCGGATGAGTGGCCAGGAAGACGCCTTCGGCCCACGTCAACGGCGTGCGGCCTTCCGTGTCTTTCACGTCGAGCTTCGCGCCCTTTTCCACCAGGAACTGGATGATGTCGTCCGACCCGCGGTTTGCCGCTCCGTGCACCGCCGTCAGCCCCATCGAATTGACGGCGTTCACATCCATCCCGAGCTCGTAGCAGAGTTTGACGGCCTCGAGCAGCGCCTTGGATCCTTCGTCGTAGGTTTGATCGACGACCCAGTTGATTCCCGCAGCGGCCATCAACGGCGTGGTTCCACCGAATGTCGGCACGTACGGATCCGCGCCGTAGTCGAGCAGCAGACGCATCACGGTGACATCGCCCGCCAGCGAGGCGGTGAGGAACGGCGTCTGACCGGTGAAATCCACCCACGAGAGCGAACCGGTCACGCGCAGCATCTGCCGGCGAATCGGCGGGGTCTCCTTCATGCGGGTGTTCGGATCGGCGCCCCTGGCCAGCAGCACCTTGATCAACTCGAGCAGCGGCTCACGGTCCACTCCGTTCTCGAAGTTGCCGTTGTCCACGTCCATGTTTCGAGCCTCGACCGCCGCCCACAACGGCGTTCGACCGTACCAGTCGACAACGTTGATCTCCGCGCCGTGATCGACCAGGAAGCGAGCCACGTCCACGTGGTCGTTCGTGATCGCCATGAGCAACGGCGTGATGAGGTTGGGATCGGTTTCGTTGACACGTGCGCCGGCGGCCACCAGCAGGCGCGCGGATTCGAGACGGCCGTCGCGGGCGGCATACAGCAGCGGGGACAGGCCTCCGGGCGTCAGATAGCGCGATCCGCGGTCGGGCAAACCGCCACGCACGATGCCGATCCCGTGTCCAAACCCGGGAACCGAATTCGGCAGGATCCACGGCGGCGTCCTGCCGGTCCGCGTCTTCGCGTTGACGTCGGCACGCCGATCCACAAGAAGACGCACGACGTCCGGATGGTTCTCACGCACGGCCACCATCAGGGCCGTCTGCTGAAACTCCAGGTCCTTGGTGTCCACGACGGCGCCGCGATCGAGAAGCAGCGTCACCGCGTCGAGCGTGCCGATGCGGGCGGCCGTCATCAAGGGGGTTTCACCGGTCGGATCGGCCGCATTCGGATCGGCCCCCGCGTCGAGCAACAGCCGGATCATGGCGGCGTTCCCGTTCGAGCAGGCCAGATAGAGCGGCGTCACGCCGTAGCGGTCGGCACGCTTCGCATCCGCACCGGCGCCGACGAGCAACCGAGCCGTGTCGAGGTCGTCCACGCGAACGACCCAGTGCAGCGCCGGCGTGCCATCTTTCCCAGGCGCGTTGACATCAACATGCTGCGCCACGAGCGTGCGCACTGTTCCACTGTCCCGCTTCATCGCCGCCTCGGCGAGCCGCGAATCGGCGGTTTGCGCCTCCGCCGAGGGTCCTGCAACCGGCAGCAGAAAGGCGACAAGAGACGCGACGAGCCACGTGCGAGGTTGTGCGGAAGCCATATGACTCATCATTCTATGGCGATTGGACTGCTGACGGCCGCGCGGATCAGTGCCTTGAGCGTTTTTTGCTGAGGTCGTAGCCGAACAAAGGTCCGCGGCGACACGTCGCTCGCAGGAAACAGCGTCAGGAGAACCACGACGTGGACACCCGACCCGGCATGTACACCCCTTATCGCCAGGGGTGAGAATACACCATGGGCCGAGTACAATTTGGCTTGGACTCCGGTATCGTCTGAGTACTCCGTTTTCGACGGTCCGTCGCTGCGAAGGCGCGAAATCACGACAGAGTCGCCAGCCAGATGCTGATGGATTTACGCCCAGTCTGCACATCGGTCGCCAGGGCCTGCGCCGTCCTGCTGACAGCTGCCAGTACGGCCCTCCTGCCTTCTGCCGTCGCCGCGCAACGGGGGCAGAGCGCGCCGGCCGTGAACATGCCGCCTGTGTCGATGACCTGCCCGATGCACCCCGACATCGTGGAGTCGTCGCCCGGCGACTGCCCGATCTGCAAGATGAAGCTCGTCCCCGTACGGCTCGAGGCCATCTGGACCTGTCCGGTGCATCCGCAGGTGGTCGAGAGTGTTGCCGGCAAGTGTCCGATTGACCATCGCGATCTGGTACAGATGACCGTGGCGCTGTCGTGGACCTGTCGAGATCATCCCGAAATCGACCACATCGATCGCGGCGTGTGTCCCGACGGAACGTCGATGATCGCCAAGCGGACTCTGCGTCCGCACGGAAACCACAATCCACAGCACGGCGGGCAGTTCTTCATGGCCCCCGACAACTTCCATCACCTCGAGGGCACCTATCCGCGCAGCCAGGTGTTCCGCTTGCATCTGTACGACGACTACGCGAGGCCGCTGCCGGCCGCCCAGCTCAGACAGGTCAAGGCGCGCGTCGTCACACGCGAAAGCTACGACGCCGTCTCCCACGTGACGAAAGAGCTCGCTTCGTTCCCGCTCGTGCGTCGCGGGCAGTATCTGGAGGCTCGGATCGACGGCGCGGCGTTTCCAGCGCAGATGTCCGCAAAGGTCCAGTTCAAAGCCGACGTTCCTGAATACCGCTTCGACTTCACGTTCCCAGCCTTCACGAAAGAGCCGGTTCGGCCGACTGCCGCGACGACGTCCGCGGCGACCGCCCCGAAGACTTCGAGCGAAGCAGCACCATCCACCGCGCCGCCGGACGCGCCGGTATCCACGGCTGCGCCTTCGACAATCGACCCCAGCCTGGTGCCGCTTCCGATTCCCGACACTGTTGAAGACATCGTGGAGCAGTTGAAGACGCGCAGCGGTCAGGTCGGCGAGCTGATCCGTCGCGGCGATTTCACCGCGGTGTACGTGCCGGCGTTCCAGGCGCGCGATCTCGCGCTCGCCCTGGAATCCCGTCTCGGCAATCTCGCGCCAGCCGCTCGCGCGGTCGGAGAGCCCGCAATCACGCGTCTCGTGCGGACAGCGTGGCTCCTCGACGCCTTCGGCGATCTCGGCAACCGGCAGCAGATCACCGAAGCGTACGCCGGATTCACGTCGGCGGTGGATGATGTGGTCGCGGCCTTCAAATAAACGCGCGACGTACGTCGGGTCCGCCTTTACCCATGTGGGGTCCGCCTTCAGGTGGACTGTCACGATGGCCGCCAGGCAAACTCTCGCGACCGTGATCGTCCTCGCGGCCATCGCCGGCAGTGCGATCGAGGCGCACAAGCCGATCACCTCCCCGTACACCTACAACGACGACGTGTTTCCCATCCTCCGCGATCGCTGCGCGCGCTGTCACGTGTCCGGCGGCGTCGCGCCGATGTCGCTGACGACTTACAAGGAAGCGTTCCCCTGGGGCGAATCGATCCGCACGGAGCTGGTCGCGGGACACATGCCTCCAGGGAGCGTGGACGATGCGGCCGGCAAATTCAGGAATGCGCGAGCATTGAGCGCGCGCGAGCTGAACGTTCTGCTGACGTGGGTCACCGGCGGCAACCCGATGGGCGACGCCGAGCACACGCCTCCTCCAGTCGCGCCGCAAGCTGCCTGGGCACTGGGACCGCCGGATCTCGTCGTCCAGATGCCGTCGGCGTTCACAATCGCGGCCGACACGAACGAAGCGACGCAGGAATTCACTCTGCCGATCGCCGGAGCTGATCGCCGCCAGGTGCGCGCAGTCGATCTGATGCCGGGCAATCCCGCGATGGTGCGGAGCGCGACGGTCAGCGTGAAAGTCTCCAACGGCTCATCGGGCCGGGCGACTGACGGCACCGCCTCTCCCGAGCGCGTGCTGGCGGTGTGGGTGCCGGGCGACGACCCGGTGCCGCTTGACGAAGGAGCGGCGTTTCAGCTCCCGCCGGGAGCCGAGCTCGTCCTGCGCGTGCACTACAAGAAGACATGGGAGCACGAACGGCAGGCGATGACCGATCGCACGAGCGTCGGTCTGTACTTCGCGCCCTCGTCCCAGTCCGAGTTGCTCGCGCTGCCGCTCGCGCCGTCCGATCGAGAGCGGCAGACGCCGGCCGACCAGTTTTCGTTCACCCGGATTCTCGAAAAGGATGTGCGGGCCGTCGCGATCTATCCGGACGGCGCATTGGCGAACGTTCATGTGAAGGTCAGTGCGCTGCGTCCGGACGGAACACACGCCGACCTGATTCGATTCCGCCCTCAGCCCGATTGGGCGAGACGCTACTGGTTCGCCGAGCCGGTGATGCTTCCCCGGGGCACGCGCCTCACGGTCGCGGCCACGTTCAACGATCAGCTCCTCCCGCCGGGCGCCGCTCCGATCGTCGCCAGCCGGCCAGACGCATCGGCACTGCGACTCACGCTCAACGTCGTCGCCGCTCAATAGCTCGTGATCGAGTAATCGGTAATCTGGCGGCGGCTGCTTTCATGGACTCATTCGGGCCAGGAGGGCACGGGCCTGGGCCTTGAACTCCTGATCTTCCGGATCCCATTCCGGATCGTGCGGCGCATCGATGACCTGCTGCAACTCGCCGCGCGCGTCCGCCCGGCGGCCCTCGTCGAGCATCAGCTCCGCGAGAAAGAAATGAGAGGCGGTGCTTCGGGGGTTGTACTTGAGCGACTCCCGAAGATGCATTTCGGCGTTCTTCCTGCTGCCCCCGAGCAGACGCGGCACCTTCGCATACCATCGTCCCAGCGCGCGATCCGCGGAGCCCTGGAGAAATGCCCGATCGATCCGCAGCACGGTTTCGAGCTCTTCTTTGATCGCGCTGCGATATTTGAGTCCGGCTCGAGATGAAGACTGGCCGAGCGCGCCCATGTTGGCCGCCATCCAGAAATGCCCTTCGGCCCGATCCGGTTCAAGGAGAACCGCTGCACGCCCGCGGGCGACGCCGTCTTCCAGAAACGCCACGCGTTCGTTGTCGGCGACGTGTCCGCCGAGCCAGTAATCCGCGCGCGCCAGCTTCCACGCGGCCTCGAAGTCTTTCTGATTGCGCGTGAGCGTGGCGGCCCACAGTTCGGCCGCACGCCGCGCACTGGCCAGATCGGTCCGGTTGCCGTATAGACGTTCGGCATCTTCCTTTGCGGGTGGTGATTGTGCGGACAGGATGCACGCGGCAAGAAGCAGCGACACGACCAGTGAAGACGCTTCATGAGCCGAGCGCGATGGGACACGTGCGAACAACACGAGCCTGCTACTGGAGACCCGGGGCGTACAGTGGGGGCGCACTAGAGAGCCACCCGAGGTACCGGCCGATCACCATCAGCCCAATGAAGACGGCGAACAGAATCAGGTTAATCCACCGAGACTGCTTGTTCATCGCTTCCTCCCGCGAGTCCCTTGTGCAGCCCTATCAGTCCGAGTCCTTCGCGACGGCGCTTTCTTAGACTCCGATTCAACGCGCAACGCCACCACGTCCGACACTTTCCAGCAGATTCGTGACGCCTGCCGCCATTGCCGGCGTGACGCGTTGCGTCCGGTGAATCCGGATGAAATTGTAGACGAAGGCCGTGGTATCGTCTCAGCGGGGAGGTCCGGGGATGCGAATGGATAGTGCGCCGTTTCGAATTTCCCGTCGGGCGCTTGCGATCGGCGTTGCCCTCACGATCGTTCACGCACTCCCGAGCCCCGCCCTCGCCCAGGGCGCTGGCGACGGGTTCCTCTTCCGTCCCCCGGCCGGCGCTTTCGCGGTGCGCGGCGGATTCGATCTCGCAAAAGCGGGCAGCGATCTCTTCTCCTTTGTCACCGACGAACTGACGGTCAACCGGCGCGACTTCAGCTCGGCGACCCTGGTGTTCGACGTCGGTTTCAAGGTCGCGCCGCGCGTGGCCGGTGTGTTCAGCCTGGGAATCTCGCGCTCGACGATGCCCTCCGAATTCCGTCATTGGCTCGACAACAACGGCAAGCCGATTCAGCAAACCACCGAGTTTCAGCGCGTCCCGGTGACGATCGCGCTCAAGACGTATCTGAGCGACACCGGCCGATCCGTCGGACGGTTCGCCTGGATTCCCAAGCGGTTCGCGCCGTACGTCGGCGGCGGCGGCGGCGTGATGTGGTACAGCTTTCATCAGCAAGGCGACTTCATCGACTTCGACACCTTGAAGGTCTTCCCCGACTTCTTCGACTCGACCGGTTGGGCCCCGGCCGTTCTGGCGTTTGGAGGGCTGGACGTGTCGCTTTCCCCCCGTTTCGCCGTCACAACCGAGGCTCGCTATCAATGGGCGCGTGGCACGCTGAGCAGCGACTTCTCCGGATTCGATCGCCTCGATTTATCGGGACTTGCGGTGACCTCCGGCATTACGATCCGTTATTGAGGAGTGCGTCATGGCTCGAACCGCGTTCACCCGGCGTTTCGTAGTCGGTACGTGCGTCATCATGTGCACGTTGGCCGTGCCGCGTCCGGCGCCTGCCCAGACTCCGCAAACCGATCCGCGGTGGAATGCGTGGATCGGGTGCTGGGCATCGGGGCCGGTCGACGCGTTGGCCGGTTCGCTGTCGCGGCCCGTGTGCGTGGTGCCGGCAAGTCGGACGGCTGTCGATGTCGTCGCCATCGTCGATGGGAAGATCACCTCGCGCGAGCGGATCGACGCGAGCGGCGAGCGGCGCACCACCGATCGCGACGGGTGCAAGGGATGGGAAACGGCCCGCTGGTCCGACAATGGGCGCCGCGTGTACCTGCAGTCCGAACATCAGTGCTCCACTGGAGGGAAGCGCACGTCGAGCGGCCTCGTCGCGATCTCGCCGGAGGGCGAGTGGCTCGACATCGTGAGCGTCACGCTCGGCGAGACCACGGGCGTGCGCGCCCTGCGTCACCGACCGATCACCGATCCCGCGCCTCTTCCTGCTGAGGTGAAAACGGCACTGGCGTCGGTCACGACGTCGCGTCTTCGGGATGCGCGGACCGCGGCCCTCGCGCCGCTCACGATCGCCGACATCGTCGACGCATCACATCAACTCGACAGCACCGTGGTCTCGGCGTGGCTGAACGATCTGCGTCAGCCGATCGCCGTCGACGGCAAGCGTCTCGTGGAACTGGCGGATGCCCGCGTGCCCGGACCAGTGATTGACATGATGGTGGCGCTGGCTTATCCCAACGCGTTTGCCGTACCGCCTTCCCCGTCAGCCGCCGGTCTTCTCGCAACCAATGCCCCCGGCAGTGGCGGCGGCCCGGTCGGCTTCGCTGGTGGCGGACGGCTCGACGACTTCGACTGCATGAACACGTTCTCGATCTTCGGCTTTGACAACTGCGGGCGCTTCGGCCAGCCCTTCGGCTTGTCGCCGCTGTACGGATCGTTTTCGCCATTCGGCTATATGTGGGCTGGGTATCTTCCCTTCACATATGCGCCGTACGGACTGAATCGCTACGGGTTTGGATCCTATGGCGGCTACGGCGGTTACGGTGGCTACGGCGGCTGGTATGACTCGGCGCCCACAGCGGTCGTGATCCGTTCGACCGACAACGCTGCGCATGGCCAGGTTGTGAACGGGCGCGGATATTCGGCTGGCGGTGGTGGCGCTACCGCGATGCCAATAAGCAGCGGATCGAGCGGCAGCTCGTCCGGCAGCTCGAGCGGTGGCTCGAGCGGCGGCAGCGTCAGCTCGACGAGCTCGGGCGGCGGCGAGCGCACCGCCGTCCCCCGCTAAGCAGGGATCTAATCCTCTAATCCCGAACCCCTAATCCCCAATCCCTAGCAAATAGCCATTGACACCCTTTGCTGACTTTGCTACCTTGTCAAAACAAGGTAGCTTTAAACGAAATCATGGGCGGTCACAACAGCGAACGATTCGCGGCGATCCGGAAGGGGCTCCTCGAGTTCCTCATTCTCAAGATCGTCGCGGTCAACAAGGTCTACGTGGCAGACATGCTCGAACGGCTGAGCGCCACGGAATTCGCCACCCAGGAAGGCACGCTCTATCCCCTGCTGAGCAAGATGCGGCGGGATGGACTCGTCGACTACGAATGGCAGGAGTCGGAGGCAGGGCCACCGCGCAAGTACTACGCGCTCACCGCGAAGGGGCAGTCGCAGCTCGCCGAGCTGAACGACTACTGGAAAGCGATCAACGCCACCATCAGCCGATTGGGGTCTTAGCGATGCAAAGAGTCATCACCATCAACCTGAATGGCCACGCCTACCAGCTCGACGAGAGCGCGTACGACGCGCTGCGCGCCTACCTGAATCTCGCGGAAAGCCAGCTCAAAGACAATCCCGACCGCACCGAGATCCTGGCCGACTTCGAGCAGGCGATTGCCGAAAAGTGCGGCAGGTTCCTCGGGCCGAACAAGACAGTCGTCACCGCAGTCGAGATGCAACAGATCGTAACCGAGATGGGCCCGGTCGAAGGCAGCGACGAGTCCGCCGCACGCCGCGACACGGCTTCGGCGAAGGATCAGCCGTCCACCACACCGGGATCGCAGAAGCGGCTGTACAGAATCCGCGAAGGCGCCATGTGGGCCGGCGTCTGTAATGGGCTGGCCGCCTATCTGGGCGTCGACGTCGCGTTCGTGCGGATCATCTTCGCGTTCCTCACCGCCGTGAGCTTCGGATGGGGCCTGTTCGGATATTGGATCCTGGCGTTCATCATCCCCGAAGCGCACACGTCGGATGAGCATGCCGCGGCGCACGGACAGCCTCCGTTCAACGCGCAGGAGCTGATCGATCTGGCGAAAAAGACCGCGGCCGACCTCAGAGACGGCGCGAATTTCAGCGGCGCGGAATGGAAGCGGCAGTGGCGCGCGCAAACGCGTCAGTGGCGAGCTCAGCATCGGGCATGGAGGCGCCGGTGGCGCGCACAGGCCCGGACCCGGTGGGGGTGGCCGCCGGTTCCCTTCGTCCCTCCTCCGGCGGCCGTCGGGTATCCCGAGCGCGTGTGGGCAGGCCTCCTGCTTCCGCTCTTCAGTCTCGTCAGTGTGGTGTTTGTCGTGCTGCTGGTCTTTTCGGTGGTATCACTCGTCGACACCGGCGCGATCTACGGATGGGCGCTCCCTGACGGTCTTCCCCTCTGGGCCGGCGTCCTGATCCTGGTGATGCTGTTCCAGTTGGTGACGGCGCCGATTCGAGCGGCGCGTCATGCCTCGTACTACGCCTGGGGGCGTCCGCATGGGTGGTTCGCCGCGTGGGACGGACTCTTCGCGACGGGATTCACCATTCTCGTGATCTGGCTGGTTCTTCGCCACATGCCGCCCGTCGAGAACCTGCGCGACTTCATGCAGCACCTGCCGGAGGCCTTCAGAGCGCTCGGGCAGGAGCTCCGCGTGTGGTTGCGGATGCTGGTCGAAGAGCTCAAGTAGGAACGCCGACCCCTTCGACCCCGATCGTCACCGGCGCCGCCCGCCGAAGCGTGTTCGTCACCGCGCACACCAGAGCCTGCCCCGATGGCGAGGTATAATAATTGGTCCTGAGTCATCAAGGAACCAACCATGAGCACTGTATCGACCGCCGTCGCCAACCCCGTATCCAGCGCGAGTGTCTGCGCCCAGGAACCGGCCACCACCACCAACAGCAAGGTCGAGCAGCTCGTCGCCCAGGCGCGCGTCGCCCAGGCGATCTTCGAGACGTTTTCCCAGGAACAGGTGGACGCCATCGTCAGAGGCGTCGGTAAGTTTGTCTACGACAACGCCGATGCGCTGGCGCGGATGGCCGTCGACGAGACCGGCATCGGCGTGTACGAAGACAAGATTCTCAAGAACAAGGGCAAGGCCCGCGTGATCTGGAACAGTCTGAAGGACAAGAAATCGCGCGGCATCATCGGCGAAGACGCGGACGCGAACATGGTGTTCGTCGCGAAGCCGATGGGCGTGGTCGGCGCCGTCACGCCGGTGACCAACCCCATCGTCACGCCGATGTGCAATGCGATGTTCGCCTTGAAGACCGGCAACGCCGTGATCTTCGCGCCGCACCCCAAAGCCGAGAAGTGCACGGCGCTTCTGACCGACGCGTTCATGGACGTGGTCAAGAGCCACGGCGGACCGGACCACCTGGTGCAGATGGTCCGGAACGGTTCGATCGAGACGACGCAGGAACTGATGAAGGTCGTCGACGTCGTCGTCGCCACCGGCGGCGGCGCGATGGTGAAGTCGGCGTACTCGTCGGGTCGCCCGTCGTTCGGCGTCGGCGCCGGCAACGTGCCCGTCATCATCGACCGCAACGTCAACATCAAGGACGCCGCACAGAAGATCGTCACCGGCGCCTCGTTCGACAACGGCATCATCTGCTCGCACGAGCAGTTCGTCCTGACCCCGGAAGAGAACTACGAGGAAACGGTCGACGCGTTCGAAGCCACCGGGAAGGTGTGGTTTACCCGCGACGAGGCGCAGGTGCAGAAACTGCGCGACGTGGTCTTCCCCGACGGCCGCCTGAACAAGGATGTGGTCGGCCGCTCGCCGAGCGAGATCGGCCGGATGGCCGGCATCCTGGTGCCCGAAACGGCGCGGATCATTCTCCTTCCAGCGAAGGGTGCGGGCATCGACGACGTCCTCGCCAAGGAAAAGCTGTGCCCGGTGGTCGCCATCCTTCCGTACAAGAACTTCGAGGAAGCGGTGGAAAAGGCGAAGGCGAATCTTCTGGTGGAAGGCGCCGGCCACTCGGCGGCGCTGCACTCCAACGACGAAGCGCACATTCGAGAGGCCGGCGTGGGGCTTCCGGTGAGCCGGCTGGTGATCAACCAGCCGTCGGCGCTGACGGCGGGTGGATCGCTTACCAACGGCTTCGCCGCCACGACGACACTCGGCTGCGGATCATGGGGCGGCAATTCGATTTCGGAAAATCTCGACTACAAGCACCTGATGAACGTGTCGCGCATCGGCAAGGTGATCGCGAACAAGCCCGTGCCGACGGACGCCGAAATCTGGGCTTGATCCAGACCTGGAGAATTCAGATGCCACTTAGATTCGCCACCCTTGCCACGGCCTTCCTTCTGTTTGGCAGCGCCAGCGCGTTCGCGCAGCAGGGTGGGGCTCCCGCTCCTAGTGCGGCTGCTCCGCGCGCCGCCGCGCCCGCACGAGGCCGCGCGCCGCTTTTCTTCCGTGAGGAATGGAAGCAGACGCCCGCCGGCGGCGAGCATCCGGTCACGCCGGACTCAGTCGGCAATCCGAACCTCGAGCTGAAGCTGTACGGCACCACGAGCAAGGAAGTGCAGTTGACCGGCAGCCCGACCGACGAAACCAACCCGACGCACGTCTGGACCGGACTCTGTTCGACGCCATGCGCGGTCACATTCAAAGAGAAGAACAACCTCGCGGATCTTTCCGGCCTCGCCCGGATCAAATGGGTGACGAAGGTCTCGGGCTTCCATCAGGTCCGGCCGGTCGTCAAGCTGGCGGACGGGACGTGGCTCGTCGGCGATCACGCAGACGGATCGACCGTCGATTGGCTCACGAGCGAGTTCTCGCTCTCTGAGGTCCGCTGGCTGCGGCTGGACATCAACAACGTGGTCACGAAGGGCAACTTCGTCGAGAAGCCGGACCTGACCAAGGTCGACGAAGTCGGCTTCGCCGATCTA
>Ga0068858_100002169_pt1 | contig 19913 bp, 16 predicted proteins | sample KBSSwiS12_FD_66589 | JGI IMG/M metagenome (GOLD analysis project Ga0068858, IMG submission 66589) | Switchgrass rhizosphere microbial communities from Kellogg Biological Station, Michigan, USA - KBS Switchgrass S1-2 | ecosystem: Host-associated > Plants > Roots > Rhizosphere > Soil ...
ATGCAATTGCAGCCCCGCCGATCACGCAGCCAAGATACCGAGACCCGGTCCTGTCAGGGGGCCATGGCCGCCCAAGTGTGCTGTCGATGGGGAAGTCCAGTCATCGTACGCTTATGGTGGAAATTGAGCGCCGCCAATGAGCGGCTGCTCTTGGCCGGTCGGCGACACCCAACGGGCCAATTCGAAGGTCGGCTGCGCGTCTGATACTGACGCATGGAGTTAACTCCTCTGACCCCGTGCCACGTTGATGATGCGGGGGAGGACCGTCTCCTGGCTTTCGTGGCCACCGGATTTGCGGGAGAATCGCGCACTCTAGCCGGCCGGCTGGTGCAAAACGATGATCGCAGCCACGTCGACGCACACGCTCACGTTTCTGTTCACCGACATCGAGGGCAGTACACCGCTTTGGGATACTCGACCGGCGGCGATGGGGGCGGCGACCGACCGTCACAACGCGTTGCTCCGCGACGTAATCATCCGGCACGGGGGAAACGCGTTTCGGGTCGTCGGGGACGCGTTTTGCGTCGCTTTTTCGGATGCGACCTCGGCCGTACTGGCCGCCGTCGACGCACAGCGAGCCCTGTCCGCCCAACGCTGGGACGATGCACCCATCCATGTGCGCATGGGACTGCACTCGGGCGCGGTCGACACCGCCGAGGATGAGATCTTTCGCGGTCCGACGCTGGCGCGAGCGGCGCGCGTGATGTCGGCGGCGCATGGCGGCCAGATTCTCCTTACCGCCGCGACGGTTGCTCTGCTGGACCGGACCGCGCCGCCGGGCGGTGCCTTGGTTGATCTGGGAGACCACACCTTGCGCGGCTTTGCTCGCCCCGAGCGGATATACCAGCTCATGGTGACGGGATTGCGTTCGGAATTTCCACCGATTCAAACGCAGGAGGCAATGCGTACCAACCTGCCTCCATCGCTGACGGTTTTCGTCGGACGCGGGCAGGCGTTGGCGCAGGTCCGCGAGCAGGTGGGCAAATCGCGGATGGTTACGCTGATCGGGCCCGGCGGTACGGGAAAAACCCGCCTGTCCCTCGAGGCCGCCAGCGGACTCGTCGCGAGCTTTCCTGACGGAGTATGGCTCATCGAGCTCGCGCCGCTGGCCGACGCGGCACTCATTCCGCATGCAATTGCAGCAGTGCTTGGCGCGCGTGCAGAAGGCGACACCTCGCCGTTGACGGTCATCGAGAGCACGCTGCGCGGCAAGCGCGCTTTGTTGCTGCTCGACAACTGCGAACATGTCGTCGACGAAGCCGCGAACGTTGCACAAACGCTGTTGCGAACGCTGCCGCAGCTGCATCTGCTCGCCAGCAGTCGCGAGGCATTGGGTATCGAAGGCGAGACCGTTTACCGCGTGCCTTCATTGACAATGCCCGGAGCCGATGGGCCGCCGACGCCGGCGGATGTCACCGCGAGCGAAGCCGGGCGGCTGTTCGTCGACCGCGCGTCTTCGGTCGCACCGGCGTTCGTTCTCACGGAAAGGAACGCGGCCGCAGTGTCTCAAGTGTGCCGGCGGCTGGATGGCATTCCATTGGCCATCGAACTCGCCGCAGCACGGCTTACCGTGCTTTCGGTCGAGGAACTTGCAAGGCGCATCGATGACCGGTTCCGCCTGCTTACCGGTGGCCGGCGCACCGCATTGCCACGACAACGCACGCTGCGCGCGCTAGTGGATTGGAGTTATGAGCTGCTGTCCGCGGACGAGCGGGCTATGCTTAACACGCTGGCGGTCTTCGCCGGCGGCTTTTCGCTCAGCGCGGCCGAGCGCGTTTGTGCAACCGGCGTATTGGGCGGAGGAACCGTGCTCGATGTCGTCGAGCACCTGGTGGCAAAGTCCCTGCTCATCGCCGAGCAGCAGCACGAGACCGAGACCCGCTATCGACTGCTCGAGACGATACGGCAGTACGCGAGCGAGAAGCTGCTCGAATCCGGGCAGGCCGATGCGGCGCGACGGCGACATTTCGCGTATTTTCAGGACCTCGCGACGAGCGCCGCGAAAGCACTGCAAGGCCCGTTGGCACTCGAATGGCTCGACCGGCTAGAAGGGGAACACGACAACCTGCGTGCCGCGCTTGACTGGTCCGGCGACGCCGAGCCCACAGACTACGCGCGGCTCGCCGGAACGTTGCGAACGTTCTGGGATACTCGCGGCCATTTCACCGAGGGCTGGGCGCGGTTCGAGCGGGCGCTGGCCACGCATGCGGCGCGCGACCAAGCGCGTCTCAACGTGCTGATCGGCGCCGGCACCCTTGCTTACCGACTCGATTATACGAAGCGCAGTGACGATATTCTCGGCGAGGCAATCACGCTGGCGCGGGAACTTGGCAACGCGCGCTGCGAAGCCGAGGCAACGGTCGTCCAGGCGTTCGATCGGAGCTGGCAGGGCGTCGACGCCATCGAGCCGCTTGCCCTCCGCGGACGGGATCTCGCGAAATCAGTCGGCGACCGCCCGGGTGAGGCGTTCGCGCTCCTGGTGCTCGGCCGAGCCGCCAGGCTTCGGGGCAGGCACGCCGAGGCGCGAGGTCTGTTTCTCGAAAGTGCGCGACTCTACGATAGCTCCGGATGCGTTGTCGGCATGCCGGTCGCGATCCAGTACGCGGGCGAGTGCGCTTTCGCACAACTCGATTTCAAGGCCGCACGGCGGCTGCTCGACGACGCATTGGTCCAGCATCGGCGCTTTGGCAACGTGCACGATGCCGGGAGCACATTGAGTCTGCTTGGCCAACTTGCGCTCAATGAACACCGACTAGACGAGGCGCGCGCGCAATCGGCAGAGAGTCTGCGCATTTTTCGGGCTCTGCACGATCAGAATTGCGGGGCGAATGCGGCCGCAATCCATGCAACCGTGCTCTGCGCGATGGGCGAGGCGGCTGCGGCGCTTCCACACGCTGAATCCGCGGCCGAAACCTATCGCGAACTCGGCTTTCCGCTCTCGCTGGCGCGCATACTCTGCACGGTGGGGCGCATTCATGCCACGATGGGCCAGGTCGAGGCGGCCCGGCGCGCACTTTTCGACGGGCTCTCCGAGCTGCGGCGAGCAAATCGCGACACTCCGCTGCCCGGGCTGCTCGAGGCGATTGCCGCGATGTATCCGGACGCGCCGGTCGCCCCGCAGTTGCTTGGCAGCGCGGCTGCGCTGCGCGAGCAATGGAATGTCCCCGTTTTTCCGTCAGAGCACGCGGAGCATGAGAGCCGGCATGCGGAGGTGCGCGCAAGGCATCCCGATGCGGATTTCGACCGCGCGTTTGCAGCCGGACGTGCCCTGACGCGCGATGACGCTATCCAGAGCGCATTGGCGTTGCAGCAACGTTCCTGATTTCATGGCCCTCCTGATCGAGGGCAGATCGTTGCGTTCCCGCTTCGGCCGGCCGCGAATGTCTGGTGACGGGCAATCTGGGTGACAACGTTGTCCGGCAGCTCTTGGCCGGTAAGCGACCTTCACGTCTGAACGTGAGCGGGTTGATCGTCGAAGGTCGCAGAACGACCCCAAGCCGCCGGTCGCGTCTTCCCAAGAGCGGTCGTTCGCGTGATCAAGCGATCACCGTGTCCGCGCGCGTAAGGATCGACTGTGGGATGGTGAGGCCGAGCGCCTTGGCGGTCTTCATGTTGACCACCAGCTCGAATTTCGTCGGCTGCTCGATCGGTAAGTCGGCAGGCTTGGCGCCTTTCAGAATCTTGTCGACGAAGGTGGCAGCCCGCCGGTGCTGATCGGAGTAGTTCGGGGCGTAGGACATCAGCCCTCCGGCCTCCACATACTCGCTATCGGGATACGTCCCCGGCAGCCGGTGCCCTGCTGCGAGGCTGGCGATCCGGGCTCGATTTGCATTGGTAACAGCGTGCGGCAGCACGATGAGCCCTTGGGCGCGGTCCTTGATGAGGTTGGCGAAAGCGTGCTCGATCTCGTCGGGCCCGGCTATCGCGTGGAGCTGGGGAATTGCCTTCACCGCCTTGGCAGCGCCTTCGATCTGTTGCCATAACCTACAGTTTTGATCGCTGCATTCGCGGCGATCAGGGTTGACAGCTAGAGTTCGTGAGACGGTGAGAACGGCAACACGAAAGACCGTGGGCACCGCCTCCCTCAACAGCTCTATCCATTTCCGGCTCACTTCCTCAGTGAGGCCGGTCAACCCAGTGATGTTTCCACCCGGCCGTGCGAGGCTAGCGGCGTAACCGCTCCCGATCGGATCCCCCACGCTGGCAAAGACGATCGGTATCGTTCGCGTCGCCCTCTGGAGAGCGGCGACGCCGGCGTTGTTATACGTGACAATTACGTCAACCTTGAGCTGAGTGAGTTCCACGGCGAGCGCTGGGAACCGGTCGGGCCTGCCTTCCGCCCAGCGGTAATCAATCGAAATGTTCTGGCCCTCCGCGTAGCCGAGCTCTCGCAGGCCTTGGCGGAAGGATTCGAGCAGGGGTGCGCCCGCGGAGGGGGAGACGGGTCCCAGGTAACCAATCCGCCAGGTCTTCGTCGGCGGCTGCGCGCCGGCAACGAACGGCGAGGCGGTGGCCGCGATGCTTGCGGTAAGAAACGCGCGGCGGCTCGTCACTCGATGGCCTGGATGCTCGTCAATACCAACACTTGTTCTGTCCAACGTCTATTGGTTGAAAACATAGTTGACTTCTTAGCTGACGACTTAGTTGACGCCACCCGCCAGCACCCCGGAGCCGCGTCCCTCGGATGTTGAATGAATACGCTACGCCGATGCGCCTTATGACGCAATTTAGCTCTTGGATGAGTGTCCGCTTCTGGCCGCCAGTTCCATTTAGGCCCGCGGCGGCGTCCGTCTTCTCAACGTTCGTTAAGAGACAGCCGCCGGCTATCAAAGGCCGCCGAGACCGGCGTGCAGACTTACGAGATCGCACGCTCGCAGCTTGCTGTCGATGCCGAGGTCGAAGAGGGCGAGTTCTCTCAGCCGCCCCCAACGTCAGTTCTCAATGGTCGCGGTGATCTCGATCCTCTTCGGCCGCCGGCCGCGCCTGCGCGCATGGAGCGCCTGTAACGCACGTCCGGCTCGCGCTCCTCGTTGCTTGCGCCATGTGTGAACTCCATCGCGACGAACCCGTTTCGCTCGTAGAAGCGGCGGGCCCCGGCGTTGCGCTGGAACGTCCATAGGTCGACGGTGAGTATTGATTCGGCCACGGCCTCGGCCAGCATCGCATCGAGCAGCCGCTGCCCGATCCCCGCCCTCGTACGGTCCGTCGCGACATAGAGCTGGCGGACCAACGCGCCCGATCGCGTCGCGACGCCGACGATCCGGTCGCCATCGACCGCCAGCCAGACCGAGCAGCGCGCGAAGTTGTCGCGCATCCAGGCGCGGTCCTCCTCTTCGGTGTGCGGATGTGGCAGGCCCGGCAGCGTCGCCTGCAGCGTTGTCCGTTGCACCGCCATCGCGGCATCGGCTTCCTCGTCGAGGCGTGCCGGATCGGGTCGCCTAAGGACGATGTCCATGTCAGTGCCGATGATATTGGCAACACCACGGATGCACAATCGGGAACGGCTGTTTGCAGCCGGGTCAAGTCAGTACCCTTAGCCGAGAATTCGGCGATGACGATCGGCAGCGACGACATACGGAGGAGGGGTTGGCGCCACAGTATCATTCTGAACATGTCCGTACGTCTTTGCCGCGCCGAATGGTTGTTTGCTCTCCTGCTGATAGCGTCGTGCGAAACAATATCGCCGACCTCGACCATTCCATCAGCGCCGAGTCCGAATTTCGAGCAGCATAGCTGCACTGTCCCCAACGTCGACGCGACATTGGCAGCGCGCATGCGCTGCGGGACTGTGCGGGTACCGCGTGACTACGCGCGTCCTGATGGCCCAAGCTTCGCGCTTTCAGTGGTGGTGATCCAAAGCGAGCGGAAATCCGAGTTAGCCGACCCGGTCGTTTATATCAACGGTGGTCCCGGCGAGCCGATCACTGTCTATGCCGCAGCACAGGCAAAAACACCCTATGCGCCCGGGCGCAGTCTGGTGTTGATCGACCAGCGTGGTACTGGGGACTCGGAGCCACGGATTTGCCCGACCACGGATCGGAAATTATTGGACGTCACTCTCTCGCTGGGGGCGGACGGTGGCGTTTCCGCAGGCGATGCTCGACGTGCGGCCTTCGACGCCTGTCGCCGGGAAGCATTGTCGCGTGGGATCGATCTTTCGAACTTTGGTACTCGGGTTACGGCGGATGACTTCGAAAGCGTGCGACGAGCGTTAAGCATTGCGCGTTGGAACCTGTATGGCGAGTCCTACGGTACGGATGTTGCCATGACGCTTGCGGCGCTGCATCCGGCGACGGTCCGATCCATGGTCCTCGATTCGATGTATCCGCCGGATCCGCGTCCGTCGCGCGCGACAAGCGTGACGGCTGCGCGGAGAGCATTTTTCGCGTTGTGCGATAGCGATCCCAGCTGCTTTGCAGCGCCCGGCGGTCTGGCGCGCGCCTACGATGAAGCGAAAGCGCAACTCGCCCGAAATCCATTGACCCTGGCTCGCCCACCTGGATCCAAATGGCCGAACGAACGATTCATCTTGACGGCCGCGGCATTCGAATTCGTTGTAGCGAACTTGCTCTACTACCGCAATGCCTATCCGAGAGTGCCACTTGTGATCATGTGGGCCAAGAATGGCGCGCGCGAGCCGCTGGCTTCCGTCACCGCGAAGCTATATGAGGCTGCACTGACGCGCCAGGTTGCCACTACCACCGCGGTGGAATGCCGAGACCGGCCGCATTTTCGTGGCGCAAAAACGCCCGCACCTGACGACATCTTTGCCGGGCTTTCCGGGATCTGCGATACCTGGGCTCCCCTTGGCCCCCCGCTGCTCATACCAGCCGCCTCGACTGTGCCGACGTTGATCCTGGCTGGCGTAATTGATCCGGTTGCCGAACCACACGAAAGCCGAAGCATCGCAGAGATCATCGGCAGCAACGCGCAATGGATCCAATTCCCTGAAGTCGGACATAACGTGCGCGCCTTTTCGCCCTGCGCACGACGGATCGTCTCGGACTTCATCGCGCAGCCTGAAAGGGCGCTTGATGTCGGCTGTGCACTTCATCCATTGCCGCTTCAGTTCATGAAGGCGCCACGGCAGCAATAGCGCGATTCGAACGACCGCTCCTGGCGACTTCACCGTACTGCCGCTTCTGGCCGGAAGCCAGACGTTGACGCGTCTAACCGGCGAACCCCTGCAAGCGCGTGCGCAAGCTCGCGCTTTCCAGCACGGCCATGTGCCGAACATCCGGTACGAGATCTAACTCGGCGTTGCGAATGCCGTCGGCGAGCGCGCGCCCCATTGGCGGTGGCGTTGCATAGTCGCCTTCGCCCGTGGCAACTAGCGTAGGCGCGAGTATCGCGCCCAGACGCGCCCGGAAATCGAACGACCCTAGCGCCCGGCAGGCCGCGGCGTGCGCCTCGCGCCGAGTCGAGCGAAACACATCGGCCGTATGCTCGACGACGTCGGGGCGTTGCTTGCGAAACGTCTCGCTGAACCAGCGATCGATCTGAAAAGGAATCTGCTCGTCGCGAGTCTTGGTCTCCGCCGCATGGGCGCGCTCTTCCCACTTGACGCTCGCATCGGGACCGTAGAAAGCGGTGGTGTCGCACAGCATCAGGCGATCGACGCGCTCGGGGTTTTGTGCCGCGAACGTCATTGCAATGCAGCCACCCATCGACATGCCGAGCAACGAGCAACGCGCGATGCCGAGCGCGTCGAGCAGCGCGCGCAGATCGACGGCGACGTCCTCGATCGAGTACGGTGCGCCGTCCCATCGGCTCTCGCCATGACCGCGCACGTCCGGCATTACCACGTCATGGCCTGGAAGAAAGTCCGCGAGGACCGGTTTCCACAAACCCCCGTTCAGTGCGAGCGGGTGGACGAGGACGAGTGGCTGTCCGACGCCCGCCCGGCGATAGCTGAACGAACCCCATGGCATTGCAACGGAGCGTGTCGCGAGCGCGGGACTTTGCTGATTGGGGCCCATGGTGACTTGGCGTTGAGTCATGCGGACGCGTCGAAGTAGCCGGAGCGAATGATCGTCTGGTAACCCGAGGCGATGAGCGAGCGCGTCATGCTGACCGCGGTCATCTTGTCGCCTTCCTCGTACGCGACGAGCAGGCGTCGATGGTCCGCGAGCGACTGCTGGAGTCGGCCGGGCTGCGTCAGGCCGAGGTGCCTGAACTGTAACGTTCGCACTCCGAGCATGCCGATGCACCGGGATAGCTCGTCGTTCTGCGCTAACTCCGATTCGAGCAGCCGAAAGCCCACCGTATGCCAGAAGAAGTCATCAACGGAATCGCGTGCGATGTCGTCCTCGAGCGCAGCCTGCCACTTCCACAGCTCCGCGATGCGCGCCTTGGGGCAGGTGTCGACGATGAGCTCGCTGACGAGCGAGAAGAGACTTGCGCGAAGATCGTAGACATCCTTGACTTGCTTCAGCGTCACCGGCGAGACGTAAGGACGCCGTCGCAGTGGCACGACTACGACGCCTTGGCGCTCCAGCGTGCCGAGCGCTTCGCGAACTGGCGTGCGACTCGTGCCGAACCGGCGCGCGAGCTCGACGGAGTTGACGCCGTCACCCGGCATGAGGCGTCCCTCGACGATGTCGAGCACGACGTCCTCGATGATCCGCCGCACGAGTGGAGGCTTCTCCTGCGCGTCGCGAACGCTCCGCAGTACCAGCGTCCGCCGGTCGTGCATCGCCATCTCCGGATCCAGCCGGACGGCCACCGCAGCGTCAACGCTGTCGACAGATTGCTGCACCGCAGCGCTCGGAGGTGCCGGAAGGGTCATGATGTCCACACTTTACGGTCACAGACCCGACGCGGTCAAGTGGGCGCGAACGGTTAGACACACACCATATCATCAGCGCGTTAGCTCGCTGAAATGACTCGATGAACTCGGCCAGCTGGCGCGCAGATTGCGCGTCCTGGGTTGACAAGGTAAATTCACTCCGGATAAACTGTCGACACTTAATCTTGCTATCCCGAAATCGGCTGTCCCAGGAGGACGCAGTTTGCAAGCTCCCAGCGAAGTCACGGCGCCATCCGCGCCCACCGCGCGTATGACAGGTGCCGAAGCACTCGGCGCGACCGAGGCATTGGCAGCGTTTGCGGCGTCGATCGAGCTCGATCGGGTTCCGGCGCACGTTGTCGAACGCACCAAGGATCTGGTGCTCGATCATCTCGGCGTCTCGCTCTACGGCACCGTCTTGCCCTGGACGCGCATGGTCCGCGACTTCGTGATCGCGGAAGGCGGCGCGCCGCAAAGCTCCATCTATGCTTCGCAGCACGTTCCGATGCGCGCCGCGGCGCTCGTCAACGGCGCGGCAGCGCACGCGATCGAGCTCGACGACACGCACGACGAATCGTTGAGTCATCCGGGAAGCGTGGTCATTCCCGCGGCACTCGCCGTCGCCGAGCATCTCGATCGCAGTGGCAGCGATTTCCTCGCCGCGGTGATCGCGGGTTACGACGCGCAGTGCCGCGTGGGCAGCGCGATCGGTCACGACCTTTTGAGCCGCGGCTTCCATCCGCCGTCGACATGTGGGGTATACGGCGCCACGGCGGCCGCAGGGCGGCTCCTGGACTTCGACACGAGCACGATGGTGAGCGCGATCGGATCGGCGACCTCGATGATCTCGGGGACGCTGCAGTTCACCGAAGACCCCGCCGGTACGATGATCAAGCGCCTGCACACGGGCCTGCCGGCCGAGCGCGGCGTGATGTCGGCGCTGCTCGCACAAAAAGGCTTCCTGGGTCCGCGGCAGGGTGTCGAGGGACGTTACGGCTTCGCCCGGGTCTTCACGGGGCGACAGGACCTCGATCGGATCACGAGCGAATTGGGACAGCGGTTCGAGGTCGAGCGCATCACCGTCAAGCTCTACGCGTGCTGCAAGCTCTTCCACTCGATGCTCGAGGCGATCGGCAACTGCCGCGACGAGCGTGCGTTCGACGCGGAAGACGTCGTCGCGATCGAGCCGTTCGGGCCGCGCCTCATGATCGACACGCATATGGAGTACCGACCGGCGTCGACCATGGCGGCGCAATACAGCTTGCCTTACGCATGCGCTGCCGCCATCGTCCTCGATCCGGCAAGTCCCGAATCGTTCGACGTCGACGTGCTCGGGCGCCGCGATGTGCTCCGCATCGCCGACCTCGTGCAACCCGTGATCGACAAGGATCTGGAAGCGCTGTTCCCGAGAAAGATGGGCGGGGGCGTACGCATCCGACTGCGCGACGGCACCGAGCTCACGAGCACCGTAATCGAGTCGCGCAGCTCGCCCGATCGTCCGATCGGACGCGCCGACGTGCAGCACAAGTTCGCGCAACTCACGAGCGGGCTCATGAGCGAAGCGCACCAGCGCGAAATCATGCGCGCCGTAGCCGCGCTCGACAGCGCGGCATCGATGCGCTCGCTCACCGCGCTCCTGCGCGATCTTCCCTTGTCTCGCGCGGTGGCGTAATCGCGACTCCGGAAAAGGACTTGTAATGAAGCGCTCTCTGTTGGCAATGCTGTGCGTCCTCGTGCTCTGCGTCATGCCGGTGCTCGCGCAGGCGCAACCGGTATATCCCACCAAGCCGGTGCGCATGATCGTGCCGTTCCCTCCGGGAGGGGGCAACGATCTTCTCGCGCGGCTCATCGGACAGAAGTTGAGCGAGATGTGGGGTCAGTCGGTGATCGTCGACAACAAGCCCGGCGGCAACACCATCGTCGGAACCGAAGCGCTCGCACGCGCCACACCCGACGGCTACACGCTGATGCTGACATCGAGCTCGCACGTCATCATCCCGAGTTTTCTCAACCTGCCCTTCGATGCGATCAAGAGCTTTTCGCCGGTCACCACGGTCAGCCTGAGCGAGCTCGTGCTGGCCGTGAATCCGGAAGTGCCGGCGAGCAACCTGCAGCAGTTGATCGCGCTCGCGAAAGCGAAGCCTGACCAGCTCAACTTCGCGTCCGGCGGCAGCGGCAATCCCAATCATCTCGCGGGCGAGATGTTCAAGACTATGACCGGGACCAAGATGGTTCACGTGCCGTACAAGGGCGGCGGTCCCGCGCTCAACGATCTCGTGGGCGGGCAGGTGCAGATGTTCTTCGTCGCCTCGGCCGTGGTGCTTCCCTACATCAAGAGCGGAAGGCTCAAGGCGCTCGCGATCTCCGGCGATCACCGGCTGGCGGCGCTGCCCGACGTGCCCACGTTCTCGGAAGCGGGCCTCGCCAACTTCGAGGTCGGGCAGTGGTACGCGATCCTCGCGCCCGCAGGCACGCCGAAACCCATCGTGGACAAGGTCGCAGCGGATGTGGCGAAGGTGCTTGCGCTGCCCGACGTGAAGGAAAAGCTCGCCGCACAAGGCATGGAGCCGTTCGTGACCACGCCGTCGCAACTCGGCGAGCTCATGGAAAAGGACCTGGCCCGCTACGCGAAGCTCATCAAGGCCGCCGACATCAAGATGGAACAGTAATCCGCGTCATCACTCGCAACGTCGAAGGAGAAGGAAGCACATGGCAGCACTGGGCAGGTTCGAAGGCCAGGTCGCGCTTATCACGGGCGGCGGCGGGGGCATCGGCAAGGCGACCGCGCTTCGCCTCGCAAGCGAAGGCGCGCGCATCGTCGTCACCGATTACAACCGCGAGTTTGCCGAGGCCGCCGTGAAGGAAGTCGTGGCAAGCGGCGGCAAGGCAATGGCGCTGACGCTGGACGTAGGTGATCCCAAGGCGGTTGACGCGGCGTGCAGCGCCGCAGTGACTGAATACGGCAGGCTCGACGTAGTCGTATGCGCGGCCGGCATTCGCGCGAGCAAGCCGCTCGCCGCGGCCGATCATACCTTCGCTGAATGGGAGAAGGTGCTGGAAGTCAATCTCCTCGGCGCGTTCTACCCCGCGAGCTCCGGATCGCGGCACATGGTGAACGCAGGCAAGGGCAGCATCGTGATGCTGTCGTCCATCAACGCGGTGCGTGCGGCGCCGGGCCAAGTGGCGTACAACGCCGCGAAGGCCGCCGTCATCTCGATGACGCAGACCTTCGCCATCGAGCTCGCGCGTCGCGGCGTGCGTGTGAATGCGGTTCTTCCCGCCCAGATCGACACGCCTCTGACGGCGATGATCACGGGTGAGAAGCGGACGATGCGCGAGGAGCAGATCCCGATCGGGCGCTTCGGAAAGCCGGAGGAGGTCGCCGCGGCGATCGCGTTCCTGGCGTCGGACGACGCGTCCTTCATCACGGGCACCGCGCTGCTCGTCGACGGGGGCCGCTTCGCGATGCAGCACCGTCACAACTTTCCGTTCGCGACCTGAAGGCGCCATGGCGATGAACGCAGCCATGGAGACGGGACGCGACGAGTTTGTCAGCTGGGCGCGCGATGCGGCGATTTCCCTGCGGGGACCCGCGACCGGGCTTCGCGATGAAGATTTCGCGGGCATCGCAGATCTCGTCGCGCACGCGAAGGTCGTGGCGTTGGGCGAGAGCTGGCATAGCAGCGCGCAGCTGCTGGCGCTCAAGGCTCGCATGGTGCAATTTCTCGTCGCCCGCCACGGCTTCGACGTCGTGGCGTTCGAAGGCGGCGTGCCGGGCTCGCCCGCTGCCAGTGCGTACATTGCCGGCGGGCAGGGCAGCGCGGCTCGCGCGCTGCGGCAATTCGGCCAGCCGATGTGGCTCAATCCGGAATCCGCGGCGCTCGTCGACTGGCTGCGCGCGCAGAACGAAGCGCGCGGCGCGTCGCACACGATCGATCTGATCGGCGTGGATCCGGCTTATCCCGGCGCGGCGATTGGCAACGTGCTCGCATTCCTGGCACGTGTGGATCCGCAGTACGCGGTACCGGGGAAGGAGCTTCTCGAGCGCGTGGGTCGCGCCATGCTTGGCGTGGAGCTCACGAGCGCCAGCAAGTCCGCGGTATGGGGTGCGACCGGCGTTTACGAGAGCCTCGACGAAGCCGCCCGTGCCGAGCTGTACGGCGCCTGCAACGAGATCCTGTCGCGCCTCGCGCGCTACCGTCACGTGTACTCGCATGCGGCCTCGCCAGCGGAGTTCGAGTGGGCGCATCGGCAAGCGGTGGTCCTGCTGCAGGCGTTGAGCATCACGAGCGTGCGGTCGCGGTCGCTCACCGACGCGAATATCGCACGCGATCTCGCGTTCGCCGAGAACCTGATGGCGTATCTCGACGCGGCGCCCACGCGCAAGGCCGTCGTGATCGCCCACAACATTCACGTCGCGCGCGAGCCGTTCCTTTCCGCGCCGGGCGGTGCGCCGATTCCCTCGATGGGCACGTACCTCGCGCAGTGGCTCGGTGCGGGCTACGTGCCCATCGGTAGCGCGGTGGGACGCGGACCCGCGCCAAGACAACGCGGGCTTGCAGCGGTGCCCACGGACCAGGAGGCCAAGTTTGCGGCCGCGAACGCGAGCAACGACGCGGCGCTCGAAGAAGTCGGACTGCCACAGTTCGTATTGCCCACCGCACAATCGCCCGCGTGGGCGGCCGCGCCGCGACTCATGCGTTCCCACCTCGAGCCGCAACCGCACTACAGTCTGCGCCAATCGTTCGATGCGATTGCCTACGTCGATTGCGCCGAGCGCTGCAGTTCGCTCGACGTCACCGCCTGACCGGCCGGAGCCTGCTCATGCGCAATCATTGGCTCGCGTTGTTCGGGGGATTGCTGGCGGCGACGTTGCTCGCAGGGCCTTCCGCGGCAGCACAGGACGCGTATCCCACGCGCCCCATCCACATCATCGTGCCGTATCCGCCCGGCGGCACCATCGATCCGATCGCGCGCCTCGTGGGCGAGAAGATGACGCAGGCCTGGAACCAGCCGGTCATCATCGACAACCGTCCGGGCGGCAACACCGTCATCGGCACCGAAGCGCTGCTGCGGGCGCCCGCCGACGGCTACACGATCCTGATGACGTCGACGTCGCACGTCATCATCCCGAGCCTGCTGCCGGTGACGTTCGACGCGCTGCGCGACTTCTCGCCGATCGGGATGGTGGCGAGCAACGCCATCGTGCTCGCCGTGCATCCGTCCGTGCCCGCCGCGAACCTCAAGGAGCTCATTGCACTGGCGAAGGCCAAGCCGCAGACGCTCAACTATGCGTCGTCCGGAACCGGCAGCATCAACCACCTGGCTGGCGAGATTTTCGACATCGAGGCCGGCGTCAAGACGCAGCACGTTCCGTACAAGGGCGGTGGCGCGGCGATGAACGACCTCGTGGGAGGCCAGGTGCAGATGTCGTTCGCTTCGGCCGGCGTGGTGCCGTTCGTCAAGAGCGGCAAGCTGCGCGCGCTGGCCGTCACCGGCAGCACGCGCATGCAGGCGTTGCCCGACGTGCCGACGTTTGCGGAAGGCGGATTGCCCGGCGTGAACGTCAACAACTGGGTCGGCGCGTTCATGGCGGCGCAGGCGCCCAAGCCGATCGTCGAAAAGGTCGCGGCGATGTTCGCGCGCATTCTCGCGATGCCGGACGTGAAGGAAAAGCTCGGGGCCCAGGGCATCGACATCGCGTTCGTCGGTCCCGACGCGTTCGTGGTCATCCTGCGCGACGACATGGCGAAGTACGCGAAGGTGATCAAGGCCGCCAACATCAGGATGGAGAACTGAGGTTTCCGCGATGGCGACCTCCCTGCAACGTACCGGCGACGGCCGCGTCCGGCTCGAAAGCGTGGGCATCCGCTACGACGAGTTCGATGCAGTGCGGGAAATCTCGTTCGACGTTCCGGCGGGACAGTTCGTCTCGCTCGTCGGGCCGACCGGATGTGGCAAGAGCTCGCTCCTCAATCTCGTCGCCGGACTGATGATGCCCACCACGGGGCGGGTGTCGAGCGGCGGACGCGAGGTCACGACCATCAACCCCGACAGCTCGTACATGTTCCAGGCGGATGCGCTCCTGCCCTGGAAGTCTGCGCTGTCCAACGTGATGCTGGGCCCGCTGTTGCGGGGAATGCCGCGCAAGGAAGCGGAGGCGTCGGCCCGCGAGTGGCTGGAACGCGTTGGCCTGCTCGGGTTCGAGCATCGCTACACGCATCAACTCTCCGGCGGTCAGAAGAAGCGCGTGGCGATGGCGCAGGCGCTCATCAACCAGCCGCCGATCCTGCTCATGGACGAGCCGTTCTCGGCGCTCGATGCGCAGACCCGTGCGCGCATGGAACAGGAGCTCCTGACGCTGTGCAAGAGCGTGGGCGCGACCGTGCTGTTCGTCACGCACGACCTCGAGGAAGCGATCGCGCTCTCCGACCGCGTCATCCTGCTCACCGCGGGTCCTTCGTCCACGATCAAGTCCGACGGATTGGTCGATCTCCCGAAGCCCCGGAACGTCGTCGAAGCGCGGTTTATGCCCGGCTTCGCCGCCATCTACGAGCACCTGTGGGACGGCCTGAAGGAAGAGGTCAACCGTGTCTATGAACGCAACCGGCACGACTGAGCCTGCGAGCGTCGCGCGCGCGACTTCGACGGCGTCGGAGCTCGCGGTATTGCGAAAGCACCGGCAGCGCTGGCTCATTCCCCTCACCCAAGTGCTCGTGCTCGCGGTCTTCCTCGGTGCGTGGGAGTGGCTGTCGCGCGTACACTTCGCAGGCGCCGCGAAGCCTATCGTCGATCCCTTCCTGTGGTCGCGACCGAGCAAGATCGCGGCGCGTGTCATCGAGTGGCTCGCCGACGGCACGATCGCCAACAACGTGTTCGTGACGCTGCTCGAGGCAGCGGCCGGATTCGTCTTCGGCACCGTGCTGGGCGTCCTCATCGGGTTCGTACTTGCGCTGTCCGATTTCTGGTCGCGCGTGTTCAACCCCTTCATCACCGCGCTCAACTCGATTCCAGCGCTGGTCTTCGCGCCGATCTTCTTCGTCATTTTCGGTCTGGGTGTGGAGTCGAAGATCGCGATCGGGTCGCTCGTGGTCTTCTTCCTCACTTTCTGGAACGCGTATCAGGGCGTGCGCGAGGTGAACCGCGACGTCTACCGCAACGCGCAGACGCTCGGGGCGACGCGCGGCCAGATGGCGTGGCACGTCCTGCTGCCGTCGGCCCTCTCGTGGATCCTGAGCAGCCTGCGCACGGCGGTGGGGTTCGCTATGGTGGCCGCGATCGTGGGCGAGTACCTGGGCTCGACAAGCGGACTCGGCTACATCATCGCGCAGTCCGAAGGCGCGTTCGACCAGACGGGAATGATGGCGGGGCTGGTCGTGCTGTCCGCGTTCGTGGTGACGGTCGCAGGCGTCGTGGCGTGGCTCGAGCGTCGGCTTCTCAAGTGGAAACCGCCTTCGAGCATCTGAAGTGTTCAACGTCAGTGAAAGGAACTCAGTGGGCAAGATCCGAAAGACCATCGCTTTCGTCATTGCAGCCGCAATGGTGGCTGCCGCAGGCACGGGCGCGCACGCGCAAGCGCAAGCGCAACCGGCGAAGCTGACGACTGTTCGCGTCGCCGAGCGCGTCGGCGATCTCAACTACGCTCCAGTGCATCTCGCCAACGCGCTCGGTTTCTTCAAGGACGAAGGCATCGACGCCAAGCTGATCCAGTTCGATACCGGAGGACTGGCAACGAAGGCCGTGGTCAGCGGCGGCGCCGATCTTTGCACGACGACCTATGGCGGGATGATCCTCGCCGACGTGCAGGGCGCGGGCCTGGTGCAGACGGTGCTCCTGTCAGCGGTGCCGGGTCTCGTGCTCCTGGTGGGAAGCAAGAACGACGTCAACGACGCCAAGGGCATCAAGGGAATGACGATCGGCGTGAGCGGCCTTGGGACCCCGCCCGAGTTTTTCGTGCGCTCCATCCTCGCCGCCAATGGCATGACGCAGAACGACGTCAAGCTCGCGTCGACCGGCAACGGCACGCCCGCGGTGACGGCACTGACGATGGGGCGGGTGCAGGGCCTCGTCCAGTTCGATCCTCTGGTGACACGGATGACGACCGAAGAACAGGCGCGGGTGCTTGTCGACACCCGGACATTCGCGGGCACCGAGAAGGCTTTCGGAGGGCCTTACGTCGGCGGCAACATCGCGGGCACGCAGGCGTATGTGAAGGCCAACCGGCAAACGGTGAAGGCGTTCAACAAGGCCATCGTGCGTACGCTGAAGTGGATGCAGACGCATACCGCCGCGCAAATCGTCGACGCGCTGCCGAAGCAGATCTATTACCCCAATCCCGAGGACAAGGACATCATGGTCAAGTCCTTCCAGGCGAGCAAGGACTTTTACTCGGGCGACGGAACGCTTACCGAGGTAGCGGCGCGCAACGTCGTGCGAAACCTCAAGATCGCCAATCCGAAGCTCGAATTCGACGGCCTCGACCTCGCGTCCACGTACGACAACTCGCTGGTGAAGGAGTAATTCCGATGGAGCAAAGCCCCCAACTCGCGCGATTGCTGCAGGACGCGGATCCGCGCCTTCTCGAAGGCAAGGCAATCGTCATCACCGGCGGCGGTGGCGGCATCGGACGCGTCGTCGCCATCTTCGCCGCCGCGTGCGGAGCGCGCGTCGTCGTGAACGATGTGCGCGCCGACGCGGCCGCGGCGGTTGCAAGAGAAATCGATCCGTCCGGCGCACGCGCGATCGCCAATCACGACCAGGTGCAGCAATTCGCGGGTGCGAAGGCGTTGATCGATGCCTGCGTGGCGTCTTTCGGCCGCGTCGACGGCTTGCTGAACAGCGCCGGACTCGCCCACAACGCGCTGCCTTGGGAAGAGCCCGAAGACGAGATCCGCGCGCTCATCGACGTGAACGTGATGGGCACGATCTTCTGTGCACGCCATGCGATGCCGTTCATGATGAAGCAGGGGACGGGCTCAATCGTCAACATGAGCTCGGGCAACGCGTTCGGCACGCCGAATTCGGCGACCTATAGCGCCTCGAAGGCGGCGGTCGCCTCCGCGACCTTCAGCTGGGCGTTCGACCTCATGCCGTACGGCGTGCGCGCGAATGCCCTTTGCCCGTATTCGACGACGCACATCAAGAGCTATTGGCAGGGTGTGGGCCAGCAGCTCGGTTACACGGGCGTGCGCGAATCCACTGCCAAGGAGATCGCCGGTGCGAGCGCGGTGACGAAACCCGCGCCGGAAAACCATGCGCCGCTCATTGCCTATCTTTTCAGCGACCGCGCGCGCCACATCACGTCGCAGTTCATCCAGCTTCACGGCAAGCGCATGACCCTCATCCCGCGCCACGTCGACCAGGAAACTGCTGGGCCGTTCGTGGAAGCGGAGCCGTGGACGCTCGGCTTGGTCACCAAGGCGTTCAGCCAGGACTTTGCCGACAAGCTCCAGCCCGTCGTTGATTACATGATGCGGTATCCGGCGCCGTCGTGGCCCCAGGCCCCGCGCGCGGCTAACGCATGACGACGACCATGCGCCCTGATCTCGTGATCGCCAACGGCCGCGTGCTCGATCCCGGCGCGGGAATCGACGGCGATCTCGACATTGCCATCGTTCGCGGGCGCATCCACGAGGTTGCTGCGGGACTCGGCAAGCAGTTCCCGGACCGCACGATCGATGCCGGACGCGCATGGGTGATGCCGGGACTGGTCGACATCCACACGCATTGCTTCTGGGGCGGCACGTACTTCGGCATCCGTCCCGATCCCGTGGCGGGCAATACGGGCGTGACGACGTGGGTCGACGCCGGTTCGTCGGGCGCCTGGAATCTTGCCGCGTTCCGCACGATTGCCGAAACGTCGAAGCGCCGCATACGCGCGTACGTCAACGTGTCGGCCGTGGGCCTCGTCGCGCGCACTGGCGAGCTCGACAACCTCGATTACATCAACGAGGACGACCTTCTCGCCGTGATCGGCGAGCACCGCGATTTCATCGTCGGCATCAAGGTGCGCATGGGGCATCCCAAACACGGCATCCTGCCGCTCGAGCGCGCGATCGCGACGGCCAGGAAAGCGCGGCTGCCCGTGATGGTCCACGTGCGCAACGGCCCGCCCGACATTCGCGACATCCTCGCCATCCTGCGCCCCGCCGACATTCTCACGCACTGCTACACCGGTGCGGACATGGCGATGGTCGCGCAGGACCTCTGGATTCCCGAAGCCCACGAAGCGCGTCGGCGCGGCGTGCTGTTCGACGTCGCGCACGGCGGGGCGTCGTTTGGCTGGAAGTCGGCGGAAGCGGGGTTCGCCGCGGGCTTTCGGCCCGACATGATCTCGAGCGATCTGCACCAGCTCAACTACTTTCCGCCGAACGTCGATCTCACCGAGACGATGAGCAAGATGCTGCACCTCGGGATGGAAATCTCCGACATCGTGCGCGCGGTCACCTCCACGCCCGCGGAGGCGATCCGGATGGAGGGGCAGGTGGGCACGCTGAAGCCTGGCGCGTTCGCCGACCTCGCCTTGTTCGAGATCGCCGACGGCGAATTCACGATGACTGACACGCACGGCGAGTCGCGGACGGCGCGCCGCAAGTTCAAGCATGTGCTGACGGTCGCCAACGGCGAGCTCCTGCCCCACGCGATCCCGGATCGTCCGTCCTCTTACCTCACGATCAAGGATCCGTCGATCGACGGTGCGCGCCGCATGATCGATGCGCGCCGGCATCTGCTGCATGCGCACGGCTGCTGCTGACCGTCCGGGGCGACGCGAGAGAGGTTCAGAATTGGGGGGGCGAAGGGCCCGCATCGCTGCAAGCCCCTGATTGTTTGGTTGCGGGGACCCGCAAACGACATCCTTCCGAGCTATACCGTGCCACCGAGATATCGAGGCGTGCGATAGCCACTTCGGGCGGCCACACGCCGTTTACTCCGGCACTCCCCGTTCAGTGAAATTGCGGCAGCGTGCCGCAACCGCGCCCGGCAAGGCCGTCATGGCCGATACGGTCGAGGTCAGCGCGACCATCACCGCCATCGACAAGGCGACGCGCGACGTGACGCTCAAGGGCCAGCAGGGAAACCTCATGACGGTTACGGCGGGCCCGGAGGTCAAGAACTTCGACAAGCT